>Ga0302314_10018202_pt1 | contig 11730 bp, 12 predicted proteins | sample III_Palsa_N2_3_FD_200533 | JGI IMG/M metagenome (GOLD analysis project Ga0302314, IMG submission 200533) | Peat permafrost microbial communities from Stordalen Mire near Abisko, Sweden - III_Palsa_N2_3 | ecosystem: Environmental > Terrestrial > Soil > Palsa > Peat permafrost | place: Sweden...
AGCTGGCCGAGCTGATCACCACCCGCTACTCGCTGGACCAGGTCAACCAGGGGTACGAGGACATGATGGCGGGGCGGAACATCCGCGGCGTCATCATCCACGACTGACAGCGGCCGCGGTTTCGCCGGGACGCGGAGCCCGCGCCCGTTCGGCTGGTTCCTGGTCTTGGTCCCGAACGGGTGCGGGCTCTTCACGTCCCGCCGCTGGCACCGCGTCAGGCGCCGCCAAGCAGCTCGCTGGCGCGCGCGGCGGCGTGCAGGAACACCGGGTCGGGGGTCTCGGCGTGCAGCCGCAGGCAGGCCTCGGTGAGCTTGATAGCGTGCTCGTCGCCGGCCGCCACCGCGCGGTCGGTGACGTCGCCGGCCGACGGCGCCGGGCCGGCGGGCAGCGGCTCGGGAGCATTCCCGCCGCCGTACACCGCGTACAGCCCGGCCGCGACCTGCCAGAGCGCGTCGTAGGTGGGCCGCGCGAGGCTGGCCGGCAGCAGCGGCAGCACCGACCGGGCGGCGACCGGGGCGGTGACCGCGTGCAGCAGCGCGATCGGCTGGGTGCGGCCGTAGCCGAGGAACACGCGGGTGAATGTGGTGGCGAGGTCTCGCAGGTCAGTGGCGGGGTCCGCGGGCGGGCGGAGCCCGGCGACCGCGTCCGCGAAGCCGGGCAGCGAGGGCAGCCGCGCCGCCAGCTCGGTGGTGATCAGCCCGCGCTCGGGAGCCTGGTCCGCCGTCGGCAGGCCCGCCAGGGCCGATGACAGGTCCCGCTGGCCGGCGGTGCGCGGGGCGCCCGGCAGTTCCAGGTAGCTGGCCGCCCAGTAGGACAGCCCGCGGGCCAGTTCGTCGCGGCGGCCGGCCGGGTCGGTCCCGGCGGCCTCGGCCGCAGCCAGGCTGCGGGCGGCGTGCGAGGCACGGATGACGCCGTGCGTGGCGGCGGCCGCGACGCCGGGCAGCAGCCGGGGCCACCAGCGGGCGAGCACGTCCGGCCACGGCTCGTCCGCCAGCTGGGCGCGCAGGTAGTCCTCCCAGTCGGCGACCCGGCGCAGCTCGCCGAGCGCGTCGCGCCAGTTGTCGTCGGTCACCTGGCCGGCCGGGCGGGGCGAGGAGTCGAGCTTGCCCAGGTAGCCGTCGAGCCAGTGCTCGACGGCGTCGGGCCGGCCAAGCCGCACCAGCGCCTCGGCGGCCATCGGGCCGTGGTTGGACAGGCCGCCGCGGAACTCGGGCCCGGTGCCGGCCAGCCTGCTCAGCCCCTCGTCAAGTACGCCGTTGTCTGACGCGTCAGGCATTATTGCCTCCTCGCTATATAGTTTTCAACCTATATCGAGATGGCACGATATGCTAGGCCGATGACGGAGAAACCTGACGACGTCGAGCTGTTGCGGGCGCTCGCCCACCCGGTCCGCTGGGGCATCCTGCTGCGGCTGGCGGCCGAGCCGGGCATCTGCGCGTGCGACTTCACCGAGTTCTTCGACGTCTCGCAGCCGACCATCTCCGCCCACCTGAAGGTGCTCCGTGAGGCCGGCCTGGTCAGCACCGCCCGTAACGGCAACACCATCTGCTACAGCATCGCCCCGCGGCACCTCGCCCGGCTCGGCGCACTGCTTACCGAGGTGGCCCGAACCGCCGCCGCCGCACGGCCGACGCCGCCAGCCGGCTGACGACGACCCGGCTGGCGCTCAGGTCGGCCAGGATCGCGTCCACCGTCTGCTCAGCGGACAGCTCGGTCGAGTCGAGCCACAGGCCGATCCGCGCCGTCTCCAGGTGCATCACGTCCCGCAGCTGCCTGACATTCCACCGCTCGCCGTAGGCGGTCTTGGTCCGGTTGGCGTCGCGCTCCGACAGCGACGCGGTGTTCGGGTCGAGGAATACCAGCTGCATTTCCGGTACCGGGACGAGGCCGAGAAACTGCCGCAGCACCTGGCCGATGATCACGTCCTCGACGATCACGTCAAAGCCGGCCTCCAGGTAGACGCCCGCGAGCGCGAGTGCGGCCTGGTAGCGCAGCAGCAGCTGGTCCAGCTGTGCGTCGCCGGCCGCGGCGTGGCCGCTGATCACCATCGACCGGATCGTGTCACCGGGCACGTACACCGCCCGGTCGAGCCGGCTGGCGAGCAGCCGGGCAACCGTCGACTTGCCGGATGCCGGCACACCAGAGATCACAAACAGCGCCACACGATGATCCTGCCATCTCCCGCCGCCGTACGATGACCCGGTGCGAGCCATTGACTTCCATGTGCACCTGCCGACCCCCGACTGGCTTGACGGCTCCATGGCCGGCTACGTCGAGGTCGCCGAGGCGTACTTCCGTTCCCGGGTGGAGCGGCAGTCCCTTGACCAGCTGGCGGACAAGTACCGGGCGCTCGACGCGACCGCGGTGCTGCTCGCCTGGGACGCGGAAACCGCGACCGGCCGGCCCCGGGTGCCAAACGAGACCGTGGCCACCGCGGTGCGCGAGCACCCGGACGCGTTCACCGGCATCGGGTCAGTCGACCCGCACAAAGCGTCCGCTGTCGATGAGGTGGCCCGCATTGCCGAGCTCGGCCTGCGCGGGGTCAAATTCCACCCGTCGCTGCAGGCGTTCGCGCCCGACAACGAGGCGTTCTGGCCGGTGTTCGCCGCCTGCGCCGAGCACGGCCTGCTGGCGCTGTTCCATACCGGCACCAGTGGCATCGGCGCCCGGCAGCCGGGCGGCCAGGGCATCAGGATTGACTACTCGCACCCGCTCAAGCTGGACTCGGTGGCGGCGGCGTTCCCCGGGCTGACCGTGGTGGCCGCGCACTTCGGCTGGCCCTGGCAGATGGACCTGCTCGCGGTCGCGCTGCACAAGACCAACGTCTACATCGACATCTCCGGCTGGCGGCCGAAACTGATCCCGCCCGAGGTGACCCGCGAGCTGGCCGGGCGGCTGTCGGAGCAGTTCGTCTGGGGCAGCGACTTCCCGTTTATCGCACCGGACCGCTGCCTGGCCGAACTCGACCAACTGGGCCTGGCCAGCCCGGCGCTGCTGCACGACAACGCCGCCCGGATCCTGGGCCTGCCCGGTTAGTTCTGACTGAACTGCTGGTAGCTGAAATCGGGCGCGGGCCGGGACGTGGTGGCCCGCAGCATCCCGGTCTCCCGGACCAGCAGCGAGCGCTCCAGCCGCAGCCGGTCCAGTGCCGACGGCGCGGCCAGCAGCGACTGCCGCTCCGCCAGGTCGATGATCATCGCGGCGCCCACCACGTACGAAAGCAGCAGCGGCTCGTCTGGCAGGTCGGCCACGCTGAGCACCCCGCCGCCCCGGTCGGCCAGCGCGTTCAGGTAGCCGCGGAACCCGTCCTGCACCCGGCGGGCCGCGAACGCCACCGCGTCGGGGCCCGGTGCCGTCTCGCCCGGCGCGCCTTGCCCGGACCCGTCTTCATCCTCGAGCAGCTCGACCTCACCCTGCAGGTACGGCCGGGAGTCGTCGACCCGCAGCAGCCGGAACCGCTGGGTGCCCACGGTGGCGAGGTCGAACCGGCCGTCGGCATGCTCCACGGTCTGCCGCACGGTGGTCACGCAGCCGATGTCGTGCAGCGCGGTGATGCCGTCGGCCCCCACCTCGCGTCCCTGGCGGATCGCGATCACGCCGAACTGCCGGGGCTCCGGCTGAGCCTGCAGGTGCGCGACGAGCAGCCGGTACCGCTCCTCGAAGATGTGCAGCGGCAGCCGCATGCCCGGGAACAGCACCGTCGACAGCGGGAAGAGGGGCAGCAACTCGGTCATATCGATGAAGTTACATCCAAGGGCTGATAGCGCCACTGACGCGCCGGACGGTAATTACGTTGCCCAGCCCCCTGGGCGTCTTCTAACCTACCAGCAACGCGCTGACGGAGACGATTAGCCCGGGGACCGCGCGAGCCGAGAGAACCGCCGGCAGCTGTGAAGGCGGCCTCGCGTCCCCCTGGGTGAAGACACTCCCGAGCGTTGTCCTTCAATGAGGCCGTCCCGGCCGCCCGCAGGCGACCAGTGACGGCGAAGGCGCGGTGGCACCGCGAGTCCACCCTTCTCGCCCGCGCCTGCCAAGGGATCACTCTTAGGTCCCGAGGAGGACTCAAGCGATGATCCGCACTCCTGTTTCCGCCCTGCACGGCCAGGCCGGCCAGACCGTCACCATCGCCGGCTGGGTGCAGACACTGCGCCTGCAGCGCGCCCTGCAGTTCGTGGTCGTCCGCGACCACACCGGCTCCGTCCAGGTCACCCACCGCCGCGACGGTTCACCGCTTGACGCGGTGCTCGACGGCCTGACGGCCGAATCAGCCGTCCGCATCACCGGCCGGGTCCAGGTCAACCCGGTGGTCTCGCTCGGTGGCCTCGAGCTCGTGCCCGACCAGGTCACGGTGGCGAACCGGGCCGCGGCGCCGCTGCCGATCGACAGCCGCACCGGCCCTGAAGGCCGCCTCGACTGGCGGTTCCTCGACGTCAGGAGGCGGCCCGCGGCCCGGCTGGTGTTCGCGGTGCAGACCACGGTGGAGCGGGCGATGCGCGAGTTCGCCTACGCCGAGGGCTGCACCGAGATGCACACCCCCGAAGCTGATGGGCACCGCGTCCGAGTCGGGCGCGGAGGTGTTCGCGCTCGGCTACTTCGGCCGCCCCGGCTACCTGGCGCAGTCCCCGCAGTTCTACAAGCAGCTGGCGATCGCGGCGGGCATCGACCGGGTCTTCGAGGTCGGCCCGGTGTTCCGCGCCGAACCATCCTTCACCTCAAGGCACGCAACCGAGTTCACCGGCGTCGACGTCGAGCTGGCCTGGATCGATTCGGTCGAAGACGTGATGAGCTTCGAGGAGCGGATGCTCACGCACGTGCTGGCCACGGTGGCGGCCGCGCACGGCCCGGCGATCACCGAGCATTTCCAGACCGAGGTAACGGTGCCGCAGGTCCCGTTCCCGCGGCTGTCCCTGGCCGAGGCGCTGCGGATCAGCGCGGCGGACGCCGAAAGCGCTGGCCGCGACGACCTCGACCCGGCCGGCGAGCGCGCGGTGTCGGCCCGCGTGCTGGCCGAGACCGGGCACGAGTTCGCGTTCGTGACCGAGTACCCGGTCTCCGCCCGGCCGTTCTACCACCTGCGGCCGGACGGCAAGCCGCAGCTGACCGCCAGCTTCGACCTGCTGTGGAAGGGACTGGAGATCACCACCGGGGCGCAGCGCGAGCACCGCTACGACGTGCTGCTCGCCCAGGCGGCGCAGCAGGGCCTGTCGCCTGACCCGATGCGCTGGTACCTGGACTGCTTCCGGTACGGCTGCCCGCCGCACGGCGGCTTCGGCCTCGGCCTCGGCCGCCTGCTGATGGTGCTGCTGGGGCTCGGCTCGCTCCGGGACGCCACGTTCCTGTTCCGGGGCCCGAACCGGCTGACTCCCTGAAGCCGGCGTCCCGGCCCGGTAGCGTCACCGGTGAGACGCGGGGTCTAGCAGTACGGCCGCCTGCCTAGACTGGTGCGTTCATGTTCGTCAGCGAGGGGACGGGAGGACTGCCTTGACCGGCGCGATCGCACCGTTGACTGATTTCAGTCTCTGGGCAAGCGGGGACCTGCTCGTTATTGTCTTGCTGGTACTCGGCGCGATCCTGCTGACCCGACTCGCGAACTGGGCCAGCGACCTGTGGGTAGCGCGTATCGACGCCAAGTCCGCCAGCAACGATGATCTGGTGCGATCGGAGGCGGCCAAGCACCGGCATGTGATCGCCCAGGTTCTCACCTGGTCCACCCTTGCCGTCATCTACGTGGTTACCGCTGTCCTCATCGTCGAGCGCCTCGGAGTGCCGCTGGCCGGGCTGGTCGCGCCAGCCGCGCTCATCAGCGCCGCGCTTGGCTTCGGGCTGCAGCGGTTTGTGCAGGACATCGGCGCCGGATTCTTCATCACCGGCGAGCGGCAGTACGGCTTTGGCGACGTCGTCCGCATTTCCGTATCCGGCGTGTCCGAGCCGGCCGTCGGCACAGTCGAGGACGTAACCCTGCGGGTAACCCGCATCCGGACGCTGAGCGGCGAGGTCATCATCACACCGAACGGCCAGATCGTCCAGGTCACCAACCTGTCCCGGGACTGGGCGCGGGCAGTGATCGACGTTCCCGTTCCCTCCTCGGTCGACGTAGGCCACGCGACCGAGGTGCTGCAGCTGGTCGGCCGGGAGGTCTACGCCGACGAGCGGCTGCGGCGGATGATGCTCGACGAGCCCAGCGTGATGGGCGTGGAGCGGATCGAGGTCGGCGTCTTCTCGATCCGCATGGTCGCCCGGACGCTGCCCGGCATGCAGTTCGAGGTCGGCCGGGAGATCCGCGCCCGGATCGCGACGGCCTTCCTGCGGGAAGGCATCACCGTCGCCGCCGAACTCGACACTACCCCGGCGACGGGAAGCACACCGTGACCTGGCAGCGGCCGCGCACGTCCACGCTGATCCTTATCGGCCTGTTCATCGGCGTGTTCGTGCTCTACATCTACGTGCGCCCGGACACCCCCGCCACCGCCGGGAACGACCAGCCCAGCTCGACCACCCAGCCCGCCAGCCCGGCGCCCAGCTACACACCATCGCATTCACCGACTCCGAGCCGGTCGCCGAGTCCGTCCCATAAAGCCACCCCGTCGCGGTCGGCGAGCCCGTCACCGAGCGGAACCCAGCCATCGCTGGGCCAGACCCCGACGGCGCCGGGTCAGACCCCGGCGCCGACGAGCACTCCGACATCCGGGCTCGGTTCAGCTCAGCCGTCGGTGCCCGCCTCGTCCGGGTCAGGCGACCCCGCCCCGGCGGGCACCCCGGCCCCGGCGTCGAGCTGAGGCGCTAGTCGAGGTCCTGACACCATCATGGGTGACCGCCCCTTCGGGGTCATTCCAGGAGTTCGGACTCGTAGCTGCGATATGGCGCTGACGTCGGGACCGGCGGGCTGGCAAGGATTTTCCACCCTCAGTCGGTGGCCAGGTCGCGCTGGTACCAGGTGCCTTCCTTGCCGCCGAGGTCGGCCGGCCCTGCTGGGCCGACGGGGGCGAACCCGGCCTTGACCAGCACCCGCTGCGACGCGATATTGGCGTGCGAGGTGGCCGCCCGCAGGGTACGCAGCCCGTGCCGCTCAGAGGCCAGGCGGCACAGCTCCCGGACGGTCGAGGTGGCCACCCCGCGGCCCGCGGCGTGCTGCGCTACCCGGTAGCCGAGGTTCGCGGTGGCGTCTCCGGCGAAGAACAGATTGAACCGGCCGAGAACCGAATCATCATCATCGACGAGCAGGTAGTACGCGCCGATGCCGGTCTCTTGCTCCTCGAGCAGGATGCGGTGCTGGTCGGCGAACTGGTCGAAGAACTCCTCGCCGCGATCGGAGATCGAGGCGGCGAAGTAGTCACGGTTAGCCCGCTCGAAGGCGAGGACCGCCGGGGCATGGTCAGCGCGCAGCCGCTGCAACTCAGGCACGGTCGGACCTTACCCCGGGCACTGGATCGCGGCGCGGATCGGCGGTCAGCCATTTCCGTTTGGTGGATGATCAGGCGCTGGCCGCGGTCAGCACGGTGACCGCCCGGGTGGCGGCGGCGCGGACGCGCTCGACCGGATCGTCGCGCAGCATGATGACCGCGTCGAGGGCGTCGCCGAGCTGGTGCCGGGCGATGACCTTGGCCGCCATCTCGCGCACACGCCAGGCTTCGTCGTGGGTGGCCTCAGTGAGCACGCCTGCCGCGGCCGGGTCCCAGGCGTGCAGCAGGGTGCGGGCGGCCCAAACCCGGGGCCAGTACCCGGACAGGCCGCCGGCGTCGCCGTCCAGGACGGTGCGGGCCGATTCCCCGCCGAGCACGATGAGCAGGGCGTCGCTTACCTCCTGCGGCCGGCCGCGCAGCAGCGCGACGCAGGCGGCGGCCAGCGGCCCAGGGCCGTGGCGGTGAATCTCGGCGCCGATCCGCTGCTGCGGCGTGCTCGTCTGGACGCTCCCCACCGGTTCAGTATCGCGCGGCTAGGGCGGGCCGAACACGTTCACCGTCGGCTCGTGCCGGACCGGGAAGTTGACCGAGCTGGCGATGAAGCATTTCCGGCTGGCTTCCTCGTGCAGCTGCGCCGCCGCCTCGGTCATCTCCGGGTCGGTGACGGTGACCAGGGGCCGGAGCACGACCTCGGTGAAGTAGCCGCCGCCGTCTGTCGTCTCCGCCATGACGCCGTAGGGGGCGTCCTCGTAGCCGGTGACCACCACCCCCGCGCTGGTGCAGACGTGCAGGTAGGAGAGCATGTGGCACTGGGCCAGGGCGGCGAGGAGCTCCAGCTCGGGGTTCCACCGGGTCTTGTCGCCGTGGAACACCGGGTCGGAGCTGCCTTCGAGCATCGGCCGTCCGTCCGCGGTGACCAGGTGATCGCGACCGTAGTCGCGGTAACCGCTGGTGCCGGTGCCCCGGTCGCCGGTCCAGGACAACATCAGGTCATAGCGGTGCGTCCGCCGCACGTCCATGTTCACCTCCGCGAACCGTCACTGGCCCCATCCCATCACGACCAGCCGGCGTCGTCAGCCCGGCTGGCGGCGGCCGCCGACAACCGGCAGCAGCGGGCGCAGCGTGCGGCGGGCGAGACATCCCTGCCAGACGCCAAGGCTGTAGGCGGCGTCGTCGAGCAGCCGGGCGGCGACGTACCGCACCGGGTCGAGTGGCGGCTTCCGGTCGGCCCAGTCGAGCAGCGGCGGAGCCAGGATCAGGGCGGCGACCGGCAGTCGCAGCTTCCTGACCGCGAGCGCGGCCGGGATCGCGGCCGGCCACCAGGTGCGCGTCAGCGCGCTGCCGATTGGCCGACCGGCCGCCAGGGTCCCGCCGCCGGCCAGCCGCAGCGCCAGCCGCCACGCCGCTCCCTGACGCGCCCGGGCGCCCTCCACCCCCGTGTTGCTGTTATCAGGCGCGTGGTCGGCGGCGGGGCGGGCCGGGAGTGGCCACCGTTCATCGGTGACCCGCGACAAGCGGCGGGCCAGCAGCGCCGTCGCGGCGCCGGTCAGCGCCGCCGCGGTCACCGGGCGGCCGGCGAGCGCCGCCGCCCACGCGCCCGCGGTCCACCAGGAGGCGTACAGCGGGCGGACCGCGCCCGGATGGAGCTGTTCGAGGGCCGCGGCCGACGTGCCGTAGTCAGCCCGGCGGGTGAACCAGGCGCGGAAGGTGACCCGGTGGTCGTGACCCATGACCGCGGCCGGCTCGTAGCGGACCCGCCAGCCGGCCGCCGACAGCCGCCACACGAAGTCGACGTCCTCCCCCACGTACATGCCGTCGGTGAATCCGTCGCCGGCGGCCGCCTTCCTGACCACGAGGGCCGCGCCCGGCACGTAGGAGACGCGGGCGCCGGGCCGGACCGGCGACGGGCGCGCGCCCATGTCCAGGCTGGAGCTGGCCCCCTCATAGCGGGCGAGCCAGCCGGTGCCGTCGCCGGACGGCACGATGCGCGGCGCCACCGCGCCGACGGCCGGGTCGGCGAAATGAGGCAGCAGCCGGTCCAGCCAGCCCGGCTGGGGTACGCAGTCGGAGTCGAGGAAGGCGACGAACTCGGTCTTGGCCGCGCGCAGCCCGGTGTTGCGGGCGGCCCCGGGGCCGCCGTTGACCGGCCGCCTGATGGCGTTGGCGCCGTGCCTGGCCGCGATCGCCTTGATGGCGGCGGGGTCGCCGGACGCGTCGTCGACCACGATCACGTTGGGCAGGTCCGGCAGCCCGGCCAGGCAGCGGGCGAGTTCCGCGTGCCGGTCCCGGACCGGGATGATCACGGTGACGTCGGCCGCCGACGGGGCGCCGGGGTGATCCGCGCTAAGGTCCGGGTGCGCGATCCCGGCGTCGAGCAGCCGGCCGGCCAGTGCCCGCGCCGCGTCGGACCGCGGGACCGGGGCGCCGTCCAGCCAGCCGGCCACCTGGCGGGCGCCGGCCGGGGTCAGCCGCAGCACCCGGACCGGCGACCCGCCGACCAGCACCGCGCCCCGGGCGACCAGCCGGGTGGCCGGATCAGGGGAAAGCCGCAGGCCGGCCGGGGCCAGCGCGCCAGTGCGGCCGGATGCGTCGGCGGCAGCGCCCGGCCCGCGGCGGGACGGCTGTGTTTCCGCGATCGCACTCACCCCCGTGACCAGAAAACGATGACTGCGACGAGCAGCTGCCGTTATCACCCTAGTAAACCGGCGCAAGGCCGAAGTCCGGCCCGCTGCCAGCGGTCAGCCGGCGCTGGCCGGGGATTGGCTCGCAGCCGAAGCGGGCTAACGTCCGGTGTCGAAGCCCGCCAGCGGGCTCTCGTCGCAGTCGTGGGACGGCGGGCGGCGCGGCGCGATCGTCACCGGGACGGCCGTGCCGCGCTGAGCCGGGGCGGTTCGGTGCGAGTGGTCGCCCGACGGCCGCGGCGCGGCCACCGGGGCGGCGGACAGCGACGCCAGCGCCGTCTCCCCGTAACCCTGCACGCATTCCGGGTCAGGCCCGTCCAGCGGCAGGCCGGTGAAGAACTTCGCCGCCATGCAGCCGCCGCGGCACGAGTCGTAGAAGCCGCATGACTTGCAAGCGCCGCCGGTGTCCGGCTTGCGCAGCTCGGTGAACAGCTCCGACGTCTTCCACACGCCCTCGAAGCCACCGGGCGCGCGGACGTTGCCGGCCAGGAAGTTCTCGTGAATCGCGAACGGGCACGCGTAGACGTCACCGACCGGGTCGATCAGGCAGACCACCCGGCCGGCGCCGCACAGGTTGAGCCCGGGCAGCGCCCCGCCAAACGCGGACAGGTGGAAGAACGAGTCGCCGGTCAGCACCTCTTCGCCGTGCCCCACCAGCCAGTCGTACAGTTCCCGCTGCTGCTCGGGCAGCGGGTGCAGCTCGTCCCAGACGTCGGCGCCGCGTCCCGAAGGTCGCAGCCGGGTCAGCCGCAGTTGCGCGCCGAACCGGTCCGCGATCGCCTTGAACTGGTCGATCTGCGGAATGTTCTGCCTGGTCATCACGACCGACAGCTTGAACCCGCGGAACCCGGCGTCGGCCAGGTTCGCCATCGCCCGCATCGCGGTGTCGAACGACCCCGGCCCGCGTACCGCGTCGTTCACCTCACGGGTGGCGCCGTCGAGGGAGATCTGCACGTCCACGTAGTCCGACCCGGCCAGCCGGGCCGCCGCGGCGGCGTCAAGCCGCACGCCGTTGGTGGAGAACTTCACCCCGACCTGGTGCTCGGTCGCGTAGTCGACCAGCTCCCAGAAATCGGGCCGGACGGTGGGCTCGCCGCCGCCGATGTTGACGTAGAAGACCTGCATCCGCTGAAGGGTGTCGATGACCGCCTTGCACTCGTCGGTGCTCAGCTCGCGCGGGTCGCGGCGGCCGGACGAGGACAGGCAGTGCACACAGGACAGGTTGCAGGCGTAGGTGAGCTCCCACGTCAGGCAGATCGGCGCGTCAAGCCCGAGCTGGAACAGGTCGGTCAGCTTGCCCGGAGCGGCGGACCGGGCCGCCCCGCCGCTTGGGGCCACGTCAGGCGCGAGAGTCATGCGAGATCCGTTCCGATATCATGTTCGAATCAGCCAGTGCGGCCAGAGCGCGGGCGTAAACAGGAAGCTCGGCCTCCTGGACGCCGGCCGCCAGGCACGCGGCCCGGGCGCTGGGCTGGTCACCCAGGGACCTGACCACTGCCAGCACCGTCTGGTTCTTGAGGAAGGACAGCCGCCTGGTGCCGAAGTGGTACAGCAGCGCACCAAACGGCTCGGGCCGCATCGACACCCGCGGGTCGACTTGCCAGGCACGGTCGAGGTCGAACGTCACGATCGGCAAGACCTTCCTGCGG
>Ga0302314_10018206_pt1 | contig 11727 bp, 9 predicted proteins | sample III_Palsa_N2_3_FD_200533 | JGI IMG/M metagenome (GOLD analysis project Ga0302314, IMG submission 200533) | Peat permafrost microbial communities from Stordalen Mire near Abisko, Sweden - III_Palsa_N2_3 | ecosystem: Environmental > Terrestrial > Soil > Palsa > Peat permafrost | place: Sweden...
ACGGGCGCGACCCTCACCGGCGGGGGCGCCTTCTACCTCTCCAACACCGCGACCAACGAGATCGAGGGGGCGAGCGCCACGGCGACTCTGACCAACGTCAGCGACAAGATCGACGGCGCGGGCCTGCTCGGCGGGGGTCAGATGGTGCTGGCTGGTCAACGATGCCGCCGGCCTGATCGCCGGCAACTAGGCGCTGGGCCTGACCATCAACACGGGTACGTCGACCATCACCAACGCCGGGGTGATCGAGGACGCCGGCGCGGGCGGGACGACCATCGTCAGCAACCTCGACAACGCCGGCACGCTGCAGTCCCTCATCGGTACGCTCACAGTAGAGGCAACCGTCACCGGCGCGGGAGTGATTCACGTCGTCAGCGGCGCGGCTGCCTTCACCTCCACCACGGCGGCGCTCTCGGAGAGCGTCACCGTCACCGGGACCACGGGGGTGCTGGAACTGGCCAACTCCCAGCACTTCACCGGGACGGTCAGCGGCTTCTCCCAGACGGCTACAACGTCGCTGGATCTGAGGGACATCACCTTCACCAGCGGGACGACCAAGGCGAGCTACAGCGGCACGACCACCTCCGGCATCCTCACCGTCACGTTCGGCAGCGAAGTCGCCCGCATCACGCTGGAGGGCAACTACACCACCTCCGCCTTCACCGTTTCCAGCGACGGCAACGGGGGGACCACGGTCGTCGATCCCCGCGCCCGCGGCCGGGCGAAGATCTCGCCGCTGCAGACACTCGTCGTCGCGATGGCCAGCCTGGCGGCGGGGAGGCAGCCCGCGCCGGGCCGGTCGCGCTGGAACCGCGAGGCGCGACGCGTCTCCAGCCCCTGATGGTGCGCCCGCAGACCGCCTGATCAGGTGAGCGAGCGGGTTCCCGTGTCCGCGCATACCCCGTTTTGGTGGCGCTCTTTGGCGGCGGCTGATAGAGACTAGTTCGGACGTTCGATGTCCGATTCTGAGCGTTGAAACCCCCGTTTGACCGACCACACCACCATACCGCCCGATGACGGTCGGCGCGGGAACGTGACCCCGATTTCGATCGAGGACGAGGTCCGCAAGTCGTACCTCGACTACGCCATGAGCGTCATCGTCAGCCGCGCCCTTCCGGACGTACGCGACGGCCTCAAGCCCGTGCAGCGGCGCATCCTCTATTCGATGAACGAGCAGGGCCACACGCCCGACCGGCCGTATGTGAAGTCGGCCCGAGTCGTCGGCGACGTGATGGGCAAATACCATCCGCATGGCGACCTTTCGATCTACGACACCCTGGTGCGCATGGCGCAGCCGTTCTCGATGAGCCTGCTTCTCATCGACGGCCAGGGCAACTTCGGCTCGGTGGACAATGATCCGCCGGCGGCCATGCGCTACAGCGAGTGCCGCCTGACCAAGGCGTCGATGGCCATCCTGGCCGACCTCGACCGCGACACCGTCGACTTCAAGGACAATTACGACGGCAAGGAGACCGAACCGGTCGTCCTGCCCTCGCGCATCCCCAACCTGCTGGTCAACGGCGCCGGCGGCATCGCCGTGGGCATGGCCACCAACATCCCGCCGCACAACCTCGGCGAGATCATCGACGCCTGCCTCGCCCTGATCGACACGCCGGACATCTCCCTCGATCAGCTGCTCGACATCGTGCCGGGGCCCGATTTCCCCACCGGCGGCGAGATCATCGGCCGCGGCGGCGCGCGCCTGGCGCTGATGACCGGCCGCGGCTCGGTAGTGGTGCGCGGGATCGCTACCATCGAGGAGATCCGCAAGGATCGCGATGCCATCATCATCACCGCAATTCCCTACCAGGTGAACAAGGCGGCGATGGTAGAGCGCATCGCCGAACTGGTGCGCGAGAAGCGGGTCGAGGGCATCGCCGACCTGCGCGACGAGAGCGACCGCACCGGCATGCGCGTGGTCATCGAGCTCAAGCGCGACGCCAGCGCCGAAGTGGTCCTCAACCAGCTTCATCGCTTCACCGCTCTGCAGAGCGCCTTTCCGGTCAACGCCCTGGCGCTCAACCGTGGCAGGCCCGAGCAGATGGGTCTGCGCCAGATGCTGGACGTGTTCGTCGGCTTCCGCGAGGAGGTGGTGGTCCGGCGCACCCGCTTCGAACTCGCCAAGGCGCGCGACCGGGCCCACGTGCTGGTGGGCCTGGCCATCGCCGTCGCCAACATCGACGAGGTCATCCACATCATCCGTTCGTCCAGGGATCCGGCGGAGGCGCGCGAGCGCCTCGTCGGCCGCGACTGGCCGATCGGCGACATGATCGAGCTGATCAACCTCATCGCCGACCCGCGCACGGTGGTCGTCGATGGTGACAAGGTCCGCCTCACCGACGAGCAGGCACGGGCGATCCTCGCGCTCACCCTCTCGCGCCTCACCGGCCTGGGCCGCGAGGAGATCTTCGGGGAAGCCAACGAACTGGCGGGCGCCATCCAGGCCCACCTTGACCTGCTTTCCTCGCGCGATGCGATCATGGGGGTGGTCCGCGCCGAGCTGGCGGAGGTGCGCGAGGCGTTCGCCGTTCCTCGCCGCACGCGCATCATCGAGGGCGACGCCGACGTCGAGGACGAGGACCTGATCGTCCGCGAGGACATGGTGATCACCGTCACCCACGCCGGCTACGTCAAGCGCACGCCGCTCACCGCCTACCGCACCCAGCATCGCGGCGGGAAGGGGCGCTCGGGCATGTCCACCAAGGACGAGGATGCCGTCACGCGCATCTTCTCCGCATCGACCCATGCGCCGATGCTGTTTTTCTCCTCCGGCGGCAAGGCCTATAAGCTCAAGGTGTGGCGCCTGCCGCTGGGCATGCCGACCTCTCGCGGCAAGGCGTTCGTGAACCTGTTCCCGATCGAGCCCGGCGAAACCATGACCTCGATCCTCACGCTGCCAGAGGACGAGACGAGCTGGGAGGCGCTGGACGTGATGTTCGCCACCCGCTCCGGGGGCGTGCGACGCAACAAGCTGTCTGACTTCGTGCAGATCAATCGCAACGGCAAGATCGCCATGAAGCTCGACGACGGCGACGCCATCGTTGGGGTGAGCCTGTGCACCGCCGCCGATGACGTGCTGCTCAGTTCAGCGCTCGGGCGCTGCATCCGCTTTCCCGTGGCCGACGTGCGCGTCTTCGCCGGACGAGATTCGACCGGCGTGCGCGGCATGCGGCTGGCGGAGGGCGACAGCGTCATCTCCATGGCCATCCTGCGCGGCGTCGACGCCACGCCGGCCGAGCGCGGGGCCTATCTCAAGCACGCTACCGCCATGCGCGCGGCCCTGAACGGCGAGGGCGAGGAGCCCGCTGCGCCGGCCGAGGACGAGGAAGAAGCCGACGGCCCGGTTTCGCTCTCGGTCGAGCGCATCGCCGACCTGGGCGCGGCCGAGGAGATCGTCCTGACAGTCTCGTCGGAGGGCTTCGGCAAGCGCACCTCCGCCTACGACTATCGCCGCACCGGCCGCGGCGGCCAGGGCCTGATCGCCCAGGATCTCTCACGCCGCGGCGGCCGGCTGGTGGCGTCGTTCCCGGTGGAGGAGTCCGACGAGATCCTGCTGGTCACCGACCAGGGTCAGCTGATCCGTGTGCCCGTGGCCCAGGTTCGCATCGCCGGCCGCAACACCCAGGGCGTCACCATCTTCCGCACCGGCGACGACGAGCATGTGGTCTCGGTCGAGCGCCTGGAAGGCGATGGCGGCGAGGGCGAGTCGCCCGCCCAGCCGGACGGCGATTGACACGGGCGCGGTTTCTTCGTGCATGGGCGAAGCGTCGGGGATGGGGCGCTGAGGGTCGGGGGTCAAGGCTCCGACGGAGCAAGGGGAGAAGGCGAATGCAGCGCACCGGCCTCTATCCGGGCACGTTCGATCCGGCGACCAACGGCCACATCGACATCATCGGCCGCGCGGTCAAGCTGGTTGACAAGCTGGTCATTGGCGTGGCCGTGAACAAGGCCAAGGGACCGCTGTTCTCGCTGGAGGAGCGGGTCGAGATCATCCGCGAGGAAACCCGCATCTGCGGCCACATCGCCGAGATCGAGGTGCGCGCGTTCGAAAATCTGACCATCCAGTTCGCCCGCGAGGTCGGCGCCCAGGTGATCGTACGCGGCCTGCGCGCGGTGGCCGACTTCGAGTACGAGTTCCAGATGACGGCCATGAACCAGCAGCTCGACCGCGACATCGAGACCGTGTTCCTGATGGCCGATCCCCGGCACCAGGCCGTCGCTTCGCGCCTGGTGAAGGACATCGTCGCCATGGGCGGGGATGTGAGCCGCTTCGTCCCGCGCGGCGTCGAACGGCGCCTGGTCGCCAAGTTCGGCGCCGGTTGAGCCCTTGCCGCCCCGCCGGTGGCGGGCTAGGCGAAGCGCCATGAATTTCGCGCCTCTCGTCGCCGCCTGCGCCGCCCTCTCGATTTCCGGCGCCGCGGCCTCACAGACTCCCTCTAACCCACCCACGCAGCCGGCCCCCGCCGAGGCCGACTGGCGCACGCCCGATCCCCAGAACGTCCTGGTCATCGACACCAACAAGGGCCGCGTGATCGTCGAACTGGCCCCGGCGGTGGCGCCGTTGTCGGCCGGGCGCGTGCGTGACCTGGCCCGCGCCGGCTTCTACGACGGCCTCGCCTTCTTCCGGGTCATCGACGATTTCATGGATCAGACCGGCGACCCCCTGAACACCGGCAGCGGCGGATCGACCAAGCCCAACGTCGCGGCCGAGTTCACCTTCCGCCGCGGATCGGCGACGCCCATGGCGGTGGCGGATAGGGCAGGGGGCCTGGAGATCGGCTTCATCGGCAGCCTGCCCGTGATCAGCCAGACCATTCAACTGGCGGCCATGACCGCCGACCAGAAGGTCGCGGCCTGGGGAACCTTCTGCCCGGGCGTCGCCGGCATGGCCCGCGCTCAGGACCCCGACAGCGCCAACAGCCAGTTCTTCCTCATGCGCGGCGCGCAGCTCAATCTCGACCACAACTACACGCCGTTCGGCCGGGTGATCGTCGGCCTCGACATCGTGCGCTCGATCAAGACCGGCGAGCCGGTCGCCGCGCCGCAGGACAAGATGGTGACCGTGCGCGTCCTGGCCGACATTCCGGCCGCTCAGCGGCCAACCGTGCGCGTGATCGACACCGCCGGTCCGTGGTTCAAGGCCATGACCGACAAGGTCCGCAACCAGAAGGTGGTCGGCCTCTCGGCCTGCGACCTCGATCTCCCCAGCCAGGTGAAGTGAGCTTTTCATGACCGATACGCCGCAGGACACCCTCGTGATGACCCTGGCCACGGGCCCGGTCACCATCCGCCTCAGGCCCGATCTCGCGCCGGGCCACGTGGCGCGTATCAAGGAGCTGGCGAACGAGGGCTTCTACGACGGCGTCGTCTTTCACCGGGTGATCGACGGCTTCATGGCCCAGGGTGGCGATCCGACCGGCACTGGCATGGGCGGCTCGAGCAAGCCTAATCTCAAGGCCGAGTTCTCCTTCGAGCCCCACGCCAGGGGTGTGTGCTCGATGGCCCGCTCGTCCAGCCCCCACTCGGCCAACAGCCAGTTCTTCATATGCCTGGCCGACTCCAAATTCCTCGATAATCAGTACACGGTGTGGGGCGAGGTGATCAGCGGCATGGACCACGTCGACGCCCTTCCCAAGGGCGAGCCGCCGCGCCAGCCGGGCAAGATCGTGTCGATGAAGGTGGGCGCCGCCTAGAGCCTGGCGCCTTCGGACGGAACAGATCCGAAGGCTGAATCAGGCTCTGCGCTTTTCAATCTAGCGCGTGAGCACGACCGTGATCGGGTAGTGATCGGAGCCCAGGCACGGGCCCCGCTCGACGCTCACGGTGCGCCAGGACCTGCCGGCGTAGACGTGATCGACCGCGAACAGCGGAAATGGGAAACTCACCCGCCAGTGGGAAATCGACCCGCCCGGCCAGGTGGCCATCGCCCGGTCGCGGCGGATGAGGCTGAGGCGGGCATCCTGGCGGCGCAGGCCGAACGACCAGGGGGTGGAGTTGAAATCCCCGGCGACGATCAGGCTCGTCGGGTCGAACCGCGCCAGTTCCTGTGCAAAGCGCCTAGCCTGCGCCTGCTGGCGCCCGGCGGGAAAGGGCCACACGTAGTGCACGCCGGCCACGGTGAACGCGGCCACGCCCTCACCGAAGGACGCCCAGGCCCCGACGTGGCGCGGGCCGACGCCGGGCCAGCTCAGCTCGCCGCCGTCCCGGGCCGCAACCTTCGACAGGATAACGGTCGCGCAGTCGCCATCCTCCAAGCAGGGCGACCGGTAGAGATAGGTATGGCGCAGATCGTCGGTCACCCTGGCGCCGGCGCCCGCCGCCTCCTCGAGCACGACGACGTCGGCGCCACTCGCGGCGATCCAGCGCGCGGTGGCGGCGGGGTCGCGGTTGGCGTCCCACACGTTGAACTGGACGACCTTCACGGTCTGGGCTCCCGGACGGGCCGCTGCGGTGGTGAAGCGTGCGATGAGCTCTGGGGCCAACAGGCCGAGCGCGATCACCGCCGCCACCGCGCCCATTGCCAAAGTGGCGCGGCCCGTCTGCAAGCCCGCCATCGCCTGCAGCGCCACCGCGAGGAGTCCGCCGGCCAGCAAAAAGGGCGCGAGGTGGGTCAAGACATCGAGCCGGTCGCTCACCGCGCCGCCCAGGCACAGCACCGCCGCCAGAGCCGACCCGGCGGCGATGAGAAAGGCGACCGCCCGGATGAGTTCCATGCCGCGCTGCATACTCGCCACACCGCCCGCGCGAAAGCGGCCTCGCGCGTTGATGCGCGTTGGCAGCGCGGCGGCGGGTCGGAGAACGGTTTAACCACGAGGGGCACGAAGGACGCCAAGCATTCACGAAGAATACTGGTAGCGCTTCGGGCAAAGCCCAAACCTTCAACTTCGTCGTGACTCCGTAGTGACTCTTCGTGAACTTCGTGGTTCAAAAAACGCCAGACGCGATCAACGCCCGACGGGCATTGACGGCGGCGGGTTCAAAAACGCCAAACCCATCATCGCTTGACCGGCATGACGCCCAAGGCCTACGGGCGGCCGGCATGAGGCTCGCGGATTTCGACTTCGACCTGCCGGCCGAGGCGATCGCGTTGCGGCCCGCGGCCCCGCGAGACGCGGCCCGTTTGTTGGAGGTCGACGCCTATGGCGTGCTCGCCGACCGCGAAGTGCGCGACCTGCCGGGCCTCCTGCGCGCCGGGGACGTGCTGGTGCTCAACGACACCCGGGTGATCGCGGCGCGCCTGTTCGGACGTCGCCGGCGCGGCGAGACGTCGGCGGCCGTGGAAGCCACCCTGCACCAGCGCCTGACGCCCTCGCACTGGACCGCGTTCATGCGCCCAGGCAAGCGCCTGCAGCCCGGCGACAGGATCGCCTTCGGCCACGCCCACGACCGCGCCTGTCAGGCCAAGGTCCTCCAGGCCACCCTGCTCGAGCGCGGCGAGGACGGTGAGGTTACTCTGGCGTTCGATCTTGGCGGCGCCGATCTGGACGCGGCGATCGGCGAGCATGGGGTGATGCCGCTGCCGCCCTACATCGCCTCGCGCCGGGACGAGGATGAGCGCGACCTCACCGACTATCAGACCGTATACGCGCGCGCCGCGGGGTCGGTCGCGGCCCCGACCGCCGGCCTGCACTTCACGCCGGACCTGCTGAGCCGCCTGGAGGACGCGGGCGTGGGCGTACGTTTCGTCACCCTGCACGTCGGCGCCGGCACCTTCCTGCCAGTGAAGAGCGACGACATCGCCGCCCATCGCATGCACGCCGAGCGCGGGGAGGTTTCGCCGGCGGTCGCCGCCGATCTCAACCACGCCCGCGCTGCGGGCGGCCGGATCGTCTGCGTCGGCACCACCAGCCTGCGCCTCCTCGAAAGCGCCGCGGATGGGCGAGGGCTGATCGGCCCGTTCGCGGGAGAGACGCGCCTGTTCGTGACGCCGGGCTACAGCTTCCGCGCCGCCGACGCCCTGATGACCAACTTCCACTTGCCGAAGTCCACCCTGTTCATGCTCGTCTGCGCCTTCAGCGGTCACCAGGCGATGCGGCGCGCCTACGCCCATGCGGTGGCGGCCGGCTACCGGTTCTACTCCTATGGCGACGCCTGCCTGCTCTGGCGCGCCGCCTGATGGCGGCGTTCCCGTTCGTCATCGACGCGCGCGACGGCGAGGCGCGCGCTGGCGTGCTGACCACGCCGCGCGGCGCGATCGACACTCCCGCGTTCATGCCGGTGGGCACCGCCGGCACGGTCAAGGCCCTCACGGTCGACCAGGTGCGCGGCTCTGGCGCCCAGATCCTGCTGGGCAACACCTATCACCTGATGCTGCGCCCGGGGGCCGAGCGCGTGGCGCGCCTGGGCGGCCTGCACCGGTTCATGCGCTGGGAGGGTCCGATCCTCACCGACTCCGGCGGCTTCCAGGTGATGTCGCTGGCCAGCATCGCCAACGTGGCCGAGGCCGGGGTGAGCTTCCGAAGCCACATCGACGGCTCTGCCCATTCGCTTTCGCCGGAGCGCTCGATCGAGATCCAGGCCGATCTACTGGGCGCCGACATCGTCATGCAGCTCGATGAGTGCGTCGCCTGGCCGGCGGAGGAGGCGCGCGCGGCCGAGGCCCTGCGCCTCTCCGCCCGCTGGGGGGCCCGGTGCAAGGCCGCGTTCGGCGAACGCGAGGGACACGCCCTGTTCGGCATCCAGCAGGGCTCGACGATCGAGGCCCTGCGCCGGGAATCCTCGGAGCGGCTGATCGAAATCGGCTTCGACGGCTACGCCATCGGCGGCCTGGCGGTGGGGGAGGGGCATCAGGCAATGTGCGAGGTGCTCGACTACGCGCCTGGTCTGCTCCCGGCCGACCGGCCCCGCTACCTGATGGGCGTGGGCAAGCCCATCGACCTGGTCGAGGCAGTGGCCCGCGGGGTCGACATGTTCGACTGCGTGCTTCCCACCCGCTCGGGACGCCACGGCCAGGCCTGGACCTGGAACGGCCCTCTGCACCTGAAGAACGCCCGGTTCGCTGACGACGATTCCCCGCTCGATCCGGCCAGCGCCTGCCCCGCCAGCGTCCGCTATTCGAAGGCGTACCTGCACCACCTGATCAAATCGGGCGAAATCCTCGGCCAGGTGCTGCTCTCCTGGCACAACCTCGCCTTCTTCCAGGCGGTGATGACGTCTCTGCGCCAGGCGATCCGCCAAGGCCGGCTGGACGCCTTCCGCCGCGACTTCGCCGCTGGGCAGGCGGCGGCGGGGCGCTGACGCGGCGCCGGGCCATCGGTCACGTGTCGAGATGGCGGCGGCCTCACCGAAGGGAAAGATTTTAACCACCAAGCTCACCAAGGACACCGAGGAGACCCGGAGTTGAGCGGTGGGCCCTTCGCGACCGCACCCAGTCTTCTTGGTGAATCCTTGGTGTCCTGGTGTGCGTCGTGGTTCAAAAGACGTCTGACCGGATATGGCCTGACCGGTCTGGCGCTGGGGCGGCTGGCCGCTGTGAGGAGGCGATCCGCCAGGGCCGGCTGGAGGCCTCCCGGCGCAACTCCACATCGGGCAGGCAGCGCCGGACGCACTACTCAGTTGATCGGATAGTCGGGCTTGAGCCCGGCGGTCACCGGCGGCGGCGGGACGGGGTAGTGCCGCGCCGTGGCCGGCGCCGGGCACCGGCGCGATTCGCCCAGTCCCTTCAGGTAGGCGCGCCGCGCGCTGCCCGCGCCGATGGCCTTGATCACCAGTTCGTCATGCTTGGCCGCACCCGAGAGCGTGCTGACATAGCCGTGGAACGGCAGCAGACCCTCCGCCGCCCCGTGCTCGAGCGACAGGGCCAGGCCATGGCTGTCGGTGATCTTCTTCTTCTTGCGCGGGACCGGCTGGTCGTAGTCGGGGCCCAGCACGCTGGTGAGCACCTCCACCGTCTGGGAGAGTGTCTCGCAATCCAGCGGCACGGGCACGTCGTAGGGATCGGCGATGGCGGCGAGCAGCACCGGCGGGATCTTCTGGCGGACCACGTTCAGGTCATGCAGCGGCGCCTCGGCGGCGGTGAACGCCGTCTTCGATCCGGCCTCGCCCGGCGTCTGCAGATGCCCCCCGGCTTGCGGTGGCGCCTGGTCGTCAGGTTGGGCCTGGGCCGGCTGGGGCGTCGTCTGCGCGCAACAAGGCGAGCCGGCGATTAGCGCCGTCGATGCCGCCAGGGCCAGGAAATGCAAGCGCATGACCAGCCTTTTAGCGCGCCCGCCGGGTGCGCGAAAAGCAGCTACGGCCGGCTCGCTTCCAGACTCCCCTCCGAGCGACTATGGTCCGCGCCGTTTTGGGGCCGGTAGCTCAGAGGTAGAGCACCCGACTTTTAATCGAGTGGTCGTGGGTTCGATCCCCACCCGGCCTACCAAGACACCTGCCCCGCCCGCGCTCAGATCCGCCGGTCCAGCCCGACCCAGAAGGGTTCGCGCAGCTTGCGCTTGAAGATCTTGCCGGAATCCTCGCGCGGCAGTTCGGCGTGAAAGTCCACCCGCTTGGGCACCTTGTAGCCGGCCATGTGCTCGCGCAGGTAGATCTTGACCTCCTGCTCGCTGAGCTGCGCGCCCGGCTGCAGCTGGACGGCGGCGCACACGGCCTCGCCGAATTCCTCGTCCGGAATGCCGAACACGCCGCAATCGCCCACCCCGGGCATCCTGTGCAGCTCGGCTTCGATCTCGGCGGGATAGATGTTGGCCCCGCCGGAGATGATCATGTCCTTGGCCCGGTCGCACAGGTGGAGGAAGCCGTCGGCGTCGAAGTAGCCGATGTCGCCGGGCGCAATCAGCTCGGCCTTCTCGGCCGAGCGCCGCTTGGCGTCGTCGCCGTGGTAGGTGAAGTCGGCGATCTCGCGCACCGCGGCCACCACCTCGCCGATCTCGCCGGCCGGCAGGCTGTTCCCCTGGGCGTCGATCACCTTGACCTCGGCCTCGGGAATGGGCCGCCCGACCGTGCCAGGATGGGCCAGCCACTCCTGCGACGTGCAGGAGACGACCACGCCGGTCTCCGTCGCGCCGTAGTATTCGTGGATCACCGGGCCCCACCATTCGATCATCGCCCGCTTGATCGGCGCGGGGCAGGGTGCGGCCGCGTGGACGACGAACCGCAGGGACGAGAGATCGTACTTCGCCCGCACCTCAGCCGGCAGCTTGAGCAGCCGATTGAACATGATCGGCACCATGTGCAGGTGGGTCACCCGGTGCTCCTGGATCATCGCCAGCAGGCCTTCGGGATCGAATCTTGGCTGCAGGATCACCCTGGCCCCGACGCGGGCCGAGCTGAGGCCATAGGCATTGGGCGCGGAGTGGTACATCGGGCCGGTGACCACCGTCACCACGCGCGACGGATCGTCGAGATAGTCGGCGAACCCCATCGCCCGACCCAGTATCCGCCCCGAGGCGGCCGCCTGCTCCGGTGTCGGCGCCCGGCGACGAACGCCTTTGGGGTGGCCGGTCGTGCCCGAGGTGTAGATGATCGTGCCCGGGGCCGCGGCCGGCGGACCGGCGAAGGGTTCGAAGCCCTCCAACCAGCTCGACCACGCCGAAAACCCTTCCGGAACCTTGCAGGCATGGTCCGGGACGCCGTAGGCCTGCGCGATCTCCCTGGGGGTTTCCACCACCAGGACCGGCACGCCTGGAGGCAGAGCGTTGCGGATCGGGCCCAGCAGGTCGGCGTGAATCACGATCGCGCGTGCGCCGGAGTTCTCGAACAGATACCGCGCCTCGTCCTCCACATAGTGCC
>Ga0302314_10018208_pt1 | contig 11726 bp, 9 predicted proteins | sample III_Palsa_N2_3_FD_200533 | JGI IMG/M metagenome (GOLD analysis project Ga0302314, IMG submission 200533) | Peat permafrost microbial communities from Stordalen Mire near Abisko, Sweden - III_Palsa_N2_3 | ecosystem: Environmental > Terrestrial > Soil > Palsa > Peat permafrost | place: Sweden...
GCGCTCGCTGGTTCCGAAGAAAATCGTCGTCACCGCCTCGATCACCTGCGACAGGCCGAAGAACAGGATGATCGAGAGCATTTCGGGATTCACCGCCCCCTGCAGGCGCGGCACCAGCACCCAATAGAGCAGCATGCCGACGGCCAGGAAAATCACGAACGCCAGCGGCACCGCAAACAAGGGGTCGATCCCGGCCAGCGTCACCACGCCGAACGCCACGAACGCGCCGAGCATCAGAAAGTCGCCATGCGCGAGGTTGACGATGCGCATGACGCCGAACACGAGATTGAGACCGATACCGACCAGGCTGAAATAAAGACCGAACAGAACGCCGGCGACGAGCGCATAGATCATCGGCGCGTCACTCCCGGCATCCGGTTTCCACCTGCGCCTGGCTCATGGACGCGGATAGACCGGTTTGCCGTTGGCGGTTTCGTGCGGATAGAGCGAGACAAACCTGATGTGGCCGTGATCGTCGAGCGCGAGTTGCCCGAGCGGCGTCAACTCGCCGATCTGGCCGCCGGTTTCGTCGAGGGCGAACGTCCCGTCGAGCGTCTTGAGCTCTCCGGACAGGCTGAACACGGCGCGACGCAGCTCGAGCTGATCGAGGCTGGCAGCCACCGAAAGCGTCTTCTCGATGATGAGCCCGGTGGTATATCCGGCCACGGCATTGAAGCCGAACTCGATCTTGCCGTCGGGATATTTCTTGTCCCAGGCGGCTTTGTAGTCCTTCATGTTCATGCCGAAATTGACCGGATATTCGATCTCCGAGGGCGGCACATAGGTGAAGACGTGCTCAAGGCCCTTCTCGCCGACGTTCTTTTCCAGGAGCTCGGTCTCGAGGCCGGCGTAAATGCAGAACAGCATTTTGAACTTGACGCCGACATCCGCTACGTTGCGCAGGAATGCAATATCGTTCGGCGCGTATCCGAAATGGATCACCGCGTCCGGCTGGGTATTGTTGATGTTGTTGATGATGACGGTGTAGTTGGTGGTCTCGGTCGGAATGCCCTGATCGTAGACGATCTCGATCGGCGCGCCGGAGTCCTTGACGAATTTGCGGAAGGCGTTGGCCTGGGTGCCAGTAAACTCGTTGGTCGAGTAGAGAATGGCGATTTTCTTGATTCCCAGACCCGGCCCGTCATGTGAGACGAAGTCCGCGACCGGTTTGGGCCAGACCGTCGAGACCGGGTCCGCCATCAGCGCGATGTAGGGATTGTCCTTGGAAAAGAAGCTGGCGCCGGTTCCGGTCTGGTCGAACAGGAAAACCTTGCGGTCGCGCGCGATCGCCACCGCGGGCGCGGTCAGTACCGAACCGGAATCCGCAACCAGCAGATCGACCTTGTCCTGCGTGACGAGCTGGTTGTAGAGCGTCGAAGCGGTCGCGGTGTTGCTCTGGTCGTCATAGGCTACGAGCTTGATCGGGATCTTCTTGTCGAACGCCTTCACATAGGCGCCGCCGTCGGCGTTTTTCTGGTCGGCCCAGAGCTTCAGCGCACTGAAAACCGGCATTGAAATCGAGGCGTAGCGGCCGGATGACGCGTAGAGCGTGCCGATCTTGATTTCCGCCGGCACATCCACGGCAAAGGCCGGTGCGGCAAATGTCATACCCGCAAGCACCAGCGCGCCTGTTATCCTCAACATGAAATCCTCCCGGTATCCTTTGTTCCGGCGGACCATAGCGCGGGGGCTTGCCGGGATACAAGCGCTCCGGGCTCATCCATTGTGCGTGTGCCGGAATACGCCGCATGCGCTGGGCCGGCTGGACCGTTGACGCGGGACGGTCCAATGTCGCATCAAGATCGTAAACAGGCGGGCCGAACCAGACCCGCCCAGGGAGGAAAATGCGATCATGGCCGAACCCGCGCGTGCACGCCCGAAACCGACACCGGAAACCCAGCATTTCTGGGACGGCACACAGGCCGGCGAATTGCGGCTGCAGCGCTGCGACGCCTGCGCCAATGTCTACTTCCCGCCGCGCCCGTTCTGCCCCGCCTGCGCCTCGCGCAAGGTCAGCGTGTTCAAGGCCAGCGGCAAGGCCACGCTCTACAGCTACGTGATCCATCACCGCCCGGTTCCGGGTTTCACGCCGCCTTATGCCATCGCGGTGGTGGAACTGGACGAAGGCCCGCGCATGATGAGCAACATCGTCGATTGCCCGCAGACGCCCGAGGCGCTCGAACTCGACATGAAGCTCGAAGTCGCGTTCGAAAAGCTCGACGACAACATCACCCTTCCCCTGTTTCGTCCGGCGAAGGGCTGAGCATCATGCGCCAAAACCAGGTTGCCGTCGTCGGTGCGGCCGAAACCACCGAACTCGGGGTTATTCCCAACGTCTCGCAGATCCAGCTGCATGCGGATGCGGCCCTCAACGCCATCGCCGATGCCGGACTGAAACTGTCCGACATCGACGGTTTTGCGACGGCGGTCGAAACGCCGCAGCAGATCGCGCATTATCTCGGCATCACGCCGACCTGGGTCGATGGCACGTCGGTCGGCGGCTGTTCCTTCATGCTGCATGTTCGGCACGCCGCGGCCGCGATCGAGGCCGGCCTGTGCAAGACCGTGCTGATCACCCATGCCGAGAGCGGCAAGTCGAATATCGGCCGCACGCCGCGCATGATCGGCCCCGACAGCCTCAACGGCCAGTTCGAGCTTCCCTACGGCGTCTCGACGCCGGCCAGCATGTTTCCGATCCCGGTGCTGCGCTACATGAAGACCCACGGCATCACCCATGAACAGATCGCCATGGTCGCGGTGGTGCAGCGTGAATGGGCCGCGAAGAATCCGCGCGCCACCATGAAAACGCCGATCACGGTCGAGGACGTGCTGAATTCGCGGATGATCGCCTATCCGTTCCGCATCCTGCAATGCTGCCTCGTCACCGACGGCGGCGGCGCGCTGATCCTGACCTCGGCCGACCGCGCCCGGGACTTTCCGAACAAGCCGGTCTATATCCTGGGCACCGGCGAAAGCGTCGAGACGCCGATGGTCAGCCAGATGCAGACGTTCGACAGCTCGCGCGCTTTCAAGGTCGCGGGCCCCCTCGCCTTCAGGGAGGCCGGCATCGCGCACAAGGACGTCGATCACCTGATGATCTACGACGCATTCGCGCATCTGCCGCTCTACGGTCTCGGCGACCTCGGCTTCATGCCGCACGAAGCAACCGGCCAGTTCATCGCCGACGGCCACACGCGGCCTGGCGGCAAACTGCCGCTCAATACCAATGGCGGCGGGCTCAGCTACATGCATTCCGGCATGTACGGCATGTACGCGCTGCAGGAGAGCGTGCGTCAGATGCGCGGCATCGCGCCGGCGCAGGTCAAGGACGCCAGGATTTCAGTCTGCCACGGCGTCGGCGGCATGTTCGCGGCATCAGGGACGATTATTTTTACGAACGAAAACTAGTGATCACATCTGTCATTGCCGGGCTTGACCCGGCAATCCATCCTCTCATGAAGAAGGATGGATGCGCGGGTCAAGCCCGCGCATGACGAGTTTTCGCTCTAACTGCGAAACAGGACAAGGAGGCAATCATGACCAGCACCAAATCACTCCAGGACAAGGTCGTCATCGTTACCGGCGCCGGGCGCGGCATCGGCCGCGAGATCGCGCTGCTCTGCGCCGCTGAAGGCGCCAAGGTCGTGGTCAACGATCCCGGCGGCGCCGCTGACGGCTCGGGAACCAGTGCCGCGCCGGCCGAGGAAGTGGTCGAGGAAATCAAGAAGCGCGGCGGGACCGCGGTGGCGAATTTCGAAACGGTTGCCGAGGCGATTCCGGCCAGCAAGATCGTCAAGACCGCGATCGACACCTACGGCAAGCTCGACGGCGTGGTCAACAATGCCGGCATCCTGCGCGACGCGATCTTCCATCGCATGAGCATCGACGCCTTCGAGTCCGTCATCAAGGTGCATCTGATGGGCTCGTTCTACGTCTCGCATGCCGCCGCACGGCTGTTTCGCGAACAGGAGAGCGGCGCGTTCGTGCACTTCACCTCGACCTCGGGCCTGGTCGGCAATTTCGGCCAGGCCAATTACGCCGCCGCCAAGCTCGGCATCGTCGGACTGTCGAAATCGATCGCGCTCGACATGGAGCGCTTTCATGTCCGCTCCAACTGCGTCTCGCCGTTCGCCTGGAGCCGGCTGATCGGGACCATCCCGACCGAGACCGAGGCCGAGAAGGCGCGGGTCGCGAAAATTCAGCAGATGGGACCGGAAAAGATCGCGCCGATCTGCGCGTTCCTGCTCAGCGACGCCGCCAAGGACGTGACCGGGCAGATCTTTGCGGTGCGCATGAACGAGATCTTCCTGATGAGCCAGTCGCGGCCGCTGCGCTCGATACATCGCGCCGAAGGCTGGACGCCGCAGACCCTCGCCGAGCACGGCATCCCGGCGCTGAAGTCATCGTTCTACAAGCTCGACCGCTCGGCGGACATTTTCAACTGGGATGCGATCTAGCCGAGCAATCCCCACCAATCGTCCCGGCGCAGGCCGCGACGACATGAAATTCGTCCCCACCCTCTCTGGTTGCTTTATTAAATTTCGCCCGCTTTATGCCGGAATGTGGGCGCATGGTTTTCCTCCCAATAAAAAAACAACGGGAGGAAACCATGACAAATCCAATACATTCAGATGACAAAACCGGAGCTGCTGTCGTCGACCGGCGCGACATGTTGCGCGGCGCTGCAGCAATCGCCGCCACGGCGCTGGTCGCGACCGACGCATCGGCCCGTGATTTCGGCCGCAACGCCGAGCCGCAGCGTTATCCCGACCCCGATATCGTCGTGATCGACGCCAAGCGCTTCAAGGCCAAGGTCGGCAACACCGCCATCAAGCGCCTGTATACCGGCTGTCTGTGGGCCGAAGGCCCGGCCTGGAACGCTCAGGGTCAATATCTGGTGTGGAGCGACATTCCCAATAACCGTCAGCTGCGTTATCTCGACGATGACGGCCACATTTCGGAACAGTTTCACAAGCCCTCCAACGAGGGCAACGGCAACACCTTCGATTTCGAGGGACGCCAGGTCACGTGCGAACGAACCCGGCTGGTGCGTTACGAACATAACGGCACCATCACCGTGCTGGCGGAACAGGCCAATGGCAAACAGCTCAACGGACCGAACGACGTCGTCGTTCACCCCAACGACAAGTCGATCTGGTTCACCGATCCCGGCTATGGCGCGGTCAGCATCTACGAAGGGCAGAAGGCCAATACCGGCTCGGTGCAGCCCTATCAAAAGGAAGCGGTGTACCGGCTCGACGCCCAGACCGGGCAGGTCAGCAAGGTCGCCGACGAACCGTTCAAGCCGAACGGCATCGCCTTCAGCCACGACTACAAGAAGGTCTATGTCTGCGACACCGGCATCACGCACTACCCCAACGCCAAGAACATCGTCTGGCAATACGATCTCAACGGCGACAAGCTCTCGAACCCGCGCACGCTGATCGACATGACCCTCGACGGCAAGTCCGGCTTCCCGGACGGCATGCGGGTCGACACCGAGGGCAACATCTGGGTCGGCGCGGGCTGGGTCGGCGACGGCTATGACGGCGTCCAGATCTTTGCGCCGGACGGCGGACGCATCGGTCAGATTCGTCTGCCCGAGACCTGCGCCAATGTCTGCTTCGGCGGCAAGAAGCGAAACCGCCTGTTCATGACGGCCAGCCAGTCGCTGTACGCGGTCTATGTCGAGACCCAGGGCGCGCATAATTGCTGAGGCGTATTACACCGTCGTCGTCCCGGCGAACGCCGGGACCTATAACCACCGGCGTTCGTTGCTGAGGAAGCTCTCTACCTCCATCGCCCAACCGAAAGGCCGCAGCGTATGGGTCCCCGCTTTCGCGGGGACGACGCGGGAGGGCGTGGCCACACTTCCCTACCCGCTATTCCTCAATCCCGCCGAAATGCCGTTGATGGTGAGCTGAATCCCGCGCAGAACCTGTTCATCGGGATTCTGCGCGCGGTGCTCCTTCAGCAATTCTACCTGCACGTGGTTCAGCGGATCGAGATAGGGAAAGCGGTTGCGGATCGAGCGCTCCAGCAGCGGATTGCCCTGCAGCAGCCGCTCCTGGCCCATGATGTCCAGCAGCGTCTCGATCGAGGTGTGCCATTCGCGCCGGATGCGTCCGAAGATGTTTTCGCGCAGGGTCGTATCCGGCACCAGTTCGGCGTAACGCGAGGCGATCGCGATCGAGCTCTTGGCCAGCACCATGTCCATGTTCGACAGCAGGGTGCGGAAGAACGGCCACTCGCGGTAGAGTTCCCGCAGGAACGGCATGCCCTTGTCGGGATGCTCCGCTACCCAGGTCTCGACCGCGCTGCCGAAACCGTACCAGCCCGGCAGCATCAGCCGGCATTGCGCCCAGCTGAACACCCAGGGGATGGCGCGGAGGTCTTCGATCTCGCGGGTTTTCTTGCGTGAGGCCGGACGGCTGCCGATGTTGAGCGTGGAAATTTCGGTGATGACGGTCGAGGCCCAGAAATAATCGGCAAAGCCCTCGGTCTCATAGACCAGCCCCCGATAGGCCTTGAAGGCCAGCGCCGACAATTGCTCCATCGCCTTCAAATAGTCCCCCGACGGCGCGCTCCGCCGCGGCTGCAGCAGGCTGGCTTCGAGGGTGGCCGCGGCCAGGATTTCCAGATTGTTGCGGCCGACTTCGGCGTTGGAATATTTGCTGGAGATGATTTCGCCCTGCTCGGTGATCCGGATCTGGCCGTTCACCGCGCCCCCCGGCTGCGCGATAATGGCGTCATAGCTCGGTCCGCCGCCGCGGCCGACCGATCCGCCGCGGCCGTGAAACAACCGCAACCGCACGCCATGGCGCTCGAACACTTCGACCAGGCCGATCTCGGCCTTGTAGAGCTCCCAGCCCGAGGTGACGAAGCCGCCATCCTTGTTGCTGTCGGAATAGCCCAGCATCACCTCCTGCACCGAGCGGCGGCTGTCGACCAGCTTGCGGTAATCGTGCATCGACAACAGCCGGTCCATGATCGCAGAACTGGCCTGCAAATCCTCGATGGTCTCGAACAGCGGCACGATGTTGACCGCGCTGCGGCCGCGGGGATCGACCAGGCCGGCCTCTTTCAGCAGCAGCGCCACCTCCAGCATGTCGGACACCCCCTTGCACATCGAGATGATGCATTGGGGGATCACATCGGCGCCGAACCGGACATGCGCCTTTGCCGCCTCATGGAAAACGGCGAGTTCGCCCACCGTCTCGTCGCTGTATTTCACGAACGCCGAAGTCAGCGGCCGCGCGTTGCGCAGCTCGGTCGTGAGCAGCGCGATCCGCGCCTCCTCGTTCAGGGCCAGATAGGACATGCCCGGCATCGCCGCATCGATCAGCTCGGCGACCGTGCGTTCATGAACGGCGGAGTTTTGCCGCATGTCCAGTCTGGCGAGATGGAAGCCGAAACAATCCACCGCCCGGCGCAACAGCCGCAGCCGGCCACGGGCGATGACTCCCGAATTGTTGGCGATCAGCGAGCGATCGAGAATATCGAGGTCGGCCTTGAATTCCTGCACATTCGCATAAGGAGTCGCTTCGCCGACCGGCTGGCGGGTGGTTTCCACGTCGAGCTTCAGCGCGGTCGCGGTGAGCCGCGCATAGATGCCGGATACCGCCAGACGATAGGGCTCGCCGCTTCGATGCGGCGAGGTATCGGGCGAGCGCCCGGCCAGCGCACGCAATTCTTCGGAAATATCGGCCAGATGCGCCGCCAGCGACAATTCGGCGCCGAGCGCGTGCAGTTCCTCGAGATAGAAGCGCAGCACCCGGCTGCTCTGCAGGCGCAACGTGCCCCGCATCACCTCGGCGGTGACGAACGGGTTGCCGTCGCGATCGCCGCCAATCCAGCTTCCCATCCGCAGGAACGATGCCAGTCCGCCATGCGCGCTGCCGTCGCCCTCGTCCAGGCGATCCTCCAGCGCGCAATGTAGCCGCGGCACCTCGTGCAGGAAGGTGTAGTCGTAAAAGGACAGCCCGTTGGCGACCTCGTCCAGCACCGTGAGCTTGGTCCGGCGCAGCAGATTGGTCTGCCACAGCGTCACCACCGCGCGCCGCAACTGTTCGTCGCCCGCCGCGACCTCTTCCGGCGTCAGCTGGACCCGCTCCCGCCGGTCCAGCAGGGCTGCGATCTCCATCTCGCGGTCGATCGTGCTCTTGCGGCGGACTTCGGTGGGATGCGCGGTCAGAACCGGACTGACCTGTGCGCTGGCGAAAAATTTGCGCAAATCGGCCGCACTGAAGCCGGCGGTACGGGCATGTGACAGCGTGAGCGCCAGCGATCCCGGACCGGGCGATCCTCCGCTCGAGCGGGTGCGCATCTGCCGGATGTTGTTCTGATCCTCGGCGATGTTGGCGAGGTGTGAAAAATAGCTGAAGGCGCGCACGATGCGGACGGTGTCGCTGGTCGACATCCCGTCGAGGATGGCCTCGAGCTCATGCCGTGCCGGTTTGTCGTCATCGCGGTGAAACCGGATCGAGGTCTGACGGATGCGTTCGACCAGGTCGAACACCTCGGCGCCCTCCTGGTCACGCACGGTATCGCCGAGAATGCGTCCAAGCAGCCGGATATCATTCCGCAGCCGGACATCTTCTTCGAGCGCCAGGGCTTCGTCGGCGCGATTGGACCGCGGGTCGGTGTCGGAAGGCATGATCTGGGGGGACATGGTTGAGATGCTCCAGAAACTGCCCGGCTCCCTTGAGTCGCAATTTTTGAGGCCTGGCGCAAGACCAAGAAAAGGGCGGACAGCTGTCCCGGGCGAGGTTCAGCGCCTTCGCGCCGGACCCGGCCTAAATCTTCCGCCCTGCCCTTTCCCAATAGGGAGCGCGCAGCCGGCGCTTGAAAATCTTGCCGGAATCCTCGCGCGGCAGGTCGGCCTGGATTTCCAGGTGTTTCGGCACCTTGTAACCGGCGAGCGTGGTCTTGAGCTGGGCGCGGATGAAAGCGGTGTCCAGCGCGACGCCTGATTGCGGTTCCACCACCGCCATCACGGCCTCGCCAAACTCATCGTCGGGAATCCCGAAGACGGCGCAGTCACGCACGCCGGGCACCGCATGCAGCGCGGCTTCGATTTCGGCGGGGTAAATATTGACGCCGCCCGAAATCACCATGTCGCGCTTGCGATCGCGGATGAAGACGTAGCCATCCCCGTCGATATAGCCGACGTCGCCCGAGGTGATGAATCCGTCGCGCTCGATCTCGGCCCGCTTTTCCGGCTTGTTGTGATAGGTGAAATCGGGATTGGCTACGGCGCGCGAATAGATTTCACCGATCTCGCCCTGCGGCAGCGGATTGCCATGGTCATCGAGAAAGCGCAATTCGACGCCGTCGAGGATTTTCCCGACCGTACCCGGCTTGTTCAGGGCATCGTCGGAGGTCGCGAAGGTGAGCGCGCCGGATTCGGTGCTGCCATAATATTCCGAAATCACCGGCCCCCACCACTGGATCATCGCACCCTTGACGTCGGCAGGACATGGCGCCGCGGCATGGATCACGTGGCGCAACGACGAAGTGTCGTACTTCTTGCGAATCTGTTCCGGCAGCTTCAGGAGCCGGATGAACATGGTCGGCACCATGAAGACGGTGTCGATCTTTTCGGTCTCGACCAGCCGCAGAAATTCCTCCGCATCGAAGCGCGGCATCAGCACCAGCGCGCCGCCGAGCCGGCCGGCGCGCAGGCCAAACGAATTCGGCGCGGCATGATAGAGCGGCCCCGGCAGCAGCGCCCGCACCCCCGGCTTCAGGCCATAGATCAGCGACCGCGTCCGCTCCGACGCAGCACTTTGCTCCGGCGTCGGTGCTTGGCGCCGGACGCCCTTGGGATGTCCTGTGGTGCCCGAGGTATAGATCATGTTCGCCGGCTGCGGCAGCGCCGGACCTTCGTAAGGGCGCTGCTGCTCAAGCCAGAACTCAAGATCGGTTGCGAAAGCAGGTGTGGCGAGGTGCTCGGGGTCGATCTTGTAATGCGGTGGGATCTCCGGCGGCGTCGGGACGCTGAGGACGGTCACGGCAGCTGATATCGCGTCGCGAAGCGGATGCAGCAGATCGGCGTGTCCGACCAGAACCGACGTTCCGGAATCCTTCAGGATGTAATTGATCTCCTCCGGCTTGAAATGCCAATTGACCGGCACGGCGTAGGCGCCGAGCCGCATCGTGGCATAGGCTGCTTCCAGGAAGGTGATGTCGTTGCGCATGAGAATGCAGACGCAGTCGCCTGGCCTGACGCCAAGCTTCCGCAGACCGCCGGCGATGCGGGCGGCGCGATCGGCGATTTCGGCGTGATCGCGTCGTCGCTGACCGCTGCTGATGCCGAGAAAGAGCGAACCGGAATCCGGCGTTGATATTGCTTGCACCTGCGCACCGCCATCAAACATCGGCGAAGCGCGGGGCGCGCTTGTCGATATTGGCGCGCACCGCCTCGAGCTGATTGGCGCCGCCCATCAGTTTCATCTGCTCGACGGATTCGGCCAACAGCGCCGGACCGGGATCGACGCTTAGATTGTTCAGCAGGCGCTTGGCGGCGCGGATCGCGTCAGGGCTCTTGCCCGCGATCTCGCGCGCGACCTCAAAGGCTGCAGCGCGCGGATCGTCGCAGATCCGCGTCGCGAGACCGTAGCTCAGGGCTTCCTGGGCGGAGAAAATCCGCCCCGTATAGGTCAGCTCGCGCAGGATATCGTCACGCACCAGGCTGGCCAGGATCGGCGTCCCCGCCATATCCGGCACCAGCCCCCACTTGATTTCCATGATCGACATCCGGGCGTCCGGCGCCAGAAACCGCATGTCGGCGCCGAGCGCGAGCTGAAAGCCGCCGCCGAAGGCCACGCCCTGGATCGCGGCGATCACCGGCACCGGCAGCTGCCGCCAGCCCCACACCGCCTGCTGCGGGAAATTGGCCAAGCCGTGGGTGCGTGTCGTCAGGTCGCGGGCTTCGTTGCCCGCTATCCCGTTACCTCCGCTTTGTTTCATGGCCGCGAAACGGCCCATATCGAGGCCGGCGCAAAACGAGCGGCCCTCGCCGGACAATACTACCGCTCGCAGGCCCTTTTCACGGCCCAGGCGGTCGCTGGTCGCGACCAGCGCCTCGAACATCGCGGCATCGAGCGCATTCATCTTGTCCGCCCGCACCAGGCGGACATCGGCGACGCCCTCCGAGATCGATACCGAGACGCGATCATCCATCAGAATCTCCTCCGCTCTTATTCTTGTGGCTACTTTACAGAAAGGCGTAGTCCGGATTTAGTCAATCAACTAATTAACAAGCAATCCTTTCGGGTGGAAACCTGCCATGTTCAACGAACAGCTCCTCGCGGGCCGGCGCATTCTCGTCACCGGCGGCGGCACCGGCCTCGGCAAGTCGATGGCCGCGCGCTTTCTTCAACTCGGCGCCGAAGTCCATATCTGCGGCCGGCGAAAAATCGTCTGCGACGAAACCGCGACCGAACTGATGGACCTGCATGGCGGCCGGGTGACGAGCCATGGCGTCGATATCCGAAACCCGCTCGCGGTCGACGAGATGATCGAGGCGATTTTCACCGACGGCCCGCTCACCGATCTCGTCAACAACGCCGCCGGCAATTTCATCTCGCGCACCCAGGACCTGACGCCGCGCGGCTTCGATGCGGTGGCCAATATCGTTATGCACGGCACGTTCTATGTGACGCATGCGGTGGGCCGGCGCTGGATCGCCGGCGGCCATCGCGGCAATGTGGTGTCGATCACCG
>Ga0302314_10018210_pt1 | contig 11725 bp, 9 predicted proteins | sample III_Palsa_N2_3_FD_200533 | JGI IMG/M metagenome (GOLD analysis project Ga0302314, IMG submission 200533) | Peat permafrost microbial communities from Stordalen Mire near Abisko, Sweden - III_Palsa_N2_3 | ecosystem: Environmental > Terrestrial > Soil > Palsa > Peat permafrost | place: Sweden...
CGAAGTTGAAGACGCCGGAGGCCTTGAAGATGAGGACGAAGCCCAGCGCCACGAGCGAGTACATCACCCCGGCCAAGAGGCCACCGATGAGGACCTCGAAGAAGAATTGCATGGGGCTAACCCACCGCCGCGCCCGCGGCCCGGCGGTCGGCCTCGGTGGCCACCCCGAGGTAGGCGGCGATGACTTCCGTGTCGCCGCGCACCTCGTCCGGCGTGCCGTCGGCGATTTTCCGCCCGTAGTCGAGCACCACCACCCGGTCCGCGAGGTCCATCACCACCGCCATGTCGTGCTCGATGAGGACGACGGTGACGCCAAACTCGTCGTTCACGTCGAGGATGAAGCGGCACATGTCCTGCTTCTCCTCGACATTCATGCCGGCCATGGGCTCGTCGAGGAGCAGGAGGCGCGGCTCCGCGGCCAGGGCCCGGGCCAGCTCCACGCGCTTCTGAAGGCCGTAGGGAAGCCGCCCCACCGGCGTCTTGCGGACGGCCTGGATTTGAAGAAAGTCGATGACCTCCTCCACCTTGCGCCGCTGGGCGATGTCCTCCCGCTGCGCCGGACCCCAGTAGACGGCCTGGGCCAGCAGCGAGGCGTGCATCTTCAAGTCCCGCCCGGTCATGATGTTGTCGAGGACGCTCATCCCCTTGAAGAGGGCGATGTTCTGAAACGTCCGGGCGATGCCGCTGGCCGCGGCCTTCCGCGGCGTCATCGCCCGCCGCTGGACGCCGGCAAAGGAGATGGTGCCGGACATCGGCTGGTAGACGCCGTTGATGATGTTGAGCAGGCTGCTCTTGCCGGCGCCGTTGGGGCCGATGATGGCGCAGATTTCGCGCTCCCGTACCTGGAAGCTGACCTGGTGCAGCGCCTTGACGCCGCCAAAGGCGAGGCTGACGTCCTTCACCTCGAGGAGGACACCGCCCAACCGCTCCGGCCGCGGGGAAGCCATCCGTGGACTCTTCAGGCCGCCCGCAGCGGGGAGGCCGGTTGGGACACCGGCGCTTGGCGGATTTTCACCTCGGCGCGGATGGTGCCCATCCGGCCGTCCTCGAATTTCACCTTGGCCTCCACCGGGAGGCTTGCCCGGTCCGAGTACAGGGCCTCGACCAGGGGCGCATAGCGCTCGGCGATGAAGCGGCGGCGTACCTTGCGGGTGCGGGTGAGTTCCCCGTCGTCGGCGTCCAGCTCCTTGTGCAGTACGAGGAAGCGGCGAATCTGCGAACCCTGCAGCTTGGCGTCCTGGGCCAGGTCCTGGTTGACGGCCTCCACGCACGTCTGCACCAGCGCCTGGACCTCCTCCCGGCTACTGAGGTCTGTGTAGCCGGAGTAGGCGATGCCACGCCGCTCCGCCCAGTTGCCCACCGCCTGCAAGTCGATGTTCAAGAAGGCGGTGGCGTAGGGGCGGCCATCGCCGAAGGCCACCGCTTCCTTAATCCACGGAAAAAACTTGAGCTTGTTCTCCAAATACTTGGGAGCGAAGAGGGTGCCGTCGAGGAGGCGCCCGACGTCCTTGGCCCGGTCGATGATTTTGAGCTGGCCGTCGTCGTCGAAGTACCCGGCGTCGCCGGTGTGAAACCAGCCTTCGGGCGTCTTGGCCTCGCGGGTGGCCTCGGGATTCTTGAAGTAGCTGTGAAAGACGCCCGGGCTCCGGACGAGGACTTCCCCTTGCTCCGAGATGCGGACCTCGACATCCTTGGCCCGCGTCCCCACGGTGTCGGCCTTCACCGCGCCGTCCGGCTGGATGCAGACGAAGACGGAGGTCTCGGTGCTGCCGTAGAGCTGTTTCAGGTTCACCCCGAGCGACCGGTAGAAGCGGAAGAGGTCCGGCCCGATGGCCTCGCCGGCGGTGTAGGCCACCCGGATGCGGCTCAGCCCCAGCACGTTGCGCAGCGGCGCGTAGATGACGAGGTCGCCGAGCGCGTAGAGGCTGCGGTCCAGGAAGGACACCGGCTGTCCGTCCAGGAGCTTCGTGCCGACGCGCCGCGCGACGTCCATGAATTTCGCGTACAGCCAGCGCTTCAACCGGCTGGCATCCTCCATGCGGATGGACACCTGGGTGAGGAGGTTCTCGTACACCCGTGGCGGCGCGAAGAAGTAAGTGGGCCCAATCTCGCGCATGTCCGTGGGGACGGTGTCCGAGCTCTCCGGGCAGCTCATGCAGAAGCCAGCCACCTGCCCTTGGGTGTAGCTGAAGAGGTTGTCGCCCACCCAGGCCATGGGCAGGTAGGCCAGCACCTCCTCGTCCTCGGTGAGGTGCTCGCGCTCGTTGCCCCCGCGCCCGGTGCGGATGAGGTTGTCGTGGGTGAGCATCACCCCCTTGGGGTGGCCGGTGGTGCCCGAGGTGTAGAGCATGATGGCCACGTCGCCACTGCGCCCCTCGGCGACGGCGTCGGCGAAGAAGCCCGGATGGGCGGCGTCGAAGGCGCGGCCCTCCTTCTGGACGTCGTCGTAGTGGCGCAGGAGCTCGGCCGGGTAGTGCCGGAGGCCGCGGGCGTCGTCGTAGATGATGCATTGTAGCGACGGGACGCGCGCGCGGAGCTCGAGCAGCTTGTCGACTTGCTCCTGGTCCTCGACGACGGCAAAGCGGACGTCGGTCTCCGCGAGGACGAAGCCCATCTCCTCGGTCGCGGCGTCCTGGTAGAGCGGCACCGGAATACCGCCGAGGCTTTGGGCCGCGGCCATGGCCCAGTACAGCCGGGGGCGGTTGTCACCGATGATGGCCAGGTGCTCGCCGCGCCGGAAGCCGAGCGCCGCGAGGCCAGAGGCCAGGGCGCGCACCTGGTCCGCGACTTGGCGCCAGCTGTACGTCTGCCAGATGCCGAGGTCCTTCTCGCGCATGGCCGGACGGCCGCCGCGGTGCGCGGCATGGTCCAGGAGCAGACGCGGGAAAGTGTCGAGTTGACCGGCCATGTCCCTGCGCTGCCTCGCACCTCGACGGCTGACTCCAAGAGGGATTGACTGCGGGGCGGCATCCTAGGGAGGCGCTCCTTGGGAGTCCACGCGGAGGGAGCTTTCCAAGAAGGCGCGTGGGCGCCTCGACGCTCGGCGTCATTTTCGCCGGAGGCAGGGGCCTCGGGGCTTTCTCGGCCCTCAGAGGCGGCGTTGCAGAAATACGAGGTCGAGCCAGCGGTCGAACTTCCAGCCGATTTCCCGGAAGCGTCCCACCTCCTGGAAGCCAAGTCGGGTGTGAAGGCGCAAGGAGACGGCGCTCTCGCCATCCACGCCCGCCACCATGACGTGCTTGCCCTGGGCCTGGGCCCTCAGGAGCAGCGCCTCGACGAGGCTTCGGCCGATGCCCGCGCCGCGCGCATCCGCGCGGACGTGCACCGTGTGCTCCACCGTGTTGCGGTAGCCCGGTGGCGCGCGGAACTCGCCGAAGGAGGCGAACCCCACCACCGTGCCGCCTTCGCGTGCGACGAGGACGGGGTAGCCCTGGGCCTGCCGGGCCTGCATCCACCCCTTCCGCTCCTCCAGCGTCACGGGCTCCTCGCGCCACACCGCCGTCGTCCGGGCGATGACGTCGTTGAAGATGGCGAGGATGCCGGGGAGGTCTGCCTCGGTGGCGTCGGCGAGCACGGACATGCGGAGGGGCTCCTTGGACGAGGGCTGTCCTACCTCGTATAGTGGATTTTTGTCTACTATAATAGACACACCACTCGATGACGGAGCCCAATCTCTTGAGACGACACGCGGTGGAACTCGACTCTGACGCCCAGCGCCTCGCGGAGCGCCTGAAGCGCGAGCGGGTGCACCGTACCTGGAGCATCGCGGAACTTTCGGCGCGCTCCGGCGTGTCGCGGGCGATGATTAGCAAGGTCGAGCGCGGCGAGGCGAGCCCCACCGCTGCGCTGCTTGGACGCCTCTCCGGCGCCTTCGGGCTGACGCTGTCGACGCTCCTGTCTCGTGCCGAGTCGTCCGGGGAGCGCCTCTCCCGGCTCGACACGCAAGCCAGCTGGACCGACCCCCAGAGTGGCTATGTCCGCCGGGCGGTGTCCCCGCGGACGGGCGGGCCCCTGGAGCTGGTGCGGGTCGAGCTCCCAGCCGGCGCCCGCGTCAGCTACCCGGCCTCGGCCTACGCCTTCCTCTACCACCAGATTCTCGTCCTAACGGGGACGCTTCGTTTCCAGGAGGGGACAGAAGCGCACGTGCTGCGGGCCGGGGACTGCCTCGAGCTCGGCGCCCCGGCCGGGTGCACCTACGCCAACACCGGGCCCGGCAAGTGCGGCTACCTGGTGGCCGTCGTCCGCCGCTGATGCCCACGGCGGGTAGGGTGCGCCGCGCGCCGCCTGCGCGTTTGGTGGTACGCCACCCAGGTCTCAGAGGTCCTCGAGGGCCCGTGCAGGCGAGGAGCCCATGTATTCCGTCATCCTTGCACCCGTCGATGGTTCGTCTCGCTCCCGGGGCGTCCTCGCCGCGGCGCTGGAGATTGCCGACCGCTTCGACGCCGCCGTGCATCTGTTTCGGGCCGTCGCCGTGCCGCCGGAGTTTCCGGCCGCGGGGCACATGCCGCCGGACACGCTCCCCAAATTCCTCGAGGAGGAGGCTCGGCGCTCGCTGGCCGAGCTCGCCACGGGCCAGGTGCGCGTTCGCATCGAGCCGCCGGACATGACGACGGCCCAGCCATGGCGGGCCATCATCGCCGCGGCTGCGACGCTGAAGGCGGACCTCATCGTCATCGGAAGCCACGGTTACGGCGGATGGGACCGCGTCCTCGGGACGAACGCCTCCAAGGTGGCTGACCACGCCCAGTGCAGCGTCCTCGTGGTGCACGAGCGCCACGCCCCGTCCAGCTGAGCCGCAGCTTAGGCCGGCTGGTGCGGTTGCGCCGCGGCCGGCGCCGACGCCGCGCGAGCCGGCCGGCGCGAGAAGAGCCGCTTCCAGCGGAGGTTCTCCACGGCGACGAAAACCACCGGCACCACCAGGAGGGTGAGGAAGGTGGAGGTGATGACGCCGCCGATGACGGCGATGGCCATCGGGCCGCGGAACTCGCTGCCCGTCCCCCGGCCGACGGCGGTGGGCACCATGCCAATCACCATCGCCGCCGAAGTCATCAGAATCGGCCGCAGACGCCGGGGCCCGGCCTTGAGCAGCGCGGTGACGGCGTCGTCGCCGGAACGGATGTGCTGCAGAGCTCCGTCGACGAGGAGGATGGCATTCTTCGTCACGAGGCCCATGAGGAGGATGACGCCAATCATCGCCCCCAGGGACAGGTTTTTTCCGGTGAGCATCAGCCCCAGCACCGCTCCCACCAGCGCCAGGGGCAGAGCGACCATGATGGTGAAGGGGTGCTTGAGGGACTCGAATTGCGAGGCCAGCACCATGAAGATGAAGACGAAGGCCAGGCCGAAGGCGCTGCTGAAGGCGTCGTCCTGCTCGTGCAGTGTTTTGATTTGGCCGTCGTAGATGACGCCGTAGCCGGCCGGAAGCCTGTGCGCGGAAAGCCTGCCCTCCAGGGCCTTGGCGATGTCGCCCAGCGCGCCGCCGGTGGCCAGCTGGCTCACCACCGAGAGCTGGCGCTCCCGGTTCTCGTGCTCGATGACACTCGTGCCGTCCTGCACGGAGAGTGTCGCCACGTCGGACAGCTTCCGGGTGCCAGAGGGCGTGAAGACGTCCATGTCCGCGATGCGCTCCGGGGAGCCCCGGTCCTCCTCTCGCAGGCGCACCCGGATGTCGGTCTCGTCCTTGCCCTGGCGCAGCTTGGCCGCCACCTCTCCGTTGAGGGCCAGGCGCAGCTGCTGCCCGAGAGGCCCTGCCTCCAGTCCGAGGTCCGCGGCGCGGGTGCGGTCGACGGCAATCTGCAGCTCCGGCTTCGGAGGGTTCGCCTGCACCCGGACATCGGCCGTGCCCGGGATGGACTTCAGCGTCCGGGCCACGAAGTCGCCCTCCTCGGCGAGCCGCTTCATGTCTGGCCCGGTGACGATGACGATGATTGGTGGGTAGTCCCCCAGGCCCTCGAGGGTGGGCGGGTCGCTCACCGTGGCCCGCGTCGCCGGTAGCGGTCCGAGCAGCCGCCGGGCCTCGTCCTTGAGGGCGAGGATGCCGCGGCTCCGCTTCCGCTTCGGCAGGAGGATGACGCGCAGCCGGGCCTTGTTGACCTCTCCCTGCGGGCCGACGACGGCGTAGACGTCCGTCACCTCGCGCATCGAGCGCAGCCCGCGCTCGGCCTCGGCGGTGCGCCGTAGCGTCAGGGCGAGGCTCGACTGGTCCGGGAGCTCGAGATTCACAATCATCTGCGAGCGGTCCTCCACCGAGAGGAACTCGGAGCCGAGAAACCGGCCGGCCGCCAGGAGCGACAGGACGAGGATGGCCAGCGAGGCTGCGCCGGTGAAGGCCTTGTGCGCGAGCACCCAGGAGAGGATGCGGCTGTAGCGGCGCTCCGTGGCCTCGAAGGCGGCCCGGAGCCGCGCGGAGAGGCGTCCCTCGCGCCGGGCCTCTCCCGGCCTCCGTGCCTTGGCCAGGCGCGCCGAGAGCATCGGGTCGAGGGTGAAGGAGATGAAGAGCGAGATGAGGACCGCCGCGCTGATGGTGATGCCGAACTGCCGGAAGAACTGACCGACGATGCCGGACATGAAGGCCACCGGCACGAAGACGGCCACCAGGGTGAGGGTGGTGGCCAGCACCGCCGGGCCGACGTCCTTCGTGCCGCGCGAGGCGGCCTCCCGGGGCGCCTCGCCCTGCTCCAGCCGGTGGGTGATGGCCTCGCGGACCACCACCGCGTCGTCGATGAGCAGCCCGATGGCCAGCGAGAGCGCGAGCAGCGTCATCTGGTTGAGGGTGAAGCCGAGCACGTACATGACGAAGAACGTCCCCACCACCGAGGTGGGCAGCGCCAGCGCGGAGATGAAGGTGCCGCGGACGTCGAGGAGGAAGGTGAGGATGATGAGGACGGCCATCAACCCGCCGAAGACGAGCGCCACCCAGACCTCCCTGGCGTTCTCGCGGATGAGCTCCGACTGGTCGATGAGGAGGGTGGTGGAGAAGCCGAGCCCCAGCTCCGGCGTCAGTTTCGCGAGCTCCGCCTTGGCCTGGTCGGACACCTGGACGGTGTTGGCCCCGGGCTGCTTCACCACCTCGAAGATGATGGCGTCCTTCCCATTCAGCCGGGCCACGGTGCGCCGCTCGGCGACGGTGTCCGTCACCGTCGCCACCTCTCCGAGCTGCACCTGCGTCCCGCTCTTCCCGGCGAGCAGCGGGAGGCGTCGCAGCTGCTCCACGTCCCTGAATTCCCCGAGGCTGCGGACCGCCAGCTCGGTGGGGCCGAGCTGCAAGTGGCCCACCGGCACGTCGACGTTTTCCTGGGCGATGCGCTGGCTCACCTGCAGCGGCGAGATACCGGCCGCCCGGGCCCGGTCGAGGTCCACGTCGACGGCAATCTCCCGCACGTCTCCGCCGGTGACATTCACCTGGGCCACGCCTTGTAGCTGCTGGAGCGCGGGCTGGACGCGGTCCTCCACCAGCTTCCGCAGTGCCTGGCTGCTCAAGTTGCCCGAGACGGCGTAGGTGAGGATGGGCTGGGCGGAGAGGTCCACCCGGCTGACGGTGGGCGTGTCGGCACCCTTGGGCAGCCCGGACACCACGCCGGACACCTTCTCTCGCACTTCCTGGGTGGCCCGGTCGAGGTTTTCCGAGAGCTTGAAGCTGATGTCCACCTCACCGGCATTCTCGCGGCTGAAGCTGTGGATTTTGTCGATGCCGGAGATGCCGGCCACCGCATCCTCGATGGGTTTCACCACCTGGGTTTCCACCTCACCCGGGCCGGCGCCCTTGTAGACGCCGTGGATGACGACGATGGGCAGGGAGACGTCGGGGTAGAGGTCCGTGCCCAGCCGCCCGAGTCCCATCACCCCCAGCACCATGAGGCAGAGGGCCATCATCAAGGTGAAGACGGGACGCTGGATGGCCACGTCGCTCAGCGACATGCTCAGTTGCTCCGGGCGCTGACCCCGGCCGGGGTGGAGGAGGGGAGCTCGACGTGCGCGCCCTCGACGAGGTCGGCCGCGGGCGCGTCCACCACCTGGAGGAGGGGGCGCTCGGCGCGCACCACCACCTCTGTGGCCCCGCGCTCGATGACTTGCACCGGGACACGCACCGTCGCCCCGTCGGGGCCGAGGAGCCACACGTGGTCTCCGCCCACCGAGGCCAGGGCGGTGGCCGGAAGCCGGCTAGCGGGCTGGTCCGCGCCGAGGCTCAGCTCCGCCCGCACCAGGGTGTGGGCGGTGAAACGGCCGTCGGCGTTGGGCACCGAGAGCTCGACGGGAATCCGGCGGGTGGTGCCGTCGGCGGAGGGGATGACGACGGACACCGTGGCCTCCTCCGTGCTGGCCTTGGAGGCGACGGCCGACACCCGGACGCGCGTGCCCGGCGCGAGCTCCGCCCGTGCCGTCTCGGCCACGGTGAGGTGCAGGGTGAGCGGGTCGAGCTGCTCGAGGGTGAAGAGGTTACTGACGAGGGTGGAGACGGTGACGCCCGGCTGGTCCGGGGCGTCCACCACCACGCCGCTGAAGGGGGCCCGCAGCACCTGGCGCCCGCGCTTGGCGCGCATCTCGGCCACCTGGGCCCGGGCCAGCGCCACCTGCGCCTCCGCATTCCGGGCATTGGTGAGCACCGCCTTCACCTGTTGCTCGGAGACGGCGCCACCGGCCTTCAGCTTCTCGGTGCGGAGCGCGATGTCCTTGGCATTCTCCGCCTGGGCCAGGGCCCCCTCGAGCCCCGCCTCCGCCTGCTGCAGCTGCGCGTCGACCATGTCCATGGCCAGCTCGGCGAGGAGGTCTCCCTCGTGGACGCTTTGCCCCTTCTTGACGTCCACCCGGGAGATGCGGCCGGTGACTTCAAAGCCCAGCTGCACGCGCTTACTGGGCTCGAGCGTCCCCGTGACCTCCTCCTTGGGGGAGGTGGTGACGGCCTGCACGGGGGCCAGCTGCACGTGCAGAAGCGGCGCGGACGGTCGGGTGTCCCGGCTTCGGGCCCGCGCCTCGACGCTGGAGAGGATGAGCGCCCCCCCGAGGGCCAGGGCCAGGGCGGCCAGGAGCGACCAGCGCAGAAGGGGCTTCATCGCGCGCTCCTGCGCTTGTCGCCGGGCGGACGCCTCAGCCCGGAAGGCTGGCGCAGCGGACGGACGGCCTTCAGCGCGCCCTGGGCGCGCGGGCCCTGAAGGCACCCCTCGTGGAGCAGCCGCTGCAGCGTGCTGGCCCAGGCCTCGAGGTCCGGTCGCTCGGTGAGGCGGGACAGCCGCTTTCCGACGAGGAAGTAGGCGCCGACGGCGAGCTCGGCGAAGAGCTCCGGCTCGACGTCGCGCCTTCCCGCGCCCGTCTGTTGGATATCCCGGAAGTCCGCCGTCACGCGCGCGACTTCCTCCTCGAGGAAGGTCCAGATGAGGCCCTCGAAGGCCGTGCCGGCGCAGCCGCGGATGAGCACGTCCAGCGTGTCGCGGTGCGCCCACATCATCTCCAGGGCCTGCAGGTCGAACTCGGCCTCCAGGGCCAGGTAGCGCAGGTACTGGGGGCTCCGCCTGGCCACGTCCTTCGAGGTGAGGAGGCCATGTCCCGCCCGCGCCTCGGCCAGCCGGACGAAGCGTGAGGCGTGAAGCGCGGCCATGGCACCCGCCAGCGTCTGCACCAGCTCCTCGAAGAGGGCTTCCTTGGAGGCGAAGTGCAGGTAGAAGGCTCCCTTGGAGAGCCCGCATTCCGCGGTGATGTCTTCAATACGGGCGCCCCGGAGGCCCTTCTTCACGAACTCGGCACGGGCGGCGGCGAGCAGCGCACTCCTGGCAGTCGGGTCGGCAGGACGCGCCATGGTGGCTTTTACTAAACCGTCGGTCAGAAATTGGCAAGAATGACTGAATCGCCAGTCAGTAATTTTCCACAACCGTCCGGGGTCCGGCCGCCTGGACTCAGGAGCACCCTCCCGGCGTGGGGATGGGGGCTCCTGGCCGTCGCCGTGGCGCGGGCGCTCCTACTTCCTTGTTTCGAGCTCGTCCCGCAGGAGGCCTACTACGCCTTCTACGCGCAGCACCCGGCGCTCTCCTATTTCGACCATCCGCCGCTTCTGGCCTGGATGCTGGCCCTCTCGCTGCGTCTCTTCGGCCACCACGCACTGGCGGTGCGCGCCGTGCCGTTTCTCCTCACGCTTGGTACGCAGCTGGCCTTCGTCCCTCTGGCACGGCGCTTCGTGGAGGGCGACGTCGGCCGGGCGGTGCTGCTCCTCGCCACCACCGGCGCGGTGACGCTCCTGTCCGTGGTGGCGCTTCCCGACGCGCCGCTTGTGCTCTTCTGGACGCTGGCCCTCGTGGCGCTGGCCTCGGCCCTCTTCGACGGGAAGGCCCTCGCCTGGCCCCTGGCCGGCCTCTTCATGGGGCTCGCCTTCGACGCCAAGTACACCGGCGCCGCGCTGTGGGCCGGGGTGCCGCTGTTTCTTCTCCTCTCCCTGCCGCACCGGAGACTCCTGCGCACGCCGGGCCCCTTCCTGGCCCTGGCCGTGGCACAGCTGGTGGCGCTGCCGGTGTACGTCTGGAATGCGCAGCACGGCTGGGCCTCCTTCTTCTTTCAGACGGCCGGGCGCGCGCAGGCGGCCTCGGGCCTCGGCGTGCGCAACATGCTCGGCCTTGTGTGCACGCAAGCCGTCCTGCTGCTTCCACCCCTCTTCCTCGCGCTCCTGGCCCTCTGCAGCCGGGCCACCCGCGCCCTCGTCCACCGGGCGCTGGAGCCGGGCGAGCTCTTCCTGGCCGTCTTCTGCCTGCCCCTCCTCCTGGGAGGGCTTGTCCTCAGCGCGCTCCTCTTGGTGAAGGCCAACTGGCTACTCCCGGCGTACGTCAGTGGCGTCCTCCTCGTGGCCAGGCACTCGGGGCCCCGCCTTCTCCGCTGGAATGCAGCCTTCAGCGCCGGCCTGCACCTCCTCCTCCTCGTGGAGCTCCTCCTCTACCCGGTGGTGCTGCGCACCGACGACACCTGGGTGGGCTGGAAGGCCCTCGCCTCTTCAGTCGAGGCGCGCCTTTCGCCCGGCGAATTCGTCTTCTCCGCGGATGACTATAAGACCACCGCCGAGCTGCTCTTCTACTCGGGGGCGGAGGCCTACGGCCGCAACGTCCTCGGAGAGCGCGCCCTGCAGTACGACTACGCTGGCTTCGAGCCCGAGCGCCTCCTCGGACGCGACGCCCTCTTCATCGACTCGGCTCCGCTGGACCCGTCGGGCGAGCAGCTTCCCCTGGCCCCTCCGGAGCGTCTTCTGCGCGCCTTCCGGAGGGTGGAGACGGAAGCCCCGGTGCGTCTCCTGCTCCGCGGGCGGCCCGTCCGCAGCTTCCGAGTCTTCCGCTGCTTCGGCTACCTCGGCCCGCCGGGGCGGTGAGGCGGGGGCTGGCCCGGCGAGGCACTGGGCCAGGGGGCGGGCTCGGCGTCCACCGGGTTGCTCTCGTCGACGTCGTGAGCAAACTCGGTGCGCCCGCTGGTTTCCAGGAAGGGACCGCCCTCCTCCTCGGGGCGCTCGCGCTCGTAGAGCTCCTCGGAGTCTTCGCCGGAGGTGACGCCGAGGACGAAGTCCTCCCCCAGCTCCTCGGCCAGCTCGTCCGGGACGTGGCGCGCGTCGGCGAAGAAGGCCGTCCGCTGGACGGGGCGTACCGGAGGCCGCTTCGGCGCAGCCGCCAGCGCGCCAGGTGTCCGCACAGCGCGCTTCTTGGCAGCGGCGGCGCGCGGTGGCGCAGCCACCTTCGGCGTCGGCGTGGCCGCGCCCTTCGCC
>Ga0302314_10018211_pt1 | contig 11724 bp, 8 predicted proteins | sample III_Palsa_N2_3_FD_200533 | JGI IMG/M metagenome (GOLD analysis project Ga0302314, IMG submission 200533) | Peat permafrost microbial communities from Stordalen Mire near Abisko, Sweden - III_Palsa_N2_3 | ecosystem: Environmental > Terrestrial > Soil > Palsa > Peat permafrost | place: Sweden...
TGATCAGCGCGGCCAGCAGCGCGGCGTCCACCGGGCTCTCGACGATCTCGATGCCTTCGGCGTTCAGCCGCCGCGAGATCTCGCCCATCACCCAGTTGGCGACCAGCTTGGCCGGCGCGCCGGCGTCGCGTGCGGCCTCGTAGAAGCGCGCGGTGGCGAGCGATTGCGTCATCAGCGCGGCGTCGGCCGGCGCCAGGCCGTCGGTGCGCTGGAAGCGCTCGGCCATCGCGCCCGGCAGCTCGGGCATCTGCGCGCGCACCTGTTCCACCCACTCGCGCGAGATCACCAGCGGCGGCAGGTCGGGGTCGGGGAAGTAGCGGTAGTCCTGCGCGTCTTCCTTGGTACGCATCATGCGGGTCTCGCCGCTGTCCGGATCGAACAGCACCGTCGCCTGGACGATGGCGCGGCCGTCCTCGATCTCGCTGATCTGCCAGTTGATCTCGTAGTCGATCGCCTGCTGCAAGTGGCGGAAGCTGTTCAGGTTCTTGATCTCGCGCCGGGTGCCGTACGGCTGGCCGGGGCGGCGCACCGAGACGTTGGCGTCGCAGCGGAACGAGCCTTCCTGCATGTTGCCGTCGCAGATGCCCAGCCACTGCACCAGCGCGTGCAGCGCCTTGGCGTAGTCCACGGCCTCGGTGGACGAGCGCATGTCGGGCTCGGTGACGATCTCCAGCAGCGGCGTGCCGGCGCGGTTGAGATCGATGCCCGAGCTGTTGGCGTGACCCTCGTGCACCGACTTGCCGGCGTCCTCCTCGAGGTGGGCGCGCGTCAGGCGCAGCTGGCGCAGTTCGCCGTTGTGCATGAACGGCACGATGCCGCCCTGCACCACCGGGATCTCGTACTGGCTGATCTGGTAGCCCTTGGGCAGGTCGGGATAGAAGTAGTTCTTGCGCGCGAAGATCGACAGCGGCGCGATGGTGGCGTTCACCGCCAGGCCGAGGCGGATCGCGCGTTCGACGGCACCACGGTTCAGCACCGGCAACGTGCCGGGCAACGCGAGGTCGACGGCCGAGGCTTGCGTGTTGGGCGCCGCGCCGAAGTGGGTGGATGCGCCGGAGAAGATCTTGCTGGCCGTCGACAACTGCGTGTGGGTCTCGAAGCCGATCACGACTTCGTAGCCGCGAATGAGGGTGCTCATGATGGGACGCTGTCCTTGAAAACTTTGGGCGCCGCGGTGCTGCGGCGGCGCGTGGAGATGATGTCTTGTTCCGTGATTGCGGCCGCGCGTGCGAGCGCCTGGGCGGCGGAGTGCGCGACGGCCAGCGTCTCGCGGCAGCGCGCCGCGTATGCGGGCGCGAGCTCCACGCCGATCGCGTTGCGGCCCAGCGCCAGCGCCGCGGCGAGCGTGGTGCCCGAGCCGGCGAACGGGTCGAGCACGGTGTCGCCCGGGTCGGTGAACAGCTCGATGAACCAGCGCGGCAAGGCCTGGGGGAACGCGGCGCTGTGGCCCTTGTTGCCGCACTCGGTGGCCAGGTGCAGCACGTTGGTCGGGTAGGCGTGTTCACGGCCTTGCCAGTTGGCGATGTTCTTGCCGAAGGCGTTGCCCACCTGCGAGTCGTGGCGCACGACGTCGTTGGCGCCGAGCGTCCTCAGGCGCGTCTGCGCCCAGTCGCCCATCGGCACCATCACGGCGTCCTGGTTCATCTTGAACTTGCGCCCGCGCGTGAAGTGCAGGCAGCGCTCCCAGGCGTCGCGGAAGCGGTTGGGCCACTTGCCGGGAAAGCAGTTGCGCTTGTGCCAGACGTACTCCTCCGTCCACAGCCAGCCCTGCTTCTTCATCGCCAGGATCAGCTCGAGGACGTAGGTGTGGCGCTCGCCGTCCACCACCTTCTCCTTGATGTTGATCACCAGCGAGCCGCCGGGTTTCAACACGCGCGCGAACTGCTCGGCGCGCGGCATGAACCAGGCGACGTAGTCGTCCGGCGTCACGCCGCCGTAGGTGGAGGCGCGCTGGTCGGCGTAGGGCGGCGAGGTGACGATGAGGTCGATGCGCGCCGCCGGCAGCGTGCGCAGAACGTCCAGGCAATCGCCCGCGACCACGCCGCCACGCACCGGATCGGCGCAGGAGAGGTGGTCGGCGCGCGCGTTCATCCGTTGGGTCAGGCCGTCGGCCGCTGCGTGTGGAAGTCGGTCGCCTGCTGCAGGCTGTGCGCCGCATGCAGCAGCTGGCCTTCGGCGAAGTAGTTGCCCAGAAGCTGCAGGCCGACGGGCATGCCGCCTTCGCCCAGGCCCGCTGGCACGCTCATGCCGGGCAGGCCCGCGAGCGAGCCGGGCAGCGTGAAGATGTCGGCGAGGTAGGCCTTGACCGGGTCGTCGCCCTGTTCGCCGAGCTTCCACGCCACGGTCGGCGCCACCGGCCCGGCGATCAGGTCGCATTCCTTGAAGCAGGCCTGGAAGTCGTCGGCGATCATGCGGCGCAGCTTCTGCGCCTGCAGGTAGTAGGCGTCGTAGTAGCCGTGGCTCAGCACGTAGGTGCCGATCATGATCCGGCGCTTCACCTCGGGGCCGAAGGCCTCGGAGCGCGACTTCTTGTACATGTCCATCAGGTCGCCGTACTGTGCGGCGCGGTGGCCGTAGCGCACGCCGTCGTAGCGGCTCAGGTTCGAGCTCGCCTCGGCCGGCGCGATGATGTAGTAGACGGGGATCGACAGCTCGGTGCGCGGCAGCGACACGTTGACCAGCGTGGCGCCCAGCTTCTCCATCTCGGCCAGCGCGGCATGCACGCGGCCGCTGACGTCGGCGGCCAGGGCCGCGGGGAAGAACTCCTTGGGCAGGCCGATGCGCAGCCCCTTCAACGGCTGCGTGGCGGTGGCGCCTTCGCGGGCCGTCAGCATCTGCGCGTGGAAATCCTGCGGCGGGCGCTGCACGCTGGTGGCGTCGCGCTCGTCGAAGCCGCTCATCGCCGACAGCAGCAGGGCGCAATCCTCGGCGGAGCGCGCGAGCGGGCCGGCCTGGTCGAGGCTGGAGGCGAACGCGATCATGCCGAAACGCGAGCACACGCCATACGTCGGCTTGATCCCGGTGACGCCGGTGAAGCTGGCGGGCTGGCGGATCGAGCCGCCGGTGTCGGTGCCGGTGGCGGCGGGCACCAGCTGCGCGGCCACCGCGGCGGCGGAGCCGCCCGACGAGCCGCCCGGCACGCGCGTGGCGTCCCAGGGGTTGCGCACCGGGCCGTAGGCGGAGTTCTCGTTGGCCGAGCCCATCGCGAACTCGTCGCAGTTGAGCTTGCCCAGCGACACGACGCCGGCGGCCTTCAGGCGCGCGACGACGGTGGCGTCGAACGGGCTCCTGTAGCCCTCCAGCATCTTCGAGCCGGCGGTGGTGGGCGACGCCTCGGTGACGAAGATGTCCTTGTGCGCGATGGGCACGCCCAGCAGCGGGTTGGACGCCCCGTCGACGCCGGACGTGCGCTTCGCGTCGGCGGCCTTGGCGGTGGCCAGCGCGCCGTCGGCGTCGACGACCAGGAACGCGCCGTGCGTGTCGGCCTGCGCGCGCGCGAGGAGCGCCTGTGTCACCTCGACGCTGGAGGTCGTCTTCGCGGCCAGCGCGCGCCCGAGTTCCGCCACGCCCAGCGTGTGCAATTCGGTGCTCATTCGATCACCTTCGGAACCAGGAACAGGCCGTCCTCGGCCGAGGGCGCATTGGCCATGTTGCGTTCGCGATTGTTCGTTTCGGTAACGGCGTCGGGCCGCAGGCGCAGCTCGACATTGCCGATCGCCGACAACGGCGTATGCAGCGGCTCGAGGCCGGACGTGTCGACGGCGCTCATCTGCTCGACGATCTTGAAGAAATCGTTCAACTGGGTCTGCATCGCAGACCCCTCGGCGGGCGACAGCTCCAGCCGCGCGAGATGCGCGATGCGGCTGACGTCTTCGGGGGACAAGGGCATGGGGAAATCCGGCTTGGGGCGTCGGGCAGGGCGCGCGTCGGGCGAGCGCCGCGGCCCTAAAAAGTTACGACCTGCATACACGATCAAGTGGTGCGCTTGGGGTATTATCCTCGGTTAATTCAAGGCTTCATGCATGAGGTGTTTCGCAACGCGATGCACGACTTGCGAAGCCTTCGAACCCACCCAATTCATGCGCCTTGCGGCGCCCCAGCGTTCCATACCTCCAGGTTCGGCACCCGGCCAGGGCTCACGCCCATCGCCTCAGGTTCCGGAGTCATACCCACCCAGGTGGCCTGACGTAAGCCCCGCGAAGACCGCCGCAAGACGCCGACCCGCATCCGCCGCCTCCTGCCAATGTTCTCTTCCCTGCGCCGCTACTTCTCCACCGATCTCGCGATCGACCTCGGAACCGCCAACACGCTGATCTACGTCCGGGGCAAGGGCATCGTCCTCGACGAACCCTCGGTCGTCTCGATTCGCCACGAAGGCGGCCCGCACGGCAAGAAGATCATCCAGGCCGTGGGCAAGGAAGCCAAGGCGATGCTCGGCAAGGTGCCGGGCAACATCGAGGCCATCCGCCCGATGAAGGACGGCGTGATCGCCGACTTCGTGGTCACCGAGCAGATGATCAAGCAGTTCATCAAGATGGTGCACCCGCGCAGCCTGCTCACGCCGAGCCCGCGCATCATCATCTGCGTGCCCTGCGGTTCCACCCAGGTCGAGCGCCGCGCCATCAAGGACGCGGCCGAGGCGGCTGGCGCCAGCGCCGTCTACCTGATCGAGGAGCCGATGGCCGCGGCGATCGGTGCCGGCCTGCCGGTCTCCGAAGCCTCCGGCTCGATGGTGGTCGACATCGGCGGCGGCACCACCGAAGTGGGCGTCATCTCTCTCGGCGGCGTCGTCTACAAGGGCAGCGTGCGGGTGGGCGGCGACAAGTTCGACGAAGCCATCATCAACTACATCCGCCGCAACTACGGCATGTTGATCGGCGAGCAGACGGCCGAGAACATCAAGATGGGCATCGGCTCGGCCTTCCCGGGCTCCGAAGTGCGCGAGATGGAAGTCAAGGGCCGCAACCTGTCCGAAGGCGTGCCGCGCAGCTTCACGATCAGCTCCAACGAGGTGCTGGAAGCGCTCACCGACCCGCTCAACCAGATCGTCTCCGCCGTCAAGAACGCCCTCGAGCAGACCCCGCCGGAACTGGGCGCCGACATCGCCGAGCGCGGCATGATGCTCACCGGCGGCGGCGCGCTGCTGCGCGACCTGGACCGCCTGCTGGCCGAGGAAACCGGCCTGCCGGTGCTGGTGGCCGAAGACCCGCTCACCTGCGTCGTGCGCGGTTGCGGCATGGCCCTCGAGCGCATGGAACGCCTCGGCGCGATCTTCACTTCCGACTGATGACGGCCCGCGCTGCCTTCGGCGTGCGTCCCCTGCGGGGGCGTCCTCCGGAGCCGGCGCCGCCTGGCGACGTCGCCCATCGTGCGGGTTCTTTCGCACGGATGCGGAACTCGCTGCGGTGATAATTCATCTGACCGCAACACCCTTTCCTTCGTCCTGCGCCGCGACTTCTCGTCCGGCGCGTTGAGTACCCCATGCCGCTCGGTACCCTGGACCGCCGTCCTCCGCCGTTCTTCCACCAGGGGCCGTCCGCGTTGACGCGCCTGGCGGTGTTCTCCGCGGTGGCCCTGTTCCTGATGGCGGCCGACACCCGCTTCGCGGTCACGCGCCCGCTGCGCGCGGGCCTGGCGATGCTGCTGCTGCCGCTGGAACGCGCGCTCGAGGTGCCGATGGAGGTCACGCGCGCCAGCGGCGAGTACGTGGGCGGCCTGCACGCGGCCCAGGCCGACCTGAGCCGCGCCCAGCTGGCGCTCACCGCGCAGTCGGCCAAGGCGGCGCGCGTCGATACGCTCACCGCCGAGAACAACCGCTTGCGCGCGCTGGTCGACCTGAAGCCGGCGCTGGTCGTCAAGTCGATGGCGGCCGAGGTGCTGTACGAGGCCAGCGACCCGTTCTCGCGCAAGATCTTCATCGACCGCGGCGCGTCGCAGGGCGTCGTGCCCGGTGCGCCGGTGATCGACGAGTCCGGCGTGCTGGGCCAGGTCACGCGCGTCTATCCGCTGTCGTCCGAGGTGACGCTGCTGATCGACAAGGAAGCCGCGATCCCCGTGCTCAACACGCGCACCCACCAGCGCAGCGCGGCGTTCGGCGCCGACGGCGCGGCGCTGGAGCTGCGCTTCATGGCTGGCAACGCCGACGTGCGCGTGGGCGACCTGCTGCAGACGAGCGGCGTCGACGGCATCTATCCGCCGGGGCTGGACGTGGCCAAGGTCGTCAAGGTGGATCCGCGCGCCGATTCGTCGTTCGCCCGCATCGCGCTGGTGCCCACGGCGTCGGCCGACGGCGTGCGCCACGTGCTGGTGCTCGAGCCGATGGCGATGCAACTGCCGGCGCGCCCCGAGCCCGAGCCCGAGGCGCCGCTGCCCAAGGGGCAGAGGCCGATCCGGGGGACCAGGAAATGATGATGGAACATCGCGGCGCCGACCAGCTGCTGCTGCCGGTCAACCCGCTGTTTCTCTGGTTCTCGTTGTTCGCGGCGCTGGTGTTCAACATGCTGCCGCTGGGCCGCATCGCGGCGCTGCCGGACATGCTGGCGCTGGTGCTCGTCTTCTGGAACGTGCACCAGCCGCGCCGCGTCGGCATCGGCGCGGCCTTCTTCTTCGGCCTGCTGATGGACGTGCACCAGGGCGCCGTGCTGGGCCAGCACGCCGAGGCCTACACGCTGCTGAGCTTCCTGGCGATCACGATGCACCGCCGACTGCTGTGGTTCGGGCTCACCGAACAGGCGCTGCAGATCCTGCCCGTCTTCATCGTCGCGCATGCCGTGTCGCTGGTGGTGCGCCTGCTGTCGAGCGGCAGCTTCCCGGGCTGGACGATGCTGCTCGCGCCGTTGTTCGAGGCGATGCTGTGGCCGGCGGTCTCGTGGTTGCTGCTCGCGCCGCAGCGTCGTGCCCCGGACCGCGACGCGAACCGCCCCCTTTAAGAATCGATTGGTGCACCTGTGAAGTCGATGACCGAGCTGCGGAACATCGAGGTCGAACTCGATCGCTTCCGCACGCGCACGCTCGCTGCGGCGGCGTTCGTGCTGCTGTGCTTCGGCGTGCTGGTCTTCCGCTGGTTCGTGCTGCAGGTGGTGCGCCACGACGACCTGCTGGCGCAGGCCGAGTCGAACCGCATCGGCGTGGTGCCCATCGTGCCCAACCGCGGCCTGATCGTCGACCGCAACGGCATCGTGATGGCCACCAACTACCCGGCCTACACGCTGGAGATCACGCCGTCCAAGCTGGCAGATCTCGAAGGCACGATCGACGAGATCGCCAAGGTGATCGAGGTGACGCCGCGCGACCGCAAGCGCTTCGCGCGCCTGGCCGCCGAAGGCAAGAGCTTCGAATCGGTGCCCATCCGCACGAAGCTGACCGACGTGGAAGTGGCGCGCTTCGTTGCGCAGCGCTTCCGCTTCCCCGGCGTCGAAATCAAGGCGCGGCTGTTCCGCAACTATCCCCACGGCGAGCTCGCGAGTCACCTGGTGGGCTACATCGGCCGCATCAACCAGGAAGAAAAACAGAAGATCGTCGACGACTGGTCGGACGAGGACCAGGCCAACTACCGCGGTACCGAATACATCGGCAAGCTGGGCCTGGAACAGAGTTACGAGTCGGAGCTGCACGGCACCACCGGTTTCGAGCAGATCGAGACCTCGGCTGGCGGCCGCGCCGTGCGCCAGCTCGCGAGCAAGCCGGCCACGCCGGGCAATACATTGCAGCTGTCGATCGACATCCGGCTGCAGGCGCTCGTCGAGGAGCTGTACGGCGACCGCCGGGGTGCGCTGGTGGCGATGGACCCGCGCAACGGCGAGGTGCTGGCCTTCGTCTCCATGCCGACGTTCGACCCCAACCTGTTCGTCGACGGCATCGACGCCGACAGCTGGAAGGAACTGAACGAGTCGATCGCCAAGCCGCTGCTCAACCGCGCGATCCGCGGTACCTACGCGCCCGGTTCCACCTACAAGCCCTACATGGCGCTCGCGGCGCTGACGCTGGGCAAGCGCACGGCCGCCTGGGGTATGCAGGATCCCGGCCACTACACGTTCGGCAACCACGTGTTCCACGACGACGTGCCGCAGGGCCACGGCTTCGTCGACATGTACGAGTCGATCGTCAAGTCCTGCGACATCTACTACTTCATGTTGGCCAACGACCTGGGCGTGGACACCATCGCCGGCTTCATGGCGCCGTTCGGCTTCGGCCAGCCCACCGGCGTCGACATCCAGGGCGAGCTGCGCGGCGTGCTGCCGTCCACCGACTGGAAGCGCAAGGCCTACCGCCGGCCCGAGCAGCAGCGCTGGTACGCCGGCGAGACGATCTCGCTGGGCATCGGCCAGGGCTACAACAACTACACCATCATGCAGTTGGCCAACGCGCTGGCCACGCTGTCCACCGGTGGACAGCGCCACACGCCGCACCTGGTGCGCGACGTGGTGGACGTCGTCTCGGGCGCGCGCCATCCCGTCGCGCCGACGCCACTGGAACCGCTCAAGCTGAACCCCGAGTACGTCGAGGTCATCCGCCACGCCATGGTCGGTGTCAACAAGGAAGGCACCGGCGCCGCCGCGTTCCTCAACACCGGCTACGACTCCGGTGGCAAGACCGGTACCGCGCAGGTGGTGGGCATCAAGGCCAACGAGAAGTACAACGCGGCCAAGGTGTCGGAGTACCAGCGCGACAACGCGCTGTTCATCTCCTTCGCGCCGGCCGATCATCCGACGATCGTCCTCGCGATGGTGGTGGAGAACGTCGGTTTCGGTGCCCAGTACGCGGGTCCGATCGCGCGGCGGGTGATGGATTACTGGATCAAGGGCATCTACCCGACCGACGCGGACATCGACGCCGTCCGGGCTGGCACCGCAGGGCCGCCGAAGACCGCGGGCGTGCCGATTTCGCTGGCCACCAACATCCGCCTGGGCACCAACCATTCGCCCAACGCCGACGATTCGGCCGGGACGCCGCTGGCCGGTGCCGACGACCTCGCCGGTGCAGCGAGCGCCGTGGCCGCCTTCCAAGCCGCCAGCGGTGCCAGCGCGCCCACGGCCGCCGAACATGCGGCGGCCGTGGCCAGCGCCGCCAGCGCAGCCCGTGCCGCCGCGGCCGATGCCGCGCTCGTCAACGCGGGCAGCGGCAGCGTGGCCGTCGCCGCCTCGGCCGCCGCCAAGCGCCGGCCGTCGCCGTGGACGCCCACGCCCAATCCCGGAAAGCGCAAGCCATGATCGCCGTCGTCGAACGCCCCACGATCTGGCAACGCCTGCGGCCGGTGCTGCTCGGTTTCGATCTCACGCTGATGATCGCGGTGCTGCTGATCTGCGCCATCGGGCTGGTGACGATGTATTCGGCCGGCTATGACTACGGCACGCGCTTCACCGACCACGTGCGCAACATGGCGCTCGCGTTCGCCGTGCTGTTCATCGCGGCGCAGATCTCGCCACAGAACCTGATGCGGGTGGCCGTGCCGCTGTACACGATCGGCCTCGCGCTGCTGGTGGCCACCGCGGTGATGGGCATCACCAAGAAGGGCGCCACGCGCTGGCTCAACGTGGGCATGGTGATCCAGCCCAGCGAGATCATGAAGCTCGCGATGCCGCTGATGCTCGCGTGGTGGTTCCAGAAGCGCGAGGGCCAGTTGCGCGCGCCCGATTTCGCCATCGCCGGCCTGATCCTGCTGCTGCCCGTGGCGCTGGTCGTCAAGCAGCCCGACCTCGGCACCGCCATCCTGATCCTGTCGGCCGGCCTCTACGTGATCTTCTTCGCCGGCCTGTCGTGGAAGCTGATCCTGCCGGTGCTGCTGCTTGCGGCAGTCGGCATCTGCGCCGTGGTCTGGAGCGAGGACCGCATCTGCCAGGACGAGGTCGTGTGGCCGCTGCTGCGCGACTACCAGAAGCATCGCATCTGCACGCTGCTGGACCCCACCACCGACCCGCTCGGCAAGGGCTTCCACATCATCCAGGGCATGATCGCGATCGGCTCGGGCGGCGTCACCGGCAAGGGTTTCATGAGCGGGACGCAGACGCACCTGGAATTCATTCCCGAGCGCACCACCGACTTCATCTTCGCCGCCTATTCCGAAGAATTCGGCATGCTGGGCGCACTGCTGCTGCTGTTCGGCTTCACGCTGCTGATCCTGCGCGGGCTGGCGATCGCCGCCGACGCCCCGTCCGTGTTCACGCGGCTGCTCGCGGGGTCGATCACGCTCAGCTTCTTCACCTATGCGTTCGTCAACATGGGCATGGTCAGCGGCATCCTGCCGGTGGTGGGCGTGCCGCTGCCCTTCGTCAGCTATGGCGGCACGGCGATGGTCACGCTGGGGCTCGGCCTCGGATTCCTCACGTCGATAGCCCGGAATCGACGTAGCGTCCAGACCTGACGCGGTGCTCAGCGCGCCGGTTGCGCCGGTGCCGAGGTGCAGGGAAAACGCACGGTGAACAACGCGCCGGGCGCCTCGCTGCTCCCCGCAGCCACCGGCCGCGCGTCCTCGATCGTGATCGTGGCCGCATGCTTGTCGGCGATTTCCTTGACGATCGCCAGGCCCAGGCCGCTGCCGTCCACGTCCGTGCCGAGCGCGCGGTAGAACGGCTGGAACACCTGCTCGCGCTCGCCCTCGGGGATGCCCGGGCCGGTGTCTTCCACCTGCACCACCATCACCTGGCCGTACGGATCGGGCATCAGGCGCAAGGTGACGGTGCCGCCGGCGGGCGTGTACTGCAGCGCGTTGTCCACCAGGTTGCGGATCAGCTCGCGCACCAGCATCGGCTGGCCGACGATGCACGGCGCGGGTGGGTCGGTGTCGGGGCCCTCGTAGCCGAGGTCGATGCGCTTGTCCATCGCGCGCGGCACGAAGTCGCGCACCACCTCGCGGGCCAGCTTGACGATGGGCACGTCCTGCTGGCGGCGCGCCTGCTCGGTGTCCTCGGCGCGTGCCATCGCCAGCAGCTGGTTCACCAGGTGGGCCGCGCTCTGGCTGGAGCGCGCGATCTGCTTGAGCGAGCGCTTGATGGACTGCGGGTCGCCGCCGGCGTCGATCTCGCGCTGCGCCAGCTCCGCCTGCATGCGCAGGCCGGCCAGCGGCGTCTTCATCTGGTGCGCGGCATCGGCCAGGAAGTGCTTCTGCGAGCCCATCGTCTGGTCGAGGCGGGCGAGCAGGTCGTTGATCGAGCGCACCAGCGGCGCCACTTCCTCGGGCACGTCGTGCTCGTCGATCGGGCTCAGGTCCTGGCTCTCGCGGCGGCGGATGCGTTGCTGCAGCGCATTGAGCGGTGCGATGCCGCGCGCCAGCGCGAACCACACCAGCAGCACCGCCAGCGGCAGGATCACGAACTGCGGCAGGATCACCCCCTTGATGATCTCGGTGGCCAGGCGCGAGCGCTTGTCGAAGGTCTCGGCCACCTGCACCACGACGCCGCTGTTCGTGCCCGCGGGCGTGCCCACCCACAAGTACGCGACGCGCACGGGGTCGTTGTGCACGTTGTCGTCGCGGAACTGGACCTCGTCGGGTGCCTGGCGTTCCTCCACCGGCGGCCCGAGCTCGGCGTCACCGCCCACCAGTTCGCCCTGCGCGCCGCGCACCTGGTACCAGACGCGGTCGACGTCGTCGCTGCGCAGCAGTGCCGCGGTGGGTTCGGCCAGGCGCAGGTCGTGGCGACCGGCCAGGCCGCGGTCGAATGCCGGGTCGGCGCGCAGCTCGCGCGCGACGCTGTGCGCGAGCTGGCCCAGTTCGCGGTCGTAAGGCCG
>Ga0302314_10018214_pt1 | contig 11724 bp, 13 predicted proteins | sample III_Palsa_N2_3_FD_200533 | JGI IMG/M metagenome (GOLD analysis project Ga0302314, IMG submission 200533) | Peat permafrost microbial communities from Stordalen Mire near Abisko, Sweden - III_Palsa_N2_3 | ecosystem: Environmental > Terrestrial > Soil > Palsa > Peat permafrost | place: Sweden...
AATGCCGCCTGTTGGGGGGATTCGCCCCCCAACGCCCCCCCGCGCTGCTACCAGTTGGGGGGCTTCGCCCCCCAACGCCCCCCCGCGCTGCTACCAGTTGGGTGGCTTCGCCCCCAACGCCCCCCGCTGCTAAATCCCTTAGGCGGCTACGACGACCTGCTGGCGTTCCTCGGTGTCAGCGAGGTGCTGATGTGAGGGGCAGTATCCGTTGTGCGGCAGCGGCATCCGCTGGCAGGCCGTGCCCTTGCGGGTCGATGCGCGGCACTGCAGTGGGTTGCCGTAGATGTCGAAGCCGTTCTGCGGTTGATGGCGCAGGAACTCGTCGGCGAACTCCATGTAGCGCTCGACGACCGCCAGCACCCGGCGCTGCGAGCCCATCGGGAAGAACGGACGGATGTCCTGGAACAGGCTGCGGGCCGGACGGGCGAAATAGTGGCGATCAGTCGCCAGTCGCTCGATCGCGGCTTCGCAGGCACGCAGAACCTTTTCGTGGTTCGCGTAGGCGCTGCCATTCGGATCCTTAGCGATCTCATCCGCGAGCTCGCGATAGATCGCTCTGCTGAAACGGTACATATACCTCCCTCTCCTCCGGGTATTTCTCCCGCGAACCCTCATTCCGCGTACCGACCAGTATCCCGATCGAACGTGAACCGCGCACGTCCGCCCGTGTTAACTTGGTGTTAAGCGGCTGCTTAGCGGCGAGAACGATACGCGGCTTTGGGGATCTATGTCCAGTCGTTCATTTTTGCCGCGCTGCCGGGGGCGAGCACGACGTGCTGGTTGTTCAGCGCCGGATCGAGCGCGGGGTAGTCGAGACGGTGATGCGCGCCGCGGCTTTCACAGCGTGTGAGCGCGGCGGTTGCGATCAGCTGGATCAGCGGATGGGAGTCCTGCGTCAGGGTCGTTAGACCGTCGCGATCACGTTGTAGGCCGGCGTTTTGCCAGAGCGCCTCCCGACCCTCAGCGGTCAGCGGGGGCGGCGGACCGGTCGAGCTGGAGAGCGCGTGTTCCTGGGCGGCGGGGGAGAGCGGCGGCTCCTCGAGCGCGGCCCGGGCAGCGCGGCCGCCGAATACGAAGCACTCGCTGAGCGAGTTGGATGCCAGGCGGTTGGCGCCGTGCAGCCCCGTGCATGCGCACTCGCCGACGGCGTAGAGGCCCGGCAGCGTCGTGCGTGCGTCAAGGTCGGTGGCGATCCCACCCATCATGTAGTGAGCGGCGGGAGCGACCGGGATCAGCTCGCGCTCAGGATCGATCCCGACGTCACGTAGCGCCGCAACGACGCTGGGGAACAGGCTGACTTCGACCTGGCGCATGTCAAGGTCGATCGAGGAGGCCCCGGAGGCCAGCAGTTGGGTGTTGATCGCCAATGCGACCTCGTCGCGAGGAGCGAGTTCATCGACGAAGCGATCGCCTGCGGCATCGAGCAGGTGGGCCCCCTCCCCCCGGATCGCCTCGGTGATCAGGAAACCGTCGGCGGCCGCGCTGCCGTTTGTGCCGACGACGGCGGTCGGGTGAAATTGCATCATCTCAAGGTCCGCCAGCGCCGCGCCAGCGCGATAGGCGAGCAACATACCCCCACCTGTAGCGCCGGCCGGGTTCGTCGTGCGCGACCAAAGCGCCGCCGCGCCGCCTGTCGCGAGGACCGTTGCCGGCGCATGAAGGTGCTCGCCGGTCTTTAGTTGAACCCCGGCCGCGCGGCCCTGATGAGTCAGGATCGCGGTTACCGGAATCCCCTCGACGACGTCGATCAGTGGATGCTCCGCCGCGACCGTCGTCAGCCGCTGCACGATCCGCCTGCCGGTCGCTGCTCCACCGGCGTGGACGACACGGCGCGCGTGGTGGCCACCCTCAAGGCCCAGCGAGAGTTTGCTCTCGCCGTCGGTGTCGAAGTGAACGCCGAGTCTGGCGAGATCTTTGACCGCTGCTGGCGCCTCGCTCGTAAGAACCTCTGCGGCCGAACGTCGCACCAGATCACGGCCGGCGGCGAGCGTGTCCGCGAGGTGCGCCTGGGCGCTGTCTTCGCTGCCCATCGCGGCGGCGAGGCCACCTTGGGCCCAGAAGCTCGAGCTGGCGGCAAGGGGAGTGGCTGAGATCAGCGTCACCTGCGCTCCGGCGCGGGCGGCGGTCAGGGCGGTGTAGAGCCCGGCACCACCGGCTCCGACGACGATCAATTGGCGCATGCCGCGGCCGCCGGGTGTCGGGGCCACTGGGGACTGCATGGCGGGTACGGTACTTCGGTGATGGCCGCACTGCCGGGTTTCTTCTCCCATCCGTCTTCACTTGAGCACGACACGGGCGCGCATCCCGAGCAGGCTGGGCGGATCGTGGCGATCGAGGCCGCGCTTGAGGCGCGTGACTGGCTGGGGTGGGAGCGGGTTCTATCGGCGCCGGCGACCCGAGCGCAGCTGGAGTTGGTTCACCCGGCCGCGCACATCGAATCGATCGAGCGCGCGTTTCGGGCGGGCGGCGGGCAGCTTGATGCCGACACGGTTGTGTCTGCTGGGTCTTTTGAGGCCGCTCTGCACGCGGCCGGGGGTGCGGTTGGAATGGTGTCGCGGCTACTCGACGGCGGCGCCGGATCGGTTGGCTTCTCGGCGCACCGGCCGCCGGGTCATCACGCGCCGGCGGATAAGCCGATGGGGTTCTGTCTGTTCAACAACGTCGCGGTCGGCACTCGCTTCGCCCTGCGTGAGCGAGGGCTGGCGCGAGTGCTGATCATCGACTGGGACGTCCACCACGGCAACGGCACCCAAGACATCTTCTGGGAGTCGGACGAGGTGCTGTTCTGCTCGATGCACCAGATGCCGTTGTATCCGGGGAGCGGTGCTGCTGGCGAGGTTGGCGCCGGTGCGGGGCGGGGGTTCACCTTGAACGTGCCGATGGCGCCGGGGTCAGGGGATGCCGAGTGGGTTGAGGCGTTGCGTGATGTCGTGCTGAGCCGGGGCGAGGAATTTGCGCCGGAGCTGGTGCTGGTGTCGGCGGGGTTTGACGCACACGCCGACGACCCGCTCGCTGGTTGTGAGGTCAGCGATTCCGGGTTTGTGGCGATGGCGGCGCTGGTCCGCGGGCTGGCTGATCGGCTCGAGGTGCCGCTCGGATTCGTGCTCGAGGGCGGCTACGACGTGGCGGCGCTCGCGCGCTGCGTGACCGCGGTGATGGCCGAGGTTGGGGCGGCGGCTTAGGGGCCGCAGGCGCTCACGCGCCGCCAGGCGGCTGGACGTTGACGACCCTCGAGTTGACCTGGCCGCGTCGCAGCAGAGTGATCGCCGCCTCGGCCGCTTGTGCGTGGGTCGGGTATCGCCCGGCGAACACGTCCCAGGTGGCGGCGGGCTTGAGCCCGGGGTGCTGCGTGGTTGCCAGCACGCCGACGCCTGCGATCCCGTCCGTTACCAGGCCGTCAGCGTCGCTCACAGCGGCTGCGTCGGTCGGTTCGTTGGCCAGCACGACGGTGTAACCGTCGAGTCCGGGGGGCCAACTGTTGAGCGCGGTGGTTGTGGTGTGGGGGCCCGGCGTATGCGTGGTTCCTGAGCCCGACTTGACCGCGGGTGCCGAGTTTGCCGTCAGTTGGTGCAGTCCGTACCAGAACCCGGCGACTGCCAGGACAACTACCGTGAAGATCACGCCGGCGGCGATCCGCCAGTCAGGGGCGGAATGAATCGTCGTGCGCGCGGCGCCGCATTCAAGGCACCACTCCTGGTCACGTTGCAGCTGGGCGCCACACAGCGTGCAGACCTCGGTGACCGGGTCCTCCGGGGCGCGCGGACGATCGAGCGAGGTGGTCATTGACCGAACGCCTCGCCACAGCTTGCGCAGAAGCGATCAGCACTGCCGTACACGGTGCCGCAGTTGGAGCAGACCCCGCCGATCCCGGGCAGCCGGATCTCGCTGAGCGCCGAGTGACCGTCAAGCGTCTCCTCCAGGGCCCGCAGCTCAAGGTCGGTCTCGGCGGCGGCCAGAAGTTTGGCCGCGATCAATTCAGGCTGGTCGCGGCCGAAGCGGTGAAGCTCGAGCGCGAAGCCGCCGAGGTCGCGGATCTGCAGCTCACGCAGCTGGCGCAGGTAGCGGGCCCGGCGGCGCAGCTGGGTGCGGTCAAGACCCTTCGGCAGTGGATACGTGCGGGCGGGCACCACGACCGGCGCCGGTCGGGTGACGGCCTGAGATTGGGTGATCGGCTCGATCGCGGCCTCAGGCTGGGACTTGGCGTTGGGTTGCGCCTTGGCCTTGGGTTGCGCCTTGGCCTTGGGTTGCGCCTTGGCCTTGGGTTGCGCCTTGGCCCTTGGCTCGGCCTTCGGCTTGGGCTCGGACTTCGACTTAGGCTCGGACTTGGGCGTGCGGACCGGGGCGGCCTTCGGCCGGGGGGCCGGGGCGACCTCGCGGGGCGGCAGCACTCGCACGCTGGTGTTGGCGGCTGGTACGGGAACCTGGCGCGGGCGCGGCACAAGTGGCGCCGGCTTGGTCGTCAGCGCATCCCGGCTCGGCAGGAAGCTCGGGTAGTGCGGTGCCCGCAGCGTGGTCGTGAGCGGACGCGGCAGTGGGGGTTGGGTGCGCTCCGGGGCGGGCTCGGGGGCGAGCTCCTCCGGTGCTTCGACCTCGTCCTCTGGCTCCTCGACCTCGTCCTCGTGCTCGACCTCGTCCTCGTGCTCGTCCTCTGGCTCCTCGACCTCGTCCTCGTGCTCGTCCTCTGGCTCCTCGACCTCGACCTCGGCATCGACCTCGGCATCGACCACGGCATCGACCACGGCGGCGACCAGCGGCACCTCCTCCTGGAACTCTTCCGCCATCTCCTCGTACCGCGCTCGACTCTTCTTCATCGCCTCCGGTGTCTCAAGCGCCGGGTAGGGCTCGGGTTCGATCGCGGCGTCGACCTCGACCTCTTCTTCAAGCATCTGCTGATCGACTGACGGGACGGCGCGAATCTCCCCATGCGGCTCGCCGTAGTTCGGTGGCGTCGGGCGAGGCGGCAGCCGTTCCGCATAGCCCTTGATCTCGGCGCTGCGGTAGTCGTAGGCCGGTAGCTGAGCGCTGGGCGGTGGGCCCAGGCGTCTCTTGGCCGAGGCTCGACGTCGGCGAGCGATCGAATCCAGGAGGCTGCTCATCGTTCGTTCACCCTGCAAGTGTGGAGTATATGAGCGGTTTTCAACCGTCCAACCCGGCTTTCCAGCTCGCCAGCACACGCTCCGCCATTGCCGAAGCCGAATAGCGCGCTGCGCGCTCGCGCCCAGCGATCACCGGATCCTCTGCCACAAGTTGAGTTTCGGCAGCCAACCGCCAGCTGCTGAGTGAGAACGGCTCACACAGGCAGCCGTCGAGGCCGACCAGCGCCTCAGGCGCGATTCCGTGCGGCGTTGAGAGCACCGCAACGTCGCACGCGAGCGCCTCCAGACAGGCAAGGCCGAAGCCTTCACGATCGGAGGTGATCACCACCGCGTTGGCGGCGTTGACGTACAGCGGCACCTGCTCTGGCGCGACGTTGCCAAGTGAGAGCAGCTCGGCCTTGACCGTGCGCGCCAGCAGTGTGGCCAGGTCAAACCGCTTCTCGCCGCGCGCCGGGTCGGCGGGAAACAACAGGTAGCGCCCATCGGGCTTCAGCCGCAGCGCGGCACGCGCCTCGGCTCGTGGGAACGGCTGAAAGCGCTTGAGGTCGACACCGCAGGGCAGCACCTCGGTTTGGCGCCCGCGTTTCAGTGCCCACTTCGGGACCCGGCGCCCCAGATCGGCTGACGCGACGCCGACGATCTCAAACCGCCGCAGCGCCGCCAGAGTCAGCGCGCGCGAGCGTGGATGCTCGAGGTCAGTGCCGTGCAAGGTCACGGCGTGCAGACGCGCTTCGATCCTGAGGGCTGGCCAGCAAGCCAGCCCGAAGTGTGCGTGCACGACATCGAAGGTTTCGCCTTTGAACTTGCGCCGGGCGTCAGCGGTGGCGCGTGCATAGGCGCCGGCGCTGCCAGCGGGGAAGCTGAACACGTCGACCGAGACATCCTCGATTTGGCGCAGCGCCTGGACCTGGTCATAGACGAAGCGGCCAAACGCGGGCCGCTGCGGCGTGGGCCACATGTTTGTCACCACCAGGGCGCGGATCGGTTTTTTCGCGTGCTCCACCTGCCACCATCAAACCGCATGGCCACGTCAAACAGTCCAATCGGGGTGTTCGATTCAGGTGTCGGCGGGCTCACGGTCCTGCACGAGCTGCTTGTTTCGCTGCCGAACGAGGACTACGTCTACCTCGGCGACACTGCCAACGCACCCTACGGCGATAAGACAGGCGAGCAACTGCGCGAGTTCTCGCTGCAGATCGTCGATCACCTGCTGGCGGCTGACGCGAAGCTGATCGTCGTCGCCTGCAACTCGGCCACGGCCGCGGCGCTGCCGGCGATCGAGGCGCATCTCGCGCCGGCTGGAATCGACGTCGTCGGCGTGGTGGCGCCGGCAACGCAGCTGGCGGTGGCGGGTAGCCGGTCCGGGCGGATTGGACTACTCGCGACACCCGCGACCGTGCGCAGTGGCGCCTATCACCGCGCGGTGATGGCAGCCGACGCCCACGTGCAGCTTGAGAGCGTCGCCTGCCCTGACCTGGCGGGCATCATCGAAGCGGGCTCCCCCTTTGACGCGCCGGTCGTCGACACCGTCCGTGAGTACTGCGCGCCATTGCGGGCAGCGCAGGTCGACACCGTGATCCTCGGCTGCACGCACTACCCGCTGATCGCCCCGATGCTGCAGCGGATGCTCGGGCGAGGCGTGTCGCTGGTCAGCTCCGGCACTGGCGTCGCGCGGTCGGTCGAGCGAGCACTTGCCGCGCACGCGTTGACCAACTCCCAACAGGGCGAGGGGAGCTACCGCTTCCAGTGCACCGGCGAGGTCGACTCGTTCAGGAGGGTCGGCTCCGGCTTCCTGCAGCTGCCGTTCGGCGAGGTCGAGCACGTCGAGCTGCCGCGCTCTATGGTGCGCGCATGAGCTCACAGCGCAGCTACGGGCGGGCGGTCAATGAGTTGCGCCCGATCGAGATCGAGCCTGGATTTGTGCGCACCGCCACCGGCTCGGCACTGATCTCCGTCGGTGAGACACGCGTGATCTGCACCGCCTCGGTCCAGGAGAGCGTGCCGAAGTGGATGGCCGGGCGCGGCAAGGGCTGGGTCACCGCCGAATACGGGATGCTGCCCGCCTCGACCGGCGACCGCAAACAGCGCGACATCACCAAGGGCCGCGCCGACGGCCGCTCGGTGGAGATCCAGCGACTGATCGGTCGTTCGCTGAGAGGCGTGATCGACTTCGCGGCGCTTGGCGAACGGACCGTCTACATCGACTGCGACGTGCTGCAAGCCGACGGCGGCACTCGCTGCGCCTCAATCACCGGCGGGATGGTCGCGTTGCAGCTGGCGACGAACTCGTTGATCGCCCACGGCCTGATCGAAAAATCGCCGCTGACCGGAAGCGTTGCCGCGATCTCCGCCGGGATCGTTGACGGCGTGCCGCTGCTTGACCTCGACTACCCCGAGGACTCGACTGCCGAGGTCGATGCCAACGTCGTGATGACCGGCGACGGTGGACTCGTCGAGGTGCAGGCAACAGCCGAGCGCACCCCTTTGTCACGCGCCCACCTTGATCAGCTGCTCGAACTTGCCGCCGTTGGCATCGAGCAGCTGCGGACCGCGCAGGACGAGGCGGTCGCCGCCGGGACTTGAGCCGTGGCCAAGCGGCTGGTTCTGGCGACGCGCAACGCGCACAAGCTTGAGGAGGTTGGACGGATGCTCGTTGCCTACGACATCACGCTTGAGCCGCTGCCGGCGGACGTGGTGCTGCCGCCTGAGGACGGCGAGACGTTCATCGCCAACGCCCTGCCGAAGGCGCGCGCGGCAGCGCTGGCGCTCGGACTCCCGGTGATCGGGGATGACTCAGGGATCGAGGCCGACGCACTCGGGGGCCTACCTGGCGTGCGCAGCGCCCGCTACGCCGGCGAGCAAGCGAGCGACGCCGAGAACCTGGCGAAGTTGCTGCGGGAGGCACCCGAAGGCAGTGGCCTGCGCTACGTCTGCGCATTGGCATTCGTTGACCCCGTGAGTAGCGTCGAGCGGATCTTTGAAGGCGATTGTTACGGCCGGCTGACTGGCCGGCCGCGGGGCGTGGGTGGCTTTGGCTACGACCCGGCGTTTGTCCCTGATGCGCTCACTGACGGGCGCACGATGGCTGAGTTGAGCGAGGCCGAGAAGGACGCGATCAGCCACCGTGGTGCTGCTGTCAGGGCGTTTGCCGACTGGTGGACGAGTTGACCGCGCCGGCCGGGGAGGCGACGACGATCAAGCGGCGTACGGCGACGCTGTCGATCGTCTCCAACACCACGCTGATTTTGTTGAAGGTGGTGGCGGCAACGGTCACAGGGTCGGTTGCGCTGCTGACCGAGGCGGTCCACTCGAGCGTCGATCTGATCGCCTCGGTGGTGGCGTACTACTCGGTGCGTAAGGCGGCCGAGCCTGCTGACGCCGGCCACCGTTACGGCCACGACAAGGTGGAGAACCTGGCCGCCGCGATTGAGGCCGTGCTGATGCTGGTCGGTTCGCTGGCGATCGGGATCGAAGCCGTGCGGCGACTGGTTCACGGCGGCGCCACCCACACCCTTGGCATCGGCATTGCCGTCATCGCCGGCTCGGCGCTCGTCAACACGGTCGTCTCGACGATGATCGGGCGGGGCGCACAGGCCACCAACTCGCCCGCGCTCGAGGGCGACGCCTCACACCTGCGCGCCGACGCGCTGAGTTCCGCTGTCGTGTTTGTCGCCCTGGTGCTGGTCGACATCACGCACACCCAGTGGATCGATCCGGTGGCGGCGCTGGTGGTCGCGGCATGGATCTTGTTCGCGGGGATCAGGGTGCTGACCCGCGCCGGTCAGGTGCTGATCGATGAGTCGCTCCCACGCGAGGAGAACGACCGGATTGGGGAGGTGATCAGCGGCTTTGGCGAGCGTGGAGTGGTCGGATTTCACGAATTGCGTACCCGCCGGGGTGGTTCGCAGCGCTATGTGGACGTCCACTTGCAGTTTGTTGCAGGTACCTCCTTGGACCAGGCGCACTGGGTCGGACATGACGTCAAAGACGCGATTACCGAGGCACTTGGCGGCGCCGATGTGCTGATTCACATCGAGCCTGAGGAGCGCGTTCGCCCTGGCCAGCGGCTGCCTACAGCAGGTTGATCGCGGCGGCCAGCGCCAGCACCGCTGTGACGATCGCGTAGCCGTAGAAGGAGGCCGTCAACAGCATGATCGCGGCGATCACGCAGGCGAGTGTGGTGACCGTCCATGTAATGCGCGCTAGAGCCATGCTGTGATTCTGCCTGACGCCACGGTCAAGCCGAGGCGCCGGCGGGGATGTCTAGGCGATTTGCAGGGAAATCGTGACTATTGGCGGGTGGCAAACGCGAATATGGATTGCCCGCTCCGGCGGCGTGTCCGGTGCGTTGCGAGGCGCTCGACGGTTGCTTCAAGGCGGCGGCGCGCCGGCCTGTTTTCACGGCGATTCCGGGTGGTGGCTGGAGGGGTGTGAGGCTGAGCTGTCGGTAGCGGCGCGGGCACTCCGCGAGCGTCTCCGACGCTACCACCGGCGTGGCGCGGCGGAGCGTTCGCAAGCAGGATCCCCAGGCCCGGTGGGGAATTTCATCGCCTCACCGTCCGTCAAGCGTGTTAGTTTCGGACATTCCTACCACCTCGAAGGAGAGGAACCTAAGTGACGAAATCCGAGTTCATCGATCAGGTCGCCGAGAAGGCCGGTCTGAGCAAGAAGGATGCGGGCGACGCGGTTGACGCCGTTCTCTCGACTATCGAGAGCACTCTGAAGAGCGGGGGCGACGTCGTCTTCTCCGGCTTTGGCAAGTTCAGCGTGTCGGCGCGTGCGGCCCGTGAAGGCCGTAACCCGGCCACCGGCGCCACGATCCAGATCGCTGCTTCCAACGTGCCGAAGTTCAGCGCGGGTGCAGCGTTGAAGAAGGCTGTGAACTGACGCGATTGCGTTTGAATGCGGCGGGTGGGCGCTTTCTGTGAGTCAGCAGAGCGTCCCCGTCGTAGGTCCCGCTGGCGCTAGAGAGGGCGCGGCGGTTGTAGAGCTGTTCGGCGACAGGCTCGCCGCGGCGGTCAAGCGCCGGGAATCGCAACTGGTTCTCGGCCTTGATCCCAACCCCACGCAGCTGTGGCCACGTGCACTTGAACTGGCAGGCGGGGCGGATGGCGATTCGCCGGCCGCACGCGCTGCCCGGGCGGTGGCGGCTCACTGCCGCTTAGTGATCGAGGCGGTCGCCGATCACTGCGTGGCGGTCAAACCACAACTCGCGTGGTTTGAGCGGCTCGGTGCTCCGGGGTGGCTGGCGTTGAGCGAGGTGGTGCAAGCCGCGCGCGAAGCCGGACTGCTGGTGGTGGCGGACGCCAAGCGTGGCGATGTTGATGTCACTGCACTGGCTTATGCCGAGGCGTTTCTCGGCGAGACGGAGACGCCGTTTGGCACGGTGCCCGGCCTGGGCGCCGATGGGCTGACCGTCAACCCACTGCTGGGTGCCGATTCGCTCGAGCCGTTTGTGAAGGTCGCGCGCGGCTCCGGGGCAGGTCTGTTCATCCTCGCGCGGACCTCAAATCCCGGTGCCGTCGATTTGCAGGACCGTGAACTGGCCGGCGGGATGACGGTTTCGGCGCACGTCGCCGGGCTGATCACCTCACTTGGCACGGCAGGTATCGGGCAAAGCGGTTTATCGGATATCGGGGCGGTGATCGGCGCAACCGCACCGCACCGCCTGGAGCGTCTGCGCGAGGCGATGCCCCACGCAGTGCTGCTGCTGCCTGGGGTCGGCGCTCAGGGCGGGCGGGTTGAGGACCTGGCGGCGGCATTCGCTCCCGGGCGGGCCGGCGGTCTGCCCAGCGCATCACGCTCGATCGTCGGCGCCTACCTCAGCGAGGGTGGTTCGCCGGAAGTCGCTGCAAACGATGCGGCAGCCCGCCTGCGCGAGCTCGCGTGGACAGTCTCCGGCTGAGCAATCCTGAAGCTCGGTTCTCTGGCCGCCGGACGCGGTCCCTACGATCCACGCGGATGAAGATCGTCCGCGGATGCCTTCTGGTGGTCGCTCTGGCTGCCGCCACAGCCCTGTCGGTTGGTGTCGCCCCGGCACTGGCCAAAGGTCCCGACTTCTCGTACCTGACAGGCGCGGCGTTGACCGATCCGACGACCGGTCAGCAGCTGTACGGATACAACCCCAACCGCGAGCTGGCGGTTGCCTCAGCGACGAAGATGATGACCGCGCTGATCACGCTCCAGCGCGTTCACAACTTGGGCACCATCTTCAGCCAATACAACTGGCGCCCGGCTGCCGAGGACTCACAGATTGGGCTTGTACCAGGGCAGAAGATGACGGTCGACGACCTGCTGATCGCCCTCCTCGTGCCGAGTGCCGATGACGCGGCGATGGACCTTGCCTACAACATCGGCCACCACTCGGTGGCGCGGTTTGTGGCGATGATGAACGCTGAGGCAGCGAGGCTCCATCTTGTCCGCACCCACTACTTCAACCCGACCGGGCTTGATCAGGGGGCGGTGTCGAACTACTCCAGCCCGTATGACCTGACGTTGCTGGCTGCCTACGACATGGCTCACTACCCGGTCTTCCGGCACATCGTCGACCTCAGGTCGGCGGTGCTCGCGAATGGCGAGTCTGTTCAGACCACCGACGGCCTGCTGGGCCATGTGCCTTGGATCAACG
>Ga0302314_10018217_pt1 | contig 11723 bp, 10 predicted proteins | sample III_Palsa_N2_3_FD_200533 | JGI IMG/M metagenome (GOLD analysis project Ga0302314, IMG submission 200533) | Peat permafrost microbial communities from Stordalen Mire near Abisko, Sweden - III_Palsa_N2_3 | ecosystem: Environmental > Terrestrial > Soil > Palsa > Peat permafrost | place: Sweden...
AGGTGGGGCCGAGCAGCCACGGCACCGGGCACACGGCCAGCAGCGAGTTGGTGCTGGGGGCGAACCGCGCGCGCTTGTCGAGCATATTGGCGAGCGATCCGCATGCCTCGATGGCGAAGATGTCCGCGTACGGCTCCTGCGGGGTGCCGCCGAAATTGAGCCACAGCCCGTCCGGCAGCGTCCGCAGCCGCTGGCTGCCCGGCAGCTTCAGAAACGGGTGCGAGCTGCCGTTGATCTCCGCGGGCCGGCCGCGCAGCCAACTCCCCATGTTGCGTGTCGGCCGGCCAAGACCGGGCGGTCGCTGTGGCCAGTCGCGAAGGCGCATCCGTACCAGCGCGTCAAGTGACCGGTATTCCATCATCGGTCCTGTTCCCCCGTCAGTTGATCTTCGTGCCTGACGTCTGAGAAAATATACCGCACACAACTCATTGAAAGAAGCCGAATTATACCCGATGCGATGGGCGGATCCGCACTCGTTTCGGGAACCCGGCGTGAACACGACCGCGTGCAATCGTTGTTTAATCGTTAACACAGCGTCAATCATATTCGGACGTAATGCGAACTGAATTTGCAATCAGCATATTTCGCTATTATAATGAAAGAGTTACCCATTTTTCTTGAAGTGTTTTGTAATTGAGACAAAATTTGAGTTACGAAAAAAAATGACTGAATCCTCGGTGATTGTGATGACAAAAATGTAATGTGCAGTCGGCGCCGCGCGCCCCAAAAATGGGAACGGCCGCGCAAGGGCGCGGCCGAACCGGACGGCCGGATCGGACGTCTATCCGTTGCGGGCGTCGAGCGGCACGAAAGTGCGGCGGGGCGCGCCGGTGTAGATCTGCCGCGGCCGGCCGATGCGCTGCGAGGGGTCCTCGATCATCTCCTTCCATTGGCTGATCCACCCGACCGTGCGCGCGACCGCGAACAGCACGGTGAACATGCTGGTCGGGATGCCCATCGCCTTGAGGATGATGCCCGAGTAGAAATCCACGTTCGGATACAGCTTGCGTGATACGAAGTATTCGTCGTGCAGCGCGATGTTTTCCAGCTCTGCCGCAAGGTCGAGCAGCGGGTCGTCCTTGATCCCGAGTTCGGTCAGTACTTCGTGGCAGGTGCGCTGCATGATCTTCGCGCGCGGATCGTAGTTCTTGTAGACGCGGTGGCCGAAGCCCATCAGCCGCACATTGCTGTTCTTGTCCTTCACCTTGCTGATGAAGTCCGGGATGTGGTCGACATGCCCGATCTCGCCCAGCATCTTCAGCACCGCCTCGTTGGCGCCGCCATGCGCCGGCCCCCACAGGCTGGCGATGCCGGCGGCGATACAGGCGAACGGGTTGGCGCCGGTGGAGCCGGCCAGCCGCACCGTGCTGGTGGAGGCGTTCTGCTCGTGGTCGGCGTGCAGGATCAGGATGCGGTCCATGGCGCGCGCCAGGATCGGGTTGACCACGTACTCCTCGGCCGGCACCGCATTCATCATATAGAGGAAGTTTTCCGCGTAGCCGAGTTCGTTGCGCGGATACATGAACGGTTGGCCGATCGCGTATTTGTAGGCCCAGGCGGCGATCGTCGGCAGCTTGGCGATCAGCCGGAAGGCGCTGATCCGCCGATGCTCCGGGTCGTTGATGTCGAGGCTGTCGTGGTAGAAGGCCGACATCGCGCCGACCACCCCGCACAGCACCGCCATCGGGTGCGCATCGCGGCGGAAGCCGTTGTAGAAGGTGCGCAACTGCTCGTGCAGCATGGTGTGGCGGATGACGCCGCGGTGGAACTCCTCGTTCTCCTCGGCGGTCGGCAGTTCGCCGTTCAACAGCAGGTAGGCCACTTCCAGGAACGTCGCGTGTTCGGCCAGCTCCTCGATCGGGTAGCCGCGGTGCAGCAGCACGCCCTCGTCGCCGTCGATATAGGTGATCTTGCTCTCGCAGGCGGCGGTGCCGCCATAGCCCGGATCGAACGTGAAGATCCCGAGATCGCCGTAAAGCTTGCGGATGTCGGCGACGCTCGGCCCGATCGTGCCTGGAATCAGCGGCAGTCGCGCCGATCGGTTGGTACCGTCGAGTGTGACCGTGACCGAGCCGGTGACCCCGGAATCCGTACCGTTCATGCGCCTGTCCCCTTCAACGCGCCGCATCGGCGCTCGCTGCCGCGTGCTGACGCCGGACTGGACGACCGCCCGGTGGCCCGGGAGCGCATCGGCCGAAGATCACGACGGGCGTCATGCCGCGCTGCGGAAAATTACGGTGCGGCAAGCCGGAGCGCAACCTTCGCGCCCGCAGCAATTTTTACGGAGAGGCACGGTCTCAGAACGTCGCCGCCGCGTCGCCGCCGCGCCAGATTCCCAGGTGCTGGGCCCGGGCGGCGGTTTCCCGGGTCGCGAGGTCCGGCGCGTTGGCGTCGGCGCGGGCCCAGCCGGCGGCGACGACGGCCGCGTTGAGCGAAACGCCGCCAGCCTCGCAATGGCCTTGCGGAAACCCGCCATCGTCGCGGCCGTCCAGCAGACACGCGACGGCGTGGCCGCGCACCAGGGCGGCCAGCGCCTCGCTCGCCGCCGCGCCGCAGTCGAAGCGCGTGCCGTCGGCGCCGCGGCACTCCTGCCCGCGCATCGGCGCCACGACGCCGTGCAGGCGGATCACCGATTCCCGCAGCCGCAGCGTCTGCCCGTCCACCACCGCCACCAGCGGCGCGTCGGCGTCCAGTTGCCCGGAGAGCCGGGGCACGCGGCCAAACAGGGCGGCAGGGGAGGAGAACAGCATCACGGCCGAGCCGATGATCGCTCCGACCAGCCCGGCGATCACGGTCGGGCGCACGCGCCAACCGGCGCTCCCGGACGAAAAGGAACCAGAGCGGAAAATGCGGCGCGGGCGGTGAAGGGGCAAACGGCGCCTCCGGCCAGATGGTCAATGACCCCCAACGCCTAGCGCGAGCTTAGCGACTCCGCAACCGTGCTTCTTTGGCTGTGTCGTGTCGAGTCTGTCCATATACGACGCTCGCAGCCGGATCGCCGCCACGGATCAGTCCCAGAACGGATCGAGACGCCGGAACCGGTGCCAGCACCGCTCGCCTTTGCCCCGTGCGCGCGGCATGCCGGCGGCGACGAAGCCGCGGACGATGCCGACCGCCATGGCCCGCTCCGCTCCGCCACGGCCGAGTTGCGCCATCAGCCCTTCCGCTACGGCGCCGTCGTTCAGGTGGCCGAGGCGTTCCTGCAGCGCGCTCACGCGGCGCAGGAAACGGCGGGTCTCCTTGCGCGGGAATAGCGGCGCGAAGAACTCCGCCGCATAGCGCAGGCGCTTGCTCTGGATGCGCACCGTGTGCACCGCCTCGATCGGCAGGTCGGTGAGGTCGTCGCCCACCTGCAGCACCCGTTCCAGCCGCCGGGCGAGCGCGCGGGCGGCGAACTCGGCGAGCGGGGCGGCCCGAAGCGCAGCCTGCTTGGCAGCCGCCTCGTCGCCATCGTCGGTTGGCGGCGCGTGCTCCCACGGCCGGAACGCCGCGAGGCAGGCGAGGCGGATGCCGAGCAGGCGGAATGCCGGGCTGTCGAGATAGCCGCGCAACGCGACGTAACCGGCCTGCCGCTGCCGTTCCGCCGCCGCCAGCAGGCGCACGACGGCGCGGTCGTGCGGAAAGCCGGCGGCGACCGCAGTGCCGGTGCCGGCGCAGAACACGTCCCAGTCGCGCGCCGGGCCGAGCACGCGGGAGAGGGCGCGCAGGTCCATGTTGACACTGTCAAGATCCGGGCCGCCCATCGCCCCGCGAAACAGCGAGATCGCCGAGCGCAGCCGCCGCAGCGCCACCCGCATCTGGTGCACTGCCTCCGGCGTCGCGCCGGCCATCGCCAGTGGTGCCCAGTGCAGCAGCACGCCCGCCAGATGCCCGGCGACACGTGCAAACGCCTCGGCGACCGTGACCTCGGTCGGCAACTCCGGCGCACCGATGGCGCGCGGCGGCACGGCGCGGCCGGCGGTCGCATAGGCCTCGGCGGCCAGTGACAGCTCCGGCACAGACAGTGCCAACGCGCCGGCACCGGCGCGCGCCAGCGATTCCAGCCGGTCGGGCGGCCCGGCCAGGGCGACGCGGCATACCGGCCGCTCGCCCGCGACCGCGCGCAACGCGCCGTGTAGCAACGCCGCGCTGAGCGGTGCCGCCTCGGGCAGCAGCGGCAGGGTCCGCAGTTCGCCCGAAAACGCCGCGACCGGCAGCAGCGGCGACGGCAGTTCGTGGCCGAGCCCGGCCGGCAGCGGCGCTTCCGCGACCAGAGGCGCCGGCGTGCCCGGCGGCCAGGGCGTTTCGGGGGTGCCTCGCATCCGCTCCAGCCGCCACGTCGTCTCCCGCCCGACATGGCGCTCGCAGAGCGAGAGCCCGGCGGCGGCGAGCGCGGTTTCTGGCGTGTCGTACCAAACCATCTCGACCGCGGTGCGTCGTACCCGGCCGGCGCGCCACCGTGAAAACTCCGGCAAGCGTGGCAGACGCGCGGCGGCCTCCGGGTCGAGCGCCAGTTCCAGGGCGGCAGCAGGGTCCGCCACCACCGCGCTCAGATCGCCAGTTGCGGCAGGTCGCGGGGGCAGAGGAAGCGATGCAGCCGGCCGCCGCCGGCCGCCAGCGTGCGCCACGGGCCGGGCACCGAGAACTCGGCGAGCGTGCCCGCCGGATAGCCCTCGGCGAGCCGCCGCGCGTCCGCGGACTCGCGGGCGCTGCCCATCAGCAGGACCGCGAGTTCGTGCAGTCCCGGGTTGTGCCCGACCAGCATGACGCTGCGCGCGGTCTCGGCAACGCCGTTGAGCACCTTCAGCAGTTCCGGCGCGGTCGCCAGATACAGCGCGTCCATCGGCTCGACCAGCGGCGTTTCCTCCCACGGCTCCAGCGCTTCCAGCGTCTGCAGCGTGCGGCGGGCGGAGGAGACCAGCACCACGTCCGGCGACAGCGCGAGGCCGAGCATGGCCTGCCGCATCGCGCCTGCGGCGGCGCGGCCGCGCGCGTTCAGCGGCCGGCTGTGGTCGGACAGGCCCGGGTCATCCCAGGACGACTTGGCGTGACGGAGCAGCAGAAGCTGGCGCAAGGCGGTCCGGCTCATTCGGTGAAGGCCGCACTTTGCCACCGTTTCCGATCGTTGTCCCGCCCGCAAGCACGGCGGCGTCGCGCCCGGCACTCCAGCGACGGCGCTGTTGCGCCGGCCGTCGCATCACAAGCGCGCGCGAATGCCCGCCCCACGGACATGGCCGGGTCGCAATATGGAACGGTCCTGATCATAACGCTGCTTATTATTATGGGCGCTGCCCGCGGATCGATACCCGCGCGGCAACGAAGACGACCATAGGAGAAACATCATGCGCTTCACCATCCTGGCGCTGGCCGTGGTGATCGTGGCTTCCGCCACCCAGTTCCCAGACATCACCTGGGTGAACGCCAGCCGCGAAACGGCGGCAGCGTCGGCCTCGGCTGCGGCGGTACCAGGGCGGCACGCCGCACGGGCGGCCGCGAACATCGCGGCGCCGTGGCTGTAGGCGGCGCCATCAAGGCTGGGCGCGGCGCGTCCGCGCCCTTTTCTTGGTTCGTTGCCGCTTGACGCGGCGGCCCGCACCGGCGCCAGCTTTCGGCGCGCCGGACGAGGTTCGCCATGCAACGCCGCTACGTCACGATCGACGTCTTCACCGACCGCGCCTTCGGCGGCAACCCGCTCGCCGTTGTGCTGGACGCCGAGGCGCTCAGCACCGCGCAGATGCAGGCGATCGCGCGCGAGTTCAACTATTCCGAGACGACGTTCGTGCTGCCGCCGGCCGACCCCGCGCATACCGCGCGGGTGCGCATCTTCACACCGCAGTCCGAACTGCCGTTCGCGGGCCATCCGAATGTCGGCACCGCGCTGGTGCTCGCCCGCCGGGCAGCGGTGCCCCCGAGCCGGGTGCTGTTCGAGGAAGGCGCCGGCCTCGTGCCGCTGGACATCGTGCTGGAGGGCGGGGCGCCGGCCAGTGCCGAACTGACGGCACCGCAACCGTTCGCCCGCGGCAGCGATGCCGAGCCGACCGAACTTGCCGTCGCGCTTGGGCTCGCGGCGTCGGACCTGCAGACCGAGACGCATCTGCCGACCGTGGGCTCGGTCGGCCTGCCGTTCCTGTTCGCCGAACTGGCCGCCCGTGCGGCATTGAGCGCGGCCGCGCCCGACCCGTCGCGATTGCCGGCGCTGCTCGGCGCCGCGGGCGCCGTGGGCGTCTTCCTCTATACGGAGGAGGGCGTCGGCGCCGGCTTCGACCTCAGCGCGCGCATGTTCTCGCCCGGCATCGGCGAGGACCCGGCGACTGGCAGCGCCTGTGTGGCGCTGGCCGCGCTGCTCGCCGGGTTCGGCCGGCCGCCGGATGCGGAGATGGTGGTGCGCATCGCCCAGGGCGTGGACATGGGCCGGCCAAGCCTGCTGCGCGCCCGTGCGGTGAAGCGCGGCGGCGCCGTGGTCTCGGCGCATGTCGGCGGCCGCGGCGTCGAGGTGATGCAGGGCAGCCTTTTCCTCGCCGGCGAGGCTTAGCCACGGCGCGCCGCCGCCAGACGGCAGCGACGATTTTCGGGAATTGTCGCGTTGGCGCGTTCTGACCAGAATGCGGGTGCCACCAAACGGTGCGACAGAGCAACCGGCCACGGGAGGACTGCCATGCGGACCATCAAGGGGCCGGCGCTGCTGATCGCCCAGCTTGCCGACGACAGGCCGCCGTTCAACACCTTGCCGACGATGGCGCGATGGGCGGCAGGCCTCGGCTACAAGGGGCTGCAACTGCCGAGTTCGGACCTGCGCTTCCTCGATCTTGCCCGCTGCGCGGAGAGCCAGACCTACGCCGACGAGATCACCGGCACGATGCGCGACGCCGGCTTGCAGGTGACCGAACTGGCGACCGCGCTGGCGGGCCAGCTTGTCGCGGTTCATCCGGCCTACGACACGATGTACGACGCGTTCGCGCCCGCCGGCGTGCACGGCAATCCGAAGGCGCGGCAGGCCTGGGCGGTCGAGCAGATGAAGCTTGCGGCCAAGGCGTCGCGGCGTCTCGGGCTGAAGGCGGCGCAGTCGTTCACCGGCTCGCTGGCGTGGCCGTACGTGTATCCGTGGCCGCAGCGCCCGCATGGGCTGGTCGAGGAAGTGTTCGCCGAACTGGCGATCCGGTGGCGGCCGATCCTCGATGCGTTCGACGAGGCCGGCGTCGACATCGCGTTCGAACTGCACCCCGGCGAGGACGTGTTCGACGGCGAGACGTTCGAGCAGTTTCTCGACGCCGTCGGCAACCATCCGCGCTGCAACATCAACTACGACGCGAGCCACTTCATCAAGCAGGGGCTCGACTACGTGCAGTTCATCGACTTCTACCACACGCGCATCAAGGCGTTCCACGTCAAGGACGCGGAGTTCCGGCCGACCGGCAAGCAGGGCTTCCTGTCCGGCTACCGCCCTTGGCTGAAGCGCGCCGCCCGCGACCGCTCGCTCGGCGACGGGCAGGTGGATTTTGCGCAGATCTTCTCCAAGCTTGCCGAGTACGACTTCGCGGGATGGGCGGTCTACGAGTGGGAGGACTGCCTCAAGCACCCCGAAGAAGCGGCAGCGCAGGGGGCGCCGTTCATCGCCGCGCACATCATCCGTGTCACCGACAAGGTGTTCGACGATTTCGCCGCGACCGGCGCCTCGCGCGGCGCCATTCGCGCCATCCTCGGGATCGGGTAGTCACACGCCGAGCGCGCGCAGCTTGCCGTCGAGGAACGCCTTGGCACGCGGCACGTCGCTTTCATCGAGATGCTCGATGATGATCGGAATGTTCGGCGTCTTCTCGGCGAGCCGGCGCAGATAGGCGTCGTAGTTCTGCACGCCGAGGCCCGGCGCTGGCAGTTCGATCTCGCCGACGCCGCGAAACGTGTGGCCTTCGGCGGCGTCGATGGCGGCGTGCTTTTCCGACTTGTCCTCGCCCGACAGTTTTACGTCCTTGGCGTGGGCGATCAGGATCTTGTCGGCGAGCGTGTCGAAGATCTGCTTCAGCACCTCGTCCATTCGGCCGATGTTGTGCGCCTCGAAGTAGTTGGTCGGGTCCATCAGCAGCCCGAGTCCCGGATGGTCCACTTCGGCGAATAGGCGAACCGTTTCCTCGACCGAGCCGATGACGTTGTTGACGTAGGTTTCCACCACGAACACCGCACCGTGGTCGTAGGCGACCTGCGCCAGATCCTTGATGACGGCACGGCAATCGGCGAACGCTGCTTCCGTCTTGTTGTGCGGATGCGGCGCCCAGTCGGATTGCGGATTGTAGGTACCGGTCTCGGAGACGACGTAGGGCGAGCCGAATGCGCGCGCATGGCGAATGAACGCCTTCAGCAGGGCCAACAGTTCCTTCCGTTTCGCCGGGTCGGGATCAACCAGATTGGTCGGGACCGCGAGGCAGCAGATCGGCAGGTCGTGGTCGCGAAACACCTCGCGGATCTGCCGCGCCTTGTCCACGGTGACGGCGCCGGGCGTCGAAAAGTCCATGCCCTTGATGTTGAAGTCGAGCTGGACGGTGTTGAAGCCCAACGCCCGGATGCGCCGGGCCTGCTCGACCAGCGGATACGGGAAGTAGCCGTTGAAGATGCCAACCTGGAACACGTTCTTTTCCTCCCCGTCCTCCGCGCGGCGGGAGTCTACAGCCGGCGAGCGCCGCGGCAACCGCTCGGAAACGATCGTCTGCCGGTCTCGCGGGCAGCGTATGACCATCGAAGAAATTGCCAACGGCGCCCGGTCGTGCTCACCTGAACGCCGTTGTGGCGGAAGCGCCGCGACCCAGACGCTGGGGTTCACCAGCAACCGAATGGGAGGATACCATGAAATATCTGAGCGGCGTTGCCGCGCTCGCCCTGGGTGTAGCCGTTGCAGCGGGGGTGCCCGCCGGCCCCGCCAGGGCGGCCCCGCAATTCGTCATCGGCGTCTCCAACACGCATATCGGCAATAGCTGGCGCGAGGAGTTCGTCTGTTCGATCAAGGCCGAGGCGCTGGCGTCGGGGCTGGTCTCGAAGATCGTGCTGGCCAACCGCGAAGCCGGGCCTTCCGAGCAGATCGCCGACCTGCGCACGCTGATCTCGGCCGGCGTGAATGCCATCATCATCAACCCGTCGGATCGCAAGGCGCTCGACGGGGTGATCAAGCAGGCGGCGGCGAAGGGCATCGTCGTCGTCGCGGCGGATCAGGCGGTCTCGGCGCCCGAGGCGTATGTGGTCACCAGCGACGCGGTCGGATACGGCCGGGTCGGCGCCGCGTGGCTGTTCAAGCAGATGAACGGCAAGGGCAGCATCGTGGAGATGCGCGGGATCGACGGCACGCCGGGCGATGCCGACCGCAAGAAGGGCTTCGACGAGGCCGCGGCGAAGTATCCGGACGTCAAGATCGCCGCGACCACGTTCATGGACTGGTCGAACGAGAAGGCGGCGCAGCAGATGGCCGCACTGCTCGCCTCCGGCAAGCAGTTCGACGGCGTCTGGACGTCGGGCATCGACTATACGGTGATCGAGGCGATCAAGACCGCGCACAAGCCCTACGTGCCGTTCGTCGGCGCCGACAACGCTGGCTTCATCAAGCAGTTGATCGACTACAAGGCGGACGGGCTGGTCGGCGTCGCCGTCAGCAACTCGCCGGCGATTGGCGCGGCCGGTCTGGTCGTGGCGCTCGACGTGCTGCAGAAGAAGGAGCGTCCGCATCTGACGCAGATCACGCCGGCGGCGTGGGACAACACCACGGATGCCGGCGTGGAGGCGTTGAAGGCACTGTACGACCCGAACGTCGCGCCGACCGATCCGGTGTACGGGCCGATCCCGAAATACGGCCATTTCACCGCGGCGCAGGAGAAGGCCTGCAAGGGCCCGGGCGAGTAGGCTCCGGTCGCGCTTGCTGACGGATCGGCACCGCCGCGGGCAGCGCCAGTGCGACGCCCGCGGCGGGCGTCCGGGTTGATGATGGGCGCGGGAAGACGGAACGACGGCGTGGCTGACCGGCTCAAGACCCTTGTCATCCGCCACCCGTCGCTGTTCGGCATGCCGGCACTGCTGGTCGTGTTCCTGGCGGCGACGGTGGCGATCCACCCCGACTTCAACTCGTTCGATGCGCAGTCGCTGGCAATGGCGGCGCTGCCGCTGGCGTTCGCCGCCGCGGCGCAGACGGTGGTGGTGATTTCGGGCGGCATCGACCTGTCGATCGGCTCGGTGATGGCGGTCGCCAATGTGCTGGCGGCGAGCACGATGGAGAATGTCGGGTTCGGGCAGGCGCTGCTGCTCGCGGCACTTATTCTGTGTGCCGGAGCCCTGGTTGGCGCGGTCAACGGCGTGCTCGTCGTGGTCTCGCGCGTGCCGGACGTGATCGTGACGCTCACCACCGGCTTCATCTGGGGTGGCGTCGCGCTGCTGATCCTGGAGCGGCCGGGCGGCGGCGCGCCGGATGAATTCCTCGATCTCGGCACCGGCACGCTGGGCACGCCCTGGCTCTCCAATTCGCTGATCCTGCTCGTCGTCGCCGTGGCGGTCATCTGGGTGCCGGTGCGGCGGAGCCGGCTGGGGCTGCTGATCTACGCGATCGGCAGCGACCGGACCGCGGCGTTCCGCAGCGGCGTCAACATCGGCCGCAGCCGCGTTGTCGCCTACGTGATCGGCGGGCTGTTCAGTTCCATCGGTGGCGTCGGGCTGACGATGACGACCGGCATCGGCTCGCCCCGCGCCGGCGTGCTATACACGCTCAGCGGTCTGGCGGCGGTGGTGATCGGCGGCGTGAGCCTTGTCGGCGGGCGCGGCGGCATCGTCGGGCCGGTGATCGCGGCCTTTGTGCTGACGCTGATCCCGTCCGATCTGATCTTCCTGAACATCGACCCGAATTTCGGTCAGGTGATCCAGGGCACGCTGATCGTGCTGGTGGTGATGGTCGGCGGTCTCGCCACGCTGATGAGGACCCGCAAATGAGCGGTGCCGCCGCGCCGCGCGCGCGCCACCGCATTCTGCCGTGGCTGCAGCGCAATACGATCGTCGTGCTGATCCTGTTGCTGCTGGCGTTCGTTGGCATCGTCGAACTCGTCAAGCCCGGCACCGTCAACACCACTTGGCTCTCCAACACGCTGCTGTTCGCCGCACCGCTTGGCGTGCTTGCCGCGGGCCAGACATTGGTGATGCTGACGGGCGGCATCGACCTGTCGGTGGTGAGCGTGGCGACCGGCGCCGCATTCCTGATGTCCACCACGGCGTTGCAGGTCGGTGCCGGATGGGCGGTGGCGATCGGCATGGCGCTTGGCCTCGTCGTCGGGCTGGTCAACGGCGTCGGCATCGCCGTGCTGCGGGTGCAGCCGCTGGTGATGACGCTGGGCACCGGGCTGATGACGCAAGGCATCATCATCGTCTACAGCCAGCGCATCCTGTCGACGCGGTCGGTGGTGCCGGAGTTCATCCACGTGCTCGGCTCCGGCCGGCTCGGCGGCATCCTGCCGGTCGACCTGTTCCTGTGGGCGCCGATCGCGGCGGCGATGATCTTCGGGCTGAGCCGGACCGGGTTCGGCCGGCTGGTCTACGCGGTCGGCGACAACCGCGAAGCCTGCCAACTGGCTGGCGTTCGGGTCTGGCGGGTGCTGCTGGTCGACTACGCGATCTGCAGCCTGCTGGCGGCGGTGGCCGGCATCGTGCTGGTGGGCAACACCAACTCCGCCGACCTGAGCCTCGCCGAGACCTACCTGCTGCCCTCGGTCGCGGCGGTGATCATCGGC
>Ga0302314_10018220_pt1 | contig 11722 bp, 11 predicted proteins | sample III_Palsa_N2_3_FD_200533 | JGI IMG/M metagenome (GOLD analysis project Ga0302314, IMG submission 200533) | Peat permafrost microbial communities from Stordalen Mire near Abisko, Sweden - III_Palsa_N2_3 | ecosystem: Environmental > Terrestrial > Soil > Palsa > Peat permafrost | place: Sweden...
ACCTTCACCCTGGCCGATATCGAAGGATCGGGCGCGATCCAGCAGATCTGGATGACGCTGGCGCGCGGCAAATGGCGCCACACCATCCTGCGCGCCTATTGGGACGGCCAGGACCAGCCCTCGATCGAGTGCCCGGCCGGCGACTTCTTCGCCTGCGGCTGGGAGACTTACGCCCAGGTGACCTCGCTGGCGGTGTGCGTGAACCCCGGCCGCGCGTTCAACAGCTACTGGGAGATGCCGTTTCGAGAGCGGGCGCGGCTGACGCTGCAGAACCGCTCGGACGAGGCGATCTACGTCTACTACCAGATCAACTATGCGCTGACGGATGTGCCGGACGACGTGGCCTACTTCCACGCCCAGTTCCGGCGGGTGAACCCGCTGCCGTACAAGGAGGTCTACACCATCCTCGACGGCCTGAGGGGCCAGGGCCACTACGTCGGCACCTATATGGCCTGGGGCGTCAACAACGCCGGCTGGTGGGGCGAGGGCGAGATCAAGTTCTTCATGGACGGGGATGGTGAGTTCCCGACCATCTGCGGCACCGGGACCGAGGATTACTTCTGCGGCGCCTACAACTTCGATCCCGGCGTGGTCGATCGCACCCTGAGCAGCGCCTACACCGAGTTCAACACGCCTTACGCCGGCATGCCGCAGGTGATCCGGCCTGACGGAGTCTACAGCTCCCAGCAGCGCTTCGGCCTCTACCGTTGGCACATTCCCGACCCGATCCGCTTCGAGACCGATGTGCGGGTCACGATCCAAGCGCTCGGCTGGCGCACCGACAAGGACCGCCGATACCTGCCGCTGCAGGACGACATCGCCTCGGTCGCCTTCTGGTACCAGACCCTCCCGACCGCGTCGTTCCCGGAACTGCCGGGGCGGGATTATCTGGAGGTGATCTGACGGTCATGACCGTCCTCATCGACCTCCGCGAAACCTCCAAGGCCGACCGGGTCTACGGCAATTTGCGCCGGCGGATCCGGGAGCTGGCTCTGCCGCCGGGCGCGCCGCTGCGCAAGGAAGAGCTGGCGCTGGAGCTGGGCGTCTCCCGCGCTCCGGTCAGCGAGGCGATCGCGCGGCTGGCGGAGGAGGGCCTGGTCGAGGTTTTTCCGCAGCACGGCAGCTTCGTCGCCCCGATCCGGTCGGCCGACGTGCGCGAGAGCCTGTTTATCCGCACCGCGCTGGAGACCGAGGCGATGCGACGGCTCGCGACCACCGCCGACGCGGCCTTCATGGCCGGGTTGGACGACAATCTCGCCGGCCAGGCCGAGGCGCTGGCGGATGGCGACCTCGCCCGCTTCTACGACCTCGACGAAGGCCTGCACGGCCTGCTGTTCGCGGCGGTCGAGAGCCCAAGAGCCACCCGTCTGCTCGACGCCGCCCGTGCGCCGCTCGACCGAGTCCGCCGTCTGGCGCTGCCGGAGCCCGGCCGGCCGGAAGCGACCTTCGCCGAGCATCTGCGGCTGGTCGAGGCCGTGCGCTCCGGCGACGCGGAATTCGCGGCGTCGGCGATGCGGGTGCACCTCGCCATGGTCGGCCGCACGGTCGAGCGTGAACTCAACAAGATGGAGGAGGCGCCGGACCGGCGCGCGTGATCATGCATTACCCAGACGCATCCGCCGACCAGATCGCCTTCTACCGCGAGCACGGCTGGCTCGTGGTCAAGGACGCCGTTCCGCAGGCCGACCTCGATCAGCTCGAGGCCAGGTGCGAAATCCTGATCCGCGAGAAGGACAAGCTGGCCAACGACTGGGCCTGGTCCGACAAGGAAGACCTGAAGGACCGCTCGTTCCGCATCATCCAGTCGTCGCCCTCATTCGTCTGGAAGGAGATCAAGCAGCAGGCCTACCGCGAGTGGCTGATCTCATTTGGCGACGCGCTGATGGGGATGGAGCTGTCGTACTGGTACGACCAGTTCCTGGCCAAGCCGCCGGGCCGAAGCGTGCCGACCTACTGGCACCAGGACGAGGCCTATTGGGGCCGCAACCTCGACGACAAGGGCGTCACCGGCTGGATTCCGCTGCAGGATGTCGACGCCGGCAACGGCTGCATGCATTTCATCGATCGCGGTCATAAGGACGGCGTATTGCCCCACCATATGGTCGAGGGGATGCAGAGCGACCTGATCACCTGCGAGCCGGACGAGCGCCGCACGGTCGTCTGCCCGATCAGCCGGGGCGACGTCACCTTCCACCATTCCAAGACGCCGCACATGACCACCGCCAACACCTCGCCGGGCTGGCGCAAGGTGGTCACCAACCACATGCAGCAGGTCGGCGCCGGAGGCGAGGGTGACCACTATCCATGGAAGGTGTCGGTCAACCAGCGCACCGGCGAGCGTGTCGCGCCGCAAAGCCGGTGACCCTGTGACACGAGCGCGGTGAGCGATCCTTCACTCGACGGATGCTGTCCGGGCTGTCACCTATGACGACAAATGAGAGGTCGGTCCGAGCCGTCCGATTGGGAATTCCAGGATAGCCATGTCAGTCAATGTCCCGGTGAACGATCCGTCGCTCCAGGCAGCCGTCGAACCTCGCAAAGCGGCCGATGCGGCTCCATCGGCCAACCACTTGGCGCGGTCGTCGAAACTGGGGCTAGGGGCGCTGAGCATCTACGGCTCCGGCGCGCTGGTGGAGAACATCACCACCGTCACGATCGGCGGACTGCTGCTGTTCTACTTGACGATTATCTGCGGCCTATCCGGATCGCTGGCGGGCGCGGCGCTCGGCGTCACCCTGGTGGTCGACTCCTTCATCGATCCGGTGGTGGGATCACTCTCGGACAACAGCCGCTCGCGACATGGGCGGCGACATCCCTTCATGATCGCATCCATCGTCCCGATCGTGGTCGCGTTTGGCCTACTGTTCTCAGTGCCGAAGGGCCTCGGCGGGCTGGCGCTGTTCGGCTATGCGCTGGCGACCCTGCTGTCGCTGCGGGTCGCGATCTCGTTCTTCTACGTGCCGTATATGGCGCTGGGGGCCGAGCTGACGGACGACTATGCCGAGCGCTCCAGGGTCGTCGCCGGCCGGGTCTTCTTCACCGTGCTCGGCGGCGTCTCGGCCGCGATCCTGATGTGGGGCGTCTTCCTGAAGGGGCAGGACGGGCGCTTCCACGGGGCGGCGTACTCGCCGCTCGCCTGGACGCTCGGTGCGATCGTCGCTGCCGGGGCGCTCTTGAGCACGATCGGAACCCTGAACTCCCGTGGACGCCTGCACGCGGCGCCCATCGGGGGCAGGTTCGGCTTAGGGCAGCTCTTGAAAGAGGTGCTCGAGGTGCTGAAGAACCGCTCGTTCATCAGCCTGTTCATGCCCTGCCTGATCCTCTTTACCGCGCTTGGCGTCGCCGGGACGCTGACGCTGCATGCCAACACCTTCTTCTGGAAGTTGGGCTCGGGTCAGATCCTGACGCTGACCCTGATCGCCCCGATCGGCATCTTTATCGGCATTTTCGGGGCCGCCCTGCTGGCGCGAAAGATCGACAAGCGCACCACGGCCATGCTGGGCCTCGCCCTGATCGGCGTCGCGCAGGTGGGACCTGTCATGTTGCGCCTCGGCGGTCTGATCACGCTCGACCAGGGGATGGCGGCGCTGGCCGTCGCCACGCTGCTTGGCGGCCTTGGCGGCAGCGTCGCCACCATCGCCTTCCAGTCGATGATGGCCGACGCCGCCGACGAGCACGAATATCTGTTCGGCGCGCGCCGCGAGGGGCTCTATTTCGCCGGCATCACCCTGTCGGCGAAGGCCTCCAGCGGCCTCGGCGCTTGGATCGGCGGCATCGCGCTCGACGTGATCGGCTTCCCGCATGGGGTCGCCAATCCGGCCGTGCTGGCGCACATCCCCGCCGAGACCATCCGCAACCTCGGCATCGCCTATGGGCCTGGCGCCTCGCTCTTCACCGTCGTCTCCATCGCGGTGCTGATGACCTACAGGCTCACCAAGGCGGACCACGCGCGCATCCAGGCTGAATTGCAGCGCCGCCGCGCCGAGCACGCCGCCGGCTGACGCGCGGCCGTTGACGCACTATCTCGGGGCGGTCCCGCCGATCTTGAAAGGAAGCCCCATTGCTTAAGCTCGCCGATCCCAAGCTGCTGCGCTCTGACGCCTATATCGATGGCGTCTGGACGCCGGCCGGCGCCGGCAAGACCTTCGCGGTGCTCAATCCCGCCACTGGCGAGACTCTGGCCGAGGTCGCCGATCTGGAGCCCGCCGATGTCCGCGCCGCGATCGAGGCCGCGGCGGCGGCCTTCCCCGCCTGGGCCGCCAAGACCGCGAAGGAGCGCGCCGCAGTGCTGCGCGTCTGGTTCAACCTGATCATGGCCGCGCAGGAAGACCTCGCCCAGCTGATGACCGCCGAGCAGGGCAAGCCGCTGGCCGAGACCCGCGGCGAGGTGGCCTACGGCGCCAGCTTCATCGAGTGGTTCGCCGAGGAGGCCAAGCGGCTCTACGGCGACGTGATCCCCACCCACGCGGCCGGCAAGCGCATATTGACGCTGAAGCAGCCGATCGGGGTGGTCACCGCGATCACGCCGTGGAACTTCCCCAACGCCATGGTTACCCGCAAGGTCGCGCCGGCCATCGCCGCGGGGTGCACCTTCGTGATCAAGCCGCCAAGCGAGACGCCGCTCTCGGCCCTGGCGCTGGCCGAGCTCGCCAGCCGCGCCGGGCTGCCGGCCGGCGTCTTCAACGTCGTCCCGACCAAGCGGGCGCGCGATGTCGGCCTTGAGCTGACCCAGAACCCGCTGGTGCGGAAATTCTCGTTCACCGGCTCGACCGAGATCGGCAAGCAGCTGATGGCGCAGTGCGCGACCACGGTGAAGAAGGTCTCGCTCGAGCTCGGCGGCAATGCGCCGTTCATCGTGTTCGACGACGCCGACCTGGATCAGGCGGTCGAGGGCGCGCTGGCCTCGAAATACCGCAACATGGGCCAGACCTGCGTCTGCGCGAACCGCTTCCTGGTGCAGGACGCGGTCTACGACGCGTTCGAGGCCAAGCTCGCCGCGCGGGTGAAGACCATGAAGGTAGGTGACGGCGCGGAGGCGGGCGTGGACCAGGGTCCGCTGATCAACATGGACGCGGTCGAGAAGGTCGAGCGCCTGCTGGCCGATGCGGTGGCGCACGGCGCCAAGGTCGAGGTCGGCGGCCATCGCCATGCCCTCGGGGGCACCTTCTTCGAGCCGACGGTTGTCACCGGCGTCAAACCGAGCATGGAGATTTCCCGCGAGGAGATCTTCGGCCCGGTCGCGACCCTGACCCGCTTCACCGAAGAGGCCGAGGCGATCCGCCTCGCCAACGACACCGACTTCGGCCTAGCCGCCTATTTCTACGCCCGCGACGTCGGCCGCATCTTCCGCGTCGCCGAGGCGCTGGAATACGGCATGGTCGCGGTCAACGACGGCATTCTCTCCACCGAGGTCGCGCCGTTCGGCGGGGTGAAACAGTCCGGCATCGGCCGTGAGGGCTCGAAGTACGGGATCGAGGACTACGTCGAGATCAAGTACGTGCTGCTGGGCGGGCTGGGGAGTTAGGTGCTTGCGCGAACATCTCTAATTTCGGTCATGATCGGCCCCCGGGCCGTGCCCGCGGCGCGGCCCCGCCCGGGGCGGGCTTCGTGCCGGTCACCCAAGCACGCGGAACGAGCCGTGGCCGTGCTCAGCACGGCCACCCACGGTTCGGTGGCCGTTGGTCGCCGGGACTGACGCCCGGCGATGACCGAAATGGGGAACGATTGAACTACCTTACTGGCCCCAGGCGCCGTGTTCGAGCACGATCCGGTAACCGTCCGGGTCTTCGAAGGTGCGGCCGTCGCGGTCCCAGTAGGGGTTGAACGACGGCACGGGCTCGAAGCCCGCCACACGCATCCGCTCCACCGCGGCGCGCCACTCGGCTTCGTCCGGCAGGTAGAACACCAGCAGATTGTCCGCGGTCGGCGCGCGGCCGGCGGTGTGGCCATGCGCCCGGGTGAATTCGAAGTGATAGGGTGCGCCGGCGGCGCCCAGTATCACGCCGTCGAAGCCATCGTGGTCTTCGAAGCGATAGAGCACCGTGAGGCCGAGGCCGTGCTCGTAGAACGGCAACAGGGCGTCGAGATTGTCGCTGGGACGGGCGATGCGAAGGGTGGGGGTGGTGGTCATGGGTTGCAGGTAAGCGCCCATCGCCCGCAAACAACACCGGCTCCCTCGGCGGGCTATCGGCCCCGTTGCACGCCTGGCGCCACCACTGGGCGGCGCGGCCGGCGCGCTGCGCGGCACCCCACGCCGCACTGGATCTCGCTCGTCGCACCGATCGCGTTCTCGTCCGCCGGACCGTCCAGGCAATGCGTGAGCATCCAGGCGTCCACACCCTGAGGTCGCAAGATGTGATCAGCAGCCGCGCCAGCGACGGTGTGTCACTTTTTGCACGGTGGGGCAAAGGCGGCGGAATCAACGGCAGGGCGAGTCGCGAAAGGCGCGAATTTCATCCCGTTTCGCTCAAGTCGTGCGTAATTTACCTTGGGTCGCCAGGAATGGCGACGCTCGCAAAAGATCAATTCTTGTACGGAATTGCTGTTCAGCTATGTTTTATGCGCGACCGTGCGTGGCGTACGCATCGTCATCCAGCCAGAATGTGCCTAAGGGGATCGTGCGAGTCGGCGCCGTCGGGCATAGTAAATGTCGACATAGTAATATCATTGCTGAACTGCAGTTTCTAACGAGGATCCTTACATGACCGCTGAAGGGCCGCATCGTCTCGACGTCGCCATGGGCCAACGAATCCGCGAGCGCCGTCGCGCGCTCAGCATGTCTCAAGGTGATCTGGCCCGCGCCTTGGGCATCACCTTTCAGCAGGTGCAGAAGTACGAACGCGGCGCCAATCGGGTCAGCTTCTCGCGCCTGATGGAGGTGGTCGACGCGCTGAACTGCCATTTGACCGACCTCACCGAGGGGCTCGATCCCACGCGCCCGCCCCGCGAGATCGATCAGGTGCGCCGCCTGATGGCCGAGGACGGCGCCTATGAGCTGCTGGAGGCTTACGCGGCGCTCCGGAGCAAGTCGCTGCAGCAGGCATTGCTGCAGCACGCCAAAATGCTGGCGGGAGCCGCTGACACGGCGACCAAGTGAACTCACCTGGCCCAGGCTCGGCGGCCGCCGCCGCTCGGCCGGGTTGGTGATGCAGGGACTGGGGCGGTCTGAACCAAGCGCGCAGCAGACTTTCGTCAGGTCTTCGCCCCAGGCGCCTTGTCCTGTCCGACGAAGTCCACTTGGACGCCCTTCTTCACCGCCTTGCCGAGTTCGACGGCGTCCCAGTTGGTCAGGCGCACGCAACCGTGCGACTGGTGCTTGCCGATTGTCGTCGGGTCCGGCGAGCCATGGATGCCGTAGGTCGGGATGGTCAGCGCGATCCAGGTCAGGCCGACCGGGTTGTTCGGACCGGGCGCGATGCGAAGGTTTCCCTTCGCCCCGGCCGCCGTGAAGGTCAGCCGCGCGGGATCGTAATAGTAGGCTGGGTGCGGCGCGACGGAGGCCACCGCGAAGACGCCGCTCGGCGCCGGCCGCTCGGTCGAGCCGACCGAGGCGGGATAGAAGGCGACCAGCTTGCCGTCAGGCCCGTAGGCGCGCAGGACCTCGTTGGTCTTGTCGACCTCGATCCGGCTGACGTCTATATCGCGCGGACCGGGCCGGGGCGATACGACCAGCAGAACCTGGCCGGTCTTGCTGTAGTCGGCGCCGGGGTTCAGCGCCTCCAGCAGCTTCTGGTCGATGTGAAACCGCTCGGCGAGCGCCTGTTCGGGGCCGGAATAGGAAAGCGCGCCCAGCTTCGCCATGGCCGGGTAGGTCTTCGGCGGCGCGCCGATGAAGGGACCGGCCTCGTCCGCCGCGGTGATGACGTAGGTCTGCACCGCCGGCGCGCCGTCGCCGCCGGTCAGGGCGTTCCAGGTCGAAGGATCGAGGGCGCCGGTGGACGCGAGGCCGCGGCTGGCGGCGAAGGCGCCGAGGGCGTGCTGGAAATTCTCCCCGTCCCGGCCGTCGATCACGCCGGGCGAGAAGCCGGCGCGGTCGAGCAGCACCTCGGCCTTCACCAGGGTCGGGTCGTAGGGGAGGGCCGCGGCTGGTCGGCTCGGGGCCGGGGCGGCGGCCGGCTGGAGTTGCGACTGATCGATCGCCTGTCCGGCGGCGGGCAGGCTGGCTTCGGCCGCGCCGGCGGCGAAGTCGGCGCCGGCCGTGCTGTTGATGATCGTGTTGGCCGGCTGACCGTTTGTCACCTCGGGCGGCCGAACCACCACCGGCGCCAGCGCGGCGCTGTTCACCGCCGCGTTGCCCTGAGCAACCGGAGTCGTGTTCGAGGAATTCTGTGAGGGTCCGCAGGCGCTCACCCAGGCCAGCACGCCGAGGGCGGCGCCCAAGCGGAGCGACGAGGCGCAGGACGGAATGATCGTTTGCTTGTGTGACATCATGCCAACGGAAGCCCGCGCAGCGCCGCCGGTTCCCAACGTGACGCTTGGCGCCTGAGCCATGACCGGCAAGTTTTTAGCGGCGGCGCTGCTGTTCGGCCTCGCCATCGTCGCGGGCGAGCTTGCGAAGGGCGGCGCACACCGGACCGCCGCGGCGTCGCCAGCCGCCTGCCATCCCGCCCCCGCGTTCGCCGCGGCGGCGCAGCAGAACACGACGACGCTGCGCACCGCCGCCTGGTCGGTGTTCCATCGGGCGGAGACCGGCTGGGAGATTTATGCGCCGCTGATCGCGCACGAAATCGGGGTCGACTGCGCCGGTGACAGCGAGGGCTTCGCCGCCGCGCTCGCGGCCTGGCAGGGCGCCCATCGGCTGCCGCCGTCCGGCGTGATGGACGAGGCGACGCTGCAGGCGCTGAATCAGGTCTGGCTCAATCGGCGCCCGTTCGTCGCGGCCAGCGCCCACGGCGCCTGCCCGGCCCCGCCCGCCGTACTGGCCCTGACAACGGCGAACGAAGCCTACGGCGGCCAGCCGGTGCAGTTGCGCGCTGGCGCGTTGGCCGCCTACCGCCGCCTGGTCGCCGCCGCGCGCGCCGATGAGCGCGCGGTGGCGGCCGAACCGCGACTGCTGACGATCTTCTCCGGCTATCGCGACCCAGCCGCCGACGCAGCCCGGTGCGTCGTCGAGCGGAACTGCGGAACGGCGACCCGCGCGATCTGCTCAGCGCACCGGACGGGCCTGGCTATGGACTTGTTCCTCGGCGCCGCGCCCGGCTATCCGCCGGACTCGTCGGCGGACCCGAACCGACTCTACCTCTCGCGCTCGACGGCCTACCTGTGGATGATCCGCCACGCCGCCGATTTCGGCTTCGTCAACTACCCGTTTGAGCCGTGGCACTGGGAGTGGACCGGCGAAGCCCCGTGACGCGGGCGCCGCCGATACCTCGTGACCAAAATCAGGTCTGGCGATCGGTGGGCGCACCCAGCTCGTGATTGTCGTTCTCGGTCGAGTGGGCGAGGCCGTGGTTCATGGCCCACACACCGACCGCGAACACGATCGCCGCGGTGAGCACCGCGCCGACAAAGCCGAGCGGCGTCGCGAGCCAGCCGATCAGCAGCGTCGCCAGCGTCGCGAAGTGGATGCAGAACCATTTAACCGCGAGCGTGAAGCCGTGATAGGTGCGCGCGTGCCGCTGTAGTTCGACGGCGCTTGTCGTCATCGTTTGCGCCTTTCTTGCCGGTGTTGGGCCGGCTTGCGCCGGCCTGCGGCCGAATAACGAGCCGGACCGTGAACCGTTGCGCCCTTCACGCAGATGTCAGCCGGCAGGCGGGACGCAGCCGAGGCCGAGCGCGGTAGGCGCCGCCGGGCGAAGCGGCGTGCGGGCGCCTATATTGCGGGCGTCGAGCCTTCGAAAGTAAAGTCTGATGTCTCAATTCGTATGTTCCACATGCGGCGCCGCCAACCGCATCCCGCAAGGGCGGGACGCGCGTCAGGCCAAGTGCGGCAAATGCCATCAACCGGTGCTGACCGGCGCGCCGGTCGAGGTTTCCGGCGCCGAGTTCGACGCCCACCGCAACGGCACCAAGGGCGCGGCGCTGCTGCTTGATGTCTGGGCGCCCTGGTGCGGCCCCTGCAAGTCAATGGCCCCGCAGTTCGCGGCGGCGGCGAAAACGCTGGAGCCGGACATCCGCCTGTTGAAACTCAACTCCGACGCCGAGCCGGCCGCCGCCAACGCGCTCGGCGTCTCCGGCATCCCGGCCCTGTTCCTGATCCGCGACGGCCGCGTGATCGCCCAGACCGCCGGCGCCATGCCAGCCAGCCAGATCGTCAGCTGGACCAAGCAGGCGCTGGCGCAGGCGGCTTAGGCGGCGGGGTATCCGGGCGGCGGCACGGAGCGGTCGGGCGCACTCAAAGAGCCGCCGTCGGAGAAGGGTTGCGAACTAGGTTCGGAGCGGGCGACAACCTCTCCACTCGCAAGGCGGAAGTGACCGGCAAGACCATGACGCTATCGGACCCGCAAGCCGCCACGCCTGCGAGCGAGCGCGGCGCGGCGCTCCTCCGGTCGCGAACACGATGCGATCGCCGTATGTGTTTGTACCGCCCACGCCGCCAGCACCACCGTTGGCGCCGCCGCCGGTGAAGAGCACGCTGGAAAGCGTCGCGCCCGCGCCCGATGCAACGAAAAGGCCGCCACCCAGACCGGCGCCGCCGCCGCCGTTGATGTCCGCAGCGGCGGCCGCCCCCTGGGCCGTTGCATCGGCGATCGTCAGGTTCTCGATCGTCACGTCGCCGGCGTTGACGACGAGGCCCTGGTAGACCCCGCCGCCGTCGATCGTCCCGCCGCCGCCATCCAAGGTGAGGGTGTCGCCGCTCGCCAGATTGACGTGGTCCAGCGCGCTGGAAAGGGTGAAGCCGGCCGAGAGGCTGATCGTGTAGGCTTGGTTCGCCTTGGAGAGTACGCCGCCGACATCGACGGCGGCCAGGACAGTATTCAGTTGGCTCTCATTCGAAACCACAAACGAGGTCGTGGGGTAGACGGTGACGCCGGTGTCCTCCGTGACCTGGCCGGCATTGAGCGCCTGATTGTCCTTGTCAGTGATCGATCCCGAGTAGCCGGTGACGGTCAGGTCGGGAGTCCAGGTGTCACCCGTCCCAACGGTGTAGACGAAGCTGTTCGTCGCCGAGGCAGCCCCATTGCCGCTGTAGACCGCAGTCGCGCCGTTGCTCAGCGTCAGCGTCGTGCCGGCGCCGACGCTCGCCGCTTCAGTGGTGGTGAGGGTGAAGGTCACCGCTTGACCGCCCGTCACATAGGTATTCCCCGTCGATGTGGCGTCGGTCAGCGACGCGACGCCCAGGAGCGTCTGCACCGTCAGCAGCGTGCCGCCGTGGCCGTCGCTGGCGATCTGGAAGTCGAAGGTGTTGAAGTTCTGCGTCGGGTCTAGGTTCAGCGTCACGGTCGACAGCGGCGCCGCGACGGTTAGGGTCGCTGAGGCCGCGAGGGTGCTCCCGGCCAGAAGGCCAACGCCCTTGAGGTCGATCGCATCGCCCGCGGCAAGTCCGCCGATGGTGTTCGACGGGGTGTCGCCGGCTTCGATCGCCAGCGTCGCCGCCGGCCCGGCGAAGGTGATGGCGCCCGTTCCCGCGGCGCCGGCGCTGGCCAGGTCGAGCACGCAGCGTGATCCCGCCGCTGAAGCTGTTGGCGGCGGCGAACACCACCGTGCCGGGGCCGCGGACGACGGGGCCGTCACCGTCGATGGTTCCGTCGATGGTCTCGGTCCGACCCGCGGTGGCGGCAAG
>Ga0302314_10018221_pt1 | contig 11722 bp, 6 predicted proteins | sample III_Palsa_N2_3_FD_200533 | JGI IMG/M metagenome (GOLD analysis project Ga0302314, IMG submission 200533) | Peat permafrost microbial communities from Stordalen Mire near Abisko, Sweden - III_Palsa_N2_3 | ecosystem: Environmental > Terrestrial > Soil > Palsa > Peat permafrost | place: Sweden...
TTGTATACGGTGGCGCTCCCCTAGCCCGGATTATTCACGACCTTGTCGAGCATGGCGCGATTCCTCGGCGCTTTCCGGGCATCTCGACGTCGGTCGCGCGGGCGCGACCATGGGCAAGCCAGAGCGAGCCCCCCACGGCTCTCTCTCGCAACTCGGTCGCCGCGCCCGCGCCTGCGCCCGCGGCTACGTCCAGGCGATGCCCGCGGGCCGATACGCGAGCAGGAGCCGTCGCGCTGGTCGCCGCCGTGCCGCCCCCTTCACGCCGAGCGAAGGCTCAGCGCGCCCAGGTAGTCCCGCTTGCCCAGGTTCACGCCGTTGTTGCGGAGGATGGCGTATGCGTGGGTCAGGTGGAAATAGAAGTTCGGCACCGCGTGCTCGACGAAGTAATCGCTGCCGCTCATCACCTTTCCCTCCCAGCGCGGCTGGGTGACGACGCGCGACGCGGCGCCCTCGAAGTCCTTGGGAGAGAGCGTGTCGAGGTAGGCGACGACCGAGCGCACACGGGCATGGAGCTCCTCCAGCGTCTGCTCGGTATCGGGGTAGGTCGGCGCTCCCTTGCCGCTCAACCGCGACGCGGCCAGCTTCGCCGTGTCGCAGGCGCTCTGCACCTGCCGCGCGAACGCGAACTGGTCGGGCGCCAGCCGCAGGCCGAGAAACACGTTGGGGTCGAACGACTTCGCCTTGGCATCGGCCGCCGCGGCATCCAGCCACGTGTCGAGCTGGCCGAGTTGCTTCTTCATCTGGGAGAAAATCGCGTAGTACATGACCTCGATACTACCCCGGCGCGGGCGCCCGGGGGGACGCGGTCGATGGACGGGCTCGCCATGCCGCGTTTCACGGTGACGCCAGCGCAGGCCGGGAGGGGCTCACCCCCGAGACGCCGGAGCGACCACTCACGCCTCGCGCACCTCGCGCAGCAGCAGGAACGCCAGCCCGTTCGCGGTGGGCGTGCCGTAGACGCCATCCCCTCCGCAGCGATCGCACACCAGCGCGGCGAGCACCCACGCCGTGGCCTCGTCGGACGGAAAGAGCGGCGTCGACACCTCCCAGATGTCGCGCTCCGGGATGGCGTCGGCCAGCGCGGCGGAGGCCTCGCGCACCGTCGTCGAGAGGTTCTTGTTGTACCCCCCCCAGGCCCACACACGCGACGGCTGCGCGAAGGTGGCGATGAGCGTGGCGCGCGCCACCACGCGAGGGCGCCCGCCGGTGGAGAAGACCAGGTTCTCCTTCTCCAGGTCGACGTCGTAGCGATCGTGCGCGTCGAGGCCGAAGCGCGTGTTCAGCGCGGCGTTGCGGGCTTCGAGCCGGAGCTTCAGCGCGTCCCACTCCTCTTCCAGCGCGGCGCTGGGCAGGCGCACCAGGCCGGGGAGCCAGACGAAGCCGCCCGCGCGGCGGCGGAGAAAGGTGCCCCCGCGCACGTCGTCGAGGTCGACTTCGTCCAGCGCGCACAGAGCCTCGGTGGCCTTGGCGAGCAACGGCAGGAGCGGCCGCGCCGCCTCGTCGGCGAACGCGGCGTCGACGCGGGCCTCGTCGCCCACGATGTCCTCCACGTCGATGCCGGCGACCACCGGCTGATCCCCCTCGCGCACCACCTCGACCAGGATGCGGCCCCACTCGTCGGCGGCGAGCTGCTCGCGCAGAAGCTCGCCCACCTCGTCGAGGATCTCGCTGCGCATACGGCTCTTCTCGGCGTCTTCCATGGTGCGCTGGCCGGTGCTGATAGCCTCGGCGGAGCGAGGGCGCACGCCCCCCTCCCCCCCCGGAAGCCTGACCCCCGATTCCCCACGGGCTAGAGTTCTCGACGGCGCCCGTACGTCCTACGTGTGGACGGCCCCACCGCGTGTTTCATGACGACGACCCGCACCGAGACCCCCCCCGCTCCGCGCCGGACCGCCCTTCCCGCGGTGCGACGGCGGCGCAGGCGTCGCGACTGGGCCCGGGCGATCGCCCGGGTTCTCTGCGTGGCGCTGGCGCTGGTGGGGGGCTTGCCTTTTGCGGCCACCCTCGCCGGGCGCTCCACCTGGGTGCGCGGCTGGGCCGCGCATGCGACGGCTCGAGCGCTGCGCGATCAGGGGATCGTGGCGCGCTATGCCGTCGGCCTGCGCGTATGGCCGCTGGCGGTGGAGCTGACCGACCTGCGCGTGGAGGCGAGCGACGGAGGGGCGCCTTTTCTCCAGTGCGCGCGCGCCCGCATCCGCCCCAAGCTCTTCGCCCTCCTGGCCGGCAAGCTCGCCATCGATCAAGTGGAGGTCGACCAGCCTCGCGTCCATGCCGTGATGAAGGACGGAAAGCTCGCCAACCTGGTCCTCCCGTCCTCGAACCAGGCGAGCGGGCCGCTCCACGTCCCCTTCAATACCTTCGCGCTCACCGACGCGTCGCTCGACCTGGCCCTCGACGACACCCGGATTGCGGCCGAGGGGCTGGACCTCGACGTGACGGTGGAGGACGACGCGATCGCGGGATCGACCTTCGAGCTGGCGGTGCGGGTGGGCCGCGCCAGCGTGCACCGGCCGCGGCGGCGCGCCGACGGGAGCGTGGCCAGCGACGACGACGCGCTCTGCTCCGTCGACGGCCGGGTGCGCGTCGAGCCCCACGCCATCCTGGTTCGACGTCTGGAGGGCATGGGCTCGGCGGATCTCGACGCCGCCGTCGGCGAGCCGCCCCCGTGCGATCTCCCGGCCGACGACAAGCGTCGCGTCGAGGTGTCGCTCGGGCACCTGCACGTGGTGCTCCCCAGCGGCGACGGGCCCCCGTACTTCGACGGCCACGCGCGCGTGCGCGGCCCCATTGCCCTGGCGGAGCGCGCGGCGGCCCTCCCGGAGACGGACGGCTGGGTCGCGGTGGACGCCGACGTGCGCTACGGCCCGGACACCCTCTTGCCGGACCTGTCGGGCACCCTCGAAGCCCACGACGTGCGCCTCGCCGAGTACAGCTTTGCCCAGGAGGTCCACAGCGCCATCGCCATCCGCGGGAACGTCGTGGAGAGCTCGTTGACCACCCTTCGCCTCGCCAACGGCACCATCACCCTCACCGATACGGTGCTCGCTCCACTGGCCAAGGGCGTACGGCTGGAGAGGACGCGCCTCGACGCCGCGGGTGTGGACTTCACGACGCTCCTCCGCGACCTGGGCGTCCATCCGCACTCCTTCGTGGGGTGGGATCTGCGCGAGGTGCATACCCAGGTCATCTCGGGGACGTTCGCGCCGCTCAAGCTCGACGGCGACTTCACCGCCAAGACCTACGGGTTCGGCATCTACGACCGGCCGGCGGAGGACAAGGCGCGGGAGCGCATCTTCGGGTTCTCCGAGGCGCAGATCGCCGCGCACCTCGGCGTGCGCCCGGACGCCATCAAGTTCACCGACGTGCGCGCCACTTTGCCGCGCTCGCACGTCGACGGCGCCTCCATCTCCATCGGCTTCCACGATGACCTCCGCGTGGACGCGCCGCACATCAGCGCCGACCTCGACGATCTCTCCCCCATCGGTCCGGTCCTCTTGCACGGCAAGCTGCAGGCCAGCGGGCGCGTCACCGGCACCTTCGGCCATCCCGAGCCGGAGGGCGACCTCCAGTCCATCGCCGGCTTCGCCGTCGCCGACGTGCAGTTCGGCGACATCACCGCAGGTCACGTGAAAGTGGACGTGCTCGGGCCGGAGGTGGAGATCACCGGGATGCACGCCCGCCGGCGCGACAGCGCCTACGAGGTGCCGACGGCGACGCTGAAGTTCGGCGGCGCGCGCGGCTTCCTGGTGGACGCGGTGGGAGCGAGCGAGGGACTGGGTCTGCGCGATCTCCTGTCGATGTTCGCCCTCGACGAGGACCCGCGCTACGACGGCCTGGATGCGCGCATCGCCATGCGCGCCGAGGTGCACGTATCGCTCGGCGGCCCCGAGGATCGCTGCGGCGCCGGCTACATCGGCATCGACGCCAAGGGGCACCTCACCGGCGTGAGCCTGTACGGCGAGCACTTCGCGCAGGGCGACGCGGATCTGTCGATGCGCTGGTACGACCGGGCGGCCGGCATCGCCGGCGCCGATCTCGACGTGAGCTCGTTCGTTCTGTCCAAGGTGCAGCCCGGCACCGGGACGCGGTCGATGACCGTCGGAACGGTGCTCGGCTCGGCCAGCATCCACCGCGGCGGCGCGCTGTCGGCCAACGTCATGGTGGAAGGGGTGTCGCTGTCGCGCATCGACGCGCTCGGGCCGCTGGCCGGAGAGGTGGAGGGGAGCGTCTCCGGGATGGCCCACATCAGCGGGGAGATGGACGACTTTCGCCCCGACGCGAGCATGGTCACGCGCGCCGAGCTCGACGTGGCGGGGACGCGCGTGCGCGAAGTGCCGCTCGCTTCGTCTCACCTCCAGGCGGAATGGACCCAGCGCTTTCCTCAAGAGAAGCGCAGCATCGGCCGCTCGAGGTGCGGCGCGCCGATCGCACCGGCCTTCGACAAGGCGGCGTACCTGGCGGACACCGCATCGCACGGGGAGTTCAAGCTCAACGGGGAGCTCCTGGGCGGGACGGTGCTGCTGACCGACGTCGTCGCCACGCGCGGCAAGGCCCCGAGGATGTCCGGGCGGGTGGGGCTGCGAGGGCTCGATCTGGCCCCTCTCGCGCGCATCGTCACCGAACGCAAAGGCGACTCCAGCGATTCCGTCGCGGGGACGACATCGACCCCGGTGGGCGGGCAGATCTGGGGGGAGCTCATCGCCGATGACGTGCCGCTCGACGATCTGGGGCGCGCCAGGGTGACTTTTTACCTGGGGCCCACGGTGCTCTTTCGCGGCGCGCAAAAGCTCGCGCTGGTACCGCCCAAGCAGCCGCTGGTGATCGCCGATGACGCGCTCACGCTGCCCCCCCTGGAGGTGAAGCTCGACGCGTCCGACGGGTTCAGCGGCGGCTTCGTCCTGACCGGCGGGGCCACCCAGCTGACCCACGATCCCACACTGGCGCTGGAGGGACGGCTCGAGACCATCGATCTGGCGGTCCTGCAGCGCCTCGTCCCGAAGGTGGAGCGCGCCCGGGGGAGCGTCGAGGGGAGCGTTCGCGTGACCGGCAAGGCCAGCGCGCCGACGGTGAGCGGCGAGCTCCACGCGGTGGGCGACGAGGTCTCGGTCTACGGCTTCCCCAGCGCGCTGACCGACATGCACCTCGATCTTCGCGCCAGCGCCACCGAGCTGGCGGCCACCGGCCAGGCGAAGTTCGCCGGCGGGACGCTGACCCTGGCGGCGAACCTGCCGGTGCGCGGCTTCGACGTGGGCACCCTCGATTCGCATATCGTGGCGCGCGGGCTGAGGCTCGCGCCGGCGGACGGCATCGCCGCGACCTTCGACGCGGATCTGGAGGTGGCCTACGACGGGAAGTCGCAGGGCCGGAGCGGCGCGCCCCTTCCTCGCGTCACCGGGGACGTCACCATCGGCTCCTTCGCTTACACGCGTCCCATCTCGCTCACCACCGACCTCGGCTCCATCGGCACACGCGCCAAGCGCACCCAGGTCAGCACCTACGACCCGTCGCTCGACCTGGTGACCTTCGACGTGCACGTGCGCGCGCGGACGCCGCTGGTCATCAAGAACAACCTGGCCGAGGTACAGCTGGCCATCGACTCCGGGATGCTGGAGGTCACCGGCACCAACCAGCGCGTCGGTCTGCGCGGGGCCCTGCGCGCCCTCCCGGGAGGGCGCTTTCACTTCCAGTCCAACGAGTTCGACGTACGGCAGGGGCTCATTCGCTTCGACGACCCCACGCGGGTAGCGCCGAACGTCGACGTCACCGCCGTCACCGAGTACCACCGCTACTCGGACACCAGCGCGGGCGCCGCCGCGGGCGCCGGCTCCGACCAGGGAGGACCCTCGGGCGCGTCGGTCAGCGCGACCCGGGGTGGCTCGATATGGCGCATCACCCTCCACGCCTTCGGCGACGCCGACAACCTGCGCGTCGACATGACCAGCGAGCCGTCGCTGTCGCAAGAGGACATCGTGCTGCTCCTGGCGGTGGGGATGACGCGAGCCGAGCTCGACCAGCTCCAGGCGAGCAGCATCGGGGCCAGCATCGCCCTCAACTACCTGGGCGCGGCGAGCGGGGCGGACCGGGCGGTCAAGCAGGCCCTGCCCATCATCGACGACTTTCGCTTCGGCAGCGCCTACTCCACGGTGACGGGCAAGACCGAGCCGCAGCTCACCGTGGGAAAGCGCCTCACCAACGATCTGCGCGCCAGCGTCACCGCCGGCCTGTCCGAGGATCGCGAGCTGCGCTCGAACATCGAGTGGCGCCTCAACAACCGCCTCAGCGTGCAGGGCTCCTACGACAACATCAACGACGTGTCGTCCTCGGCGCTGGGAAACCTCGGCGTGGATCTTCGCTGGAGGCTGGAGTTCAGGTAGCTCTTTCGTGAGCGAGAATGCGCGTCTTCGGCTGGATCCTGTGCTGCGCCCTCGGCCTCACGCCGTCGCTGGCCCATGGGCAGACGGTGACGCCCATGGCGCCTCCGCCGTCGCCACCGTCGGCGCCGCTGGTGCCCACCCTGCAGCCGGCGCCGGATCTGTCGGCGCTGGCCGGCCTCCCGGTGACACGCATCGCCGTGGTGCTGGAAGGAAACGTCTGGGACGACGTCGAGATCCCGACGCTCGCCGCCGTGAAGGTGGGCGATCGGTTCAGCCCGGCCGCGGCGCGCCGCGCCCTCGACGCGCTGCTCGCCACCGGACGGTTCGCGCGCGGTCGGGTGACGGCGACCCGTGAACGAGCCGGCGCCGCGCTCGTCCTCCGGGTGACGCCGCGCAAGCTGATCCAGCACCTGGAGATCGACCTTCATGGCGCGCGCGTCGAGTACGAGGAGCTGCTGCGCGACGCGAGCCTCTCCGAGGGCGGGGAGGTGGTCGGAGAAGACCTCGGCGAGGCATCGGCACGCATCGAGCGCGACATGGCGCTTCACGGGTACCCCGCCGCCCGCGCCACCGTGCAGACGCGCGCCACCGACGATCCCACGCGGACGCTGCTCCTCATCGACGTGCTCCCCGGCGCGCCCCGCCTGATCGACCAGCGCGCCTTCTACGCCTTCGGGGCGAACCGCGAACCCATCCTGGCCGTCGCCTCCGGCTACGGCGTGCGGGTGAAGGACCGCGCCGATTTCCCCGCGCTCGACGTGGCCGACGCCACGCTGGAGCAAACCCTGCACGCCAAGGGCTGGTACCGGGCCCGCGTGTCGCACGATCTGGTGGGACTGGACGTACCGGGGCGGCGGCAGCGGGTGGTCTTGCGCGTGCGCGTCGACGCCGGCCCGCTTCAGGTCGCCGAGTTCGAGGGGAACGAGCACTACGACGCGACGGCCCTCGGCGGTGCCCTGGGCCTGGACACGGAGACGGACCGGTCGCCCGCGCACCTCGCCGACAAGGTGCGTGCCTTCTACCAGAAGCGCGGCTTTCTCGACGTCGAGGTCCGCCCGGAGGTGCGCGGCGGCGGACAGGAGGCGGTCGAGGTGGTCATGTTCCACGTCGACGAGCACGCGCGCGTCCGCGTCGTCTCGCGTCGCTATCCGTGCCTCAAGCTCGACGCCATCCGCCACCTCTCCGGCGGCGGCCCGCGCTCGTCGGCGGAGATCGGCACCGAGATCGAGAGCTTCCTCGACGAGGACCTGCCCGGCAGCGAGCTCCTGGTCGACCCCAACCCCAAGGGCCTCAGCCAGACCCTGGGCGCCGGCGCTCACGACAGCGCCACCGGCACGCGCCCCGTCCCGCTCGATCTCGATCCCGACGTCGTCTACGTGGGCGAGACCTACGACCGGGCCGCCGAGCACGTGCAGGAGCTCTATCGCAACGAGGGCTTTCTCCACGCCCAGGTGGGCCCGGTGCAGGTGCTGCGCGCCGCGTGCGACGCTCACTCCCCCGCCGGCCGGTGCGTGCCGCGTCCCCTCCCGCCCCAGGAGACGCAGACCTGCACCTACGACGCGTCCGGCCTTCCGCTGGCCGCCCCCGCCCTCTCCACGGCCTTCACCTGCCGCCCCGATCCGGCGCGCGGCGTGGAGTGCGCGCCCGACCTCCAGCTGGTCATCCCCATCAAGCTCGGCCCGCGCACGCAGCTCTGGGACGTGGCCTTCATCGGGTTGAAGAGCGTCAGCGAGAAGGAGGTCAGCGACGCCGCGCAGATCCCCATCGGCGACTTCGTCAGCACCACCCAGCTCGACGACGCGCGCCGGCGGATCGTCGATTGGTACAAGGAGCTCGGCTACGCGTACGTCGACGTGAAATACTCGCTGGAGCCCTCGCTCGACAACACCCGCGCGCGCGTGCGCTTCGAGGTGACCGAGGGCGACCAGGTGTTCGTCAGCGGCATCGTGGTGCGCGGCCTGGAGATCACCCGCGAAGGCGTGGTGCGGCGGCGCATCGCGCTGACACCCGGCGAGCCCTACCGCGCCAGCGACGTGCGCAAGACGCAGGAGCGCCTGGCCACGCTGGGGGTCTTCTCGAGCATCTCGGTGTCGCTGGCCGATCCCTACGTGCCGGCGCCCAGCAAGCTGGTGGTGATCGATCTCGTCGAGCACGATCCGCAGTACGTGGAGGTGCGGCCGGGCCTCTCCACCGGCGAAGGCGTCCGCGGGGCCATCGAATGGGGACACCGCAACCTCCTCGGCTACGCGTGGTCGCTCACTGTGCACCTGCAAGCCAGCTACCTCCCGGACTTTCTCATCCTCGACCCGCAAGTGCGCCAGAACTACCTGCCGCTCGGCATCGGCCAGCGCATCGCCACGCGCGACACGGCGACCCTGGCCTTCCCGGAGATGGGCCTCGGGCCGACCATCCGCTCGCAGGTCGACGTGGTCTTCGTGCGAGACCTGGAGCCGGATTTCACGCTGGTGAAGTCGTCGGTGCTGGGGACCATCACCTGGCGCCCGGTGCGCGAAGTGCAGGTGAGCGGAGGCCCCGACTACGAGCACAACGACGTCGACCTCTTCGACGTGGACACCATCGCGGACTACCTGGCGCAAAATCCCGGCAACATCGACCTCACCCGCCTCCTCCGCGTTCCCGACGGCAGCAGCAACGTCGTGGCGGCGCGCGTCGTCTTCACCTGGGACCGGCGCGACAGCGCTTTCAACGCGCACAAGGGCACCTACGTCGCCCTCGGCGTCGAGGAGGCGAACTCGTATCCCGTCCAGGGCGCGGCCAACATCGCCAACAACCAGTTCGTGGCCCACTTTCTGCGCCTGACGCAGACCATTGCCGGCTACGTCCCCATCACCCCCAAGATCTCCTTCGCCGCGGAGCTCCGTCTGGGCGAGGTGGCCAACATCGTGCCCTGCCGGGCGCCTTTTGCCCCGGCGGGCACCACCCTCCCCACCTATTGCACCTACCCGGATCGCCAGTTTTTCATGGGCGGCGTCGACTCCATGCGCGGATGGCTGCAGGACGCCTTCATCCCCCAGGAGTATGCCGACGACATCGCCGCCGGGACCATCAACTGCACCAGCCAGAGCAACTGCCAGGTCCCCCTCCGCGGCGGCAACCTGATGGTGAACCCGCGCTTCGAGCTGCGGTTTCCTGTGCGGTCACCCATCGACGGCGCGCTTTTTGCGGACTTCGGCAACCTTTGGAACGACCCGAGCTACATCTTCGAGCACGGGCTGTCGATGCGCGCCGACGTGGGCCTGGGGGTGCGGGTCCTCACGCCGGTGGGGCCGCTGGTGTTCGATTACGGGATCAACGCCACCAAGAAGAGCTACGAGGACTTCGGCGCGTTTCACTTCGCCATCGGGCTGTTCTGAGCGGGCCACGAAAAGATGCGGTCGCGATCGTGCGCCTCGGTGAACTTCACGGTCACCGTCGCCGACGTTCCCCGGAGGTTGTCGCTCAACGCCCCCGCCAGCGAGAGCAGATGCTGGCGCAGCGGACCGGAGGCGCGTCCCGCCGAGGCCGTGAGGACCAGACGTCCACGCCAGGCTCGCGAGACCGACTCGAGCAGCTCACCCGCTACCTTGGCGCGTCGATCGGTCGTCGCGACGTCGGTCGCCCCGTTGCAGGCCAGGACGGCCACGCTGATGTCCTGCCGTCCGCGACGAAGCGCGGCCAGCTTCTCGCGGGTGCTCCCCACCATGTCCTGCTCCGAGCGAAGCGCGACGAGGGTCTCGGAGTCGCCGACGTGACCGGGCCAGTCGCTTCCGGGCTCCATGACGACCAACGCAACACAGGCCATGATTGCCTCCGCGCCGCGCAGGCGCTCCCGCCCGCATGCAACGCTCGCGCCGCAGCGCAGCACGGGGATTCTCCGAGAGTTGACGTGGACGTCGCGTGGCATTCCGCCACGGGTGGTGGATGGCATCGGCAGATCGCCACGCCTGCTTCGGTCCCGCAGCTTACTCACGGGGATTCCACCGCGGTCAACGCCGGTGCGGTTTACCAACAAAGGCCATGAACGCATTGGCCAGAACCTGGGGTATGTGGATTGAAGAGCGCCCTACGTCGTCCGTGGGCTCTCACCGCGGGCGCCGCGGAGCTGGCCATCGCCGTCGCTGTCCGCAAAGACGGATTCAACGTGGGCGGCCTGGTGCTCGCCGGCATCCTGTCGCTCCTGTGTGGTGGCGCGCTCCTCGCGCTCCCCATCGCGGGAGTGCTCGCTCTGGTCGGTCTGATCGCCGCCTATGCGGTGATCAACGGCATCGCCCTCATCGTCGCCGGAGTGCGCATTCACGGCCTCGCCAGCGCCGTACCCGCAGCCTGACGGGATCGATGACGGAGGAAACGACACCCCCTGGGAGTCCGTCAGCGTTGCTGGAGGTGGGGGATGCGGCCATCGTCCTTGGGGGGCGTCGGCGCGCGCACGGTCACGGCCACGATGATCGAAATGACCACGGCCGCCGCGAGAGCCGGCGAGGCGCGCCGGCTGCGGGAGAGCAGATACAGCGCGCGGGCGGCGATCGCGACGCCGAAGGCGAGCGCCGGCAGGACGTAGAGCGGCTCTTTGATGGGGGGGACGCTGAGAATCGCGACGCCGACCGCGCAGCCGAGGAGGGCCGCGCGGAGCCGCTTCGTGGGGGCGGCGGCTGCCCTCGCGCGAGCCGCTCGCCGACGCTGGCACGCTAGCCGAAAGACCCCGAAGGCCGCCAGCGGCGCCACGACGCCCAGCTCGCGGACGATGGCGGCCGGATAATACCAGGCGCCGTGGGACCATCCGGGGTGGGCCGCGACGCCGGTCCACTTTGTGGCGGCGACGCCCCCGAGACCGAAGGCCGCGAAGTAGACCTCGCGCAGCCACCGGCCGAGCGAGACCGGATCGAGCCACCCGATGAATGCGAGGTGGACGCTCGCCGTCGCCAGAAAGCCACCCGAGAGCGCAGCCAGCACGGCCGGACGCCGGCCCCCAGAACGCACGATCCAGACGAAGCCAGCCGCGAGCGCCACAGGGCCGACGAGCCACAGCTTGCAGAGGAAGGCCGCGCCGAGGAGCGCTCCCGAGAGCGCTGCCCGCGCCACCAGCCGCCGGTCCCCGCGCCCCATGGCGACCCCCAGCGCGAGGAGGCCGAGCCCGGTCAGGGGAATCTCGCCCTCCAGCGAGAGCATGTCCAGAATCAGGCGGGGCGCGAGGCAGAGGGTGGCGGCGACGACGGCAAGGAGGGCGGGCAGGCGCGACGCGCCGAGCGAGCGAGCGACCAGCGCGATGCCGGCGAAAAAGAGGAGGCCCCCAAGAAGGGGCCAGGCGTCGGGTGTGCGCAGGCCGAGCGCGCCCGGCAAGGCCATCAAGG
>Ga0302314_10018222_pt1 | contig 11722 bp, 8 predicted proteins | sample III_Palsa_N2_3_FD_200533 | JGI IMG/M metagenome (GOLD analysis project Ga0302314, IMG submission 200533) | Peat permafrost microbial communities from Stordalen Mire near Abisko, Sweden - III_Palsa_N2_3 | ecosystem: Environmental > Terrestrial > Soil > Palsa > Peat permafrost | place: Sweden...
GCCGCGGGAGTCATCAGCGGCACACCCACTGCCACCGGCACCAGCACCTTCACCGTTCAGTTGGCTGACAGCAGCATCCCCCAGCAGGTTGTCACAGCTACATACTCGATCACGATCGTCCTAAGCACATTGGCTATTACCACCACGACTCTACCGCAAGGCACAGTCGGTACGGCCTATAGCGCCAGCTTGCAGTACAGTGGCGGAAACCCGCCTGTGACCTGGGCCCTTGCTGCCGGCAGCGGCCCGCTCCCGGCAAACCTTTCCATCTCTTCCGCAGGCGTTATAACCGGAACACCCACCACTGCCGGCACCTATCCCATTACAGTGCAGGCCACCGACACGACGCCAGCATCGGTAACGCAATCGCTCACCATCACCATCGTGGCCCTGGCGCCGCTCACGATCTCTACCACTACGGTCCCCGCGGGCAACATCGGAACGGCCTACTCAACGACCTTCGCCGCCACGGGAGGGGCCGTGCCATATACCTGGTCCATCGCCAGCGGCGCCCTTCCGCAGGGGCTTTCTCTTGCCGGCTCAACCGGAGTTCTCTCGGGCACACCGCTCAACGCGGGTTCCTTCGTCTTCACCGTGCAGGTCAAGGACTCAGAAGCCACACCGGTCACCACCAGCCGTCAGTTCACACTCAGCATCGGAACCACGCTGGCTGTGGGGCCTAACAACTCCCAGGTATCCGGCCCATACGCGTTTCTGGTCAATGGCTTCGGCTTCGGCAGTAACAGTGGAGCAGTGTATGGCTTTGCCGAACTCGGCAGCCTGAACGCCAACGGCGCGGGGGCACTCACAGGGACGGCTTATATCAATGCCCCCGCGGGAGTACAGACGGCCGTCGCCGTCGCCGGCAGCTACACCCTCGGCAGCGACGGCCGCGGGCTCATGGTTCTCACCTCCGGCAGCAATACCAACATCTACATCATCGCCGCCGGCCCGCTCTCCAGTGGCGTCGCGCAGTCACTCTCCATCGCGGAGTTCGATAACAGCAACGGCGCCACCGGTTCCAGCAATGCCAGCGGAATCGCCAAGCTGCAAACCTCGTCGGCCTTTGCTGCCAGCACCATCAGCGGCACCTTCGCCTTCGGGCTCTCGGGTGAATCGCCGTGCAGCACCTGCGTTACACCGGCGCCGTTGTATGGCCCCGTCGTTGCTGTCGGCCTGTTTACCGCGAATGGCGTCTCCACCATCAGCAGCGGCCAGCAAGACGCGGCGGCCTACGGCGTCAACTATACCGGCCTTACTCTTACCGGAAGCTTCACGGCGCCCTCCACGACAACGGGTGTTGGCACGCTGCATTTCATCAACGCCGGTACGCTCTTCAGCGCTGCGCCAACGGACTTCTACTACGCTATCGTCAGCAGTAGCGAGATGCTGTTGCTGTCAAGCGACAGCCATGCCACCAACGCGCTGCTCTCCGGCGATGTACAGTTGCAAAAGCAGACAAGCTATACGGCAACCAGCTTGACGGGATCGCTCATCGGCTATGAGTCGCAACCCAACGGCGGCAACGGCTCAACGTCCTACCCCGCAGCGCTGAACGCCATTCTGGATGACCTGACCATTACCGGCAGCGGCACTGCCACTCTGGCTCAGGATGCGAACCGCGCCGGCACCTTCTCCTCCACCGCTGCCAGCCCCACATCCATTACCTATACAACAGTAACCACTGGGCGCACTGCCGTGACTACCGGCAGCACCAACCAGGTGCTCTACCTGTACAACACGGATACCGGATTCGCACTGGACCAGGCCGGCACCGCCGCCTATCCCGGTCTTATCCAATATCAGCAGCAGGTCGCAGTAGCGCCATACCCCGTGCTGCTCTCCGGAAGCTATGGAGCCGGTACTGTGTCTTCACCCGTACCGACAATAGATGCCACGGGCATGTATCTTTTCGCATTGAACAGAGGCGGCGTCGATGGGGTCATCAGTGGCGACCTGACCACCACCATTGACTCCAGTTCGCCGGCTGGAAGCCTCTCCTTCGACCTGACAACATCCCTGCTCTACGTCGAGAGTTCGACGAGCCGTCATGTCGCCACATTGTCAGGAAGCACTGTGACACAAGCCGTTCTATATGGGATCAATAGCGGTCTTGCCGTCGCGATTCCCGCAGGCGCAACCGCCACGCCAACCGTAACGCTGCTTCAACTCTATTAGGTCGCAGGCTCAGATGCAGTTCACGCCATCAACTTGCGACCGCTCTGGCCTTTTTCCGGGGTTTCGACTCCTTGAACACCATTTGGAGGAACAGTTGGGTCGTCATCGATACATGATTCACATTCCATGCGATGGCGATCTCCGAGCGAACGGCCTCGTCCGTCAACTCGCGGACCACAACATTTTCCGCGCGATGCAAGGCGATCGAAGCCGGAGCGACCGCTATGCCCAACCCCGTTGCGACCAACGAAATCAGCGTGTACATCTCCGCGGCTTCCTGCACCACATGGGGCGTCAAGCCGGCGCGATGCAGCATACTCAGGATCAGATCGTGAAATCCCGGCGCCATCTTACGCGAGTACATAATGAAGTCGGCGTGCCCACAGTCCGCCAGTTGCAGGTCCTTCTTTTCAGCCAGCGGATGGTTCGCCGGAACCAGCAGGACGAACGGCTCGCGATGAACGACACGCGTACGTATCTCTGCCGGAGTCTGCAACGGAACGCGCAAAAAGCCGATGTCCAGTTTGCGCTCCTGCAACTGCGTCACCTGGTCGCGCGTCAGCACATTGCGCAGGTCGATCTCGACATGGGTGTACTGCTCCCGGAAGCGCTTCACCAACGGCGGCATAATGATGGCGGCTGCCGTGGAGATAAATCCGATGCGCAGCGTACCCACCTGTCCCAGCGCGGCACGTCTCACCGTCGTAATAGCCTGTTCCGTCCGCAGCAGCACATCGCGGGCTTCCTGCAAAAATATCTCTCCAGCTTTGGTAAGTTCCGTCTTGCGGCGGCTGCGCTCAAACAGCTTCACCTGCAGGTCGTCTTCAATTCCCCTGATCTGCAGGCTCAGCGCCGGCTGGCTTATATTCACCCGCTTGGCCGCGCGGCCGAAGTGAAGCTCCTCGGCCAGGGCTATGAACGATCGCAACTGCCTGGGACCCATGCAACACCTCGCAATCTGATAGCAAAACATTATCAGAAAAGCGTCATCTTTCCATTTCAATTATTAGCGGGAGCCCGGCCATGATCAGGACCCAGCCTGTCGAATCTCCGGGATCTGCCGCGCCGCCCCGCATCTGGGATACCCGCCGCCGCGACAAGCAGCAGCGGCTCAACCGCATTCAGCCTCTGCTAAGCGGCAAGATTCTGGACTCCGCGGACATCCACGAAGCTCTCACGGCTCTGCTGACCGCTGGGGACCGCATCGTGCTCGAGGGAGATAACCAGAAGCAGGCCAATTTTCTCTCCACTGCACTCGCTGCGCTCGACCCGAAACACATTCACGACCTTCATCTGTTGATCTCCAGCATCACGCGCCCGGAGCATCTCCAGCTCTTTGAGCGTGGTATCGCCCGCAAGGTCGACTTTGCCTTCGCCGGTCCGCAGAGCCTGCGATTGTCGCAGCTTCTCGAAGATCGTCAGCTCGAGATCGGCGCCATCCACACCTATGTAGAGCTCTACGCCCGCATGTTCATCGATCTTCCCCCGCGTGTTGCCTTCATCTGCGCGGACAAGGCCGATCGCCACGGCAATCTCTACACCGGGCCGAACACCGAAGACACGCCGACGATCGTCGAAGCTACCGCGTTTCGCGATGGCATCGTCGTCGTGCAGGTCAATGAGATCGTCGACGAGCTGCCGCGCGTCGATATCCCCGGTTGCTGGATCGACATCGTCGTCCAGTCTCCACAACCCTACGCCATCGAGCCGCTCTTTACGCGCGACCCCCGCCACATCAACGAGCTCCACATCCTCATGGGCATGATGGTCATCCGCGGCATCTACGAGCGCTATGGCATCACCTCGCTCAACCATGGCATCGGCTTCGACACTGCTGCGATTGAACTGCTGCTTCCTACCTATGGCGCTTCACTGGGGCTCAAAGGAAAGATCTGCCGCAACTGGGCCCTGAACCCCCACCCCACGCTCATCCCCGCCATCGAAAGCGGCTGGGTCGAAAGCGTTCACTGTTTTGGCAGCGAGGTCGGCATGGAAGACTACATCGCCGCTCGTCCCGACATCTTCTTCACCGGGTCCGACGGCTCGCTGCGTTCCAACCGCGTGCTCTGTCAGCTTGCGGGCCAGTACGCTGTCGATCTCTTCATCGGCTCCACGCTACAGATGGATCCTGACGCCAACTCCTCCACGGTCACCCTTGGCCGCATCGCCGGCTTTGGCGGCGCCCCCAACATGGGCCATAACCCGCTTGGCCGCCGTCATGCCTCTGCTCCATGGCTGGAGTTGCTGCACGGCGAGCCACCTATCCAGCGCGGCCGTAAGCTCGTTGTACAGGTCGCGGAGACGTTTCAGAAAGGCGGCGTCTCCGCCTTCGTCAACACGCTCGATGCCGTCGAAGTCGGCCAGACCAGTGGTATGCCCATCGCTCCCGTGATGATCTACGGAGACGATGTCACTCACGTCGTCACGGAAGAGGGAATCGCCTACCTCTATCGCGCCGAAGGGCAGGAGGACCGCCGCGCTGCTCTTGCTGCCATCGGCGGCGTCAGCCCTGTCGGTCTGCGCAGCCGCCTGCAGGACGCTCAGCGTCTACGCCGCCTCGGCATCGTGGCTTACCCTGAGGACCTTGGAGTCTCTCGTCTCCAGGCCAAGCGCTCGTTGCTCGCCGCCAACAGCATGGCCGATCTCGTCAGTTGGTCCGGAGGGCTGTATCGACCGCCCTCCAAGTTCAGGAGCTGGTAATGCTGGAAACCTTCTCCATCGCCGATTGCCAATTCGTCGTCCCGCTGCCAATGCCGGATGGCCCCCTGCCTCCACGCATCCTGGGACGTCTCGCTGCCCAGGCATTGATCGATGAAGCCAACCTGACGCCCAAGCCCGGCCTCGTCGACCGCAACGGCAACGGGGCCCATCACGATCTTTCACTACCGCTGCTGGTCCGTTCCGCTCACACGCTTGAGACATACTTCGTCCGCATGGCCGAGTGCTCCCATGAGCAGGGGATCAGCATCTCGCTACGTGAGAATCTAGGTGCCCTTGGGCGTGACGCCGAACTGGCTATGCTGCGAGCTACCGCCGGCATCAACACCCATCGCGGAGCTATCTGGGCTCTCGGCCTGCTTGTAGCTGCCGCCTCGCAAACTGCAACAATGGATGCCTCTGCGATAGCTCACAGCGCGGCTCTGCTTGCCGCGCTGCCCGATGCCCACGCGCCGAAGTGTCCCTCCAATGGCGCGCAGGTCGCTCGTATCTATGGCAGCGGCGGGGCCCGCATCGAGGCCCAGGCCGGCTTCCCGCATGTCTTCGCTGGCCTCGGCGCACTATACAACGCCCGCGCCGCAAAGTTGGCGGAGTCTCACGCCCGGATCAACGCGTTGCTGACCATCATGACCACCCTTGAAGATACCTGCATCCTCTATCGCGGCGGACCCACAGCTCTGGTTGCCCTCCAGCAGGGCGCCGCGGAAGCCCTGCGTGCAGGCGGCGCCGCTTCGAGCGAAGGCGCCCAGGCGCTTCGCAATCTGCAAGCCACCATGCTCACCCTCTGGGTCTCCCCCGGAGGCTCGGCCGACATCCTCGCCGCCACATTATTGATAGACCGCATCTGCTCCCAGCCGAGGACGAACCTATGACCGAGACCTTCACCCTCAGCTTCCCGGCGTCCACCGCCGTACTCGGCCGCGCCCACGTCGGCGTTGTCGCCTCCGGAGACATGGAGGTGCTTCTTGAACCACGGCTGCAAGGCGCCAGCGTGCGGGTTGTCACGATAGTCTCCGGCCATCGCAAGACATGGGAGGCCGTGCTGACCCGTTTCTTCGAGCGTCACCCTTACGCCGTTGCCATCGAGATCAACGATCACGGCGCTACGCCGGGGCTGGTAGGCCTCCGCCTTGAACAGGCTATCGAGCTCGCAATGAAGGGGCCGGCATGACTCCAGATATCCAGGGCAGCTTCCAGGAACTTTCACCCCGCGAACGCCTCGCCGCGCTTCTCGATCTTGGTCACTTCCGTGAGCTGGCCGGCCCTTTCGACCGCATCGGCTCTCCATGGCTGCAACAGCAGGGCCTTGTGCCGCAGTCGGACGATGGCGTCATCGCCGTCCGCGGCAGCGTCGATGGCCATGCGGTCGTGGCCATCGCCATTGAAGGCGGCTTCGAAGGCGGAAGCATTGGAGAAGTCGGCGGCGCCAAGATCGCAACGGCTCTCGAACTTGCCGCTGAGTCGTCTCGTCTCGGTCAACCTGTTGCTGCGCTGCTGCTCCTTGAAACCGGCGGCGTGCGCCTGCAGGAGGCCACGCTCGGCCTCGCAGCCATTGCCGCCATACACACGGCCATTCTCAACCTCTCCGCCTACGTTCCTGTCATCGCCGTCATCGCCGGCCCCGTGGGCTGCTTTGGAGGTATGTCCCTCGCCGCGCAACTCTGTACGCATATCATCGGCACACCTTACGGACGCCTCGGCATGAACGGCCCCGAGGTGATCGAGCAGGAGGCCGGCGCGGACGAAATTGACGCCTCCGACCGCGAACTCATCTGGCAGCTCGTCGGTTGTGAAGCGCGCTTCCGCGATGGCTGGATCGATACCTTCGTGCCCGACGATCTATCGGCTCTCGCTGCGGCGATACACTCCGCCGTCGCCCAGGGCCGCACATCTTCTTCACGCCTTGCTGCACCCGCTACCCAGTTGCAGCGATTGCGCGAAGAGATTCCAGCTCGCCCGCAGGCATCAGTGCATGAACCCGTGTCCGCCCGCAGCTGCCTCTGGCTTCAAGCCCTCGCCGAAAGCTCACCGGCTCCCGCCTTCGCAACACCGTCCATCCTTACCGCGAGGGTTGCTCTTGAGGACACCACCGCCTTAGCCATCAGCATCGTTCCCGACCCTGAGAGCCGCCTGCCTCGCGCCTCCCACGGCGAACTTGGTCTGGAGCAGGCATGGGCCCTCGCGGCCTGCCTCGACCAGTTCGTGCTCGACGAACAACAGGCCGGCACGCGAAGCCCTATCATCGCCATCGTCGATACGCCCGGCCAGGCCTTTGGTCGAATCGAGGAGCAGCGCTGCATCTCCGCCGCTGCTGCCGCCGCTGTTGGAGCTTATGCCCGCGCCCGCGCTGCCGGCCATCCGGTGTTCACGCTCGTCACCGGTCGCGCCGTCTCCGGCTCGTTCCTCGCACATGGCCTGCAGTCGGACTACATCCTCGCCATCGCCGACGAAGGCGTCAGCATGTATGCCATGAGTGCGCAGTCAATCGCCCGCATCACCCGCCGCGACCTCGCTACAGTACAGGCCCTCGCTGCCGCTACGCTTCCCATGTCGTTCGCAATCGCCGATGCTCACCGTCTCGGCGTCATCGACGACCTCATCGAAGGCATCAACGCAGATCGCCCAACTGCCGAGGATATTGCTCGCGTGAAATCCTGCTTCGGCGACGCTCTTGCAGCCTGGCGCCGTGGCCAATCTACCCGCTCCTCCATCCCCTTCAACCCCCAACGCCAGTCCACCCAGCGCGTTCGGGATGCCATGCGGGCCCAGTGGTCATCCGCCGCCGATGCTGGTACAAAGGAACGTTCCGCAAGCAGCGTTTCGCAGCCAACGGAAGGTGTCATCGTTTAGAGAGAGAAGAGCCGCGTGATCCCCACCAATACGATCTTCCTCAATGCTCTTGTCCCTGTCTTCTTTGGTTTGGCTCTTGGCTACTACGCCGGACGCCGCAAGCGCATCGACAACAAGAATGTCACCGCGCTCAACGTCACCCTCATGCACTTCCTGCTGCCCTGCTCGCTCTTTCTCGCGGTCGGCAGAACGCCTCGCACCGTTCTCCAATCTGAATCCTCTCTGCTGGCCGTCCTGGTGCTCGTCATGGCGGTAACATACGCCATCGTATACAGCGTGGAACGCTCGCTCCTCAGGCAGCCCTCCAGCGAGGCGGCCGTCCAGGCCCTTACCGTCTCTTTCGCAAACAACGTCGCTGTCGGCCTTCCGCTTCTGTCCATACTCTACGGACCTTCCGGACTGCTCGCCGTCGCGGCTGCGATCTTGGCCGGCGTCCTCGTTATCTCACCCGTTACCCTCGTCCTGCTGGAGTGCAGCGTAGTTAGCCACTCCACCGCGTCCACTACCTGGTTACAGAGGCTGGGTCCGGCTCTTCTCGCAACGTTACGACGTCCCGTGGTCCTGGCCCCGCTGTGCGCTCTTGGTTTCCCGCTTACCGGTCACATCCTGCCTGCTGCCGCGGTGCAAACGCTCGACCTCACCGGCAAAGCCACCATCGGCGTGGCCCTTTTCCTCACCGGCCTTATCCTGTCCGCGCAGCCGCTCCGTATTCCCCTCGGCGCTGCGTTCGGTGTCCTGCTCAAGAACATCGTCCAGCCCGCCATTATGTTCCTGCTGCTTCTCCTGTTCCATCTCCACGGAGATATCGCTCGCCAGGCTTTTCTCATCTCCGCCATCCCGGCCGGCTTTTTCGGTACAGTATTTGGAGCGCGTTACGGGGTGTCCTCACCTGACGCCAGTTCTACCCTGGTGCTCAGCACTGTTCTAAGCATTGTGACCTTACCCATCGCTATCGCCTTGAGCGCTTTCATAAAATGACTCAGCTCTTTTCCCCACACGACCTGCTTCGCATCGACAGTAGCAGCCTCGCGCACAGCGTCGTCACGGAGGATGCCGCTGACTCTCTCGCCGCGCGTGCTTGCCTTGAACGGACTCCTTTTGCAGTTGTCCGCCGCGCGCTCCAGCGCAACGGCCAAATCCCTATCGGGATACGCGGGCGTTCCAGGAGTCAGCGCCACGCTGCGTGGCTGAAACCTCAAGCCGTCTCTGAAGTCATCACTCCAATGTCTTTGCTCGTATCCGATGCAACTCGCTCTGAACCCGCATTCGCCGCCTTGCGGACTTTGCGGCAACGATGGCGCACACTCGGCTTCTCCTGGGGACCGACCGGAAGCGTCGGCTTCGAGCTGGCCTGCGGCGTAGCAACCGTGACCCCCACCAGCGATCTTGACATACTTCTCCGCGCTCCCCATGCTATCTCTCGTGTCGAAGCCCAAACCCTGTCCGCGGCGACCGCCGATCTTGGCTGCCGAGTCGACATCCAGATAGAAACACCCCATGGCGCGTTCGCGCTGCAGGAGTTTGTCAACAACTCCTCGCCCCTACTTCTGCGCACGTCCTGCGGCCCGGTTCTCGTCCGCGATCCATGGCATCTATCGCAACATGAGCCGGTGCTCGCATGAGCATCGCGCTGCTGTTTCCCGGCCAGGGCTCCCAGCATGACGGCTTCCTCAACGCCCTGCCTGACCACGTCGCGGTGCGTGAGACCATCGCCGAAGCTTCCACCCTTCTCGGCCTCGGTGCACTCACCCTCGACACGGAAGCCGCGCTCGAGTCCACCGTCACCACGCAGCTCGCACTCGTCATCGCTGGCGCCGCTTTCGCTCGCTTTTGCGCCGCCGAACAGATAAAGCCTGCCGCCGTCGCCGGCATCTCCGTGGGCTCCTACAGCGCAGCCATAGCGGCTGAATCCATCGATCTTCCCACCGCCCTCACCCTCGTCCGGCGTCGTGCCGAGCTCATGGAGTCAACCTTTCCCGCAGGCTCTCACGGCATGGCTGTGGTCGATGGTCTCCGCCTCACCACGCTCCGCTCTCTCTTACAGGAAACACCCCTCACCATCGCCAACTACAACTCTGAATCGCAGCACGTCGTCGCAGGAGACCTCAAGGTACTCCAACATTTCCTTCAACGCGCTACCGAAGCCGGCGCCCACACCGCCAAGCTTCTGCGCATGTCCGTCGCGTCCCACACGTCTGAGCTGCTCGCAGTCGCCCACCAACTCAGCGACCTGGCTAGGCGCATGCCAGTCCACCCGCCGCGTATCCCCCTTTACTCCAACCGTGACGCCCGTCCGCTCCTTACCGCCGAAGCAGTCCGCGACGAGCTTGTCTTCAACATGGCCTATCCCGTCCGCTGGCACGATATCGTCACCGCGCTGGGCGGCATTGGCACAACGCTCTTCCTCGAAGCCCCACCCGGCCACACCCTGACCCATCTCGCCGCGCATATCCTACCGGAGGTTCCTTCCCTGGCCGCTGAAAAGACCCGCTGGGACGTCATCCTCCGTTCCGCTCGCCGCAGCCTTTGACTCACCTCACGGCAGCCACTTGAACGTCACCGCGGCCCCGGCCGGAATCGTGTAATCGAAGTTTTCGCCGTTCCAGGCCACGGTCACCGGCGTCGCCGACGTCGCGCCGTTGTAGGCCACCACCACAAGGCTTCCATCAGGATTCAGAAAGCCTACATCCTCCACGCCGGTCGTTCCCTGCGTCGTCGTCCCAATCACAAACGCTCCGGTCGACACAAACTTGCCGATATGTCCCAGCGCGTAATACAGCGTGTTGTTGTACACCGAGGCCGGCGAGGTACTGCTGTTTATCGTGAGAATACCCACGCAGTCCGCGCATCCGCCGTTATGCGGCCCTTCATTCTGATTCAATGCCAGGTTCCAACCCACCACACTCCGGCCATAATTTTGCGGTACCCCGATGATCAGCGACTGCATCTGCAACGCAAACCCCGAGGCTGTGAAGATCGGCCCGGTCAGCGTGGGGCACGTCGTGCCGCAGCTCACCGTATCGGTCGCCTCCGTAAACCACACACCTTTGTTTGCGTTCAGCGCCTCCACCGTGGACATCGATCCCACTGTGCCGTTGTACCAATGAAAGCTCGATCCCGCTACATACGAGAGTGCCGCCGATTGCAGCACAGTCTGCGCATAGGCTCCATCGTTCCAGTTATCTTCCAGCCCAAAGATCTTCACCGAGCTCAACCCCGCGGTGCTCAGCGCCGGCCCCAGATCGTTCGCAATGAAGTTGCTTTCATCCGTCGCAGTCAAAATCGCCGTCGGATAGGTGCTTGACGTATTCAGAGGTTCGTTCTGCGCTGAAACCGCATAGATCGGCACACCCTGCGCCTTATACGCCTGGACAAACTTCACGAAGTAATTCGATAGCGCCACAAAGTCCGCCGAACTTACCTGGCTGGTTGTGGTGGACGCATTCGTGACACCGTACATAGATCCGTTCGTCTTCATCCACGCCGGCGGGCTCCATGGCGAAGCAATGATCTTCAAACCGGGATTGATCGTCAGCGCGCTCTGCAACACCGGGATGATGTCGGTCATGTCGTGCGCAATGGAAAACTGCGCCAGCGTTGGGTCCGTCTGCCCGGTTGGAACATCGTCATAGCTATAAGGAGTAGACGTTGCGATGAAGTCGCTCGCTCCCATCGGCAGGCGCACCATAGTCAGCCCAATGCCGTTTGTCTGGCTAAACAGGGAACTCAGCACGGTTTGCTGCTGGGCTTGTGGCAGGGCAGCAATCACGGTCGCTGCAGAATCCGTCAGCGCCCCTCCTACGCCGTCCCACGGCTGCAATACATTCGAGGGAGTCACCTGGATCGTGAAGCTACCCGTCGCCGCCGCTGTCCCAAATGTCTGCGCGGGCTGCGAGGCCAACAGGCTGCTCCCATTGCCGGTCGTCTGATAAATAGAAACACTCACCGGCTGCGTTGCGCTTGTGGATGAAGCCGG
>Ga0302314_10018224_pt1 | contig 11721 bp, 11 predicted proteins | sample III_Palsa_N2_3_FD_200533 | JGI IMG/M metagenome (GOLD analysis project Ga0302314, IMG submission 200533) | Peat permafrost microbial communities from Stordalen Mire near Abisko, Sweden - III_Palsa_N2_3 | ecosystem: Environmental > Terrestrial > Soil > Palsa > Peat permafrost | place: Sweden...
TGCCGTCCAGATGGCTTAAACCATCCGTCCCGGACGTTATCCGGCACACTGCCCTGCGGAGTTCGGACTTTCCTCCCCCGCCCAACACCTTGCGGTCCGGGCGGCAGCGATCATCCAGCCGCCTGCAACCCCAGTGTATCCCACCCGATGAACAAATCCGCCCTCAAATCCGTACAAACCACCACGGACAGCCTCGCACTCAGGCAGTCCGGCTGATAATCTCAACCGTACCGAGTGAAGGCTACGCAATGGAGTTCAAAGAGGCCGTAAAGATCGCGCTGCAGTCCCTGTGGGCGAACAAGCTGCGTTCCGTACTGACGCTGCTTGGCGTCGTCATCGGCGTCGCCAGCGTCATCGCCGTCGTGACCCTCGTTAACGGCGCGAACACCTTTGTTACCACCAAGTTCACCAGCTACGGCGCAGACGTCTTCACTGTCTCCAAAATGCCGCAGATCATCACCAGCTCCGAGGATTACGAGCGCTTCCAGAAACGCAAAGACATCCTCTACCCCGACTACCTCTACGTCAAAGACAACTGCAAGCGCTGCGTCGGCATTGGAGCCCAGCAGGCGTCCACCGGAAAAATCGTACGCGGCACCGAGTCCGTCACCGACACCAGCATTCGGGGCTACACCGCTGAGATGCCCACATTGCAGAACCTGAACATCGTGCAGGGCCGCGGCTTCACCGACACCGACGAGGAGCACGCCTCCCACGTCGCCATCATCGGCACCGACATCCAGGACCACCTCTTCTCCGGCATCAACCCCATCGGCCAGGACCTCCGCGTCGACGGCACGCCGTACACCGTTATTGGCATCAGCGAGAAGCAGGGCAGCACCTTTGGCGCAAGCCAGGATAACTGGGTTGCGGTACCTCTTCCCGCATATCAAAAGAGCTACGGCACGGCCAAAACCCTCACCATCTACATCAAAGCCGGTGAAGCAGGCGAGATTCTCGAAAACGCTGCCGACGAGGTACGCGTTCTCGTCCGCTCCCGCCGCCACGACGCCCCTGGCGCACCCGATTCCTTCGAGCTCGACACCAACAACACCCTCGTCGGCTTCTTCAGCACCATCACCCGCTCCTTCGGAGCCGTCGCCGGCGCGATTGCTCTGATCTCGCTGGTCGTCGGCGGCATCGTCATTATGAACATCATGCTGGTCAGCGTCACCGAGCGCACCCGCGAGATCGGCATCCGCAAAGCTCTCGGCGCACGTCCCCGCGACATCATGATCCAGTTCCTCATCGAGTCCGGCACGATGGCATTGGTCGGCGGAGCCTTCGGCGTCCTCGGCGGAATCGTCGTGGCCCAGATCGTTACCATCCTCGTCGGTTTCCCCTCCACCATTGCGCTGTGGAGTGTCCTTGTCGGCCTTGTCATGGCCACCTCCACGGGCATTTTCTTTGGTGTCTATCCCGCACGCAAGGCAGCGCAGCTCGATCCAATCGTGGCTTTACGCGCAGACTAGCAACACCAGAAGAGACGAGACTCAGGAAGGCTGTTATGCGAATCGCTGATACAAAAGAGACGATCAAAATGGCGCTGGACACGCTGCGGACCAACAAACTTCGCAGCGGTCTTACCATCCTTGGCATCGTCATCGGCGTCATGACCGTCATCGTCATCTCCTCTGTCGTCAACGGTCTGAACAACAACGTGCAAAGCCTCGTCGAATCGCTCGGCTCCAACGTTCTCTTCGTCTTCCGCTTTCCCGTCTTCGGTCAGCGCCCTACTACCGAAATGCTGACGCGCAAGCAGCTCACTTATGACGATGCGATGGCAATGCGTGACCTGCATCATGTCGTCGCCGTATCACCAGCGCTGCAGTACACCGACAACACAGCGCCCGGGCGTGGCGGCACCACTGCGATCAAAGCCGGCGGAAAGAAGATGCAGAACACTATCCTTGAAGGCGATACCCCGGCTGAAAAGGAGGTCAACGACTTCGACATGCACGAGGGCCGCTTCTTCGACGAGATGGACCAGACGCGGGCCGCGCGCGTGACCGTTCTCGGCAGCGACACCGCCGACGAGCTATTCCCGGCACAGAGCGCCATCGGCAAGGAGGTCCAGGTTGCCGGGATGGTCTTCACCGTGGTCGGTGTTCTCGAGCCGCAAAAACAGGCCTTCGGCGGCGGAAAAAACCCTCAGGACAACAAGGCCATCTTCCCCATCACGACCTTCCACAGCATGCATCCGGAGCAGCTCGACTACTGGATCACCCTGAAGTACGACGACCCGAAGAACCGCCCGCTGGTAGAGGATGAGCTGACAGAGCTCCTCCGCCGCCGCCGAAAGGTCGCGAACGCAGCGCCGGACAACTTCGCTATCTTCGGAACCGACTCGCTCACCCGCCTCTGGAACCAGATCACCGGCGGCCTCTTTCTTTTGTTGTTTGCGCTGTCGAGTGTCGCCCTGCTCGTCGGCGGTGTCGGTGTCATGAACATCATGCTGGTCAGCGTCACCGAACGAACGCGAGAGATCGGCGTCAGGAAGGCGATCGGCGCAACGAAGCAGACCATCCTCGCGCAGTTCACGCTGGAGGCGATTACGCTCTGTGCCGTGGGAGGAATCATCGGCGTGGTCATCGGCAGTCTGATCGCTCTGGGGCTGCACTTCCTTCTGCCCTCGCTGCTGTCGCCGATGTGGGTCGCCGTCGCGTTTGGCAGCTCCTGCGGCATCGGCCTCCTCTTTGGCATCTATCCCGCGTGGAAGGCTGCCAACCTGAACCCCATCGAAGCCCTGCGCTACGAGTAAAGATCGAAAGCTGTGGCGGTTGATTGGGTAAACTATCAGAATGGCCACAGCGATTGAGGCGATCACAACCCTGCTCACGCTCGCCGGACTGGCCTACCTGCTCCTGGCGCTGTGGGGCACCAGAGACTTCGCCCACTACTGGCAGCGCAGACAGCTCGATGCGGCCTACGCGCCCGACGTCACCATCCTCAAGCCGGTAAAGGGAATCGACCAGCGCATGTACATCGGTCTGGTCAGCCACTGTCAGCAACAGTACGCAGGCAGCTTCGAGATCGTCTTCGGCGTCAGCAGCCTCAACGATCCCGCCGTCGCCGAGATCGAACGCCTCCGCTCGGAGTTTCCTGCGATTGCCATTCGTCTCGTCGAGTGTCATGAACGCCTCGGCACCTCCGGCAAGGTCAGCAACCTCGTCCAGATGCTCCGCGAAGCGCGCAACGAGTACGTCGTCATCAACGACAGCGACATCCGCGTCTCCCCGCACTACCTCACGCGCATCATGGCCTGCTTCGCCGACGCCCAGGTTGGCATGGTGACCGCTCCCTACATCGGCCGCACGGCAGAAAGTGGCCCGGGATTGACCTTGTGGTCCAGACTCGAAGCCATGGGCATCTCCACTGACTTTCTGCCGGGAGTGCTCACGGCGCGGAAACTCGAAGGCGGAATCCGTTTCGGCCTCGGCTCAACGCTCGCCACCAGCAAAGCCGCGCTGGCAAAGGCAGGAGGTCTCGAACCACTTGTCGAATATCTTGCAGACGACTACGAGATGGGCGAACGCATCGCCAGCGCCGGTTATCGCGTGGAGTTGTGCAGCGAGGTCGTCGAAACAACCGTGCCCGCCTACAAATTTCACGGCTTCAAAGACCACCAGCTTCGCTGGGCCCGTTCCACACGGGACTCACGAAAACTAGGCTACCTCGGCCTGGGCATTACCTATGCTCTTCCGTGGGCCATCATGACCTGCATCGCGAGCGGTCTCGCGCTGTGGAGCTTCTCCCTTCTAAGCATTGTTCTGCTGGCGCGGGTCGCCGTTGCACTGTCGGTCGGTGTCGGCGTACTGCGCGACGGCCAGGTCTTGCGCGACCTCTGGCTACTCCCGCTTCGTGACTTCTTCGGTCTCGGCTTCTGGGCGTGGAGCTTCGCCGGAGATACCGTGGTCTGGCGTGGCGAACTGTTTCATCTGCGCGACGGCCGCATCACGCCGGCTGGCTGATTCATTAGTACGGATTGGGCTGGTTGCTGATGATCTCTTTACCGCCGCTCTGGGAGATGAAGTAGGTCTTCCCGCGCAACTCGGGAAGTGGATCGCTGAGGTCCTGCCATAGAAAGATGCGCCGCGGCCCGGTCCACTTCAGACTCATCGAGGTTGCGTCTTCGAAGATCGGAGGCGCATCGGGAAAGAACGATCCGTACCAGAGGTTAGAGCTGCGCCCGTCGAGGATGTGCAGGTCGTTGCGCTGCAGATAGAAGCCAAGCGTGCTTGCGGCTTCGTACTCGCCGTGGATAACGATCAGATCGTCGGGCTTCAGCTCGGGTGCAATGGCATCGGCGAGTTGGGACGAGGTCAGCACCGGCGAAAAGATCTGCAGACCCATATGCGCCGCCAGCAGAAAGGCGAAGGTCGCGCTGGCAAGCCAGAGATTGGCCGTATGCGGTCTGTAGTCGCGGCGGCACAGCCAGTTTGCGAGTGCACCTCCGAAAAGCGCGAAGGCGGTAATCAGCAGCGGAGAGCGAAAGGCGCCCATCGCCTGAGCGTTCAGGTCGAGGAAGTGGCCGAAGGAGAGCGCGTAGTCGCCTGGATTCTGCTTCAGCAGCGAGGCGAGGTCGGTGTTCGGTCCAGGAAGATGTGAGTGCAGCACGAAGAACCCCGCGATCAGAGCGGCGATAGAGCCGAGGACCAGCAGGACGACAGAGATGCGCTGACCCGAGCGCACCAGCGGATTGGGGACCGCGAAGGATTCGGCTTCGCTGGCCTCGTCGTTCAGCCACGCTGCGATGAGCAGGATCATGGCAGGCAGCGCAGGCAGAACGTAATACTCCTGGCGCGTGGAGAGGCTGAAGAAGAGCATGGGAATCGCCGCCCACAGACCGAGCAGCAGGCGCGTACTCTCGACTGCATCCAGCGTTCGGATCGAGACACGCGGACGCAGCGTCTTGCGCCACGGAACGGTGCCGAGGGCGCGGTACAGGAACGCGCTCCAGGGCATCAGCCAGATCAGCAGAAGTCCCCAGAAGAGCACGAGAGGGACGGTGTCGTAGTCGCGTGGGACGCGCAGGTTGAGGTAACGCAGCACCTGCTCGTTGACGAAGTAGAACCAGAACCAGCCATGCACATTGCCTTGCGTCGGTAGTGGAACGGTCCAGTGACCGTGCGTGAAGCTGAGACCTCCAGGATGGCCCTGAGTCGGGTTTGCCAGGCCGATCAGGATGTGCCACGGCGCGGCAATGATAAGGAAGATGAGGATGCTGGTGATCGGGTAGAGCTGTCGCAGGCGGGTGAGTGTGCGACGCAGGCTGCGGCGCGTCAGCAGCAGATGCGCCACAACGACGAGGATAGGAAAGACGATCCCGATCAGGCCTTTGGTGAGGACGTTCAGAGCGCAGCAGGCTGCGAATGCCCCGCAGAGAAGCCAGTTTGGTGTGGTCTGCTGTTCGGTGAGCCAGTAGCAGAAGAGCGCCAGCGTGAGCCACAGACAGACGGCGACATCGGGAATGATGATGCGGGTGAAGATGAAGATGCCGAAGCTCGAGAGCAGAATCAGCGCGGCGTACAGACCAGCTCGTGTCGAACCAAAGGCGCGGCGCGCGAATCTCTCCATCGCGAACGCCAGAGCCAGCACCGCGAACGCCAATGGGAGGCGAGCGGTCTGGGTGCGGACGCCGAAGAGTTTGAAGCTTGCGGCTATGCTCCAGTAGAGGAGGGGTGCTTTCTCCAGGTAGCGGATGCCGTTGGCGTAGAGGGTGGTCCAGTCGTGTCGGACGAGCATCTCGCGGGCGACCTCGGAGTGAACGGAGTCGGCGTCGTCGAGCAGAGGCGGCGCGGCGAGGGTGAAGCTGCAGTAGAAGGCGAGCCAGAGAGCGACGAGGATCAGGCGATTGCGCGTCAGTTCGGATCTGAAGACTGAAGGAGTTGTCTGCATTGCTTGGAAAAACAGGCGAGGCTGCTGAAGCAGAGTCTACGTGAGTGGGGCAGCCCTATCAAAGAGAACAAAGTACGGTTCGCCGCCCGACTATGATGGGAGAGGCGTTGTTGTTTCAGAGCATTCCTGGGAATGGGAGTTGGGTTGAGCGATCTGGTGCAGGTTGCAGCGGCGGCGGGGCCGGCGGCGGAGCTGATCTTCGGCGACTGGTATCCGGCGATGCGGGCCGCCGAGCTGCGCGCAGGGAAGACTGCGAAGGCGCTGCTGCTTGGCGTTCCTCTGCTGCTGGGGCGGAAGACGGGCGGGAAGCTGTTTGCGCTGCGCGATCTGTGTCCGCATCGCGGGATTCCGCTGTCCGCGGGCTGGTTCGATGGCGAGACCGTGACGTGCAAGTATCACGGCTGGCGCTTCGAGCCCTGTTCCGGACAGTGCGCGGAGATTCCTTCGCTTACCAGCCACGAGACGCTGGACCCGACGAAGATTTTTGCCAGCGCGTTTCCCTGCGAGGAGCGGGATGGGTATGCGTGGGTGTATGTGCCGTCGCCGGGGACGGGGCGCGTGGGCGATGCGCTGCCTCCGGTGCCGGAGCTGACGAAGTTCTCCGACCGCTATCGCAGCGCGCACCTGGTGGCCGAGCTGCCGTGCAATGTGGACCATGGCATCATCGGGCTGATGGACCCGGCGCATGGGCCGTTCGTGCATCAGGCGTGGTGGTGGCGGAGCCGGGCGAGCATCCACGAGAAGACCAAGCACTTCGAACCGATTCCGGAAGGGTTTCGCATGTCGGCTCATGCGCCCTCCGGCAACAGCGCGCCTTACAAGCTGCTGGGGGTCTATGGCGAGCCGATTACGACGACGATCGACTTCGTGCTGCCGAATCGCCGGTATGAGACGATCCGGTGCGGGGCGAAGTGGTTCTCCAGCCTGACGACGGTGACGCCGGTGACGCCTTCGACGTGCAGGATCGATGTGTATGCAGCGTGGAACGTCTTCTACCATGTTCCATTTGTGACCTCGATCGCTACGTTCTTCGGGGCGCGATTTGTGCGGCAGGACCAGGAGACGATGATCGAGCAGGCGGAAGGGTTGCGGTTCAATCCGGCGCTGATGCTGATCGACGATGCGGACAAGCCGGCGAAGTGGTACTTTGCGCTGAAACAGGCACGGTTGAAGGGGACCGGAGAACACCCGCTGAGCGGGCCGGTGACGCTTCACTGGCGCAGCTGACACCCCTACCCCCCTGGGGGTACCCCATGTTAACTGCTTTTTTTTTAGCGACTTGTAAAAATAGCTCCCTGCAAAATATTCATTCCATAAGGGTTATGGGTAAAATCTTCTTTCTAAACGAGTTAGCTGGTTTTAGGATGGAAAAGCCCCGATTCGCTCGGGGCTTTTCTTTTTTCCTCTGTATCCAGTATAGCGGATGGAGGGGAACAGCTACGCCACGTGGATCTGGTTGATTTTAGTTGGGTTAGTTGGGTTGGGGGGTTGACAGGTTTTGGGAGTATGGGAGCTTTCCAGTGAGGCGGCAGGAACAGGCAAGAGCAACCGCAGGTCCTTCGACTGCGTGGCTCACAATGATGCCGTGAGTCACTTCGCTCAGGATGACAATTTTTGGAGAGGGTGGAGAAAAACAGACAACAGCAAGGGCAGCCGCAGATCCCTGCGGGATGACAAACAAAAAGGACAGGCAACAGCAAAGGCAAGTGCAATGGAAACGGCGACGGCTTTTTGTTGTTGCCTTTTTTGTTGGTGGCTTGCTTTTGTTGGTGGCTTTGAGGTGCGGCAGGGTCAGAGCTCGGAGAAGACGAGGCAGACGCGGCCTACGATGTAGTCGGCGGGGGACTCGTGGGTGGCGAGGGCGAGGAGCTGGACGGGGAAGTCGCGGGAGTAGGGGCGGAGGATGAGACGGCCTTCGTCGAAGTCGACGAAGCGGAGGAGGAGCGCGGCGCCGCAACGGACAGCGTAGAGAGTGGGCTGGTGGGCGCGGTAGGGCGCGAGAGAGTTGTAGTGTCGGTCGAGGACGGCGATGGCTCCAGGGGCGACGAGGGGGTCCATGGCGGCGGATTGCTGGGTGTCGGCACGGATGGCGAGGAAGCGCTGCCAGTGGACGTTGCGGGTGGAGGGACGGGCGCGGTTGTCGTGCAGGCGGGAGGCGGAGACCTGGATGGTTTCGATGATGGCGGAGGGGGAGATGCGGGGCTCGTCCATGGCGGCGGAGGGAGAGACGACGGGGACGATTTCGATGGGGTCGCTGGTGGGGATGGGAGCGGCGGCGGCGGTGAGGTCGAGCGGGAGGATGTGTTCGATGTCGAGATGCTGGGAGGCGAGGACGCGGTCGAGGCCTTCGAGCGAGAGGGAACGCTTGTGGTTAAGGAAGTTGGAAATGTGGGCCTGCTGGAAGCCTGCCTGCTGGGCGAGACGGGTTCCGGTGAGGGAACCACGCTCGATACGGCGGAGGAGCTCGAGACGGAGGAGTTCGTGGAGGTCATTGAAGTTCATGGAGTTAGGCTTTCCCCTGGCGGAACCATATCATTTGACAAGACGAAGATTAGGCGAAAACTTTGCTTACAGCAACATATTTTGTTCGTAAACTACAGCTTCCGGGTGATTTACGGTACAGAATTGCCTGAGGAAAGATTGCTGTTGACACAAAGTTTGTCGAAAGCTATAACCTTGAAACTTTCCATTTTGGGAATCAGGTAAACGAAGGGGTGACATCCTGCAGAGATGGACGACCAGCGCTGTATCTGAAAACCAGGTGGAAGGGTGCAGGGTGGCTTTGATTTTTCCCAAGGTACTACAACAGCACTGACCAACGACAGACGAGTGCCACAACCTGACTGACGGGCCGTTAGAGCACCGCGGGCTGGCAAAAGGCACTTCATAGCAACCTGGGTGAGCCCACTCGACCGTAGAAAATGACCGAGGCTTGCCGGGGGAGAAGCACGCCTTGAAAGGGAACGATGAACGACTTGCGCATGAATGTAAAAGTATGTGAGGGATGTGGAGCGCTCTGGCTCCGCATGAACGCTGTGAGTGGTGTTTATTGCCGGGTGTGCGCTGGGCGACTGGCGGAGTTTCCGGCTCCGAGGAAACGGCATGGTGGAGGCCGGAGGCGTCTGGTGAGGGTTGCGGGATGTTCCGCGGGCTCTGCTGAGATGTCTCTTGCCGGAGGTGCTCGATGAGTGCAGCTCTGGTCATTCTGCCGATGGTGTGGGCGACGGAGGCGATGCCTGCCGCCGAGGTCCGCAAGGTTGCTGGAGATGTGGCGCAACAGCCGACGGCTCCGGGTGTGGCTTTCTATCGGAAGTACACGGAGGGTTTGCTGCGGCGGTATATGCGGCTGTCGATGGAGGCGGGTAGAGCACCGTCTTTGCTGGGACGCGAGATGTTTCGTGGCAAGGTGACGAACTATCGCGTGCATGCCTTCGACGATGTGGTGATCTTCGTTCATGATGTGGAGCGATGCATCACGAGTCTGGATGAGGAAGAGCAACTTCTGATTCGACGGATTGCGCTGCAGGAATATACGCAGGGTGAGACGGCGAAGATGCTGGGAATGAGCCTGAGGACGCTGCATCGGCGGTATGCGGATGCACTGGATCTGCTGACGGAGATCTTCCTGGAGAAGAAGCTGCTGGAGCCTCAGAAAGCGTGTCAAGAGGGTGGAAGCCGTTGGTGAGTTGTAACGTACTGTTTTAATTGATGTTGTGACTGCTTTGGAAGTTGGCGTAGTAGTTATGCTCCAACTGCTATTCTGGAAAGGTAGTAAAGATTGAGACGGGAGAGGGCCTGATGGCTGCTCTCCCGTTTTGCTTTAACGGCGAGGCAAATGGGCTGTTGAAAATGTTGTCAAGAGGGCGGGAGCGGGACGATTGCTGTAAGCTGCTGTTTTGTTTGGCTTTAGTGGTGCTTTGGAAGTTGGCGTAGTAGTTATGCTCCAACTGCTATTCTGGAATAGTAGTAAAGATTGAGACGGGAGAGAGCCTGACGGCTGCTCTCCCGTTTTGTTTTGGGGGGAGAGAAATGGAACGGAAGCGTGTTGAGGGGCGGTTTGTGCGTAATGGACTGGATGGGGATGGTGGAGCTCAGGCCAGGACGGTAAAGAAAGATACGGGGGCTCCGGGGCCGAAACAGTGCATGACGTTTACGCGAGCGAAGGTGGCGGAGGCGCTGCCGGAGATCGTGAATAAATTTGTCGAAGAGGCCAAGAACGGGAGCATCGCACATGCGAAGCTGCTGACCAGTCTGGGTGGGCTGGATAAGGGTGAGGCTCCGCAGGCGAAGAAGCGCCAGGGCAAGAGCATGGCGCGACTGCTGATGGAGCGGCTGGCGCAGGAGCCGAAGGAGTAAGGCTTCACGGGATGGCTGCGGTGATTCGAACCGGTTCGGTTCGGATGTTGTTTTGTGGAGCTGCATAACCTGAGGAGGTGCGATGGGACATGTGGAAGGGCTGCATCGGCGGAGCGCCGGATTGGCGTACAGGCACGACGGTCTGCGGAGTACGGCAGGCATGGAGATGCGGGCGATGGCGGTGGAGTTTCCGGTGGTGCATGGGCATCCGAACCGGTTGCCGTTTGAAGGTGTGCTGACACTGGTGGATGTGCCGAGCGATAAGGCTCCGAGTGGAGCAAGAGGGCACAGGGTGGTATTGACGCGCGAGGCTGCAGAGACGGCGCTGCCGAGTCTGCTGGGAATGGCGGTGGACTATAAGGCCGGATGGGATGGGCATGATGCGCGGCAGAAATGCGGCATCATTACCGCTGCTGAACTGGATGGGCGGCGGCTGACGGTGGCGGGTTATCTGTTTGCCAGGGACTTTCCGGAGATGGAGGCGAAGATTCAGGCAGACGGAGCAGGCGCAGGCCAGATGGGGATGAGCTACGAGCTGGCGGATGCGCATGTGGCGGATATGCGGGCACAGGTGTGGACGCTGACACGAGCGACGTTTACCGGAGCTGCGATTCTGCTGCGGGAGAAGGCGGCTTACCGGAGTACGAGCTTTCGGGTGATGCGGCCGGTGGCGGCACGACGAGCTGCAGTGGCTCGGTAGGATCTGTCTGGATCGACGCTGATAGAAGACGGAACACACGGCAGAGATGTTGACTGCCGAGGATGCGTTGTGGGTTTTTTAAAAAACTAAACGTGGCTGGAGGAGATGGAATGAGCTTTACGAGTGTGTTGGAGACGATTGGCAAGGGGTTTGAAAAGGGGCTGAAGTGGGCCGTGGAGTATGCGGTGCCGGTGGAGAAGCTGGTTGCGCTTTTGTTTCCGGCTGCTGCTCCGGCTGCTGCTGGAGTAGCCAGCGCGACTTCGTTGATTCAGACAGCAGTGTTGCTGGTGGAGCAGAAGTATGCGGCTTCGGGTGTGCAGAACGGCACCGGCCCACAGAAGCTGAATGAAGTCATGCTGCTGACCGAGCAGGCAGTGACTTCGCTGCTGAGCGGGGCGGGGATGGCGGCGGATACTTCGTATCTGCAGAGCATTGTTTCCGCTGTGGTGGGGATTCTGAATGTGCAGGGGACACAGACGCCTGGGGTTGCCGCAGCGGTGAAGGCTTAATAAGGGTTTCAGCGGGTGGGCTGATCAAGCAGGTGGGAACAAGGAGAGAGCATGGAGATGGAGATGAAGGACGATTTGGGAGTGACAGTGGAACGGCTGGCGGCTGCGGCTGGTCTGCTCGAACAGGCTGTTGAACGGCTGGCGCAACAGCAGAGTTCGTTTGCGCTGGATGCGGAGGCTTCGATTGGACGCATTGTGGCTACGGTGGAAGGACGCCGTGAGGCTGAGCTGGAGGAAAAACTTGCGGCTGCTGAGGCT
>Ga0302314_10018225_pt1 | contig 11721 bp, 12 predicted proteins | sample III_Palsa_N2_3_FD_200533 | JGI IMG/M metagenome (GOLD analysis project Ga0302314, IMG submission 200533) | Peat permafrost microbial communities from Stordalen Mire near Abisko, Sweden - III_Palsa_N2_3 | ecosystem: Environmental > Terrestrial > Soil > Palsa > Peat permafrost | place: Sweden...
CACCGGCGGCAGGACCAGCGGCATGCTGAGCAGCGCCTCGACGACGATCTTGCCGGGAAAGCGTGTGTAGGACAGGACCCAGGCGACGGCGACGGCAAATGGCAGACTGCCCAGCACGGCGACAACCGCCACCCGCAGCGTCAGCCAGATCGCCTGCCATTCATCCGGTGTGAAATCCATGATTACAACATGTCGGGCTGGTCGACATCGCGCAACACGCCGGGGTCGTCGACCGCCAGTTCGCCCACCTGGTCCGGGATGGCCTTCAGGATAGCGCGGGCGCCCTGGTCGCCGGTCAGCAGCATGATATCGGCAAACAAAGCGCGCCCCAGCAGCACCGGATTACCGCGTTGGCCCTCATAGGTCGGGAAGAGGGCAGCCTGTCCAGTATGAAAACCGGCAAGCCGATCGAGCGTATCGGGACGCACAAAGGGCATGTCGCCCAGGCAGATCAGCGCACCCGGACAATCGGCCGGCACGGCATCGACGCCTGCCCTCAGCGAGGCCGACATGCCCTCGGCGAAGTCCGGCGCATGGTGGAAGGAAAGACTCAGGCCGGCCAGCGCCGCCTCGATGTCGGACGCCTCATGGCCGGTCACGACCAGCACCGGGCGGACGGCGGATTTAAGGATCGCCTCGGCGGTACGGCGCACCATCGGCTGGCCATCGATTGCGGCCAGCAGCTTGTTGTCGTCGCCCCAGCGGCGCGACTCCCCGGCGGCGAGCAAAATGGCGGCGACGCTAGAGATAATCCTTCTCCTCTTCCTGGCCGATCAGCAGGCCGCCGACGCCCATTCCGGCGACGATGGCGTGCGTGACCGGGAAACCGGCGGAAAGCCGCTCCAGCACCCAGTCCAGCCCGTTGCGCGCCGGCGAGCGAGCGCAGCCGGGCAGGCCCAGAACGGGCGTGCCGCCGATCTCGGCGATCAGAATCAGATTGCCGGGATCGACCGGCATGCCCAGCCGCTCGATGCGGCCGCCGAGCGCCTCGATCGCGGCGGGGATGACATCGCGCCGGTCGACAATGGCCGACGCGCCGATAACCAGCAGGATGTCGCATTTCGCTTCCAGCGCAGCCGCCATATCGGCGGTCAGCCGGTCGACATCATGCGGGCAACGTGTCTCCCCGGTAATGCCGCCGCCCAGCCGCGCCATGCGATCGGCGGTGACTCTGGAGGTCTTGGCCATGACGCTGGGCTTGAGGTCTGCCGTCACGGTCTGAATCAGCCTTGCCTGGAGCGGGCGGAACGGATGAACCGAGATCGCCGCGCCCTGTCCGACCGCGATGCACCGATCCAGAACGATTCCGGGCACGGCGAAGGGTATGATCTTGACCGTTGCCACCATCTTGCCGGTTTCGACCGGGGCAAGCATCGGAAACGTGGCGAGCGTCACATCCTCAGTCACCGCATTGACCCGATCGATGGCAGCAGGGTCGAAAGACAGCAGGCCGGAATGGATGGCGAAGAGATTGACCCGCCCGGTCGCCGGAGCGCCTTGGGCGGCGCCGGAGGCGCCGACGACCGCCGCTGCAACCCGGCGCGCTGCCTCATTTTCCTGAACATCGCCCGGACCCAACAGCGCCACGGTGACCTCTTCGACACCGGCGTCCCTCAACGCGGCCAGTTCCGCCAAACCCAACACCTGCCCCTTGCGGAAGACCGCGTTACCCCGCCGCACCGAGTGGGCCAGGATGCCGCCGCCGGCAGCCTCCAGCTGCACCTTGCCGAACCTCAAGCCTCGGCTGCCTGCAACGCACGGCCGTGCCGTGTGGCGACAATATCGGCCATGATCGAGACCGCGATCTCCCCCGGCGAGATCGCTCCGATCGGCAGGCCGACCGGGGCGTGCAGGCGGGCCAGCGCCGCATCGTCGAATCCCTCGGCCCGCAGTCGCGCGAGCCGGCCGGCATGAGTCTTCCGGCTGCCCAGCGCGCCGATATAGAAGGCGGCGGAGTTGAGCGCGACGATCAGCGCCGGATCGTCCAGCTTCGGGTCGTGGGTCAGCGTCACGATCGCGGTCGCGGAATCCGGGGCCAGCGCCGCCACCGCCTTGTCCGGCCAGTCGTGCGACAGCCCGACATCGGGAAAGCGTTCGGCACTGGCGAAGGCTGTACGTGGATCGACGACATCGACGGTGAAGTCGGCCAGCCGCGCCAACGGCACCAGCTTCTGCGCGATATGCACCGCGCCGACCACGATCAGGCGCGGTGTCGGCTGGAAGACATGGGTGAAGATTTCATCGTTGCCCGCCGGCTCAACCCCGGTGCGCACCTGGCCGGCATCGGCGACGTGCTGCGCCCCGGTGCCGAGTTCGGTGACAAGGGCGATGCCACGCCGATCGCGCCGTGCGGCGCGCAGCGCATCCAGCGTCGCGCGCTTCACAGCGCGGTCACCGGCTCGACGAAAATCCGCACGGTTCCGCCGCAGGCCAGGCCCACGGCCCAGGCCTCCCCATCCGACACGCCGAAGGTCAGCAGGCGCGACTTGCCGTCGGCCATCGCCTCGCGCCCGGCCTCGACCACCGCGCCCTCGACGCAGCCGCCGCTGACCGAGCCTTCGAAGCGGCCGTCGCCGGCAATCGCCATCTGCGATCCGACCGGACGGGGCGATGAACCCCAGGTCTGGACCACGGTCGCCAGCGCGACCGGCTGGCCGGCGTCGAGCCAGTCAGCGGCGCGGTCCAGCACCTTCAGCACGTCGTCGTTTTCGTCACGCATGGATCAGTTATGCCCCAGCACGGCATGCGGCTCATAGACTTCTTCAAGCCGCTTGATCTCATCCTCGTCCAGCTTCAGCGACAGGGCGGCGACGGCGTCCGGAATATGGTGCGGCTTGGAGGCGCCGACGATCGGCGCGGTGATATGGGGCTTGGACAGCATCCAGGCAAGTGCAACCTGGGCCGGCGGCACCTGACGGCCGGCGGCGACCTCGCTGACCCGTTCGATCACCTTGGCGTCGCCCGGATGGGTGTAAATGCGCTTGGAGAAATCGTCGGTCTGGGCCCGGGTGGTATTGGCCGACAGGTTGCCGGCAAGCTGGCCGCGCGCCAGCGGGCTCCACGGGATCAGGCCGATGCCCTGGTCCTCGCATAACGGGATCATCTCCCGCTCTTCCTCCCGGTACATCAGGTTGTAGTGGTTCTGCATCGACACGAACCGGCTGAAACCCATCTGCTCGGCCACCAGCAGCATCTTGGTGAACTGCCAGGCATGCATCGACGAGGCGCCGATATAGAGCGCCTTGCCGGACTTGACGACGTCGGTCAGCGCCTCAAGCGTTTCCTCGATCGGCGTGTCGTAATCGAAGCGGTGAATCTGGTAGAGGTCGACATAGTCGGTACCCAGCCGGCGCAGGCTGTTGTCGATCGAATGCATGATGTGCTTGCGCGACAGGCCGCGATCGTTCGGGTCCTCGCTCATCGGTGAGAAAACCTTGGTGGCGATGACGCTATGGTCGCGCTGTACGCCGAATTCCTTCAGCGCCCGGCCTAGAATCTCCTCGCTGACGCCGACCGAATACATGTCGGCCGTGTCGAAGAAATTGATCCCGGCCTCGACGGCCTGCTTGATGAAGGGCAGCGCATCGCCCTCCTCCAGCACCCAATCGCGCCAGGTCTTGGAGCCATAGGTCATGCAGCCGAGGCACAGGCGTGAGACCTTGAGGCCGGTCTGGCCGAGATTGACGTAATCCATGGGGATGCTTCCGAAGAGTGGGAGGTCCTCTAAAGCTTATAGCGCACCGCCCGCTTTACCAGGGCGATTCCGTGCGTCAGGCGACCGCGCGCTGCCTGCCCCTGAAACTCCACAGGATCGCCAGCCCGGCGGCCGCCAACGACAATCCTCCCATCCACAGGAAGGCGCCGTGCAGGCCGAAGACGGCGCGGAATGGGGTCAGCGCCGGCGGGTGCAGGAACTGACCAAGGAACAGGCAACCCATCGCCAACCCGACCGCATTGGCGCTGGCCGAGAGCGGGACGGCGCTCATCACCGCGGTGGTCATCAGCGGCGTGTTGAAGCCGCTGCCGATACCGACCAGCCCGGCGCATGCCGCCAGCAGCCAGACGTTGAGGGTCGAGGCGAAGCCGGCATTGCCGAGCGCGAGCAGGACCCAGGTCAGCGCCAGGGTCAGGCTGAAGCCGAGCGCCGGCCGCACGAAGCGAAAGACATAGGCGCCGACGACCGTGCCGATCGAGGTCATCAGCATGACATTGGCGATGGTGGCCGGGTCGGTGAGGCCCTCCTCGTTCATCAGGAAGGCGCCCTGGATGGTTACCGTGTACATGCTGATGCTGACCAGGATGATCATCACATAGATGCCCCAGGCGCGTGCGATCGCCCCCCACTGGCCGGCAGTCGCCTCGGAACTTTCGGCCCGCACCTCGGTGATGGTGAACAGGCCGATCAGGAACAGGGGAATGCCGCTCAGATACAGGGCAAAGGGTCCGTGCCAGCCGCCTTGTTCGGTGAGCCAGGCCGCGGCTTTGAGCACGACGAGCGAACCTGCGCCGCCGATGATCGTGAACCAGCCGATCAGCTTGTCGCGCTGCGCCGGGTCGGGATAGTAGTCGCCGATCAGCGATACGCCGATCGTGACATAGCCGGAAGCGGCGACGCCGAGCAACAGCCGCGAGCCCAGAAGGGTCCACAGGTCCGGCGCGTAGGTGCCGATGCCGCCGGTGATGCCGTAGGCCAACGCCGAGATCAGCAGCACCCAGCGCTTGCCGAAGCGCCCAGCAGCCCAGCCGGCCATCACGCCACCGACGGCCATCGACAGGGCCGAGATGGTGGTGACGTACTGGGCGACCAGCGTGCCGTCCCACCCATCGCCGGCGAAATGCGCCCCCATTTCGGGCATCGCTGGCAGGATCGCGAGTTGCACCATGCCGGCAAGGATGGCCCCGCCCATGAGCACGACCATGCGGAAAAAGCGATAGGGCGCGGAGCCCTGGGCTTCGGAAACGGCCATAATGATGCTCCCCAATGCTGGCTCGGCGGACGATCAGGCCGGCGCCCGGACCCCACCTTTGAACCGCCACAGCGCCGCGATCACCGCGGCAACCGCCGAGGCCCCACCCAGCCAAAGGAATGCGCCATGCAGGCCGAAATTGTTGGTCAGTGGCTTGACCACGAAGGGGTGCAGGAACTGGCCGAGGAAGATGCAGCCAAGCGCCATGCCCATCGCCCGGGCGCTGGCCGAGGGTGAGACCATGTTCAGTACGGTCGTCTGGGTCAAAGGCTGCATCAGGCCGCTGGCCATCCCGACCGCGCCGGCGCAGATCGCGAACACGGCGAAGCTGTCTGTCGACGGAAAGCCTAGATTGCCGACCGCCAGGAAGGCCCAGGTCAGCGCCAGGGTCAGGGAGAAGCCGAGGGCGGGGCGCACAAAGCGGAAGAGATAGGCGCCCGCCATGCTGCCGGCAGTCGAGAACAACATGACGTTCGATTGGGTCGAAGGATCGGTCAGGCCGTTCTCGGCCATCATGTAGGTCCCCTGAATGGTGACCGCGTACATCGAGATCGCGATCAGCGTGATCAGCGCATAGATGCCCCAAGCGCCCCAGATCGAATCCGATCCGGCCGCGGCCGCGGTGGCGCCAGCATCGGTCTGGCGAACATCGCGGATCAGGAACACGGCCATCAGCATCAGCGGCAGGGCGACGATGTAAAGCGCGAAGGGCGAATGCCAATCGCCCAGCTTGGTCAGGAGGCCGGCAGCATAAAGGACGACCAGCGATCCGCCCCCGCCGACAATGGCGTACCAGCCGAGCAGCCGGTCGCGCTCGCCCTCGCCCGGATAATAGTCGCCGACATAGGAGACCGACATCGTGATATAGCCGGCGGCGGCGATCCCGAGGATCAGCCGCGAAGCCAGCAAGGTATAGAGATCGGGCGCATAGGCGCCGTAGATGCCGGCCAGGCCGTAAATCAGCATCGCGGCCAGCAGCGTGTTGCGCTTGCCTAAGCGGCCCGAAAGCCAGCCGATCAGCGGTGCGCCGAAGGCCATCGCAGGCGCGGCGATCGTCATGACGTTCTGCGCCGCGAAGGCGCCGTCTATTCCCAGGCCGGTGAAATGCGCCGCCATGCCGGTCTGCGCGGGGATTACCGCAAGCTGCACCATGCCGGCCAGTACCGGAGCGGACAGCAGCACCACCATGCGAAGCGCCCGGAAAAGAGACGATTCACTGTTTTCGGACACGGCAACCATCTGATCTTCCCCATTCCGGTGCGCCGCCTTGAGGCGGTCGTTGGACGGCGGCGATTAGGGCACAGCGGGGCGTGGCGTGCAACCGAAAGAAGGCAGAAATTGGGCTACCTTGCGCCAAGCCGGCGCGGTGATTAGAGATTTCGCCGTGCCGCTCTTTCCCGCCCGAGCCCCGTCCGCCGCGTTTCCGCCCGACTATCTGGTCGAGCGGGTGCTGTTCCGTGACGCCATGATGCTGGTGATCGATAAGCCGGCCGGCATACCGGTACATCAGGGACCGGGCGGCGGGCCGAACCTGGAGCAGTATTTTCCGGCGCTGACTTTCGGCCTGCCCCGCCTGCCTGCCCTCGCCCACCGGCTGGACCGCGACACCAGCGGCTGCCTGATATTGGGGCGGCACCGCAAGGCGCTCGCCCGGCTGGGCAAAATGTTCCAGAACGGCCGCGTCGAGAAGACCTACTGGGCCCTCGTCGAAGGTGCGCCACCCGAGGCCGCCGGGCGGATCGACCTGCCGCTGCTGAAGGTCACGCGCAAGGACCACTGGCGGATGTATCCCGACCCGGCCGGCCTGCCGACGGTCACCGACTACACGGTCATGGGCAACGCCGGGGGCTTAAGCTGGGTGGAGTTTCGTCCACAGACCGGCCGCACCCATCAAATCCGCGTTCACGCCGCGGCGATCGGCTGCCCGATCCTGGGCGACCCGGTTTATGGGCGCCCCCAGGAAGACGTGCCGCTGAACCTGCACTCACGCGGCGTCGTCGTGCCGTTGTATCCGACCAAGGACCCGGTGGCCGTGACCGCGCCGCCGCCGCCGCATATGCTGGAGGCGCTGGCCGCCTGCGGCTGGCAAGCACCGTGAGACGATAGGCATGCCGAACAATCCGCTTTTCGACCTGGCGATCAACAGCTTCATCACCTTTTTCGTGATCATCGATCCGATCGGGCTGATCGGGATCTTCAACGGGCTGGCCGCGGGCATGACCCCGCGCGACAAAAGACGGCTCGCGGTGCGGGGTGTCGCGGTCGGCAGCGGCATCCTGCTGCTGTTCGCGCTGGGCGGCGACCGGATATTGGGCGCGCTCGGCATCTCGCTTCCGGCCTTCCGCGCGGCCGGTGGCGCCATGCTGTTCATGCTGGCGGTCGAGATGATGTTCCAGCGCCGCCAGGCGCGCAGGCGCGAGGCGGCGGAGAGCGTGGCCGACGAGCCGCATCCCGAGGATGTCGGCATCTTCCCGCTGGGCATCCCGCTGATCGCGGGGCCCGGCGCCATCACCTCCGCCCTGCTGCTGACCAGCCGCCACAAGGGCGAAATGGTCGAACAGGGGATCGTGCTGGCGGCGATCCTGGCGGTGCTGCTGATCACGCTCGTCACGTTCCTGGCCGCCGACCGCCTTGGCCGGTTCATCGGACCGACCATCGTCGGCATCACCACAAGACTGCTCGGCATTCTGCTGGCAGCCGTCGCGGTCGAGTATATGGTCGTGGGCGTCCATCAGATATGGGACGCCGCCCGGTAGGGCGATAGTACGATGTCAAATTTGCAAACTCTCAGGACCGCGCTGGAGCACCTGAAGGCCGGCCGCTTCGACCAATGCGCCGCCCTTTGTCGGCCGTTGCTCGCAGCCGACCCGAACGACGTGGATGCGCGTTTCTTCCTGGGTGTCTGCCTGGGCGCGGGCGGACAACTGGACGAGGCGGTCGAGCATCTGACTACGGTGATCCAAACCCGGCCCGACCATATCGATGCGCGGCGCGAGCTGGCCCGGATGCTGCAGGCGCAGGGGCTGGCGCTGGCCAACGAGGGCCAGGTGGATGAGGCAATTGGCGTCTTCGGCAAGGCGGTGGCAGCCGATCCGGCGAATGCCGCCGCCCGGGCCAATCTGGGCAACGCGCTGGCGACGGAGGGACAGTTCGAGGACTCTTTGGCCGCAATCACGGATGCCTTGCGCCTGTCGCCCGCCGACATCGACATCAACGTCAACCGCGCGGTGACGCTGCTGAAAGCCGGCCGGTTGCCGGAGGGCTGGGCCGCGAACGAATGGCGGCACAAGAAGCCGGGGCGGGAGAAGCTGCCCCCTGCCCTGATGCTGCCGAAGCTGGCGCATCTGGGTGATCTCGCGGGGCGCACCATCGTCGTCTATCACGAGGAAGGATTCGGCGACACGATCCAGTTCCTGCGTTATGCCCAGCTGCTGGCTGAAGCCGGCGCGCGGATCATCCTGTGGGTGCCCCAGGAACTGGTGCGGCTGATGCGCGGACAGGCCGGCATCGCCGAGGTGCTGACCGGGAACGTCAACCTGCCGCCATTCGACTATCATTGCCCGATCATCAGCCTGCCCTATGTGTTCGACACAACGGTCGAGACGATTCCCGCGCGGAATTCCTATATCCAGGCCGACGCGGCGCTGGTGGCGGACTGGGCCGCGCGCCTGCCGCCGGGACCACGCGTCGGTTTGGTCTGGGCGGGGGAGCCCCGACCTCACGACCCGATCGCCGAGGCGCTGGACCGGCGGCGCAGCCTGCCGTTCAAGATGCTGTTGCCGCTGACCGTCACGCCCGGCATGTCCTTCGTCAGCCTGCAGATGGGAGCGGCGCGCGACCAGATCGCCAACGGCGTCCATGACCCGATGGGCGGCGTGAAGGACTTCGCCGACACCGCCGCGATCATCGCCAATCTGGATGCGGTAATCTCGGTCGACACCGCCGTCGCCCATCTGGCCGGCGCGATGGGAAAGCCGGTCTTCCTGCTGGACCGCTATGACAATTGCTGGCGCTGGCTGCATGGCAGGGCCGACAGCCCGTGGTACCCGACACTGATGATCTTCCGGCAGACGCAAATGGGCGAATGGCTGGGGCCGGTCACCCAGGCGGCCGAGACGCTGGAGGAGTTTTTCCCGATGGCCGAGGGGTCCGATGAGGGGCCGGATGGCTGACGGGGCAATCCGGGTGCTGGCCGCCGGTATGGTCGGCAGCGGCAGCACCTATCTCTACAATGTCATCCGCGAAATCCTGGCCTCGGATGTGCGCGTCCCCACGGTCGCGGCCTATTCCGACGACTGGAACCCGCTGTTCATGACGCATCGGCGTCTGGTTTTGAAGAGCCATTGCGGCATCGATGCGCTTGCCCCGCTGGCCGAGCGCGGCGTGCTGCTGCCGGTCGTTTCGGTGCGCAATCCCGGCGACAGCGTCTGTTCGGATATGGAGCGTTTCGGCTTGCCCTTCGACATCGCGCTGAAGCGGGTGGAGCTGTCGCTCAAATTCTGCGCCGCGCTGAGGCCGCTGCAGGAGACGGTGCTCTACCGCTATGAAGACGGCTTCGCTGCGAATCCGCGGACCGTTGTCGGTCTTGCTCAAATACTCGGGATCAGGCTGCCGGCCGACCGGTTGGCCGAAATCGCCCGTAGGTACGAGGCCTCGGCGGTCCGCGCCTACGCCGATACGCTGGACGGTGTCCCCAACCTGATGCGCAGCCCAGGCGGCGACGCCTGGTGCCCGACAACCCAGATCCATCGCGGCCATATCGGCAAGCAGGTATCAGGCCGCTGGCGCGCCCTGCCCGACACCCAGCGCCGCCTGATCGATGATGCCTGCGGTGAGGATGCGCTGTCGTTCGGGTATGACTGCGCGGGGTAGAGGCGGCGCGTGAGGGCGCCGCCTCCTTAATTCACCAGATCTTGCACACTTCCTTACGCACCATCGGGCTGGTCGGCCCGCACTGATAGGCGGAGGCGAAGGCGGGGACGTTGCCGATGGTGCCGACGACCCGGAAGTTGGCCAGCGGGTGCGGATCGGACAAAGCGCGGTTGCGGGCTTCTTCCGGCCGGATATTCTGCTCCCAAATCTGGGCGAAGCTGGCATAGAAGCGCTGCTCAGGGGTCAGGCCGTCGATCGGCTTGCCGGCCTTGGCCTGCGGCGTCTTCAGGAAGGCGCGGTGGGCGATGACGGTGCCGCCGAGGTCGGCGATCGCCTCGCCCTCCTCCAGCTTGCCCTGCTCATGCACATCGTCGACCGCGACGAAGCCGTCATATTCGTCGGCGATGCATTTGCCGCGCGCGGCGAACTTGTCGGCATCCTCCTTGGTCCACCAATCCTTCAGATTGCCCGTGGCATCGAAATTGCGGCCCTGGTCGTCGAAGCCGTGGGTCATTTCATGGCCGATGACGATGCCGATGCCGCCATAATTCACCGCGTCGTCGGCATTCACATCGAAGAACGGCGCGAACAGGATGCCGGCCGGGAAATTGATGCTGTTGTCCGGCGGATTGTAATAGGCATTGGTTTCCATCGCCGACATCAGCCATTCGTCATGGTTGGTGGGCTTGCCGATCTTCTTCAGATCGCGATGCTCCGAGAACTTCATGACCGCGAGCACGGCGTCGCCATAAAGCATCTTGTCGGAGATTTTCAGAGCCGAATAATCGATCGGCTTGTCGGGATAGGCGATATGCTCGGACATCTTGTCGAGCTTCGCGGTCGCCAGCTTCTTGGTCGCGACGCCCATCCAGTCCAGATCCTGGATATCCTCGCGCAGCGTCTGGCGGATATTGTGGACCATCGCCGTCATCCGTTCCTTGGTCCCGGCCGGAACCAAATTCTTGACGAATACCTTGCCGACAGCGTCGGGCATCGCGCCCTTGACCGCGAGCATGCAGCGCTGCCAGCGCGGCCGCTGTTCCTTCGCGCCGCTCAGCAGCTTGCTGAACTCGAACTGCTCGTCGACGAAGCGCTTCGGCAACGCGTTGCCGCCACTGGCGATGACGTTCCAGCGCATATAGGCCTTGAGCGCGGCCGGATCGGTCTTGGTCAGCACCGGCCCCAGGCCTTTTACGAAGTCCGGCTGGTTGACGTCGACCTTGTCGACCATCGGCGACTGGATCGCCTTCATGAAAACCGTCCAGTCGAAATCGGACGACAGGCCCTGCAAATCCTTGACCGGCATCAGATTGTAATTCTTCAGCGGATCGCGCAGCTCGATCGGCGTGCGCGTTGGCGGAGTCTTCGCCCGCCAGGACGAACATCTTGGCGATATGGGCGACCAACTTGTCGCGGATCATCTTCGATTTGTCGTCGGTCTTGGTGTAATAGTCCTTGTTCGGCAGGGTCAGCCCGCCCTGGCCGACGGCGCCATTCTCATGGTCGCTGTTCAGACCGTCCGGCGACGAGCCGTAGTTGAAGAAGACCGAAATGCCAGCGTCCTGCAGCTTGGAGACTTCGGCCAGAATCGCGGCGCGATCAGGCAGCGCGTCGATCGGCTTCAACTGGGCCTGCAACCAGGCGTCGCCTTCTTTTTCGATCCGATCCTCATCCATGCAGGCTTTGTAGTAGTTGGTGACGCGGACGAAATCGGGGTCGCTCTTGTCCGGCGTGACCGCGAGCTTGTCCAACAGCTCATGCATATTGGCGAGATTGGTCTCGGCCAACTGGTTGAACGAGCCCCAGCGCGACAGATGCGCCGGGATTGGATGCGACGCGGTCCAGCCGCCGGTGGCGAATTTATAGAAATCGTCGCAAGGCT
>Ga0302314_10018226_pt1 | contig 11719 bp, 10 predicted proteins | sample III_Palsa_N2_3_FD_200533 | JGI IMG/M metagenome (GOLD analysis project Ga0302314, IMG submission 200533) | Peat permafrost microbial communities from Stordalen Mire near Abisko, Sweden - III_Palsa_N2_3 | ecosystem: Environmental > Terrestrial > Soil > Palsa > Peat permafrost | place: Sweden...
CGGCGCAGGGGCACCAGGCTGGTGCGCGTCGGGTCGGTCATCCCGGTGACCAGATTGACGGTGCGCAGCATGGCGCGGCCGTCGGCGCCGCGGCGGATGACCACCACCTCTCCGCGCCGGGCGGAGGTCTTGAAACCGCCGGCCATGATGACCGCCTGCAGCGCGTTGATGTCGCCGGGCATGTCATAGACCCCGGGCTTGTCCACCTCTCCACCCACGAACACCCTCAGCGGCGTCGGCGTCTTGACGTCGATATTGACCTGCGGCCGCAACAGCTGGCTGGCGTAGGCGGCGGAGATCTCGGCCTGGGCGTCCGTGATCGCGCGATCGGCCACCATCACCGGATCCAGCAGGGGCAGGCTGACCCGTCCGTCGGCTTGGACGGTCACCGTCCGGTTCAGCTCCGGCGCGGCCGGGATCTCCACGGTCAGCACGTCGCCGGGATAGAGCCGATAGGGCGGCTCGGCGTCGCTCCAGGTGGCGTAGCCGATATTCGGGAACCGCGCGGTCGGGGTGGGCGAGGGTGTGAACAGCTCAGGCCGGTCCGCACGGGAGGCGCAGGCCGTAAGGACGAGCAGCAGACTGAGCGCGGACAATCGCGCCTTGGGATGGTGCGCCATGGGGCTTCCAGCGGGCCTTTCAAAGCATGGCGCAAGGTTAACGAAAATGGGTAACCAACCGTTAATCGCGAACCGCCAGGGTCGGAAATGCATAGTAACCGTCGCGGATTCGCATGACCGAGAGCGCCTGGGCTCCAGAATCCCACAGGTCCGCCCAGGGGAACCGCCCGGGCGGCGAAGGACGCGCGCGTCCGCGCTACGCGCCTAGCGACGTCGTCACTCTTTTGTGGCGCGAGTGGCCGCTGATGCTGGTCGTGTTCCTGGTGATCGTGCTGGCCGGTCTGGCCTTCGCCCTGACGCTGAAGACGGTCTATCCGGCGGAGTCCAGCCTGCTGGTGCGGCTGGGTCAGGAATATGTCTACCAGCCGCGCGTCGGCGACGCCGCCCGCGGCGCCGTGCCGGAATCAGACGCGGTGATCCAGTCGGAAGTCGAGATCCTGTCCAGCGCTCAGGTGAAGGAAAAGGTGATCGAGCGGATCGGCATCGAAAAGCTGTTTCCGGACCTCGCCGCCGGCTACGGCCAGGCCAGCGAGGATCGCCAGCGGCTGCTGATGGGCCGCGCGGTGGCCGCGATGACCAAGGGGTTGAAGGTCAACACGGCGCCCGGCGCGCCGGTGGTGCGCCTGGTCTATGAGCATCCCGATCCGGTGCTGGCCGCGCGGGTGTTGAACACCCTGCTCGAAGAATATCTGATCTATCGCCGCGCCATCCTGCTGGACCCCACCGCGCCGCTGGAAGCCCAGCGCAAATCCTTCGAGGATCGGCTGAACCAGGCCGACCAGGCCTATGAGAACTTCCTGGGCAGCAACAATATCGGCGACTTCGAAGCCGAAAAGACCTCGTTGAGCGCGCTGCAGGCTTCGCTCGAACAACAGAAACTGGCCGCGGATTCTCAGCTGAAGGAGCGGGAAGGCCGCCTCGCCGGCCTGCAGTCCCAGACAGGCCAGGTGACGCCGGAGATCGGCCTTTATCGCGACGTCGATCACGTGGCCCAGGACAAGCTGGTCGAGCTGCGCCTGCAGCGCGAAAGCCTCTTGGCCCGCTACAAGCCCGACGCCGCGCCGGTGCGCGACCTGGATGTCCAGATCGCCGGCCTGCAGCGGGCCATGGGCGAGGGCGGCGTGCAGGGCGAGGGCGCCCGGCGCATCGGGGTCAATCCGATCTACCAGACCATGATGTCCGACCGCATCCAGCTGACCGCCGAGATCGCCGCCCTGCGCAAATCCTCCGAAGCCCTGGCCGGTCAGGTCGACCAGGTGACAGAGCGCCAGCTGCGCCTGGCCCAGCTGGAGCCGCAGTACCAGGGCCTGACCCGCGACCGCGACGTGCTGCAGAACAATGTCCGCGACTTCACCGTCAAGGAGCAGGAATCCCAGGCCACCGACGCTATCGCGCGCCAGGGCAACGACAATATCAGCATCATCGAGCGCGCCGTGATCCCGACCCAGGGCAAGAGCTTGAAACTGCCGGTCCTGGCCCTGGCGATGCTCCTGGGCGGCTTCACGGCCCTTTGCGCCGGCCTGCTGCGGATGTTCCTGCGGCCGGGCCTGGCCACCGCCGAGCTTGCCGCGCGAACCCTGGACCTGCCGGTCCTGGCCACGGCCGGGGTGAAGTCCGAGGGGTGGATTTAGGAGGGCGCGCGGCCAGTTCTGTCCGGTTTGTCCTTTTCCGGCGACGCTACCTCGTTCTTCAGCTCAGCCGTCGCACCGACGGCCGCCTGGTGCACGCGGCCAAGGAAGTCCAGCAACAGCGCCAGATCCTTGTCGTCATAGCCTGACAAGGCTCCAACCGAGGCGCGCGCCATCGGCTCGTACAGGGGCATGATCCTCTGCAGCGCCTCCGGAAGCACCTTGACCAATACCTTTCGGCGGTCGTCGGGATCGGACTCGCGCTTGGCGAAACCGGCCCGTTCCAGTCGGTCGATCACGCCGGTGATGGCGCCGGTGGTCAGACCGGTCAGCCGCGCCAACTCGCCGGCCGTCACCGCGCCGCGCGTGAAGATAAAATCCAGGCATTCCAGATCGGCGCCGCCGACGCCCAGGCGCTCGGCGACGGTCTGGCTGTAGAGCACGCCTTGCCCGCTCACTTCGCGCATCGCCCGGTTGAGGGCGGCCATCAGTTCGTCACGGTTCATTCGTCGCCTTGACAGGGTGGATTATATTATCTTAGTAGATAAATATCTTATAAAATAAGATTCATATCAGCCAAGGGGGAATGCGGCCATGGATATCGCCTCGAAGCCGCGAGGGAAAGCCTACAAGAGCCTGCCGATGGAAGGGATGATCGCGACCTGGTACGCCAAGAACACCGCCAATCTGCGCGCCGATTTCGAGGCCGAGGCCAAGCGGATCGCCGCGCGGCTGGAGCCGGACGCGCGCGTTCTCGAAATCGCGCCGGGACCTGGATACCTCGCCATCGCGCTCGCCAAGCTGGGGAGCTACAGGATTACGGGCCTGGACATCAGCCGAAGCTTCGTCCGCATCGCCACGGAAAACGCGTTCATCGCCGGGGTCAAAGTCGACTTCCATCACGGCGACGCCGCCGCGATCCCGTTCCCTGACGACAGTTTCGATTTCATCGTCTGCCGGGCGGCGTTCAAGAATTTCAGCGATCCGACCGGCGCCTTGGCCGAGATGCACAATGTGCTTCGCCCCGGCGGCGAGGCGCTGATCATCGATATGAGCCGGGATGCCTCGAACGCGGCGATCGACGACGTGGTCGACAACATGAAGTTGGGGACGATCGACGCCCTGATGACCCGGGCGGTGTTCAAGCACAGCCTGCGCAAACGGGCCTATTCTCGGGCCGATTTCCAGCGCATGGCCGCCGCGACCCCGTTCGGGAAGGCTGAAATCAAGGAGGAATCGATCGGTCTCGAAGTGTGGCTGCGCAAATGACCCAGGAAATCGCCAGCAAGCGGGCTTTCGGCGCGCCGGCGCCGCTGGAATTTTCCAGGTGGCTCGCGCTCGGCGCCGTCGCCGGTCCGTTGGTGCTGACGCTGGCCTGGCTCGTCCTTGGCGCGCTAAGGCCGGGCTTCTCGCATATCAGTCAGCCGATCAGCGGCCTGGGCGTAGGTCCGAACGCGCCTTGGATGAATCTCGCGTTCGAACTCAGCGGGTTGCTGACCCTGGCCGGCCTGGTCGGCGCGTTCCGGACGATCCAGGAATTGGGCGTTGGCGCGCGCTGCATCTGCATCGCGCTGCTCGCGCCCTCGCCTCTGGGCGGGGCCATGGACGGCGTCTTCACGTATCAGTCGTTCTTCCTACACTTTGTGGGCTTTCTGATCGCGTTCGGAACAGCCGTCCCAGGCTTTCTGGTCGCGGGAACCTTGCTGCGCCGTATCCCAAGCTGGAGGCGGTTCGGCGGCTGGCTGATGCTGGCAGGCCCGCTGACCCTCGCTCTGACGGGTCTGTTTCTGGTCACGTTCAATCCGGCCGACGCGGGCGCCGGCCGCGGCGTCGCCGGGCTGACCGAGCGCGTGGCTCTGATCGAATTGCAGGCCTGGTTCGCCGCCCTGGGGTGGCTGGCTTTTCGTTCCGGCAAGACGGTCTAGACGTCGATCGGGCCGGGCGCTTCGGCCCGCGCCCCGCACGCGCTTATGATGGCGCCATGAACGCCCTGTCGATCTTCGGCCTCATCGCCGTCACCGCCATGCTGGTCTGTTACAGTTTCGAGGCGCGCTCGCCCTGGTGGACGCTGGGCTTCGCCGCGGCCTGTCTGCTGGGTTCGATCTACGGCTTCGCGCAGGGCGCCTGGCCGTTCGGACTGGTCGAGGGCGTCTGGGCCGCGGTGGCGCTTCGGCGCTGGTTTCAGCGGCGAGTCGCCGGCTGACGCAGCAGGTGCGACTCCGCCCCCACAACGCCGCCCGGCCTTTCATGTTAAAACTCCAGCAGTTCCGCGCGTGGCGATTCGGTTCATGGTCGATCTGACTTCAGAGATGCAGCAGCTCTGGGCGTCGTTGCGTGCGCCGCCGAAGGGCCAGGGGCGGGCGATCCAGTTCATCGCGGCGCGCGGCGGCGAGGGGACCTCGACGGTCGCCCGGGAATTCGCGCGCTACGCCGTTAGTCATGTGCGACGGGCCGTCTGGCTGGTCGACCTGGACCTGATGCACTCGCCCCAGAACGACGCGATCGCCGCCCAATCGGGCCGATACGGCCAGTTGGGACGCCAGACGGCGGCCTCGCCGGACGGGTCGACCTTCTTCACCGTGCGGCCGGCTTCGCGGGGGGCGGATGGCCGGCCGGCGAGCGACGCGCAGTTCCTGATCGCCTATCCGGTGGGCGGACCCCGCTTTTGGGTGACGCGGTTTCGGCGCGAACTGCTGCGGGCGCGCCAGTCCGTGCACATCCTGTCGAAGGGCGATTATTGGAACGCGCTTCGCCGCCATGTCGACCTGATCGTCGTCGACAGCCCGGCCGCGGATCGTTCGAACGCGGGCCTGACCGTATCGCCGTTCATGGATTTCTCGGTGCTGGTGGTGGCCGCCGACCAGGGCGACGCCGCCGCGCCGTCCGCCTTGAAGGATTCGATCGTCGCCGCCGGCGGTCGCTGCGCCGGCCTGGTGTTCAATCGCGCCTCGGCCCGCCCGCCCGCTTTTTTCCGGAAGATCCTGTCGTGACCAGCCAGACCTGGCCGGCGCCGATCGCGGAGCCACGTCGGCGCGTCATGGACATCGCGGCGTTTGGCCTGTCGGTCTTGATGCTGCTGACCTATAGCGAGGCCTGGGTGGCGCCCCTGATCGGCGACAGCGTCGATGCGCAGGCCTCGAGCCTGGTGCGCACCCTCTATTTCCCGGCCTACGCCGCCGGCCTGTTCCTCATCGCGCTGCGCCCCTGGGACAGCGTCATGGGTCTGGCGCGTCAGCCGTTCCTGGTGGCGCTGCTGGTCATCGCCGGAGCCTCGATCGGCTGGTCGGTGGCGCCGGACCAGAGCCTGCGGCGCGAGGTGGCGCTGATCTTCACCACGCTGGGCGGCGTGGTGCTGGGCGCGCGCTGGCGCTGGCCGACCCTGGTCGAGATTATCGCCACGGCTTTCGCGGTTCTCGCCATCGTCTCGCTGATCGTTTGCGTCTTCATGCCGACTCTGGGACGCATGCAGGATCTTTTTCCCGGTTCCTGGCGCGGGGTGTGGGCGGAAAAGAACACCTTCGGCGGCATGATGGTGTTCGCGTTCCTGGCCTTCGCCGCCGCGGCCTGCTTCACGCCCAGGCGCGCCCTGCTCTGGTGGGGCATGGCGGGCCTGTCGGTGGCGCTGATCCTTCTGTCGACGTCCAAGACCTCGCTGGTGGCGCTGGTCCTGGGCATGGCGGCTTTGGGGTTTGTCCTGCTGGTGCGGCGCGGCGGCGCGATATCCGTGGTCGCCGTCTATGTCGCGGTGGTGGGCGTCGCGGGCCTCGCCGCCGGCATCCTGCTCGCGCCGGACGTCTTCCTGAATCTCCTGGGCAAGGACGCGACCTTGACCGGGCGCACCAAGATCTGGACCGCCGTCCTTCGGCTGATCCACCAGCAGCCCTGGCTCGGCTATGGCTACGCCGCGGTCTGGTCCGACGACAGCGGGCGCGGCCCGCTGGCCTGGATCGTCAAACAGGCGGGCTATAAGCCCGAGCACGCGCACAATGGCTGGCTAGAGCAGTGGCTGGGCATGGGCCTGATCGGCCTCGCCGCCTGGACCCTGTGTTTCCTGTCGACGTTGTTGCAGAGCCTTTGGGCGGTGTTCATGCGCCGCGGGGCCCTGTTCGCCTTCCCGCTGATGGTGGTCTACAGCCTGATGATCCTGACCGAGAGCATCGCGGTGGCCTATAACGACCTGCGCTGGGTGCTGTTCGTCATCGTCGCGACCCGGCTGGCCCTGCCCGAGCGCGACCCAGAGGCGTCACACCACATCCGCATAGAGCGCGGCCCGATAGAGCCGCACGGCCAGGTCGCGCAGGCCCAGCGGAATCCACTCGGCGAGGCCCAGCGATCGTAGCGCGGGCCGCCACAACCCTTTCAGCGGAACGGCTTTGAGCGCCCGGGCGGCGCGATAGCTGGGATAGTGGATGACGACCGCGCGGTGGCTAGCCACGACGCGGGCGAAATTGGCGGCGGACTGTTCGAACTTGGCGATCAGCACGGGGGCGGGATCCAGGCCCAGATGCGTGGCCGGATTATCCAGATGGACGATCGCGTGGCGCTGGACCACGCGCATGGCCCATTCGACGTCCTCCCAGCCCCAACCGGTGAAGCCCTCATCGAAACGCTCGGTCTCGAACACGTCGCGCCGCACCAAGAGGTTCGAGGTGAAGACGTGCTTTTCGGGCTCCTGGCGTCGGACCTCCGCCGGCGTGCAGTCCGACGCCAGCGCCATGTAACGATGCAGCGCGTGCTCGCCGCGCACGGGCGCCTGGTCCAGCGAGAAGCCGCCGAAGGCCACGGCGGGCGCGGACCGCTCGATCAGAGCCAGATAGGCGTGCAGGAAATGCGGACTGTCGGGCAGCATGTCGCTGTCCAGGAACAGCAGCCAGCGACCACGCGCCTCGCCGGCCAGGCGGTTGCGGCCCCTGGCGCGGCCGAGATTGAGCCGCAGCACGACCAGCCGTGCGGGCAGGATCATGCGGCCGACGGCCATGGCCACGTTCCCAGCCAACGCCTCGTCGCCGCTGCCGTCATCCAGCAGGACGACTTCGACGGCGCCATCCAGCGCTGGTCCCTCGCGATCAAGCGCGGCCAAGAGCCGGGTCGGATCGTCGTGCAGAAACGGGATCAGGATCGACACGACAGGCCGCGCCCCGGCCCAGGCCGGGTTCTCGAACAGGGTCTCGTCCAGGGCCAGGGCGTCGGTCATCAGGCGGTTCGCGCGCGCAGGGCTTGCAGCAGACGTCCCGAATGAGTCCGCGCACCGCAGATGTCGAGCAGCCAGGCCAGGACCGCGTAGACGATTAGGCCTAGCAGCGCCTTGCCGAACAGCTCCAGGGCGCCGCCGTAGGCCGGCAGGCTGCGCACCGCGAGCCCCATCGCGCCCGTCGCCAGGACCGTGCGTCCGAGCATGGTCCAGGGAATGGGCAGCGCCAGCGAGCGGCGGCCCAGGGTGTAGGACATCAAAACGCCGACGGCGTAGCTGGCCAGGGTCGCCCAAAGCGCGCCCTGCAGGCCGAATCTCGGCACCAGCATGATGTTCAGGACCAGATTGAGCGCCGCGGGGATGGCGATGGCGACCAGCAGCCGCTCGGTCCGGCGCGCCAGAGTGAAGGCCGTGTGCAGATAGTGGGTGTTGACGCCGGCGAGAAAGGCCGAGGCCGCGATCCAGGGCGTCACCTGGGCCGCGCCCTCGCGTAGGCCCGGCCCGATCATGATGTCGGCCAGGGGCTTGGCGACCAAGGCGAGGCCCACGGCCGCCGGCAGGGTCAGGGCCACCATGAAAGCCGACTGTTCGCGGGCCATGTCGCGCAGCGCCGTATGGCCGCCCCGCTCCAGCGCGGCGATGGCGGCCGGGCCGCCGGCCATGCCCAGCCAGATGAACACCACGTCCAGCGTGCGGTTCGCCAGGCTATAGCCGGCGTGATAGACCCCGACGCTGGTTTCGTTCAGATAGGCCGCGATCAGGAATCGGTCGGTCGTGGCCAGCACCAGCGCCAGGATCAGCGACAGCGCCACCGGCAGGCCATAGGCGGCGTACATGCGTGCTCGCGCCGGCTCGAACCGGCCGCCGCGCGCCCGGGGCAGGTCGGTCGGCAATACCCAAACCAAAAGCACGCCGGCCACGATCCCTGAGCCCAGCAAAGGCGCCGCGCCGCCTAGTCCCAGCCAGGCCAGGCCCGCGCCGGCGGCGAACCCGACGGCTGTCTGGATCACATCCAGCCGCGCGGCGCCGTTCACGTCGCCCGCCGCCCGCCGCCGCTCCTGCGACAGCTTGACCAGGCTGCGGATCGGCGTGGTCGCCAGCCCGGCGATGACGGCTAGCCTAAGCGCATTGGGCATCGGCCAAAACCAGATGAACACGGCCGCGACCGCCGGAAAGCCGATCGCCAACACGGCGTAGCACCGGTAGAGGGTGGCGAAATGCCCCGCCAGCCGGCCGGCCTCCGCCTCGCGCACATAGAACCGCGCCATTGAGGCCTCCAGCCAGACGAAAAGCCCGGTCTGGGCCAGGCTCATGGCCGAAAACGCCAGCGCATAGACGCCATAGGCTTGGGGCGACAGAATGCGCGTGAAGATGACGATGCTGAGCAGCCCCACCACGCCCTGCACGATATTGACTGGCAGGTAGCCGAGAACGCCGCGCCAGAACATGCGCTACCCGCCGCCTTATCGTGCGCCCTGCCGGTCGCCGAGCAGGCAGGGCAGGGTCATCACCATGATGTAGAGATCGAGCCAGAAGGATTGGCGCTCGATGTATTCGATGTCCAGCGCCACGCGCCGGCGGACCTGTTCCGGCGTCTCCATCGCCCCGCGCGAGCCATGGATCGCGGCCCAGCCGGTCATGCCGGGCTTCATCCGGTGCCTATGGGCGTATTCGGCGACCAGCCGCGCGGATTCCACGTCGCCGGTCATGGTGCCCGGCGCGTGCGGCCGAGGCCCGACCAGGGACATCTCGCCAAGCAGCACGTTGAACAGCTGCGGCAGCTCGTCCAGGCTGGTGTTGCGGATGAAGCGGCCGACCCGGGTGACCCGCGTATCGTTCCGCGTGATCTGCTGCGAAGCCATATCGTCGCGCAGGGCGTGATGCATGGAGCGGAATTTCCAGACCACGATGTCTTCGTTGTTGAAGCCGTGCCGGCGCTGGCTGAACAGGACCGGTCCTGGGCTGTCCAGACGGATCGCCAGGGCGATCGCGCCGAGGATCGGCAGCGCCATGATCGTGGCGATCGAACCCACGATCACATCCTGCACGCGTTTGGCGAAGGCGCGCCGCTCGTCCGAACGGGCGCCTGACATCTGGGCCAGCGGGGCGTCGAGCAGGCGCGACAGGGCGTTGGATTGACCCTCGTCCGCGCCGACATCGACCATCAGCGTAACATCGTTGGGCAGGGCGCCCAGCTTGGCCGCCAGCGCGTTCACCCGGACCTGGGCCATGGACGAGACCGTGATCACCACGCGATCGACATAGGGCATGATCCGGCTGTTCATCAGGGCGTCGGTGTCGCCCAGGACCGGCACGCCCAGGATCTCGTCGGGCGCGCGGTCCAGCCGGTCGTCAAAAATGCCCAGGATCGCGACCTCGCGCGACTCGATGGCCCGAGCGATCAGCCGCTCGGCGTTGGCGGTGGCGCCGACGATGACGATATTGGGGGTCAGCCGGCCCGATCGCCGCATGGACCGCGTCACCATCCACCAGGCGATGTGCAATCCGGTCAGAACGATGAAGATCGCGCCAAGCCACTGGCCGGCGCTCGTGGCCTGCGCGAGCGGGAAGGCGCTCACGGCCGCGCCGAACGCCAGCGCGAGGCCCGCGACGACGAAACCGGCGGCGACCCTCCACAAATGCGCGCCCAGGCCCTCGCGAGCCCTAAAACGGTAAGCGCCGAAGGCGCCGAGGGCGACCAGCAGCAAAGCGGCGATCCCCAGAAAGGGCATGGCCGCATTCAATGGCGTGCGCCAGACTCCGGCGGGATTGGCGATATCGCAGGCGATCCAGGCCAGGACCGCGGTCGTTGCGCCGTCCGCCACGCGATAGGTGCGCGACATGGCCTCGCCGCGCACCCGCGCGCGCGCCGAGATCAGCTTGCCGGGACGCAAGGGTCCGCGCCGGTTGGCGCCGCGCATCTGGCGGGCGACGACCTTCAGCTCGCGCTGCATCTGGTCGACCGAGGCCAGAGCCGCCTCGACGCTCTCGGGTATCTCCGATCGGCCCGCCTCGCCCTCGGGATCTGGCTGGGGACTGGGGCTCGCGGCGGTCGGGGACATCGGCTTCCAAACACGGATGGGCGCGACCGACAATCTGGCGCCTGCGCGTGAGCCTGAGGTTAACGCCAGGCCTTTTGGCGCAAGGCGGGGGATGCTTTCGCGAACGCGAGGCCGTAAGAGACCGATTGAAAATGGTTCGTCATCCCGGCCGAAGCGGAGCGCAGAGCCGGGACCCAGGGCGGTGCGCACGGCGCCTGGGTCCCGGCTCGGCCTCGCAGGCCGTCCGGGATGACGATGGGAGCAGGAGTGAACTGGTTTCGTGTGCGGCATAGCGGGCGTGATGATGGGCGGCGGGGCGACGCCGGACGAGGCGGTGCTGCGCGCTCTGGCGGGCGCCATGACCCATCGCGGGCCGGACGGATCGGGCCTCTATGTCAAAGACAATCTAGGCTTTGCACACACGCGCCTGGCGATCATCGATCTTAAAACCGGCGATCAGCCGTTCACCGCTCCGGACGACGTGACGCTGATCGCCAACGGGGAGATTTACAACGATCCCGAACTGCGCCTGGCCCTGCCCGACGCGCCCTTTGTCACCGGCTCGGACTGCGAGTCGCCGCTGCATCTCTATCGCGCCAAGGGGCTGGACTTCGCCGACGACCTGCGCGGCATGTACGCCATCGCCATCCACGACCCCGCCAAGGGGCGGCTGGTGCTGGTCCGCGATCCCTTCGGCATCAAGCCGATCTATTACGTGGAAAACGCCCAGGGCTTCGCCTTCGCCTCCGAGCCCCAGGCCCTGATCGCCGCCGCTCTGGCCGGCAGCGCGCTGCGGCCGCACCCTCGCGCCGAGCTCTTGCAGCTGAAATTCTCCACCGGCGCGGACACCATCTTCGCCGACATCCAGCGCGTCGAGCCGGGCGAGACGCTGGTCGTCGAGGACGGCCGGGTCGCCCAGCGCCGACGCCGGGCGATGCTGCCCAAGGCCGGGCCGGTCAGCGCCGCCAAGGCGTCGTTGGGCGACCTACTGGACAACGTCCTGATGGACACGGTGTCCCACCACCTCAGGTCCGACGTGCCCTACGGCCTGTTCCTGTCCGGCGGCATCGATTCCGCCGTGCTGGTCGCCCTGATGGCGCGCCTGTCCAGCCAACCGGTCTATGCCCTGACCGCCGGGTTTCCGGGCAGCGACGCGGCCGACGAAACCGCCCAGGCGGCGCGCGTGGCCCGCGCGGTGGGCGCCGAGCACCATGTGGTCGAGATGACCCACACCGATTT
>Ga0302314_10018227_pt1 | contig 11718 bp, 7 predicted proteins | sample III_Palsa_N2_3_FD_200533 | JGI IMG/M metagenome (GOLD analysis project Ga0302314, IMG submission 200533) | Peat permafrost microbial communities from Stordalen Mire near Abisko, Sweden - III_Palsa_N2_3 | ecosystem: Environmental > Terrestrial > Soil > Palsa > Peat permafrost | place: Sweden...
GGACCTGCCACTGCTCGCGCAACGCCCAGGGACGTTCGTGCGCGTGCTCGACCTGCTGAGGGTCAGCGACGATGGCGCCCTCGTCGTGCGCATCGGCGGCGACTCCGCCGGTCACACGCTGTGGCGCTCGCACGTCAAGCTCGATGTCGGGCGGCTGTTCGTCCTCACGCCACGGTGGTTCGCGGAGCTTCGCGCGATCACGGCCACCGCGCGCCTGCGCCTGCTGCTCGACCTCAACCTGGCGGCCGGCTCGCCCGCGATGGCCGCGGCCGTCACGCAAGAGGCGCTCGCAACGCTCCCGGCAAGATCGATCCTCGCGCTCGAGATCGGCAACGAGCCAGATTTCGACCACCACGACCAGCACGACCAGCTCGGCGAGCCGGCGGTCCTTGCCGACTCGCGCGTTCGGACGGCTCGCGAGTGGATGGCTTACGGCGCGGACCGGTATGCGGCCGCGTTCCGCAGTTACGCCGCCGCGCTTGCCCGCACCGCCCCGCGCATCCCCGTCGCCGGACCGGAGCTCGGCAACCCGGTCGACGATCTCGGGTACCTGACACGACTGCTCGAGCGAGACAGACGCACCCTCGGGCTCGTGACGGTTCACCGTTATCCGTACTCGGCGTGCGCGCGCCGCTCGGCGGCGGCGTGGCCGACGATCGCCCGGGTGCTGTCGTCCGCCGGCGCGAGCGGCCTCGCGCGCTCGGTGCAGCCGGCGGCGCGGATCGCCCGGGCGGCAGGCCTGCCCTTCCGCCTGACCGAGGTCGACTCGGTCACCTGTGGCGGGCGGCCAGGCGTGAGCGACACGTTCGCGACGGCGCTGTGGGCGCCTGATGCGCTGTTCTCACTGCTCGCCGACGGGATCGGCGGCGCCAACGTGCACGTCCGTCAGGGCACGTTCAACGAGGCGTTCGCGATCACCTCGAGCGGGCTGTCGCCGCGGCCGCTGCTGTACGGCCTGCTCGCGTTCGTGCGGACGCTGAGCGACGGCCGCGAGCTGCTGCCGACCGTCGTCGACGCGCCGGCGCACGACAACCTGCGCGTCTGGACGGTGCGCACGTACGGCGACTACCTGCACGTGATCGCGCTCGACAAAGGCCCGCACGCGGTCCGGCTGGCGCTGGCGTTGCCGGCTCGCGGCGCGGCGACGGTCGAGCTGCTGACGGCCCCCAGCGTGCGCGCCGAGCATGGCACCACGCTCGCAGGGCAGACGCTTAATGCCGCCGGCCGCTGGACCGGACGGCTCAGCAGCCGCATGATTCGCCCCGGACGGGACGGGTACGTGCTGTGGCTGCGCGCCTACTCCGCCGCGCTGGTGAACGTCAAGACATCGCTCTAGCCGGCCGCGACCAACTCCTGCTCGTCGCTGAAGACCTCGCCGCGCTCGGCTCGCTCGACCAGCGAGGCCGGCGGCTCGAAGCGCTCGCCGTAGCGCTCGGCGAGCTCGCGCGCGCGGGCGACGAAGCCGACCAGGCCGGTCGGTTGGGGGTGGTGGGCGGGCTGGTATCCATTGATGTACTGGAGGACGCCGCCGGTCCAGCCGGGGAAGCCGATCCCCATGATCGAGCCGATGTTGGCGTCCGCGACCGACTCGATCACCCCCTCATCGAGGCACTTGACGGCCTCGATCGCCTCAATGAACAGCATCCGCTCCTCGAGGTCGCGGAGCGACAGGGAGCTCGGATCCGCGACCGGCGGGAAGGCATCGGGCAGGCCCTTCCACAGCCCGACCCGCTTGCCGTCCGCGTACTCGTAGAAGCCGCGCCCCTCGAGCCGGCCGGGGCGATCGAACTCGTCGAGCATGCGATCGAGCACGCCCTCGGACGGGTGGCTGTCCCACCCGCTCGAGCTCGCCTCGGCGGCCTCCTTGGCGGCGATGCGGATCTTGCGCATGAGCTTCATGTTCAGCTCGTCGGAGAGCTGCAGGACGGGCGCGGGGTAGCCGGCCTGCGAGGAGGCCTGCTCGATCGTCGGCGCCGGGATCCCCTCGGCGAGCATCGCGATCCCCTCGTTGATGAACGTTCCGATCACGCGGCTCGTGAAGAACCCGCGGCTGTCGTTGACGACGATCGGGGTCTTCTTGATCTGCTTGGCGAAGTCGAGCGCCCGCCAGGTCGTGTCGTCGGCCGTCTTCTCGCCACGGATGATCTCGAGCAGCGGCATCTTGTCCACCGGCGAGAAGAAATGCAGCCCAATGAACGCCTCGGGCCGGGTAACGCCCTCGGCGAGGCCGGTGATCGGCAGCGTCGACGTGTTCGACCCAAGCAGCGCGTCCGGCGCGAGGTGCGGCTCGATCTCGGCGAACACCTGCGCCTTGATCTTCGGGTCCTCGAACACCGCCTCGATCACGAGGTCGGCGCCGGCGGCATCCTCCGGCCTGTCGGTCGGGTGGATCAGGTCCAGCAGCCGATCCGCGTCCGCCGCTGACGAGCGGCCCCGCTCGACCGCCTTGAGGACGAGCTTCTCGCTGTAGCCCTTGCCGCGCTCCGCGGCCTCGGGCGAGACGTCCTTGAGCACGACCTCGATCCCCGCCTTGGCGCACACGTACGCGATCGCGGCCCCCATCATCCCCGCGCCGAGCACGACCACCTTGTGCGCGGCGTGGGTCTCGACGTCGGCGGGACGCCCGCGGTCGCCGCCAACGCGGTTCAGGTCGAAGAAGAACGCCTGGATCATGTTCTTCGCGACCTGCCCCGTGAGCAGGTCGATGAAGTAGCGGGACTCGATCTCGAGCGCGCCCGCGAAATCCACCTGCGCACCCTCCACCGCCGCCGCCATGATGTGGTGTGGCGCCGGGTAGTTGGCGCCCTTCAGCTGCTTGCGGAGGTTGGCCGGGAAGGCGGGCAGGTTGGCTGCGAGCGCCGGCGTCGACGGCGTGCCGCCCGGGATCTTGTACTTCTTGTCGGCGTCCCACGGCTGCTGAATTGGATCTCCGCCCGCCCTCTCCGCGACCCAGCGCTTGGCGGCGGGGATCAGCTCCTCGCGCGTTGCGACGATCTCGTCGACCAGCCCGAGCTCCTTGGCCTGCTGCGGGCGCAGCCGCTGGCCCTGGAGCAGGCAGCCCATCAGCGCCGGGGCGATCCCGAGCATCCGCACCGTACGGACGACGCCGCCGGCTCCGGGCAGCAGGCCGAGCGTCACCTCGGGGAAGCCGACGACCGCCTTTGGGTCGTCGACGACGATGCGATGGTGGGTGGCGAGCGCGATCTCGAGGCCGCCGCCGAGGGCGGCGCCGTTGATCGCGGCGACGACCGGCTTGCCGAGCGTCTCGAGCGCGCGCAGCTGCGCCTTGATCTCGCGGAGCCGCTGCAGCTGCATGTCGGCGTCCTCGCGCCGCGCATGACGCATGTCCTTGAGGTCGCCGCCGGCGAAGAACGTCTTCTTGGCGCTCGCGATCACGACGCCCTTGATCGACTCCTGCTCGGCTGCGAGACGGTCGACGATCGCGCGCATCGACGCGAGGTAGCCGCTGTTCATCGTGTTGGCGGACTGGTTCGGGTCGTCGAGCGTCAGGACGACGATCCCGTCCGCGTCCTGCTCCCAGCGGATGGTGCCATTGGTTTGGGTCATCGAACTGCCTCCACGATCGTCGCGATGCCCATGCCGCCGCCGATGCACAGCGTCGCCATGCCGTAGCGGCCGCCGGTGCGGTGCAGCTCGTCGATCAACGTCCCGAGGATCATGGCGCCGGTCGCACCGAGCGGGTGGCCCATCGCGATCGCGCCGCCGTTGACGTTGACCTTCTCCATGTCGAGGCCCATGTCGCGGACGAACCGCAAGACAACGGCGGCGAACGCCTCGTTGATCTCGACGAGGTCGAGGTCGTCGACCGTCAGGCCCGCCTTCGCGAGCGCCTTGCGGGCCGCCGGAGCGGGTCCGGTCAGCATGATCGTCGGGTCTGCCCCGGACAGCGCGGTCGCGAGGATCCGCGCGCGGGGGGTGAGGCCGAGCTCGGCGCCGATCTGCTCGTTGCCGACCGCGACGAGCGCGGCGCCGTCGACGATCCCCGACGAGTTGCCCGGCGTGTGGACGTGGTTGATCTGCTCGATCCAGTGGTACTTCTGGAGCGCCACGGCGTCGAATCCCCCGAGGTCGCCGATCGTCTCGAACGACGGCTTCAGCGCGGCGAGCGTCTCGACCGTGGTGTCGGGGCGGATGAACTCATCACGGTCGAGCACGACGTGGGCGTTGATGTCGAGCACGGGGACGACGGAGCCCGAAAAGCGGCCCGCCGCCTGGGCGGCGGCGGCGCGGTGCTGTGAGCGGGCAGCGTAGGAGTCGACGTCCTCGCGGCTGAAGTGCTCGACGGTCGCGATCAGATCGGCGCTGACCCCCTGCGGCACGAACGAGGTGTCGTAGGCGGTCTCCGGGTCCATCGCCCAGGCGCCGCCGTCGGATCCCATCGGCACGCGCGACATCGACTCGACGCCTCCCGCGAACACCAGGTCCTCCCAGCCGGAGGCGACCTTCTGGGCGGCCAGGTTGACGGCCTCGAGGCCGGAGGCGCAGAAGCGGTTGACCTGGACCCCCGCGACCGTGTCCGGCAGGCCTGCCTTGACCGCGGCCGTCTTGGCGATGTCGGCGCCCTGGTCGCCGATCGGGGTGACGCAGCCGAGCACGACGTCGTCGACGCGGCTCGGGTCGAGCTGGGCGTTGCGGCTCAGCAGCTCATGCATCAGGCCGACGACGAGGTCGACCGGCTTGGTCGTGTGCAGCGACCCGTTGGACTTGCCCCGTCCACGGGGCGTCCGGATCGCGTCGAACACGAGCGCTTCAGTTGCAGGCATTTCTGATGGCTCCTTGGGAAGTGGCCGCGCGATCCACGGGAACTGGAAACTGTTGCCTCGCGGTCGGCTCCGATGGTGGCGCCGGACACGCTCGCGCGCCCTAACCGACACCTGTGTCGGATAATACTGCGGAGAAGCCCGATGGCCACCTCCACGACGAGTTCCAAGCCGCACTCCCTGACGGGCCCGAAGTCCCGGTTGCCGGCCGGCGCCCGGCGCGCGCTGATCGTCGATGCGGCGCTCGAGGAGTTCGCGGAGCGCGGCTACGAGGCCGCATCGGTGGGCCGGATCGCCGCCGCCGCCGGCATCTCGCGGACCGTGCTGTACGACCACTTTCCGTCCAAGCACGCGCTGTTCGTCGAGCTGCTGTCCTCGCAGCACGCGGCGCTGCTGGGGTTCATCGGCGAGCCGATCGGCATGGACATCCCGATGCGCGAGCGGATGCAGCTCACGTTCGATGCGTTCTTCCTGTTCGCGGAGGAGCGCCCGCTCGCCTGGCGGCTGCTTTTCCCCGACAACCCGCCGCTCGACGAGCACGTCGCCGACGAGCACCGGCGCCGACGAGCCGAAGCCAACCGGCTGCGTGCCAAGATGATCGAGCCGATTGTCCAGGAGATGGGCGTCGACCCCGACAGCGTCGTCGGCCGCGCGATCTTCTCGATCCACCAGGAGGCGATGCACGGCGCGGCGCGGTGGTGGCGAGCCCACCCGGACGTGCCACGAGCCGAAGTCGTCCGCGCCGTGATGGCAACGCTGTGGACCGGGATGAGCGCCGTCGAGCGCGGGGAGCCCTGGGTCGCCGAGGAGTGATCCGGGCCCGCGGCCGGCGCGAGCGGCAGGTCACGGAGGCGATCGCTGTCTATCGTCCAGGGCCGATGGCAGAACGGCAGGACATCCGCAACCTCGCGATCGTCGCGCACGTCGACCACGGCAAGACGACGCTGGTCGACGCGCTGCTGTGGCAGTCGGGCGCGTTCCGCGTCGGCCAGGAGGTCGCCGACCGCGTGCTCGACTCGATGGATCTGGAGCGTGAGAAGGGGATCACGATCCTCGCCAAGAACACCGCCGTCCGCTACGGCGGCGTCAAGCTGAACATCGTCGACACCCCCGGCCACGCTGACTTCGGCGGCGAGGTGGAGCGGGGCCTGACGATGGTCGATGGGGTCCTGCTGCTGGTCGACGCGAGCGAGGGGCCGCTGCCGCAGACGCGGTTCGTGCTGCGCAAGGCGCTCGAGGCGCGGTTGCCGGTGATCCTCGTGATCAACAAGATCGACCGGCCTGACGCGCGGATCGCCGAGGTGGTCGACGAGGTCTACGAGCTGTTCCTCGATCTCGACGCCGACGAGTCGCAGATCGACTTCCCGATCGTCTACACGAACGCGAAGGCGGGGATCGCGACGCTCGACCCGGAATCGATGCCCGACCACCCCGATCTGCGTCCGCTACTCGACGTGCTCGTCGCGCACATCCCGGCTCCCGTGTACGTGGAAGGACACGGGCTGCAGGCCCACGTCACGAACCTCGATGCCTCTCCCTACGTAGGACGGATCGCGATCTGCCGGGTCCGTCAGGGCACGATCCGGCGAGGCGAAACCGTCGCCTGGTGCCGCAGCGACGGCGCCGTGGAGCGGGTCAAGGTGACCGAGCTGTACGTGACCGAGGCGCTCGACCGGGTGACCGCCGAGGAGGCAAGCGCTGGGGAGATCATCTCGGTCGCCGGAATCCCCGAGATCACGATCGGCGAGACCCTGGCCGAGGTCGACGATCCTCAGCCGCTGCCCGTGATCAGCGTCGACGAGCCGTCGCTGTCGGTCACGATCGGGTCCAACGACTCGCCGCTCGCCGGCCAGGACGGCGACAAGCTCACCGCGTCGCAGCTCAAGGCCCGGCTCGACCGCGAGCTGATCGGCAACGTGTCGCTGCGCGTGCTCCCAGCCGAGCGTCCCGACGTGTGGGAGGTTCAGGGGCGCGGCGAGTTGGCGCTGGCCGTGCTGGTCGAGCTGATGCGGCGCGAGGGCTTCGAGCTGACGGTCGGCAAGCCACAGGTCGTCACCCGAGAGGTCGCCGGGCGGCTGTGCGAGCCGGTTGAGCGGATGAGCATCGACGTCCCCGAGGAGTTCGTCGGGGTGGTGACCCAGCTGCTGGCGTTGCGCAAGGGACGGATGGAGCAGATGGTGAACCACGGAATGAGTGGCTGGGTCCGGATGGAGTACCTGGTCCCGGCGCGCGGCCTGATCGGGTTCCGGACGGAATTCCTCACCGAGACGCGGGGCACCGGCCTGCTGCACCACGTGTTCGACCGCTGGGAGCCGTGGCACGGGGAGCTGCGAACACGCCCGACGGGATCGCTGGTGGCCGATCGCCGCGGCCGGGTCGCCGCATTCGCGCTGTTCAACCTCCAGGAGCGCGGAGCTCTGTTCGTCGGGCCCGGCGAGGAGGTATACGAGGGGATGATCGTCGGCGAGAGCTCGCGAGCGGAGGACCTAGACGTCAACGCCTGCAAGGAGAAGCACTTGACCAACATCCGCTCCTCGACCGCGGATGAGCTGGTGCGGCTGGTCCCCAAGCGCGAGCTGTCGCTCGATCAGGCGCTCGAGTTCCTGCGCGAGGACGAGGCGGTCGAGGTGACCCCGCACCATGTCAGGCTGCGTAAGGTGGTGCTAGATGGGACCGCGCGGATGAAGGCGGCGCGGACCCGCAAACGGGCGCCGGTGGGGTAGCTCGAGCGGCGCCGAGCCGGTAGCGCCGGACGCCGCTAGACAAGCTCGGCGATCGCGTCAGCGACCGCGGCCGCGCCCGATCTTCCCAGCACCAGCGTGTAGTGGTTGACGTCGGGAACGAGCGCGGCCGAGCGACGCGCGGGGTCGGCTGATGCCCACGCGAGCGCATGCTCGAGCGGCTGCATCGGCGACGGCTCGCCCAGGAGGCCGCGGGGCGCCACCAGCATCCGCGCGGGAGTCTCGAGGCGCGCGGCCGCCGAGCCGGCCCTCGCCAGCTCGAGCGCGTCCGCCTCGATCGCGGCGGCGCTGGCGGTCGGCCGCAGCTCCGGCTCCGCGCCGCTCAGATCATGGGCCGCGTAGCTCGCGAGTGCGGCGTCATCCGCCTGACCCCCGGCGAACGCGGGGTGCCGGCGCCACCAATCGACGTAGTCGGCCAGGGTGGCGAAGTGGAGCGAGAAGCGCGCGAGCGCGGCGGCGACCCCGGTCGTGGCCGTGTCGGTCGGGCTTGGGCCTTCGAATCCGGGGATCGGGAGGCCGCCGTCGAGCAGGAGCGCGGCCCGGACGCGCTCGGGGTGGCGCTCGGCGAAGCGGGCGACGACGTAGGCGCCCAGCGAGTGGCCCGTGAGCACGACGCTCGAGAGCTCGAGTGCGTCGAGTGCCGCCAGCAGGTCGGCTTCGTGGGCGTCGAAGCCATAGGGCCCCGGCAGGTCGCGGCTCCCGCCCCGTCCCCGGAGGTCGACGGCGACCAGCTCGGCGCGACCGCCGAGCGTGGCCGCGACGAGCCCCCATGCCCGGCTGTTGGCGGTGATCCCATGGACCGCGATCACGGCGGGCCCGGCTGGCTGGCCGGGCCCGCGGAAGCGGGCGACGTTCAGCGACCCGCCCTGCACCGGGATCGCGATGTCAGTCGGTTGCGTCGGCAGTCCCACTGAGACCGAGGTAGACGCCGCCGTGGAACACGAGGGCGCCGGCCTCGCGGTGCACGCTGAGGTCGAGCACCTCACCGAGCACGAGCCAGTGGTCGCCCGCCTCGATCCGCTTGTACACGCGGCAATCGATCCACGCCGCGACGTCGTCGAGCAGCGGCGAGCCCGTGGCCGGCGCAGGTCGCCAGGAGACGCCTGCGAACTTGTCACCGCCCGAGGTCGCGAAACGGCGCGCGAGCGGCTCCTGCGCCGCGGTCAGGACGTTCGCGCAGAAGGACCCGGTCTGCTCGATCGGCGGCCAGCTGGTCGACGTCTTCGCCGGGCACACCGCGACCAGCGGGGGCTCGAGCGAGACCGACATGAACGAGCCGGCCGCGAGGCCGAACTGGGACTCGGCGGTGGCCCCGGTTACGATCACGACACCGGTCGGCAGCTGGCCGAGTACACGACGAAAGTGGTCGGAGGCGTTCGGGATTCTGCGACGGTAGCAGCCGGCGGGGGCCGCTGAAGGGATACGATCGCGACCGTCGAACTCCGCGAATGCACGATCCTTTGCAAGCGGAGGAGCGGCAACCTGTCCGGCGACGGCCTCTGTTACGGTGCCCCGGGCTTCGCCTATCGCTCTGCCCTGATGCCTGAAACTCGCCCCCGTCGACGCGTCAGCACGATCGCCGCCCGGCGGGCGTCGGTCGTCCTCGTCTCGCTCGCGGCGCTGCTCGCGAGCGGCCTCGTCGCGAGCAGCTCGGGTGACCTAAAGAACCAGATCTCGGCCCGGCAGTCGCAGATCTCGGCCCAGCGGTCGGCCGCCGCCGCCCTGCAGTCACGGATCGCGGCCGAGTCAAGTCAGATCGCTCAGACCAGCGACGGGATCGCGACGGCACGAGCGCGGCTCGACGCCCTGCAGGCGGACCTCTTTGCGCGGATCGCACAGCTGCGAACGGTGCAGACCGAACTGATCGTCGCACGCAATCGGCTGGTCGACCTCGAGAACCGGCTGCTGGCCGCCTCCCAGGCGCTTGCCACGAACCTGCGCGCGGTATACGAGGACGGCCAGCCGAACCTGATGACCGCGATCCTCAATGCGCACGGGTTCGCCGACCTGCTCGAGCAGGTCGACTTCATGCAGCGGATCGGGCGCCAGGACGCGGACATCGTCGGCTTCACGAAGGCGGCGCGTACCCAGGTCCTCCATGAGACGATCCGGCTCGGCGTTCTCGAAGGGCGGGACCGCACGCTGACCGACGACGTCCTGTCGGAGCGCAATCAAGTCGCGACGCTCCAGGCGGCGCTCGTCTCGCAGCAGATCTCGGAGCTGGCGGCACGTGCGAACAGCCGCTCCAGGCTGAGCACCGTCGACTCGACGCTCGGCTCGCTGCAGTCCCAACTCAGCTCGCTGCGATCCGAGCTGGCGGCGGCGGAGGCGCGTGCCGCGGAGCAGGCACAACAGACGGCCGCGGAGGTCAACCAGTCGGTCGGCGGGATCGCGATCGACACGAGCGGGATGGTGCAGCCTCCGCCCGGCGCGCCGGCGGCCGTGCGCGAGATGATCGCCGCCGGCAACGCGATCGCGACCCTGCCGTACATCTGGGGCGGCGGGCACGGGTCCTTCCAGGCCGCCGGTTACGACTGCTCCGGTTCGGTCAGCTACGTCCTAGCCGCCGCCGGGCTGCTCAGCGCGCCCGAGGTGTCGGGCGACTTCGAGAGCTACGGCGACCCCGGCCCCGGCCAGTGGGTCACGATCTACGCCAGCGACGGTCACGTGTGGATGGAGATCGCCGGCTGGCGGTTCGACACGGTCGCGCTGGCCGAGGGTGGCACCCGCTGGTCGCAGGGCGGCGGCGAGTTCGCGGGCTTCGTCGTCCGCCATCCGCCCGGGCTCTAGTCCCGCCGGGATGGCTCAGGAGGCTGCGGCGATCGCGGCAGCCTTGCCCTGCAGGTCGTAGAGCGTCACCGACGTGCCGTCGTAGGTGAACGTCACCCGCTTGGCGACCGACTCGGCCGCCGCGATCGCCGAAGCGCTGCCGGTGCGCCCACCGGAGAACCCGCCGAATGCCTCGCCCGATCCGAGCAGGTACCGGAGCCGGCCGTCGCGGACCTCCATCGCGATCCACTTGGCCGTGACGGAGCTCTCGTAGCCTGAGAACCCGCCGATCCCGGCCACGTTCTCGTGGCCCGCGAGCATCGCCTCGGCAGCCTCGCTCTGACTTTCGACCGCGACCGTGCCGCCCCCGTGGGCATCGGCGTACCGAGCGGCCGCGTCGAGTTCACCGGCGCCGCCGCCGAACAGACCGCCGAAGCCACCGGCCGCGCCGGGGTTGGCGAACAAGCGGCTGAGCGAGCCCCCGGTCGAGCCGCCCGGAGCTGTGAAGCCACCGCCGCCCGCGGCGCCACCGGCACCCGGGAAGCCGCCGCCGGAGCTTCGACCACCAAAGCCGCGGCCCCCAAGGCCGCGGGCGCCGAAGCCGGGGCCACCAGACGGGCCGCCGCCCGAGCCTCCGGGACCGCCGACCTCGGCAGTTGCGGGGCCGCCGGTCGGGAACGTGCCACTGGTCGCGTGGCCGAGCGTCTCGGCCGCCCATGTCGCCGGCGCGGCGAGCAGCAACGCGAACGCGGCCGCCACGACCGCGGCCCGCAGCCTCGTGGACAGGCCCAGCGCCAGCAACACGGCGCCGGCGGCAGCCGCCACGATCACCAGCGGTCGCGCCCAGCCCAGCTGACCTCCGAGGTTGCCGAGCACGACCAGCTCGGTGATCGCGCCACCGACCAATGCCAGCGGCCCGATCACCCTCGCCGTTGCCGACGACCGCGCGACGCCGAACGGGGACGGCAGCATCTCGCCGATCCCGGCGCCGATCAGGGCGGCCGCCCACGGCGCGATCATCGACACGTAGTAGGGGTGGAAGATGCCCGAGGCGAAGCTGAAGACGATCCCGACGACGAGCAGCGTGCCGCCGAGGACGAGGACGAAGCCGGTCCGCGAGTCGCGCCGTCGCAGCCGCGTGAGCGCCACCAGCGCGAGCGTCGCGACGACGGCGAAACCGAGCAGCCAGCCGGCCTGATCGCCGAGCGCCGAGCCGATCAGGCGGAAGACGCCGGTCGACCCGCCGAACAGCGAGTTGCCCCCGAACCCACCGCCGCCGCCCGCGCCGCCCGGCCCGCCGGCCTGGCCGGTGACCCGGCCGAGGCCGTTGTAGCCGACGATCAGGGACCAGACGCTGTTGTCCGCGGTACCCGAGATCCACGGGCGATCGGCGGCCGGGGTCAGCGTCACCAGTACGGGCCAGGCGA
>Ga0302314_10018229_pt1 | contig 11718 bp, 7 predicted proteins | sample III_Palsa_N2_3_FD_200533 | JGI IMG/M metagenome (GOLD analysis project Ga0302314, IMG submission 200533) | Peat permafrost microbial communities from Stordalen Mire near Abisko, Sweden - III_Palsa_N2_3 | ecosystem: Environmental > Terrestrial > Soil > Palsa > Peat permafrost | place: Sweden...
CGGCGATGAATTCGGGGCACAGCGCCGAGCCTTCGAGCACCCAGCCCTTGTCGGCGTCACTTTCCGCGCTGATCTTGTCTCGGATATGCGGCCACATGTTCTCGTGATGCACGCGTAGAAACCAATAGATGGTCTCGTCGGTAAGGCTCGAATAATACTCCGCGACGGGCTGTCGGACCTCAGGCCACGGCCGGCCCGGATGTCGGCCCAACGTGTCGGTGGACGTGACGCGCCAGTCGAGCGCCTCGCCGAGGCGCCCTGCGAGCATCGACTTGCCGACATGGGAGGTACCGAAGATCAACAGAACCGACGGACGCATCTAGCGACCGCTCACGGCGCCATCACTCCGCCCAACCGCTCGGTGGCCGCCAGGAAGTCTTCCATGAAGTCGTAGACCACCTGACGGGTGCTCTGGATGCCGTTCATCAGGCCGACGCCCTGGCCGACGAAGAAGGTCGCCAGTTCGCGCGCGCCAGGATGGCCGCCTTCGGCAAGCTTGGTGATCCGGGCGAGCGCCGGCTCGGCCACCAGGCCTTGCAGCGGCATCGGCAGCGGCGCTGGCGCGGCGTCCGATTCCCAGCTGTCGGTCCAGGGCGAGCGCAGTTGGCGCGAATATTTGCCGGTGCGCGCCTTGGATCGCACCGTGTCGCGCGAGCTGGCCTCGACCAGCTTCTCCTTGATGACCTGCGAGGTGAAGGCCTCCTTGGTGGTGAGCCACATAGAGCCGGTCCAGGCGCCGTGGGCGCCCATGGCCATGCAGGCGGCGAGTTGGCGGCCCATGACGATGCCGCCGGCCGCCAGGATCGGAACCTCGCCATAGTCTTTCACCGCCTCGACCACCTCGGGCACCAGCACCAGGGTGGACACCTCGCCGCAGTGGCCGCCCGCTTCGCCGCCGGCGACCACCAGGATGTCGACCCCGGCGGCCATCTGCTTGACGGCGTGCTCCTTGGCGCCGACCAGGGCCGCCACCGCCACGCCGCGTTCCTTGCCCATCTCGATCATCCGCTTCGGCGGCGCGCCCAGCGCATTGGCCACCAGCTTGACCGGGTGGGCGAAGATCACGTCCAGGATGTCGTTGGCCTTGGTCTCGTCAAGAAAGGCGTCGCTCTTGCTCGCCTGGCGTTCATAGATGTCGGTCGACTCGACGCCGAACCTTTGCATCACGCTCTCGGCAAAGTGGCGGTGGGCCTCGGGCAGCAGGCGGTTCATCGACTGGGGCGCGGCGGACTGTTCGGCCATGCTGGTCGGCACGATGATGTCCACGCCGTAGGGCTTTCCGCCCACCCGCGCGTCGATCCAGGACAGTTCGAAATCCAGCTGCTCAGGCGTCAGCCCGGCCGCGCCCAGCACACCGAAGCTGCCGGCCTTGCTGATCTCGACGATCACGTCGCGACAGTGATTGAACCCCGCCAGCGGGAACTCGACGCCGAGCATGTCGCAGATTGGAGATTTCATGACCGGGCTCTCTTTCTGAGTTCCGTGGGTCGTCCACGTCGCAGGCATGGCGTTGAACGCCATCCTTGCGCGCCCGCGGCCGTGGGCGCAACGGCGCCTGCCGCCCGCTTTCCCAGGTCACTCCCCCTTCACCACCAAGAACAAGTCCGTGTCCCCCGGATCCACTCCCGCCATGGTCAGCGCCGCGTGGGCCTGGCCCCGGTGACGGGTCTGGTGGTTGAAGACGTGCACCAGCAGGCCAGTCCGTGGGCGACGCATCTCGCGGCCCGCCGCGCCGCTGAACCAGACCAGGTCCTGCGACAGCCACGCCTCGTCGATGCGCGCGGCGAAGGCCTCGATCCTGGCGTCGGCGGCGAACCGTTCGCGCGTGAGTTCGTCGAAGCCTTCGATCAGTCCCAGGCTTCGCGGGTTGCCCAAGGTGTTCGGCGCCCAGCCGTCCAGGCGCGACATCCATTGCCGATCGCCCCACAGCAGATGGTTCAACGTGCCGTGCAGCGACTTCCAGAACAGGCCGCGATCCTTGCGCCGCTCGGCATCGCTCAGCCGGGCGGCGGCGGCATAGATCCGGCGGTTCATCTCGGCGTTGTAGGCGGCCATGGTGCGTACATATTGGGCGGTGATCATGATCCGGTCTCCTTAGGCCCTCGTTCCAGCCGATAGATCGGCAGAACCCCATAGCCCTTGGCCAGTTCGGTCTGGCCGATATAGCGCGCGGTGAACCGGGCCGGTTCGGTGACGGCCAGGATCGCGGCGAACGCCTGGGTGGTGAAGATTTCGCCGGGGAAGGTCTTGGGCTCGATCCGCGCGGTCAGCGTCACTTCCGAACCATAGAAGCCGTCCTTGCCGGTCACCCGGTCGACCTCCTGATAGACCGGACCAAAATGCAGGCCGATCCCGATGCCCTCTGGCTCCTCGGGCGTCGCATCTTCGATCGCGACGTCCTTCAAGGTTTCGAGGATTTCGAGTGCGATCTCCGCGGCGCTGGCTGGATCCTTGACCACGACATACAAGGCGTCGCCCCAGGTGTTTCGGCCGCAGACGGCGTCGCCTCGCCGGTTCAGCACCTCGGCGATGCGCCCCATGACCTGCTGGATGAAGGCCGGGATGGCCGCCTCCGACAGCTGGGCGTACCCGCGATAGTGCGAGAAGATGATCGCCCGGATCACCCGCGTGGAGGCGTCCGGGCTCACCGGCGGCGGCTGCTGCTGGATCGCGCGATCGATTGGGCCCGGATCGATCACCCGGGTCTCCAGGTCAAGGCCCCGCCAGGTCGCCACGTCGACCCCCGCGCCCGACTGGCCGCGCGCGGGCTGGCCGTCCCAGACCGCGATCTGCACCGCCTCGGCGGCGATCTGGCGCGCGCGCAGCCGCGCCAGGCCCATGGCCAGCAGCGCGCCATAGGTGAACTGTCCGTCATCGCGGACATATTCCGCGCGCGTCGCCACGGTGACCGACGCCGCCTTGGAAAGGCAGCGCCTGAACCGCTCGATCCACGCCTCGCCGCCCGGCCGCACCGAGGCTTCTTCGAAGTCCGGCTGGGAGAAAGGCAACACCACGTGCAGTTCGCCGCCACGGTCCAGGATTTGTTCGGCGACCAGGATATCCGCGCCGCAGGCCAAGGCCCCGTAGGCGATGGTCGACTCCAGCCGGTCGATCTCGGCAGCGATGCGCCCGGCCAGCGCCGCTTCGTTGGGATCGCCCGACCGGAACATGTGGCCGGTGAAGGTGATCACCGGCGGCGGCCGCATCGGCGCCAGCAGCGCGCGGCGGTCCCCGGGCGACAGCGTCGACGCGCCGATCCAGTCGAGCTGGCGATAGGCCGAGGCGCGTTCGCCATAACCGGCGTCCCCCACGGCCAGCGCCGCGCCGATCGCCGCTCGCGCCTCGTCTATGCGGCCAAACAGGACCAGCGCCTCGACGCGACTCGCGGCGGCGAAGAAGCTGGCCGGCGCGGCGAGTTCCGGATGGGTCAGCACGCGCTCGGCCAACGCGCGGGCCGTCTTGATCTGGCCGGCGCCCCAAGCGGTCGTCGCGGCGTTGATCAGCGGAAAATAGCCAGAGCGGACCTCGAAGGCGCGCAGATAGGCCTGGCTGGCCGCCTCAAAATGCGCCCAGCGCGCCGGCCCGCGCGCCGCCAGCGCCCGGTCCTTGCAGAGCCGGCCGCGCAGCGCCAGCGCGTCCTCGTCGCCGGCCCGGTCGCCTAGCGCGTAGGCTTCGTAGAGCCGCTCGGCGCCCGCCGTATCGGCCATCTGGGCCAGGGCCAGCGTCTGCAGGAAATAAAACCGCGGATGCGGATCGCCGTCTTGGATGGCGCCCTGGGCCAGGTCGTAGAGCGCAAGCGGATTGCCGTCGCGGCGCGCGGCTTCGGCCAGGGCCAGCCGTGGATCGTCGGTCGGCGAGCCTGAATCGCGGTCGTTTGAAGCTTTCACGCTCGCCGCCTCGGTGAAACTCGGGCGGCGCCAGTCGACCCGCCCGCGCCAGGTGCGTCAAGGCGCATGGCGCAGGTGTATTTGACTTGATCGTCTTCAGCGTGCGTCCATTCGTTCGAGCCGGGCGTGGGCCGAGAGCTGACGGATACGTGTGAACGCTCGCCCGCGCGTGATGTGATTGATTGTGACGCATGGCTGCAGGAGCGCGGACCTGACCCTCCACGACACCCCTACCGAGCGGCGCTACTGGGCCTTCGTCAGCCATAGTCACAGCGACGGACGATGGGCGGCGTGGCTGGTTCGCGCCCTCGAAAACTATCCGGTTCCCGCCAAGCTGGTGGACCGCGACACCCCGGCGGGACCCGCGCCCCGGCGATTTCGGCCGATCTTTCGCGACCGCGAGGAGCTGGCGGCCAATCTCAGTCTCAGAACCCAGATCGAGCGGGTCATCGACCAATCCAGCTACCTGATCGTGGTCTGCTCGCCGGACGCCGTGCGGTCCAGATGGGTGAACGAGGAGGTGGCCTATTTCCGCGCCACGCACGACGACGCCCGCATTTTCTGCGTCATCGTGGGCGGCGAGCCGTGGGCCTCCCAGCGCGACGATCCGGGCGCCGAGGAGTGCTTCCCGCTCGCGCTGCGATCGCCCAGGCCGGGCGCCAATGACGCGGGCGAGCGCTTCCAGCCGATCGCCGCGGATCTGAGGGCCGGCGGCGACGGTCGCCAACTGGCGCGCCTGAAGCTTCTTTCCGGCATGCTGGGCGTCGGCCTGGACGACCTGACCAATCGCGACGCGCGGCGGCGCCAAAGACAGCTGGCCTTGGTCGCCGCGAGCTCCTTCGCCGGCATGGTGATGATGGGCGGTCTGGCCGCCGTCGCCCTGGGCGCCCGCAACGAGGCCCAGGAGCAGCGCCGCCAGGCCGAGGGGCTGATCGAGTTCATGCTGAGCGATCTTCGGAAGACCCTCGAACCGGCGGGAAGGCTGGACGCGCTCGACGCCGTCGGCCGGCGCGCCATGAAATACTATCAGGCCCAGTCGCCGGGCCAGCTGGACGCGGATTCCCTCGGCCGCCGCTCAAGGGTGCTGCACCTGGTCGGCGATGTGAGCGATCAGAAGGGCGATCTCGGCGCGGCCCTGGCCGTGTTCCAGGAGGCCGCCCGCAGCACCGGCGAGCTGCTCAAACGCCAGCCGAACAATCCTCAGCGCATCTTCGACCACGCCCAGAGCGTCTATTGGGTCGGCTATATCGCCTGGCGTCGCGGCCAGGTCGACGAGGCCCTGCGGCGGTTCTTCGAGTACAAGACCCTGGCCGACCGTCTGGTGGCCATCGATCCGCGCAACGACGCCTGGCGCGCGGAGGTCGGCTACGCCAACTCCAATCTCGGCGCCGTTTTTCTCCAGAGCGCGCGCACCGAGGAGGCGGTCGCCGCGTTCAAGAAGAGCTTGGCGACCAATCTCGAACTCGCCGCCCATGCGCCGGGCGATCGCGGACCGCTGGCCAGCCTCGGCGAGAGCTACGCCTGGTACGCCGACGCCCGGTTCATCGAAGGCGATCTGCCGGCGGCGCTCTCGTCGCGCCTTGCCGAGCGGCGAATCTACCTGGATCTGCTGGCGCGGAACCCCAATGATTCCGAGGTCGCCCAGTCGCTGATCGTCAATCGCGAGGCGCTGGCGAAAATCATGATGCAGCAGCACAGGATCCCCGACGCGATCGGTGAATTGGATATCGCCTCCCAAGACGTGCTGAAACTGGTCAAGGCGAACCCGCAGAACAACGAGTTCCGCGAAAAGCTGGCGCCGATCTTCATAACGCTCGGCCAGGCGCGGCTTCAGGCGGGTTCGCCCGCCGCCGCCGCGGACGCCGCGCGGCAGGCGCTCGCCGCGGCCGAGGCCCTGGTGCGCAAGGATCCCATGGTGGTCGACTGGTCGGGCCGCCAGCTGGGCGGCGCGCGGATTTTACAGATGAAGGCGCGGGCCCAATCGGCGCGGACCCGGCGCGCGCGCCTGGCGGCGCTGGCCGCATCTCCAGGCGAGTTTCAGCGCCTGGACATACTCTCCGAAGGACATCCGCATGACCTTCCCCTGTCCAGGGCCGCGGCGGAGGCCGCGGTCCTGGCTGGAGACTATCGGTGGTCTTCGGGCGATCCGGCCGGCGCCGACGCAGCCTGGACCAAGGGTGTCCAGATCCTGACCCGCGCTGGCGGAGTCGAGCCGGCGCACCGCTACGACCGAGGCCGAATTCTGCTGACCCAGCTGCTGGCCCGCGTCAAAACCCGTTCCGGCGCGCCGCCTTCCAGAGTCGATGCGCTGGCCAACTACCTATGGTGAGGGCGCCGCCGTAGAAGGCTTCCGCGTCGACGTCGGGCGCCAAAATAACCGTCATCCCGGCCGCAGCGCAGCGAAGAGCCGGGACCCAGGGCCGGTGCATTGGCGCCTGGATCCCGGACGGCTTTGCAGGCCGTCCGGGACGACGAGGCGGTGGGATGGAGACTCCCGGAACAGAGGCCCTAAAACGCGAACTGCGATCTTAGTTCGAACACGTCATAATTCTGACCGATCTGGGCGCCGGCGGGGGTGAACCAGATCGTGCTCGCCGCCGAGGCGGTGGCGGCCGGCGACAGCCGGTCGATGCGCACGTGCTGAAAGTCCAGCATGAAGCGGACCACATTGTTCGGAAACCAGTTCAGCGCGGCGCTGAGGTTCTGCTCGTCGCCGCCGCGGATCGAGCTGCCGGTCTGCAGCGTGCCCGCCTCGCCGGGCTTGAAGTTCAGGTCCATGTCCGAATAGCGCAGCGCCAGTTCCAAAGCGCCCCACGCGCGCTGCGAAACGCTGAACGGGTGGGCGACAACCGGGGAGTCGAACGCGGCGGTCTGGGCGTTGTAGGCCCGCGCCTCGCCGCTGACGACCCAGGTTCCAAGGACATAGAAGCCATGGAAGTCCGGATTGGCCAACCCATCGGACCGGTCCACGCCGAAATGCTGGTACTCGGCCTGAACCAGCAGGTTCTGCTTCTGGGCCGCGAACTCCGCCCCGACCGAGTCGGCGCGCTTGGCGGGGATATTGCCGGTATTGATCAGCTTTGTGCCGTCCACCCTGAGTTCCGGGGTGTTCGCGAACGCAATGACCTCGCTGGTGTCCGGCGTCGGGCCCAGCGTCGATGGGCCGCTGGCGTCTGGCGGCCGGGTCACAATGCTTCCATTCACGCCCACATGGACGCGCCAGTCCTTACCGTGCAGCGGCGTGGCGGCCAGGCGGCCGACAAAGCCCAGCTGATCGCTGTAGGTTTGCGGGACCGCCGCGGCCGTGCCGGTATTGATCACGCCGATGGTTCGGCCCGTGACGGCGGCCGAAGCAAACCAATAATCGGCGTTGGCGAACACCTCGGCGCCGGTGCGCGTATCGCCGGCCGCGAGGTTGCGGGACATGTCGGTGGACACCGAGCGTTCCAGGAACGGCAAGCTGGTGGGCTGCGTCTGGTCTTCGAGGCCGATAGCGGGCGTGAAGGCGCCGATCCGGAACTTGACCGGCTTCAGGCCCGAATACTGCACCCAGGTCTCGTAGACTTGGCCGCTATTCTCCGTCCCCGCGCCGCCGAAATCGAGGATCAGCTTATAGTCCCAGTCGCCATAGGCCGTGCCGTCGACGCCAAGGCGGGCGCGGCGGAAGACGTCCCCGTCCTTCAGATGCCGTGCGTGGCTCAGATCGACGTTGGACGCTGACGCGCCCAGCGCGGGGCCGTCGCGGCGGAAATAGTCGGTGAGCGGGCCGGCCGAGGCCTGGTCATACTGCGCCGCGTCGAGCTGCATGATCGTGTGGAAGTTCGCGGTGAACTGGCCGTCGGCGCTGGAGATCGAGGGGTGGCCAAGCGCGATCGAGGCGCCAGCCGCGGGCAGGGGCTGGCTCTCGACCTTGGACAGGGTCTGGATCTGTTCGGCCTGGCCGCGCTTCAGGTCCTGGACCTCGTCGGCCAGCGAACGCACCTCGGCCTCGAGCTGCTCGATCCTGGCTTCGCGCGGGTCGACCGGCGCGCCGGTCGCGGTCTGCGCCATCGCGGTGGTTGAAGCGCCGGCCAGCAATATTGCTAAAAGGCTCGCGCGCCCGAGGCTTCCGATCGTGTGGCTCATATCACCCCCATTGCCTATAGTATCTATAGCTATAATGGGAACGTCGACCAACCGGAAAATCAAAAGGCTTGCGAGGCGTGTTAGCTTTTCTTATAGGCGCCGGCGTCACCGTTTATCCGCAGCCGGAACGATCAAATCCCTGTAAGAAGCGATGAAGCCAGCCCGGAAGGGCAAGGGGAGGGCGAGGGGGCATGGCGCAGCAGCGGCGCAGCTATCGGACCGTCGATGGCCTGAGGGGCGTCGGCGCCTTCCTGGTGGTGATGCGCCACGTGCCCGACTTCTTTGGCGGAGTCAGGGTTCCGGAGAGCTTCCTGGCGGTCGACCTGTTCTATCTGGTCAGCGGCTTCGTGGTGGCCCACGCCTATGGCGAGCGGTTGAAGGCGGGCGGATTCGCCGGACGCTTCTTCGCCACCCGTGTGATCCGGCTCTATCCGCTCTATCTGCTGGGTCTGGTGCTGGGTTTGCCGAACGCCATCTTCGCGACGGTCAGCGATCCCGACGGCTGGTGGAACTGGACCCGATTGGCCGAGGCCGTCGGGGCGGGCCTGTTCATGATCCCGTTCTTTCCGGGCCTGGGCGCCAACGGATCGTCGCTGGACGGCCCGACCTGGACGCTGGCGCCGGAACTGATCGCCAACATGGCCTACGCGCTGGCGATCCGGTTCATGAACGTCGCGGTGCTGTGCGCGATCATCGCGATCAGCGCGGCCGGTGTGGCGTTCGCCGAATTTCACTACGGAACCTTGGATGTCGGCTTCAACCCGACAGATCAGTGGACGGCCCTGGCGCGGGTTGGGTTCTCTTTTTTCACCGGCGTGCTGCTGTTTCGCGTTTTGGACGGGCGCGAAAGGCGGTCCGAGACCATCGCCTGGGTCTGCATGGTGGTTCTGGGGGTCGCTTTGGCGTTTCGTCCGTCCGAGGCCCTGACGCCCTATTTCGAACTGGGCGTGGTCCTGTTCGGATTTCCGGCCCTGCTGGTGGTGGCCAGCCAGTTCGAGCCCGGCGCGCTGAGCGGCCGGCTGTTCAGCTTCATCGGCCTGATCTCCTACGGAATCTACATTCTGCATGAGCCCATCGGCCAGATCGCGCGCCTGAGCTTGCAGAGCCTGGGCAGCTTCCCCGAACATCCGAACGGCTGGCTCTGGGGATCCGGCTTCCTCGCCGTCCTGACAGTGCTGGCCTGGCAGGCGGACAGGCGCTACGACGCTCCGGTTCGCCGGGCGCTGGGCGCCAGATTCATGGCCCGGCCCAAGCCTGAGACGTAAGGCAGGAGAAGTGATGCGTCTGTTGATCGCCGTCGCCGTGTTGGCGGCCAGCCTAGCGGGCGTCGCGCTCGCCCAGGCCCCGGTTCTGCCCTCGATCGACCCGTTGGCTCCCGATCCGTTCGCCTGGCTGGAGGACATTCACAGCCCTCGCGCGCTCGAATGGGTCAAGGCCGAGAACGCCAAGACCGCCCAACGGCTGGAGACCGACCCCCGGTACGAGACCTTTCACCGCCAGGCTCTGAGCCTCTTCACCGCCAAGGATCGCATCCCCTTTCCAGGATTTTTGGGCGATGCGGTCGACAATCTCTGGCAGGACGACGTCCACGTGAAGGGCCTGTGGCGACGGACCACGCCGGCCTCCTATCGCTTGGCCCAACCGGACTGGGAGACCCTGATCGACCTGGACGCCCTGTCCAAGGCCGAGGGCAAGAACTGGATCTGGAAGGGCGCGATCTGCCTGCCGCCGGTCGACCGGCTGTGTCTGGTGCAACTCTCCAACGGCGGCGGCGATGCGGCGGAGATCCGCGAGTTCGACACCAAGGCCAAGGCCTTCGTTCCCGGCGGCTTTCATTTCGACACCGGCAAACAAAATGTCGACTGGCTGGACGCCGACACCTTGCTGGTCGCGCGCGACTGGGGGCCAGGAACCCTGACCCAGTCGGGCTATCCGTTCATCCTCAAAACGCTGAAACGCGGCCAGAGCCTTGACCAGGCGGCCGAGGTCTATCGCGGCGCGCCCGGCGACGTCCGCGTCGGGACGCGCGTGCTGCGCGACCCCAACGGCCGCGTGGCCGAGGTGCTGATCGACCACAATGTCAGCTTTTTCCAGACCGACTATCTGGCGCTGTCGCCAGACCGCCGCACGCGGCTGTTGGACCTGCCGAAGAAGAACGACCTGTATGGCTATCTGGCTGGGCGGGTCATCCTTGGCGTCAATGAGGACTGGGCCGCCGGCGACCATCACCCGGCGTTCAAGGCCGGATCATTGATCGCCTATGATCCGAACACCGGCGCGGCCGACCTGATCGTGCAGCCGACGCCGAGCCAGACCATCGACGCCGCGCGGGTCACCAAAGGCCGGGTGCTGGTGCAGCTCCTGGACAACGTCAGCGGCGCGCTGGAGGTCTATGCGCCCGGCCCGTCCGGCTGGACCCACGAACGTCTGGCCCTGCCGCAGGGGTCGGCCCTGACCATCCGCGCCGCGGACCACGGCTCGGACAGCGCCTATATCGCCTCCGAAAGCTTTCTGGAGCCGACCGCGCTCTGGGCCGTGGACGCCGCCTCTGGCCAGGTGGTCAAGGTCAAGCAGCTCTCGCCGCAATTCGACGCCTCGCGCGACGTGGTCGAACAGCATTTCGCCGTCTCGACCGACGGGACGCGCATTCCCTATTTCCTGGTCTGGCCCAAGGCCATGACGCTGGATGGCTCAACGCCAGTGCAGATGTTCGGCTATGGCGGCTTCCAGCTTTCCGAGACGCCGTCCTATCGCCCGGAACTGGGCAAGCTCTGGCTGGAGCGCGGCGGCGCTTATGTGTTGACCAATATCCGCGGCGGCGGCGAGTTCGGCCCGGCTTGGCACGAGGCGGCCCTACGCGAGCATCGCCAGCGCGCCTTCGACGACTTCGCCGCGGTGGCCAGGGACCTGATCGCCCGCAAGGTCACCAGTCCGCGCCGGCTGGGCATTTACGGCCGCTCCAACGGCGGCGTCCTGACCAGCGTCTCCATCACCCAGCACCCGGAGCTGTTCAATGCGGCGGTGATCGAAAGTCCGCTGATCGACATGCTGCGCTACAACCACCTCTCGGCCGGCGCGTCGTGGGTGGCGGAATACGGCGATCCCGATGTTCCCGCCGACCGCGCCTTCATCGCCCAGTATTCAGCCTATACGCGGCTGCGGCCCGGCGTGAAATATCCCGAACCCTATATCACCACCAACACCGAGGACGACCGGGTGCATCCCGGCCATCCACGCAAGTTCGCCGCGGAGCTCGAGGCCCTGGGCGACCCTTTCCTCTATTACGAGAACACCTTCGGCGGCCACGCCAACGACGCCGACCCGGAACTGAACGCCCGACGTTGGGCGAGGCACTATGTGTATCTGTCGCAGAAGCTGATGGATTAGGGACTGTTGAGATTCATCGTGAGTTGATAACGGCCGAGGCGATGTAGATCATTGCGGCGAAGCTTTGATCGGTTTTGTCGCTTCGCATGGCGATGCGTTTGAACTCCTTGAGTTTACAGAAGAAATTCTCGATCAGATGACGCCATTTGTAGATTTCGGCGTCGATGGTGATCGGTTGTGCGCGGCGTGGATGCTGGGAGATGACGATTTTCGCTCCCCGCTCGTTCAACTCGGCGATGATCGCGTTGGAATCAAAGGCTTTGTCACCCAGGAGCCCGCCAAACTCGACGCCTTCAATAAGCGGAGCGACGCCTATCGT
>Ga0302314_10018230_pt1 | contig 11718 bp, 8 predicted proteins | sample III_Palsa_N2_3_FD_200533 | JGI IMG/M metagenome (GOLD analysis project Ga0302314, IMG submission 200533) | Peat permafrost microbial communities from Stordalen Mire near Abisko, Sweden - III_Palsa_N2_3 | ecosystem: Environmental > Terrestrial > Soil > Palsa > Peat permafrost | place: Sweden...
GCGCGACGATCCCGGCCAGCAGCCCGGCCCGCGCGGGCCGGCTCAGCGTCTGCGCCGCCGCCGCGCCGAGCATCGCCCCGAGCGCGTTGGCCCCGGCGTCGCCGAGCATGGCCCGCTCGCCGAGGTCCTCGGGCAGCAGCGCGAGCCCGGCGCCGAGGGGCGCGGCCACGGCGGCCAGCCCGGCCGACCGGTCGGGCCCGGTCACCGCGGCGCCGACGGCGATCAGCCCGGCCGAGACGATCGCCATCTTGATCGCGCGGCCGGGGCGGAGGTCGAAGAGGTTGAGCAGGTTCGCGCCGCCGGCGATCAGCCCGGTGTTGATCACCACATCGGCGCGCCGGCCGCCGATGAGCAGGCCGCCGGCCAGCCCGGTCGCGGCCAGGCCGACCAGCTTGACCGTGCCGGCGGTGACCTCGCCCTGCCGCAGCGCGCCGAGGTGGCCCGCCAGGCCGCGGCGCTTGCCCGAGCCGACCAGGTCGTCAAGGACGCCGAAGCCGAGGGCGCCGCCCCCGGTCACGACCAACGCGAGCGACCAACGGGAACCAACGGTACGTTCCAAAGACTGGGGAATTTGACCTGCTGCCTGCCGCCTGGCCGCGGCGGTTCCCTGCCGCCCGGCCACGGCGGCGCCGATCACCTCGGCCGTGATCGCGCCGACGGCGACGGCCGGGCCCTCGAGCAGGCTGACGACCTGCCGCCGGTAGTTGGTCCTGGTCCAGGTCTTGTCGCCCGCGGGCGGGTACCGCCGCAGCGTCCGGTAGGCGGCCCGCGCCGCCACCGCGCTGCCGACCGCGGTGGACAGCGGGCCGACCGTCGCCGCGCGCGCGGCGCGGGTCACTTCTTCTTCACGGACTTGTCGCCCTTTCCCGTCTTTGTCGGGCGCGGCGTGGGGGTCGTGGTCGTCGACGGCGTCGCGCTCGGCAATGCCGAGGGTACCGGGCTGACTGCGGACGCACCCGAAATACCGTAGCTATTGGGCTTGTGGCCGCTCAGTTGGTATGCGAGCGCCCACATCGCCGAGACCTGGCCGATCGTGGTGTCCGCGTTGTCCACGCTTGACACCTGGCTGGAGACGCTGCTCGACCGGAGCACCGAGATCGCGCTGCCCGCGGCCGAGCCGTCGGTCGAGCCGACCACGATCGTCGCCGCGCTGAGGGTCGCGAACTCCTGCGCCACCGCCAGCAGGACCTGGCTGGCCGGGTCGTTCTGGCCGTCGCTTGGGGCGGTCGCGGGGGTGACGATCACCGCCAGCGTGGCGCGGTCGTAGAGGGCGCCGCCGACGGAGCTGATGGAGAGGTAGCCGGCCTGCGCGTAGGCGCCGAGCAGCGACTGCGCGCCGGCCGGGGAGAGGCCCTGCGTCTCGCCTGCCGTGGTGGCGGCCAGGATCGCGGTGCCGATCAGCTCGGCGGCGTCTTGCTGATTGGCGGTCTGCTGGTCGCCGGGCGTGGCCAGCGTCGTCTGGCTGGTGGAGGCCAGGCTGCTGTTGATCTGGTACAGGCTGGACTCGTTGGCGCCTGACAGGTCGTTGAAGGACGGCTGCAGCGCCACCTCGCCGGTCACGGTGGCGCCGGCCAGGCCGGCCGCCTGCTTGATCCCGGAGATCACCGTGGACGAGGCGCCGGGCTCGGTGACGAGCACGATCTGGTCGCCGGTCAGCTCGTTGGCGAGCAGCCGCTGCTCGGCCCCGGCCGTCGCCAGGAACTGCTGGTAGGCGTTGACCTGCTGCTCGTAACTGTCGCGCTCCCCGTTGGACGTGTTGAGCTCTTTGTTCAGCTGATTCGACGACAACCGGAGCGCGTCGATGGTGTCGCCCTGGAGTTCGGTCGAGCCGAGGACGATGCCGATCGCCAGCGCCAGGAACACGGCGACGATCGAGACGAGGTGGTAGCGGAAGTCGATCATTTGAACAATCCGGTGAACCAGTAGGTGAACGTGTGCCAGGTACCGCTGAAGTAGTCGCCGAGAACCGGGCCGATGGGCGAGTAGGCGACGGCGATCACGATCGTGAAGGCCGCGGCGAGCACCAGCGCGAACAGCGCCCACCCGGAGATCCGGCTCTGGTACAGCTCGTGCACGCCCCGGGCGTTGACCACCTTACCGCCGACCCGCAGGTGGGTGAGGAAGGTCGACGCCATCCCCGGGCGGCCCTTGTCGAGGAACTCCTCCACGTTCAGGTGCGTGCCCACGACCGCGATCAGGCTGGCGCCGCAGGCGTCGGCGACCAGCAGCGCCACGTCCTCGCTGGTGCCGGGGGCCGGCAGCGGGACCGCGTCGAGGCCGAGGTTCTTGATCCGAGGCAGGCCGGGGGCGCGGCCGTCGGGGTAGGCGTGCACCACGAGCTCGGCGCCGCACTCCAGTGCCTCGTCGGAGACCGAGTCCATGTCGCCGATGATCATGTGCGGGCGGTAGCCCGCCTCGAGCAGCGCGTCCGCCCCGCCGTCCACCGCGACCAGCACCGGGCGGTACTCGCGGATATAGGGCCGCAGGGCGCGCAGGTCCTCGCGGTAGCGGTAGCCGCGGACCACCACAAGCACGTGCTTGCCGTCCATGTCGGTGGCCAGCGTCGGCAGGTCGGCGATGCCCTTGGTGAGCAGGTCGCGCTCGCGGCGCAGGAACTCGAGGGTGTTCGCGGCGAAGGCGTCGATCTGGCTTTCCACCCCGGCCGTCGCCTCGTCCATCGCCTGGCTGAGGGTCTCCTCGGTCTGCCGGATGCCCTTGGCGACGGCCTGGTCGCCCTGGTAGAGGACGTCGCCGTCCAGGCGCACGACAGCGCCCTCGGACACCCGGGCCAGCACCTCGCGGCCGACGTCGTCGACCAGCGGGATGCCCGCGTCGAACAGCAGCCGCGGCCCCAGATTCGGGTAGCGGCCGGTAATCGACCGGGCGGCGTTGACGACCGCGGCCGGCCGGCAGGAGATCAGCTCGTCGGCGGACACGCGGTCCAGGTCGGCGTGGTCGATGATCGCGATGTCACCCGGCGCCAGGCGCTTCACCAGGACCTTCGTCCGAAGGTCGAGCCTGGCCACGCCGACAAGGCCGGGCGGCACGTCGGCTTTGCCCCGCCTGACGTGCGCCAATATTAGGGCCCCCGGCCTAATGTTCGGCACTTTCATCGGACCTCATCCTGGCATATTCCCGGGGCGGCACCTCAGGTTCTAGGACATCACGGCGTGTTACGGTGAGGCCGTGACCGCGCAGCCTGCCCCAGCTCAAGCACCCGCCCCGATCCGGCTCACCTCGCTGTCACATGGCGCCGGCTGTGCGTGCAAGCTACCACTTTCGGCGCTGGATGAGCTCATGGCCTCGCTCGGACCAGGCGTTTTCGGCGGCGCCGCGGCGGGCGACCTGCTGGTCGGCGCGGCCGAGGCGGACGACGCGGCCGTGCTCAGGCTGGATGACGAGCGCGCGTTGGTGTTCACCACCGACTTCTTCACGCCGATCGTCGATGACCCACGGGACTGGGGCGCGATCGCGGCCGCCAACGCGCTCTCGGACGTGTACGCGATGGGCGGGCGGCCCGTCCTGGCGCTCAACCTGACCGCGTGGCCGGGCCAGACGCTGCCGCTGTCGATCCTGGCCGACGTGCTGCGGGGCGGGGCCTCGGTCGCCGCCGCGGCCGGCTGCCTGGTGGTCGGCGGGCACACCATCGACGACCCCGAGCCCAAGTACGGGATGGCGGTGGTCGGCCTGGCCTCGCCGACCCGGCTGTTCACCATCGACGCGGCCCGGCCGGGCGACACGCTGGTGCTGACCAAGGCGATCGGCACCGGCGTGGTGGCGACCGCGCACAAGCGCGGCGCCGCCTCGGCCGCCGACCTGGCCGCCGCCGTCGCCTCGATGACGTCGTTGAACGCCGCCGCCTGCGAGGCGGCGCTGGCCGCCGGCGTGGTCGCGGCGACCGACGTGACGGGCTTCTCGCTCCTCGGCCACCTGCACCGGATGCTCCGCGCGAGCGGTTGCGGCGCGGTCGTGGAAGCCGGGGCGGTGCCGCTGCTGCCGGGCGCGCTCGAGCTGACGTCGGCCGGCTACGTCTCCGGCGGGACCAGGAACAACATGGCCTACCTGGAGCCCTGGACGGCGTTCTCACCCGAGGTGCCCGAGTCGGTGGCGGTGCTGCTGCAGGACGCGCAGACCTCCGGCGGGCTGCTGCTGGCGACCTCGTCCCCCGACGACCTGGTCGCCGAGCTCGGCCGCCGCGGCGACGGGCGGGGCGACGACCGGGGGGCCATCGCGGCGGTCATCGGCCGGGTGACCGCTGGTGAGGCAGGCCACATCGAGGTCCGGCCTTAGCCCTGCCTACGGCCCGGCGCCAGGGGTAGGTTCCAGCGCCGGAGCCTCGTGCTGCCGGAAGTGTAACGCCGGCGGCTCGCGGGGGACTTAGCTCTGAGCGGGACTTACGGGGCATGGGGCACGAGGGGCGCTGCGGGGTGTGCCATACAGTGGTCGGTAACAAATGTGTTGCGGTCATTCCCATGGGGACCTTCGCTGGCCGGACGGCGGCGGGACGCCGAATCGGCCAGTTTTGCGTCGAACGCGGCCGCTTGGCGACGCTCTCAGCAGCCAACCCGGCTCCGTCTGGAATGTCAGTCCTCCCGGTTAGGGTGCTTCTATGACGATGGTCGATGAAGAGAAAATTGATGAGGACACGGCGGCCGAGCACATCCACGGCATCTGCCTGAAGACCGGGCCACCGCGGCGGCTCGGCGTCGAGCTTGAGTGGCTGGTGCGCGACGCCCGCAATCCCGGCCTGCCAGTGCCAGCACAGCGAATCGCCACCGCGGTTTCCGGATTTGACGCGGTGGCCACATTTGAAGCAGTACCCGGGCTCCCGACGAGTTCCCAGCCCGGAGCGCTGCCGTCCGGCGCCACGCTCACCACCGAGCCGGGCGGGCAGCTTGAGATCAGCTCGCAGCCCGCCGACACCCTCACCGATCTCGTTGGCGCCACGCTGGCGGATCTCGCCGCGTTGCGCTCCGCGGCCGACGCCGCGGGCCTTGAGCTCGCCGGGTTCGGCCTCGACCCGATCCGCCCTCCGCGCCGCCTGCTTACCTTGCCCCGGTACGCGGCCATGGAGGCGTTCTTCGACCGGGCCGGGCCGTGGGGCCGCCGGATGATGTGCGGCACCGCATCGGTCCAGGTCTGCCTGGACGCCGGCGACGAATCCGGTGGCGCGGACGGCTACCGCCGGCGGTGGCGGCTGGTGCACGCGATCGGGCCGGTGCTGGTGGCCGCGTTCGCGAACTCGCCGCTGCGGGTCGGGCGGCCGACCGGCTGGCGGTCGTCACGGCAGCAGGTCTGGTCGCACATGGACCCCAGCCGCACCCGCCCGCCGAGGATCGACCAGGACCCGCGCGCGGCGTGGACCAGGTACGCGCTCGACGCGCAGGTCATGTGCATTCGCAACGACGGATCCGGTGACTGGTCCGCTCCGCCGGGGCTGACCTTCCGCGCCTGGGTGCGCGGCGGCGCGATGGACGTCGGGCGGCTGCGGCGTCCCACCGTCGGCGATCTCGACTACCACCTGTCCACCCTGTTCCCGCCGGTGCGGCCGCACGGGCACCTCGAGCTCCGGATGATCGACGCGCAGCCGGGCGACGGCTGGATCGTGCCCCTGGCGGTGACCAGCGCGCTGCTCGACGACGCGCGGGCGTCCGACGCCGCGTTGGCCGCCGCCGACCGGCTGTGGGCGGGGCACGGCCGGGGCGACGACGATCTATGGCTGCGCGCCGCCCAGCTCGGGCCGGCCGACCCGGCCATCGCCCGGGCGACCCGGGAGTGCTTCGAGGCGGCGCGCGATGCGCTCTGGCGGCCGTCCGCCGCGCTCTCCCGGCCGTCCGCTGTGCTCTCACGGCAGTCCGCCGTGGCCGGCATCCAGTCGGCGGTGGACGACTTCATCGAGCGATACGTCAGCCGGGATCGCTGCCCGGCGGACGACCAGCTATCCCCGGCCGAGTCTCAGGAGACCCGATGACCGACAACACTCAGCTCAGTGACGCCGACGCGCTCAATGACACCGACGCGCTTCGCGAGCGGATCGCGGCCGAACTGGTGGCCGCGCGGGAGCGCACCACCCTCCTCACCACCGCCATCGACGAGGCGGACCTGGTTAAGCAGCACTCCCCGCTGATGTCGCCGCTGGTCTGGGACCTGGCTCACATCGCCAACCAGGAGGAGCTCTGGCTGCTGCGCGAGGTCGGCGGTCGCGATCCCCTGCACCCGGAGGTCGACCCGCTCTACGACGCGTTCGAGCACCCCCGGGCCGCGCGCCCGACGCTGCCGCTGCTCGCGCCGGGCGAGGCCCGCGGCTACGGCCGCGAGGTCCGCGGCCGGGTGCTTGACCTCCTCGAGCGGGCCGCGTTCGATGCGGCGCCGACCGCCTTCGGCGAGTCGCTCACCGTCAACGCCTTCGCCTTCGGCCAGGTCGCGCAGCATGAGGTGCAGCACGACGAGACGATGCTGGCCACGCACCAGCTCCGCGTCGGCCCGCCGGTGCTGGCGGCACCCCCGCCGCCGCCCGCCCCGGCCGACGCGGCGACGCTCCCGACCGAGGTGCTCGTGCCGGGCGGCCCGTTCACCATGGGCACCTCAACCGAGCCGTGGGCGCTCGACAACGAGCGCCCCGCGCACGAGGTGCAGGTGGCCGGGTTCTACCTGGACACCACCCCGGTCACCAACGCCGCCTACGCCGAGTTCATCGCCGACGGCGGCTACGACAACCCGCGCTGGTGGACCGCCGACGGCTGGGCGCACCGGCAGCGCGCGGGACTGACCGCACCGCTCTTCTGGACTCGGGAGGGCGGTCGGGCGGGGGTCAGCGAGTGGGTGCGGGTCGCGTTCGGCCGGAAAGAGCCGATCATCGGTGACGAGCCGGTGCTCCACGTCTGCTGGTACGAGGCCGACGCCTATGCGCGGTGGGCCGGGCGTCGGCTTCCGACCGAGGCCGAGTGGGAGAAGGCGGCGCGCCACGACCCCGCCAGCGGACGCTCCCGCCGCTACCCCTGGGGGGACGAGGACCCGACGCCGTCGCTCGCGAACCTCGGCCAGCGCCATCTGCGGCCGGCCCCGGCCGGCAGCTACCCGGCCGGCGCCGCGCCGTCCGGCGCGCGGCAGCTCATCGGCGACGTGTGGGAGTGGACAAGCTCGGACTTCCTGCCGTACCCGGGGTTCACGGCGTGGCCCTACAAGGAGTACTCCGAGGTGTTCTTCGGCCCGGAGTACAAGGTGCTGCGCGGCGGCGCGTTCGGGGTGTCGCCCGTCGCCATCCGCGGCACGTTCAGGAACTGGGACTACCCGATCAGGCGGCAGATCTTCGCTGGCTTCCGCACCGCGCGGTCAGCTCCGGAGGGCGTCTGATGTGCCGTCATACCGCTTACCTGGGGCCGCCTGCGGCGCTGTGCTCGGTGCTGATCGACCCGCCGCACGGCCTGTACCGGCAGGCGTGGGCACCCCGGCTGATGCGCCACGGGACGGTGAACGCGGACGGGTTCGGCGTCGGCTGGTACGCCGACGGCGACCCGGCGCCCGCCAGGTACCGGCGGGCCGGGCCAATGTGGGCCGATGAGTCGCTGCCCGATATCGCCCGGGTCACCCGGTCGGCGGCGGTGCTGGCGGCGGTCCGCAACGCCACCGCGGGCATGGCGGCCGGCGAGCAGGCGGCCGCGCCGTTCGCGTCGGGGCCGTGGCTGTTCAGCCATAACGGGATTCTGGCGGGCTGGCCGGCGTCGGCCGTACCGGTGGCCGAGACGGCCGGGGCGACGGCCGCGACCCTGCTGTCGCTTGAGGCGATGGTGGACTCGGCCTTCCTCTGGGCGCTTGCGCTCGAGCGGCTGCGGGCGGGCCGTTCCCTGGCCGCCGCGCTGACGGAGACGATCGGCGCCGTCGAGGCGGCCGGGGCGACCGGGCGGTTCAACTTCCTGCTCACCGACGGGCAGTCGGTCGCCGCCACCACCTGCGGCGACACGCTGTGGTACCGGCGGTCGAGCGGCTCCGTGGTGGTCGCGTCGGAGCCGGACGACGACGAACCAGGCTGGACCGAGGTGCCCGACCGGCAGGTACTGACGGCGACGCCATCGCTGGTCAGCGCGGTGCCACTGGACGCACGCGCCGACTCGGCACCCGCATCAACCAAACCGACGGCGGCCCCCTCACCGACCGAACCGACAATGACGTCCGCAACGACCGAACCGACGATGACGTCCGCAACGAAGGGATCCGTGACCGGATGACCACCATCGAATACCGGCTGCCGCCCGACTACCGCGCCGCGTCGCTGCGCGCCGACGCCCTCGCGGGGCTCACCGCGACGCCGAAATCGCTGCCGCCGAAGTGGTTCTACGACGCGCAGGGCAGCGCGCTCTTCGAGAAGATCACCGAGCTGCCCGAGTACTACCCGACCCGCGCGGAGCGGTCGATCCTCACCGCCGTCGCAGCCGATATCGCCCGCATCTCCGAGGCTCGCGTGCTGATCGAGCTCGGCTCCGGCTCGTCTGAGAAAACCCGGCTGCTGCTCTCCGCGCTGCGCGACGAGGGCACGCTGCGGGCCTACGTGCCGGTGGACGTCAGCGAGTCCGCGCTCGTCCTGGCCGGAGACGCGCTGGCCGTCGAGTACCCCGGGCTCACGGTGCACGCGGTCGTGTCGGACTTCGAGCAGTACCTGGGGCTGGAACCATCGGCGGGCACAGCGCCGTCGGACGCGGAGCCGTCGGACGCGGAGCCGTCGGACGCGGACGACGCCGTGGGCGGGCCGCGGCTGGTGGCCTTCCTCGGATCGACGATCGGCAACATGGTGCCGACCGAACGCGCACTGTTTCTGCGGCGGGTCCGATCGCGGCTCCGCCCGGGCGACTCTTTCCTGCTCGGCACCGACCTGGTCAAGGATCCCGCGGTACTCGTCGCCGCCTACGACGACTCCGCCGGGGTGACCGCCGCGTTCAACAAGAACGTCCTGGCCGTGCTCAACGCCGAGCTCGGCGCGGACTTCGACCTGGACGCGTTCGAGCACGTCGCGCGCTGGGACTCCGGTCACGAGTGGATCGAGATGCGGCTGCGCTCGACCGCGGATCAGCAGGCGCTGGTGCGCGACCTCGGCCTCGTGGTCCCGTTCGCCGCCGGCGAGGAAATGCGCACCGAGGTGTCCGCCAAGTTCCGCCGGGCCGGAGTCGAATCCGAGCTCGCCGCCGCCGGCCTCACGCTGCGATCATGGTGGACGGACCCGGCCAGCCGGTTCGGCCTGTCCCTGTCCGTTCCGACGCAGCAGCGGCACTTCTTGCTGTTATTTCGATTCGAAGAACTCAACGTGATGGGTTGGCCGATATCTCATCACGATAAGTGACTCATCGATAACATCACGTTAATGAGCTTCCTGACGGAGCGGCCCGAAGGCACCGGTCACGCCCCTCCGGGCGGGGGCAGCGGGGACCGCAGCGGAGCGCGGCATCGCGGTCCCGGCCGTGCCCGGGGGCTGCGCCCGACCACGCGGACCGTCCGTCGGGCGCTTACGGGCCTCGGGGTCAGCGGGGCGGCGGTCGGGCTGTTCGCCTGCTATCTCCGGCTGTCAGCGACGTTCCCGGTCGGGTCGGACGGGGCGTCCAACGCACTCGAGGCGTGGGATCTGCTGCACGGCAACTGGCTGCTGCGCGGATGGACGTTCACCGACGTCTCGTTCTACACCACCGAACTGCCCGAGTACGCGGCTGTCGAGCTGGCGCGCGGGCTGAACGCCGGCGTGGTGCACACGGCCGCCTCGATCACCTACACGCTCTTGGTGCTCGCCGCGGCGGCGCTCGCCCGCGGCCGGGCGCGGGGCGCTGAGGGCTGGGCCCGCGCGCTGATCGCGGCCGGGATCATGATCGCGCCGCAGCTCGGCAACGGCATCCACGTGCTGCTCTCGCAGCCCGACCACGTGGGCACCCAGGTGCCGCTGGTCGGGATCTTCCTGCTGCTCGACCGCGCACCGCGCCGGCGGTACACCGCGGCCGCGATCTGGGCGCTGCTGGTGGTCACCATCGTCGCCGACAAGATCGCGATCACGGACGCGGTCGTGCCACTGGTTGTCGTCTGCTTGTTTTACGCCGCCCGGGCGGGGACACCGTCGACGCTCCGGGTGGATTCGGGCGCTGGGGCGGGGCTGGGAAGCCCTGCCCGCAGCGGAGCCGACAAGCTCGCTCGGAGCGGAGCCGACAAGCCTGCTCGACGCGGAGCCGACAAGCCTGCTCGACGCGGAATCGAGGCGGTGGCCGACCGGGTCTGCGCGCGCTCGTTTGAACTGTCGGTCGCCGTCGCCTCGATCGCCGCGGTCGGCGTGGCCCAGCTCATCCTCACCGGCATCACCCGGCTGGGCGGATTCACCCTGATCCCGGTGGAGACCCGCATAGTAATGCCCGCCAGTGTTCCTGGGCATCTGTCAATGACACTGCAGGACACCCTCAACCTTTTCGGCGCCGATGTGTCCGCAGCCCAGCCGGGGCCGCAGGCACTCTTCGCCTGGGTGCACGTGCCTGGCGTCGTGCTTATGACCGCAGCGTTCGGCATCGCGCTCTGGCGGCTGCCAGGCCGACGCGACCTGGTCTCCGCTGTACTGGCCGTGGGGCTGGTGGTGAACCTGGCCACCTTCGTCGCCAGCGCCATCCCGAGCACGCCCTTCGACACCCGGGAAATGGTCGCCGTGCTGCCGTACGGCGCGGTCCTGGCTGGCCGGACCTTCGGCCCCTGGCTGACCAGCGGGGACGCGGCGCGGATCCGCTCGCCCCGCGTGAGTTCGTTCCAGCTCAGGCCGTTCCAGCTCGGGGCGCTGCGGCTCAGGCCGTTCCAGCTCGGGGCGCTGCGGCTCAGGGCGGGCGTCGCCGTGCTCGCGCTGGCCAGCGCCTGCCAACTCGCGGCGCTCGGCTACGGGGCAACCCGGCCGCCAGCCGCCAATCCCGAGCAGGCCCTGGCCGGCTGGCTCACGGACCACCATCTGATCACCGGGCTTGGCACCTACTCCGAGGACAACGTGACCACGCTGGACAGCGGCGGCGCCGTCCGGCTGCGCACGGTCTCCTGGCCGCGATCCGGCCGCGCGGTGCCGCGGCTGTACCAGTCGTCCGCGTCCTGGTACGACCCGCGCACGGCCTACGCGAACTTCGTGGTCAGCGGTACGGCCGCCGACCACATCCCGCGCGCGGAGATTCTCGCCCTGGCCGGCCCGGCCACCCGCACGTACCGGTTTCGGTCATTCACCATCATGACGTGGGACAAGAACCTGCTCGCTCTGCTCGGCGCCCCGCCATCCCGTCTGCCCGGCGACATTGGGCATCCATGAGCGGCCTTTTCTTGCTGTTATCTGGCGCGAGTCGGGCCGTCCGCTCGCCCGACACTTGCGCAGATCACTCCATCCCCGACATTCGCTTATTACACAATCACACAGCCGTTTCGCCCGACATTCCTCGTGACCGGTAGGCCGCCTCTTGTCGGATGCGTCGGATTTTCGGTCTTCAAGGTTAGATAAATGTATCCATCAGGTAAGCCTCCGGAATTGTCGGAAAGACAGAAAGCGGAGTAGAATTCGAGTATGAGCCACAGTAGCCGCCACAACTAGATCGAACGGGAGGGGGAGCCAGATGGGACGCCAGCCAGACCCGGACGCCGAGCCGGCCGGGGACCCGGATCCGGAGCTCCCCGCTTCCCCCGTTCCTCCAGGCCCCACCTCTTTGCCGCGCGAGCAGGTGCTGGCCGGGTTCG
>Ga0302314_10018231_pt1 | contig 11718 bp, 13 predicted proteins | sample III_Palsa_N2_3_FD_200533 | JGI IMG/M metagenome (GOLD analysis project Ga0302314, IMG submission 200533) | Peat permafrost microbial communities from Stordalen Mire near Abisko, Sweden - III_Palsa_N2_3 | ecosystem: Environmental > Terrestrial > Soil > Palsa > Peat permafrost | place: Sweden...
CACAACGGCAGCTGCACCAGGCCCGGCTCGAGCAGCAGCTCGGAGAAGTCGTCCACGATCGCGTGGATCTGCTCCTTCGACCTCGGCGTCAGGCCCAGTTTCTCCTGCGCCGACAGCAGATACACCGCCTCGTCGATCTCCGCCATGCCGACCTCCTGCACGTGCTGCAGGGCGATCATGCTGCCCGGCGGCACCCAGTCGATCATCGTGCCCAGCGCGGTGGTGGCCGCCTCGGGCTCCCTGATGTAGTCGAGCATCCCGAACAGCAGCACGCCGAGCGGGCGGTCGAGCTCCAGGTGCTCGGTGACGTTCTCGTCGGCCAGCACGCAGCGGGTCGAGCGGAAGTCGCCCGCGACCACGGTCACGTCGCTGCCGGGCCGGCCGACCAGCAGCGCGCGGGCGTGCGCCAGGGTGATCGGGTCGTCGGCCACGTAGACGAAGCGGCAGTTGGGGTCCACGGTCTGGGCTATCCGGTCGTGGCTGTTGGCCACCGAGATCGCCGTGCCAAGCTGCAGGAACTGGGTGATGCCGGCGCCGACCATGTAGCGGATCACCCTGCGGCTGAACGCCTCCACCGCCCGCGCGGTGATCACCGAGTCGGGCCTTGCCCGCAGCAGCACGGCCACGGCGTCCCGGTCGGCCTGGTAGTGGTCCTTGCCGCCGATCAGGTAGTTGTACATGCGGAAGGGGTGCGGCACCGTCGGATCGATCTCCGGGGGATCCCAGTCCGCGCCGATCGACACGGACCAGTCGGCGCTCGGCGGGGTGCCCTGCGCCTCGGGTTCGGAATCGGTGGAACCGGCCATCACGCCTCCCGACGCAGCGCGGTGCCGGGTGGTGAGCCCGCACCGATGTCCTGACATGATAATTCGTCAGGAGGGGCCGCGGAACGGTCTTTCGCGAAGCTCATCCGGAGCGGCGTGGCCCGGACGTATATGGGTTCGAATACCGGAAAGCGGCTTGCCCCGCTCCGGCGGTCCAGGAGCGGGGCAAGCCTGTCAGCGGCGGCCGGTCGGCCGTCAGGGGCGCGGGTCAGGCGAGGTCGTCGAACTCGCCGTCCTTCGCGCCCGCGAGCAGGGCCGAGATCTCGGCCCTTGTGTAGATGAGGGCGGGACCTTGCGGATCGCGCGAGTTGCGCATGGCGACGCTGCCGTCCGGGAGGGCGGCGAACTCGACGCAGTTGCCCTGGGAGTTGCTGTAGCTGCTCTTGCGCCAGGAAGTGCCGACGAGCTCGGTCGCCGCGGTTCCGTTGGCCGGGGTGTAGGTCATGGCTGGGCTCCTCACTGTTCTTCGCTGATCTTCGAGTGCTGTCTTTCCCTGCCCTTCGACCATAGCGCCGATTCCAGTGCCGATGCACGTGCATCGGCCAAAGAATCTGCAAATTCGCGGAAGCTTAAGAGGATTGCGTGCGGATGCGTGCGGTGCGCGACCGGCGCGTACGGAGCAGGTGTGCGCGCCGGTGGACATCCATATCAGGGTGCTCATCTATGGCTTCGCGCGGCCGGGCGCGCGCGAGGGCAGACGGGGGCGCCGGGCCCGCGCCGTCGGCGATTACGGCTGGAAGACCGCCCAGACGGCCTTGCCGTCCGGCAGGTCCTGCCAGCCCCACTCGGTGGCCAGCGCCTCGACCAGGATCAGCCCGCGGCCCGACTCGGCCGTCTCGGTCGCCTCCTCGGGCGTCGGCGGCAGCGGGCTCGAGTCGACGACTCGGCAGGTCAGCCGCCCCTCGCTCAGGTCCAGCTCGAGCCGGAACGGCTCGGCGGCGCCCGCGGGCCCGTCGCCGCTGTGCAGCAGGGCGTTGGTGACCAGTTCGGAGACCACCAGGTCGACGTCCTCGACCAGGTGCCCGAGGTGCCAGTCCGTCAGCATCGTGCGCGCGGCCCGCCGAGCGCGCCCGGCCGACTCGGGGACCGGCTCGAGCCGGAAGACCGCGGTGCGGACGAAATCGGCCGGGTCAACAGCTCCGCGGGTGTCTGCGGAAGTCGCGAGCGCCATGGGGGCATCCGTAGAGGTCGAGGGCGAGTCCTGCGACCCGTCGGCCGGCCCCGGTGCGGGGGACGGGTCGTCGAGCCCGGTCTTGCTTGTGCTGCAATTGCGGGGGAATCCGGGCGACGCCCGGCGGTTCGGCGTACGAATCAGCATTCGCCTGTTCCCTCCAGATTGCAAGCGTCGATGCAAATGCCGATGGAGCGTGTGCCGATGCACTTGCATCGTAGCGCCGATGCGACGCGCTGTAAGGCATCTTCGGCAAAGGCTCTTCAAATAGCCCTGACCAGGTGGCAAACTTGCGGGCACAGGCACCTAGGGCGGGAGAACACGGACTCATGGACGGCGCGGGAGACAGTTCCACCGTGCGCCGGATCCTGCTGGGCACGGTACTGCGCAAGTTGCGCGAGGGTCGGAACATCTCGATGAAGGAGGCCGGCTACCACATCCGCGGCACCGAGTCGAAGATCAGCCGAATGGAGACGGGCAAGGTCTCCTTCAAGGAGCGCGACGTCGTCGACCTGCTGACGCTCTACGGCGTCACCGACGGCAAGGAGCGCGACCAGATCGTCAACCTGGTCAACGAGGCCAACTCGCTCGGCTGGTGGCACACCTACAGCGAGTCGCTGCCCGGCTGGTTCGAGGCCTTCGTCGGCCTGGAGACCGCCGCCTCCATCGTGCGCACCTACGAGATCCAGTACATCCCAGGACTCCTGCAGTGCCCTGAGTACGTGCAGGCCGTCGTGCGGGCGAACCGCAGCCTGACCCAGGAGGAGGTGGACCGCCGGGTCGAGGTGCGGGTGCGCCGCCAGGACGTGCTCGACCGGCCCGGCGCCCCGGTGTTCTGGGCGGTGCTTGACGAGGCGGCGCTGCGGCGCCCGATGGGCGGCGTCGAGTCGATGCAGCCGCAGATCGAGTTCCTGATCGCGAAGGCGGACCAGCCGAACGTGACGATCCAGCTGCTGCCCTTCTCGGTCGGCGCGCACGCGGCCGAGGGCGGCGCCTTCGCGATCCTGCGCTTCGCCGAGCAGGAGCTGCCGGACGTCGTCTACCTCGAGCACCTGACGGGCGCTCAGTACCTGGACCGGCCCGAGGACGTGGAGCAGTACGCACGGGTGATGGACCGGATCTCGGTCGAGGCGCTCACCCCCGAGGACACGCTCAAGGCGCTCAAGCAGTTCGCGCTGATCTCCTCGCGCAAGCGCCGCTGAGGCTCCCGGGCAGCGCGGCAGGCAGCGTCGCGCCGCCGAAGACCGCGCAGGTCGCCGGGTCGCCGCCGAGCACCGCGAGCGCCAGCAGCAGCGAGCCCGCCGTCCAGGAGGTCTTCTCCTCGGGCCAGATCGCGTTGTCCGCGAAGACGTAGCCGGTCCAGTAGAGCCCGTCGAGGTCGCGCAGGTGCCGCGTGTCGACCAGCAGCCGGCGGGCCCGCTCCGACTGGCCGATCGCCCACAGCGCGATGCAGAGCTCGAAGGTCTCGCCGCCGGTCACCCAGGGCCGGTCGTCCACGCAGCGGGTGCCGAGTCCCGGTATCACGAAGCGGTCCCAGCCCGCGTCGATCCGCGCGTGCGCCGCCTCGCCGCGCAGCGCCGTGCCGAGCACCGGGTAGTACCAGTCCATCGAGTAGCGGTCCTTGGCGGCGAACACCCCGGAGGACGGTTCGCCGTCGAAGCCGCCGGCCGCGGCTACCGCGCCGCCGAGCCGCAGCGCCGCCCGCGTCCACCGGGCCGCGCGCCGCGGCTCGCCCATCCGGTCCGCGATCGCCACCGCGCAGCGCAGCGCCTGATACATCGAGCTGCAGCCGGTCAGCAGCGCCTCGTCCGAGTCCGGGTTCCACCGGATCGCGCCGTCCGGGCGCTGGAGTCCGAGCACGAATTCGACCGCCTGGTGCACGCTCGGCCACAGCTCGGCCAGGAACCGCTCGTCCCGGGTGACCAGCCAGTGGTGGTAGACCCCGACGGCGAGGTACGCGGTGAAGTTCGCGTCCTTCGTCTTGTCCGTCGGCTCCGCGGCGCCCTCGGGGGTGTCGGCGTAGTTGGCGTACCAGGAGCCGTCCGAGTTCTGCCGGTCGGCCAGCCAGCGGTACGCGGTGAGCGCGGCGGGCCCGCGTCCCGCCGCGTCGAGCGCCATCGCCGACTCGACGTGGTCCCACGGATCGGTCTTGTCCCCGTGGAACCAGGGGATCGAGCCGTCCGGACGCTGCACGGCGGCGATGGCCGCGGCGGTGCGTTCGATCAGCGGGAGTTCGAGGATCCCGGCGCGCGCCAGGAGCTCGACGCTCATGTGTTCTTGGTGGCGTAGACGACCAGGCTCTTGCCGAGTATCGGGTTGAGCACCGCCTCGCCGATGCGGGTGGTCTTCGGGCCCTTCATGATGTCCCAGACCAGCATCTTGTGGTAACCCTGCACAAGTTTCGAGGAGTCGTTGTCCACGCCGACCGCGCACTTGAGCCACCAGTACGGCGCGTGCAGCGCGTGCGCGTGGTGCGAGCCGTAGGGGGAGAGCTTGACCTCGCGCAGCCTGGCCAGGATCTGCGAGCGCTTGTAGATGCGCACGTGGCCGCCCTCGACCTCGTGGTACGCGTCGGACAGCGCCCAGCAGACCTGCTCGGGGAACCAGCGCGGCACGGTCACCGCGAGCTTGCCGCCGGGCTTCAGGACCCGCTCGAGCTCCGCGAAGGCGCGCGCGTCGTCGGGCAGGTGCTCGAGCACCTCGGCGGCGACCACCTTGTCGAAGCTGGCGTCCGGGAACGGCAGCCGGTAGGCGTCCCCGCGCACGGCCTGCGAGGTCGCGCCCTCGGGCACCTCCCCCGCCTCGCTCATAGCCGCGAACATCGCCGCGACGGACTCCATCTCCGCCATCGAGTAGTCGAGCGCGACGACGTGCGCCCCCCTGCGCAGCAGCGCGAAGGAGTGGCGTCCGGCGCCCGCGCCGAGGTCGAGCACCCGCTCACCGGGGACGATCGGGAAGCGGTCGAAGTCGACGGTCAGCATGCCTTATGCCTTCTCCAGGTTCGCCCGGCACCCCCCGGCTGCGACGGCAGTAGTCGAGGCCGGGGATGCTGCGAGCGGGACGATCGGGGACAACGAACAGATTCCGGTAGCGCGTATGGGCCGCGAGGCGGCGGTCAGCATGCCGCCTCCAGCGTGGCCTGGTAGCGCTCGGCGGTCGCGGCCGCCGCGGCCCGCCAGGTGAAGCGGGTGACCGCGCGCTCCCGGGCCGCCGTTCCAAGCAGCCTACGCAGATCCGGGTCGCCCAGCAGCTTCGCCAGCGCGGCCGCCAGGGCCTCGACGTCGCCCGGCGGCACCGCGAGCGTCGTCTGGCCGTGCACCCCCGCGACCTCCGGGATCGCGCCGCCGGTGGTGGAGACCAGCGGCAGGCCGACCGCCATCGCCTCGACGGCCGGCAGCGAGAAGCCCTCGTAGAGCGAGGGGACGCAGGCGATCTCGGCCGCCCGCAGTTCGTGCACGAGGTCCGCCTCGCTCAGCTCGCAGACGAAGCGCACGCAGCCGCCGAGCCCGTAGCGCTCGATCGCCTGCTCCACCGCGCCGCCCGGCTTGGGCTTGCCGATCACGGTCAGCTCGGCGTGGTCGTGCTCGGCGCGCACCTTGGCGAAGGCCTCGATGAGCACGCCGAGCCCCTTGAGCGGGGAGTCGGCGCTGGCCGTGGTGACGATCCGGCCGCTCACCTTGGGCACCGCCGGATCCGGGCTGAACCGGCGCACGTCGGTGCCGATCGGGATGGTGCTGATCCGGTCGGGGCGCACCCCGTAGTGCTCGCTGATCTGGGCCGCAGAGCTGGAGGAGACCGTGATCACCTCGGCCAACCGCCGGGCGACCCGGCCCTGCATCTTGGTGAAGGCGTACCAGCGGCGCGTGGTCACCCGCTTGAAGCCGCTCACCGCGGCCAGGTCGAGCGCGCGGTCCACCTGGATCGGGTGGTGGATCGTGGCGATCGTCGGCAGGCCGAGCCTCGGCAGCCGCAGCAGGCCGTAGCCGAGGCACTGGTTGTCGTGCACGAGGTCGAACTCGGCGCGCCGGCGGGCCAGCAGCCGGGCGGCGCGCAGCGAGAAGGTGTTCGGCTCGGGGAAGCCGGCGGTCCACATCGTGCCGACCTCGATCAGGTCGATCAGGTCGCGGTACTCGCCGAGGCGCGGGGTGCGGAAGGGGTCGGGCTCGCGGTAGAGGTCGAGGCTGGGGACCGGGGTGAAGCGCACCCCGTCATCCAACACGGGATAGGGCTGTCCGGCGAAGACCTCGACGGTGTGGCCCAGCGCGGCGAGCTCGTGGGAGAGGTTCCTGGTGTAGACGCCCTGTCCGCCGGAGAACGGATTGCCCCGGTAGCACAGCAGCGCGATCCGCAGCCCCTCGCGGTCGAACGCGGCACGTCGTGTCACGCCCGGCTCCTCGCTGCCCATCGCCCTCCGGCGCGCCACGCGGCGGCCTTGATGCCCGCCGATACTATCGTTCGCAGATACTACCAGTCAGTAACTAATCGGTCGCTGCCCAGCGCGGTCCGCGGGGATCGCCCCGAAGTGCGGCGATTCAGGACCCCACGTCGGCTGCGCCCCCTCCGTGCAGCATGGCACGGAGGGGACGCACTAAGGCGCGTCGCGGTGCGGCGGGTGCCCGGCCGCGGCCTAGAGCAGTTCGTTGAGCAGTTGGGTGAGCACCCCTTCGTGCACCACGACCACGGTGCACACCCCGCTCTGCACGGCGATCGGCGCTTCCACGGCGGTCACCACGCAGACGGTGCCGTTCACGGCGGGGCCCGTCGGGGCGGCGTGCTCGGTGCTGGTCGCGGCCGATGCGGAACCGGCCGCCGCGAGCGTGGCCAGACCGGCGAGGACGCCGGTGGCCGCGATGGTCGCGAGGCGGCGGTGACTGCGGGCCATGAGGAACCTCCTAGTTCAAGCCGGGCGATCGGTCTGATCGTCATACCGGCGACGGGGAGATGGCCCGGTCCGCGGGTGCCGGAAACGCGCGTTCCCCCGTCCCGGGTGTCTTTCGCCCTGGACGGGGGAACGCGTGCGAGCCCAGGTTGCGCGACCTGGACGGATGAGGTGCGGGACGGGAAAGGGGAGAACCGGTGCCTGGGACGCCGTTGTCCCGGCGCCGGTCGCCTTCGGGTCCCGCCCGGGTCGTCGGGGGGCCGCGGCTACTGCGCGCGGCCCCCCGCTGGTCGGATGGAGACGGGCGGACTGGCCTAAAGCAGTTCGGCCAGGATGTGGAAGACGTCGACGATCACGTCGCCCAAAAGGCCGCGGTGAGGCGGCGGCGGGCAGGTGCCATCGGCGTGCGCGTCGTTCACGGTGACGACGCCCACGCTTGCCGTGGCGGGGACCGCCGGTGCGTGCACGGTGGCCGCGGAGGCGGTCCCGGCACAGGCCAGGACGGCGATGCCGAGCGCGCCGCCGGCGGTTGCCAGCCGACGCGCGAGGGTGCGGGTCATGGAAATCCTCCGAGTGACTGTTCGGCCGGTCGGCCGAGACATCTGATCAACCGTCAAGTTCCAGATGTCCACACGCGGAAAACTCTTATTACTCCGTCCGGTCGGGCCGCGGCGCGTCCGGACCCATCTTTCGGAGCAGGTCACGCAGCTGCAGCCGCTCGTCGTGGGCGAGGCCGCGCAGCGGCTCGGCGGCGAAGTTGAGATCCGCCCAGACCTTCCCGGACAGCTCGGCGCCCGCCTCGGTCGGCGCGATCAGCTTGACCCTGCGGTCCTGCGGGTCGGGGCGGCGCTCGACCAGGCCGCGCTTCTCCAGCCGGTCGACAAGGCCGGTGACGTTCGAGGGCTCGCAGTGCAGCCCGTAGGCCAGCCGGCTCATCGGGCGCGGCTCGGTGACCACGAGGCCGAGCAGCCGGGCCTGCGCCCCGGACAGGCCGTGCGCCCCGGCCGCGGCGTCGTAGTCCGCGAAGAAGCGCGTGGTCAGCTGGGAGAGGGCGTTGATCACCTCGAGGTCGAGCGGGTCGCGGCGGGTCATGGCTCCAGGGTAGCTCAAAGGTTAAGCGAGTGAAATATTTGACGGCCAACACTTTGTCGATCTAGAGTTACTTCATCTACTGAACCTTCCTGTTAGTGAAGTAATTCGGCTTGACGCAGGAACCACCCGAACCACCTGGAGGAGCGGACATGACCACCGCGACCGTGCCGGAGCGCCGCGAGGCGCCGGACGCCTCCCCGGCCGCGCCCGTGCGGGGCGCAAGGCCGGGGCTCATCCTGACCGCGCTCGTACTGGCGATGCTGGCGTTCACCGTCGTGCAGACCTCGGTCGTGCCGATCCTGCCGACGCTGGCCAGCGCCTACCACCTGACCACGGCGACCGTGGCCTGGGTGATGACCGCGAACCTGCTGGCCGCGGCGGTGCTCACCCCGCTGCTCGGCCGGATGGGCGACCTCTACGGGCGCAAGTGGGTGCTCGTGCTCTCGGTCGGCGGCCTGGTGCTCGGCTCCGCCCTGGCCTTCTCGGTGCACAGCTGGACCGTGCTGCTCGTCGCCCGCGTGCTGCAGGGCCTCGGCGGCGGCATCCTGCCGCTGGCCATCGCGGTCATCCGGGACGAACTGCCGCGGGAAAAGGTCACCGGCGCCGTCTCGCTGGTCTCCGCCTCGCTCGGCGTCGGCTCCGGCATCGGCATGGTCGCCACCGGCTGGGTGATGGAGCACTGGACCTACCAGACGGTCTTCCTGATGGGCCTGATCCTCGGCGCGGTCGCGCTGCTCACGGTGCTCGTCGCGATCAGGCACGACCCGGTGGAGGACCGCGGCGGCTCGCTGGACCCGCTCGGCACCACGCTGCTCGCCGCCTGGCTCAGCGCCCTGCTGCTGGCCCTGTCCGAGGGCGAGACCTGGGGCTGGGGCTCGGCCACCGTCATAGCCCTGTTCGTCGGCGCCGTCCTCGGCCTCGCCCTCTGGGTGCTGGTCGAGCTGCGCAGCAAGCACCCGCTGGTCAACGTGCGAGTGCTGGCGAAGCCCGCGGTGGCCGTGCCGAACGTCGCCGGGTTCTGCGTCGGCTTCGTGATGTACGCCTCGTTCACCATGCTCGCCGACTTCACCCAGACCCCGAGCCTGGTCGGCTACGGCTTCGGCGCCACCATCCTGCACTCCGGCATCCTGCTGCTGCCCTCGGCGGTCGGCTCCTTCCTCGGCGCCCCGATCGGCGCCCGGCTGATCAAGGCCGTGGGACCGAAGATCCCGATGGCCCTCGGCGGACTGCTGGCCGGCGCCGCGCTGCTGTTCCTCGGCTTCCAGCACGGCCGGCAGGGCGACGTCTACGCCGCCTCCGCGGTGATGGGCCTCGGCATCGGCCTGGCCTACGCGGCGATGCCCGCCTACATCAACGGCGCCGTCCCGGTCGAGCAGGCTGGAATCGCCAACAGCGTCAACGCCGTGCTGCGGACGGTCGGCGGCGCGGTCGGCACGGCGGTCGTCGGGGTGATCCTGAGCTCGAAGACGATCAGCGCCGCGCTGCTCGCGCACACCCCGCTGGCCGGGATGTCGCTGCCCACCGGCGACGCCTACCGGACCGCGTTCCTGGTCTGCGGCGTGCTCGGCCTCGCGGCCGCGGTGGTGCCGTTCCTGGTCCGCGCCAAGCGGAAGTCCGCGGGCGCGGTGGTGCCCAGCGCCTGATGCGCGCCAAGCGGAAGTCCGCGGACGCGGTGGTTCCCAGCGCCTGATGCGCGCCAAGCGGAACGCCGCCTGATCCAACACCTCCCGGCCCCCCTGCGCGCATTCGCACGCAGGGGGGCCGAGTCGTTATCGCAAAAGCATTGACTCGCGTCCCGGCCTGCCCCAGCCTAGAACCCTTTGGGTTTGGTCCAACGGGAGGGATGAAGATGTCTGAGATAGATCCCTGGGCGCTGCCGCAGGGCGCGGCGGGCGACGCGGGGGCGGGGATTGCGGGGGCGGCGCCGCGGCCGCGGCTCACCCTGGCGGCGCCGCTGAACAAGACGCTGCCGATCGTGGTGCTGGTGCTCGGCGTGCTCTACGTCCTCGTCAGCCTGATCGAGGTCGTCGTGCTCAACAACGAGGTATCGCTCGCCAACGGCCTGCTGAACGCGAGCAACGTGACGCAGGACCAGGTCAACCAGGCGCAGACCGACGACAACACGATCAAGACCGTCTCCTGGATCGCACTGGTCGTCTTCATCGCCACGCTCGTCGCCATCAGGGCCTGGGAGCGCTCGCTCAACCAGACCCTCGGCTCCGTCGGCGCCCGCCGCGCCGTGTTCAACCGGGCCGGGTACGTCTACTTCCGCGGCGCCTGGATGGTCTCCATCCTGCTCTCGCTGTTCCTGTCGGTGACCAACAGCAACGACAACCTCACCACGGTCCAGGACGTGATCGACCACGATCACGAGTACATGCTCTACTACGGCCTGCGCGCCCTGGTCGGCCTGGTGCTGCTGTTCTTCGCCGTCCGGCTCAAGCAGCTGTCCGAGGATGCCGTCAAGCGGCTCGGCAAAGCGTACGCTTAGCGATTACCGACCGGTAATCACTCGACGTGGAGGTACCCGGATGAGGGCGGCGCTGGTTCGTGAGGCGGGGCAGCCCGCCGCCGAGGTGCTTGACGGCTTCGGCACCCGGGAGCTGGGCCCCGGCGACGTCCGGGTGCGGATCAGCGCGAGCGGCGTGTGCCACTCCGACCTTTCCGCGATGAACGGCGTGCTGGCCAACCGGCGCCCCTTCGTGCTCGGGCACGAGGGCGCCGGGGACGTCGTCGAGGCGGGCCCGGACACGGGTCCGGTCCGGGTCGGCGACCGGGTGACCGTGTGCTGGGTCCCGCCGTGCGGGCACTGCTCCTTCTGCCTGCGCGGCGAGGGCAACCTGTGTACCGAGGTCTTCGTCCCCACGGCCCAGCGGACGAACTTCACCCTGGACGGCGCGGAGATCTACGGCATGTGCGGCACCGGGACGCTGGCCGAGGAGGTCGTGCTGCCCTGGCAGTGCGCGGTTCCGGTGCCCGCGGACGTGCCCTACGACGTGGCCGCGCTGATCGGCTGCGGCGTGACGACCGGCGTCGGCGCGGTCTTCAACACCGCCCGGGTGACCCCCGGATCCACCGTCGCGGTGATCGGCTGCGGCGGCGTGGGCATCTCCGTCGTGCAGGGCGCGCGGATCGCCGGGGCCGCCGAGATCGTGGCGATCGACCCCAGCGCCGAGAAGCGCGACCTGGTCGGGAAATTCGGTGCGACGCGTGCCGTGGCGCCGGACGAGGCGCGGGCCGCCGTGAAAGAGCTGACGGGCAAGCAGGGCTTCGATTACGTCTTCGAGTGCGTAGGCCGCTCGGCCCTCGTCCGCCAGGCCTACGACCTGACCCGGCGCGGCGGCTCCGTCGTGATCGTCGGCGCGGGCTCGCGGGACGACGCGGTCCAGTTCACGATGAACGAGCTCTTCTACGACAGCAAGCGCATCCTGCCGTCCATGTACGGCGGCGGCGACGTGCGCCTGGAGTATGAGCGGCTGATCCGGCTCTGGCGCGCCGGACGGCTCGACCTCGCCTCGATGGTCACCGCGCGGCTCCCGCTGGAGCGGATCAACGAGGCGCTGGACCTGCTGCGCACCGGCGCCGCGATCCGCACCGTGATCGAACTCTGAATCCCGCCGCGGCCGACGGAACGGGCGCGGCCCCGAAGGACCGCGCCCTACCAGTCGTTCCGTGCGTCCGCGCCCAGCTACCGGCTACGCGGCGGACGCCCCGGTCAGCCGAGTTCGGTGGAGATGAACTCGCCGCCGTTG
>Ga0302314_10018233_pt1 | contig 11717 bp, 9 predicted proteins | sample III_Palsa_N2_3_FD_200533 | JGI IMG/M metagenome (GOLD analysis project Ga0302314, IMG submission 200533) | Peat permafrost microbial communities from Stordalen Mire near Abisko, Sweden - III_Palsa_N2_3 | ecosystem: Environmental > Terrestrial > Soil > Palsa > Peat permafrost | place: Sweden...
CTGTGCGGGGATGTCGTGGAAGTCGGCGACGGCATCGAGGACCTGGCCGTCGGCGACCGGGTGGCGGTGGAACCGGTCGAGACCTGCGGCCACTGCCTGTACTGCGAAAGCGGCCAGTACAACCATTGCGGGCTGCTCGCCTTTCACGGCTACAACCGCGACAGCGGCGGCCTCGCCCAGTATTCGATGGTTAAGCGCTCGATGGCGCACAAGCTGCCCCCCGGTATGACCGCCATGCAAGGCGCACTGGTGGAACCCATGGCGATCGCCTGGCGCACCGCGGAGCGCTGCCAGCTGCAGTCCGGTCAGACTGCCGTCATCCACGGCGGCGGCCCCATCGGCATCGGCGTGTACTTCACCCTGCGGCGTCGCGGCGTGAACGTGATCGTCTCGGACCCCTCCCCGGCGCGCCGTGCCGTGCTGCGCGGCCTGGGTGTCAGACAACTGCTCGACCCGCGCGAGTGCGATGTGGTCTCGGCCATCAAGGATTTGACCGGCGGCCGCGGCGCGTATGCGTCGATCGATGCCGCGGGCGTGCCGGCCGCATTTGACGCCGCGTTCCGCGGCACCCGCGTTGACGGCACCGTCGTCGTCGTCGCCATCCATACCCGTCCCCTGAGCATCGGCGCCATGGACATCCTCATGTCCGAAACCCGGGTCACGGGCGTGGCGCTCTCATGCAATGCCTTTCCGGCCGTCATCGCGGAGATGGCGGCCGGCGCCTACCCGCAGGAAGGCTGGGTCGAAACGATTCCGTTCGATGGCATCATTGACCAGGGATTCGAGCGACTGCATCGGCAGGAAGGCACGAAGCTCCTCGTGGACGTGGGCCACGCTTAGAAGGAGACCCTTGGCATCATGGCAGTGACGAAATTCGACCTGCAGACGGGCAGGACCTCTAGCTTCATCCACGGCTGGTGGGTACCCGGCGATCTGCTGAGCAAATAATAAACAAGTCCGAGGGGGATATTCATGACGCCGAAGGCTGCCTATGAAATCCGGATGATCGGCGTACTCACGCTGATGTTCGGTTTCGTGTTCTTCGACCGCAACGCGATGGGAAACCTGGCGCCGTTCATTGCGGCATCACTGCACCTCACCAATGGCCAGATCGGGGCGCTGTCTTCCGGGCTGTCGATCTGCTGGGCCATCTCCGGGTTCCTGATCGGCACCCTCTCGGATGCCCTCGGTCGCCGCAAGTCCGTGCTGCTGATCACGGTGGTGATCTTCTCGGTGTGCTCGGTGCTTTCCGGACTCGCGCCGTCCTTCGGTGTACTGCTGGCCTCGCGCATGCTGATGGGACTGGCCGAGGGCCCGATCCTGCCCATAGCGCAGTCGCTGGTGGTGCTGGAATCCTCCGCAAGCCGCCGCGGCTTCAACATGGGCGTGATGCAGAACCTCGGCAGCAATCTCATCGGCTCGTTCTTCGGGCCGGTGATCCTGACGGCGCTCGCGGAAGTCTTCAGCTGGCGCGGCGCCTTCTTCGTGGCGGCCGTCCCCGGCCTGATCTGCGCCGCGCTGATCTGGATGTTCGTGCGCGAGCCGGCTCGCGATGCCACGGTGGCCGTTGCGGCCGTGGCGCCGGATATGCCGGTGGCCGCGGCACCGCCCACCACCGCCGCCGCGACCCTGGCCCGGGCACTGCATTACCGCAACATGTGGATCTGCATGCTGCTCAGCATCGTCATGGTGCCCTGGATGATCCTCGGCTGGACGTTCCTGCCCACCATCTACTCCACCTTGCGGCACCTGTCGCACGCGGAGAGTTCATGGCTGGTCGGCGCGCTGGGTATTTCCGCGGCCGTGTTCGCCTTCATCGTGCCGGGACTGTCGGACAAGCTGGGTCGCAAACCCACCATGATCGTGTTCACGTTCATCGGCATCTTCTATCCGATCGCGGCCCTGTACTACCAGGGCTCCTCGTGGATGCTGGCGCTGCTGGTGTTCCTCGGCTGGTCTGCCAGCGGCACGTTCCCGCTGTTCATGGCCACTATTCCGTCGGAAACCATTCCCTCGCGCTACGTCGCCACGACCCTCGGGCTGGTGATGGGACTGGGTGAGCTGATCGGCGGCGGCTTGGTTCCCTGGCTCGCCGGTCGTGCAGCGGACCATTACGGTAACCTCGCCGTCACCATGTGGATCGCTTCGGGGCTCGCCGTGGTCGCCACGGTACTGACGTTCTTCCTGGTGGAGACCGCTCCGGTGAAGGTCGCTGCGGCGCGTAAAACCGTGGTGAACCCCGCCGGCAGTACGGCACCCGCATGAGTTGATGGATGGATCGCCCGCACGGACCGGATCTGCTTGACCAGGCCTTCACGCGTGCGGCGGGCGCGTCGCGGGTGGCGGGCAACAGCGTGCAGCTGCTGCGTGATGCAGCCGACAACTACCCGGCCTGGCTGCGCGCCATCAGCGGCGCGCAGCGCTACATCTGCTTTGAAAATTTCATCTACTACGAGGATGAGGTCGGCGCCGAGTTTTCCGCCGCGCTGATCGAGCGGGCGCGGGCCGGGGTCCAGGTCCGTCTCGTCTACGATTGGCTCGGCTGTCTCGGCAAGGCGTCGAAACGCTTCTGGCGCCCGCTCATCGCGGCCGGCGTCATGGTGCGCTGTTTCAACTCCCCGCGTGCCGCTTATCCCTTCAGCTGGTTGCAGCGTGATCACCGCAAGCTGCTGGCGGTGGATGGGCAGATCGGTTTCATCACCGGCCTGTGCGTGGGCAAAGCCTGGCGCGGCGATCCGGCGCGCGGCATCGCGCCGTGGCGCGACACGGGTGTGGCGATCCAGGGGCCATCGCTCGCCGAAATCGAAACTGCCTTCGCCGAAGTGTGGACGGCCAGCGCGCCGATGGCGGGCGCGACCGGCGCCATCGATGCCGGCACGTTGCAGGCGTTTGAGCCGTTGCTGCAGCCGCCGGCCGCGGCCGGGAATGTGGCGCTGCGCGTGGTGGCGACGAGGCCCGGCACATTGGCCGTGCTGCAGCTGGATCAGCTGATCGCGGCCGCTGCCAGCCGCAGCTTGTGGCTCACGGATGCGTATTTCGCGGGCATTCCGCCTTATATCCAGGCATTGCGTGCCGCCGCCAGGGACGGCATCGACGTGCGGCTGCTTGTGCCGGGCTCGTCCGATATCTGGGCACTGCGGCCACTGTCACAGGCGGGTTACCGGCCATTGCTCGAAGCCGGTGTGCGCGTCTTCGAATGGAAGGGCTCGATGCTGCACGCCAAGACCGCCGTCGCCGATGGGCGCTGGGCGCGGGTCGGCTCCAGCAACCTGAACATCGCCAGCTGGGTGGGCAACTACGAGCTGGACGCGTTGATCGAGGATGAGGGATTCGCCGGGCAGATGGAGCAGATGTTCGAAGCTGACATCACGGGCGCCACCGAGATCGTCCTGCGCCGCGAGCGGCGACGCCGCGGCGCGGCGGCCGCCGCGCTGCTGGGCCAGGGCCTGCGCCGTCGCAAGGAAGACCGCATGCCGGTGCCCGAGGGGCAACGCGATCGGGGCGTCCGCGCCGAGCGCCGTGAACGCAGTGGCCGCGGCTCACGCGCCGCGGCCGGTGCGCTGCGACTCGGCCGCACGGTCGGCGCGGCGCTGAGCGAACAACGGGTGCTCGCCACGGCCGAGGCCAAAATCGTGGCCATTGTCGCCGTCATCGCGCTGTTGCTCGCGATCTGCGCGGTGCTGTGGCCCTGGGTCGCGGCCGCTCCCGTGGCGCTGTTCCTGGCCTGGATGTCCCTGGTGCTGTTCACGCGCGCGTTCGCGTTGCGCCGTGAGCGACAACGGCGCGGCCTGCCCAAGGCACACCTGGAACGCACTCCCGGCGATGCGGGTCTGCCGCCTCCTTAAGCGGCGGCCTGCGCCACGTACCGGTCGAGCTGCGCCAGGTACCCCTCGCGACGCGCCGCATCGATCCAGGCTACTTCGAATGAATTGCGGACCAGCCGCACGATCTCAGCGACGGTCAGCCCGCCCTCCTCGAACAAGGCGATCAGGTTCTCATTCATATAGGCACGAAAGTACGCCGGATCATCGGAATTCACGGTCGCCAGCAGACCCAGTTGCAGCATGCGGCGCAGCTCCTGCCCCGTGAGACTCTGGACGACGAAGCGATTCGAAACCGGACACACCGTCAGTCCCAGTCCTCGCTCGCGGATCTGTTCGCACAGCGCCGGGTCCTCCAGGCAGTTCACACCGTGGTCGATGCGATTGACGCGGATTTCGTTGAGCACCTGCCCGATGTGCTCGAGGGTGTTCTCCTGGTTCACATCGCAGTGCATGGTGAGCTTCAGCCCCTGAGCGCGCGCCGCGGCGAAAACTGCGGCGAACTTGGACGGCGGATTGTGCTTCTCGTCCGAGTCCAGGCCGACGCCGACCAGCCAGTCGCGATACGGCAGCGCCTGCTCCAGGGTCTGCATCGCCGACTGCGCGGACATGTCGCGCAGAAAGCACAGGATCAGCTGGGTTTCCACACCGAGTGCGGCGCTCGCCTGCACCTGCGCGCGATGAATGCCGCGGATGACCGTGTCGAAGGAGACGCCCCGCGAGGTATGCGCCTGGGGATCGAAGAAAAGTTCAGCGTAGACGATGTTCTGTTGGCGGGCCTTCAGCAGGTACTGCCAGGTGAGCTCAAAGAAGTCCTGTTCATGCTGCAGGACATTCATGGCGCGGTAATAGACCGCCAGGAAGGACGGCAGATCGTGAAAATCGTACGCCGCCAACAGTTCCTCACGGCTCTTGTAGGGCATCGGGACGGCATTGCGCCGCGCCAGTTCGAAACTCAGCTCCGGCTCCAGAGTACCCTCCAGATGCACGTGCAGTTCGGCCTTCGGCAGCCCCTTGATGAAATCGCTCATTCAGGCATTACCCGTGTAGTGCGTGTCCAGGTCCCGCCGCAGCGTGCGGGCCGCGAGCATGTAGTGTACGGCCGACCACAGGCACAGCAGCGCCATGATGATGAGCGCGTGCCGGATACCCGTGGCCGAGGCGGCCCGACAGGCCTGCGCCAGAGTCGCAAGCGAGCCCGGCGCCGCCTTGCCGCCCGGGCAGCTCGAAAGATAGGACGCAAATTCATGCGAGGCCAGGCGGTCACTGAGGATGCCGACCATGGTGGGCCCGAGCCCGATGCCAACCAGGCCCATTACCAGGCCTGACACCACGAAGGCCGAGGAGGCGCGCATGTTCGCGCCGACCATGTTCTGTGCCATGGCCAGCGTCGGCGAATAGTAAACGAACATCGACACATGCCCAAAGATCAGGATGGCCACCGCGGCCGCGAGGCTCTCGCGCGTGAAACCGAGAATGAACAGCGGCGTGGCGAGCAGCAGACCCAGCGCCGGTCCCCAGACATACCAGCGCCGGTCGAAACGGCCCGCCCAATCGACGCCGAAGCCACCGATGAGCAGCCCCGACGCCATGGACACTCCGGCAATCAAACCCATCAGGCGACCGACTTCGGCCGGGCCCAGATGGTAGTTGCGTGCCAGAAAGGGGTTGAGGAACTGGCCGATGCCATTCATCGCCATGCCCGCAAGCCCCGCCGCGATCAGCGTCTGCCGCATGGCAGGCTTGGCCAGCAGGAACTTGAAAACGGTCAGTATCGGCGGCGGCGCACCGCGGGCGGCCCCGGCCGGGTCGAACGCGCCGCGCGGCGGCTCGCGCAAGGTCAGCAGTACCAGCAGGGAGACCGCCACGCCGGCAGCACCGATGACCATGAAGGTCATGCGCCAGCCGTAATGCTCGGCGAGCCAGCCGCCGAGTACCGACCCGGTTACCACGCCCAACGGCGCACCCAGCCAGATGATGGCCATGGCGGAGGCCCGGCGCCCCATGGGGTAGTGATCCCCCACCAGCGACGCCACCGGTGCTCCGAAGCCGCCGTCGCCGATGCCGACTCCTACGCGGAACAGCAACAGGCGCGCGAATCCGTGCGCGGTGCTGCACAGCGTGACCATCACGCCGAAGAGTCCAACGCAGGCGGCGATGATGCGGGTGCGACTGTGACGCTCGGCCAGCCGCGCCAGGGGCAATCCCATCAGGGTGTAGAAAATCGCGAATCCCAGTCCCTGGATGAGACCGAGCTGGGCGTCGGTGAATTTAAGATCGGTCTTCAGCGCCTGGGCCGACGCTGCCAGGCCCTGGCGATCGGCGAGATTCAGGGCGCTGACCAGCACCAGCATGGTGAGCAGCCAGGCCCGATAGCCGCGCGAGAACTTGGGCTGTTCGTCCGCCGCGTCGCCGGCCGTCGAGGGTAGTGCAGGAGTCACCGGCGCGATGGCAGCCATTCGAATTCCTACGGGTGTTGAGGCACGCAAGTGTAGTCCGAACGGTGGCTCGCCGGCACTTGACTTATCCACCCATGGCAAGCAGCAACTGGGCGCCATCCTGGTAGCGCTGCCCGCGGGCCTGGATCAATCCGATCTGAGCCTGGTCGAGCAAGCGCTGGGCATCCAGGACCGCCAGTATTCCGGAGTTGCCGGCCGCATAGCTCTCGCGCGCCAGGGCGAGGCTGTTCTGCGCCACGGCCAGTGCGCCGTCCTGCGCACTGACCAGCTGGTCATCGTGATCCAGCGCATCCATGAGATCGGCCACCTGGCGGAAGGCCTCGAGCACGGTCTGCTGGTAGTTGGCCGAGCTGGCGCGCAAGGCAGCCAGCGTGGCGCGGCGCTCGGCGCGCAGCGTGCCACCGTCGTAGAGCGGCGCGGTGAGGTTGGCGATCAGGCTCCAGGCGCCGCTGGCGGCATTGAACAGATCCTCCGGGTGCAGGGACTGCAGCGTTGCGCTCGCGCTCAGGGAAATGGTCGGATACAGATTCGCCGTGGCAACACCCACGGCCGCGGTCGCCGCATGCAACTGGGCTTCCGCCGCCAGAATGTCGGGGCGGTCATGGACCAGCTGCGAAGGCAAGGTCACCGGGAAGCTCGCCGGCATGTGCAGCTGCTCGAGTTGGAAGTCGGGTACGTTGCCCGCCGCGGGAGTGCGCCCTGCCAGCAGCGCGAGGATGTGGCGCGCCAGACTCAGCTTCTGGCGCAGTGGCGGCAGCAGCGTTTCGTCCGCCGCCTGCTGACTCTGTGCGGTGAGCACATCCACCCGCGATACCGAGCCCGCCTCAAATGCGGTCTTCACCAGGGCGAGGTTGTTGGCATCCGCATCGATCAGCCGCTGCACGGCATTGATCTCATCCGTGGTCGTCGCCAGGGTGATGACCTGTACCACCACGTTGCCCGTCAGCGCGAGATACGCCGCGTCGAGCTGGTAGCGCTGATACTGCGCAAGCGCCAGTTGCCGCTCATCCGCCCGCACCTGCGCGCCGTCGTAGTCCAGCACGTAGCGAACCGACGGGCCGACTCCGAAGGCGGTGAACGCGGGCAAGTTGAAGGGCCCCAGGAACTGCGCGCCGTACTGCTGACGCAGCGCCCCCGCACTCAAACTGACCTGCGGATAGCGGTTGCCGGTCGCGGCATTGGCCAGCTCCCGGGCCTGATCGAGGCTTGCCGCCGCGCCCACCAGCGTCTGGTTGCCCGCCACGGATTGCTGAATCAGCTTGTTCAATTCGGGCGAGCCGAATACGGTCCACCAGTCGGCAGCGACGGGCGCGCCGAGGTCGAAATGCGCCTGCGCAGGTTCGGTCGTAACGCGATAGGAGGCAACCGCGGGCGCCTGCGGAGATTTGAATTCCGGTCCCACGGTACAGCCGGCCAGAGCCAGTGCGAGCGGCAGCGAACGTAACTTGAGCATTGGACTTTCCATACCGGATGCGTTGGGCTATTCAGCCGCCACGGCTTCAGCGGGTGCTGATTTATGCGCCGGCTTGCGCAGCAGCAGCAGCAGCGGCGCCACGGCGACGGTCAATACCAGCAGCATCTTGAAATCATTGTTGTAGGCAATCATCTGGGCCTGCCGGGTCACCTCGCCGTTGAGCGCGCCCAGCCCTTGGATCGTCGTGATGTCGAACGGCAGCTTCGCCTGCAGATGGCCGCCAAACGGCTGCAACTGATCGGCCAGCTGCGCATGCATCACCTGCGTGCTGCGCGTCAGCTGCGCCTGCACGACCGCGATGCCGATGCTGCTGCCGACATTGCGCAGCAGGCTGAAGATCGCCGTGCCTTCGCTGCGCAGCTGCGGAGTGAGCGTCGCGAAGCTGATCGCCGCCAGCGGCACGTATACCAGGCCGGTGCCGATACCCTGCAGGTAGCCGCCCCAGAGGACCAACCTCGAGTCCATCTGCAGCGAGAAGCCGCACATGAACCACAGCGACAGCGCCGTGGCGAGGAACCCGGCCGCGATCAGCAGCCGCGAATCCATGCGTCCCACCAGCCGCCCGACGATGATCATGGTCAGAAAGGCGCCGATACCGCGCGGCGCGGTGACCAGCCCGGTGGTGATCACGGGATAGCCCATCAGGTCCTGCAGCAGCGGCGGCAGCAGTGCCAACGTTGCGAACAGCACGACGCCGACGATGAAGATGAAGAGATTGCCGATGGCAAAATTGCGGTCCGCAAACAGCTTCGGACTCACAAACGGTGCTTTGCTGGTGAACGTATGCGCCACGAACAGGTAGAACGAGAGGCCGCAGATCAGCGCCTCGGCGCAGATCTCGGTGGAATTGAACCAGTCCAGCAACTGCCCCCGGTCCAGCAGCAGCTGCAGCGCGCCGATCGCGATGCTCAGCGTGGCGAAACCGAAAATGTCGAAGGGCGAGCGCCGGGTCTGCGACTCCGGCACGAACGACGCTATGCCTGCCAGCGACAAAATGCCGAAGGGAATGTTGATATAGAACACCCAGCGCCAGGAATAGTCATCGGTCAGCCAGCCGCCCAGCGCCGGGCCGATGATGGGTCCGACCGTCACGCCCATCGCCCAGATGGCCGTGGCGCGACCGTGATGCTCCGGCGGATTGATGTCGAGCAATACCGCCTGTGACATCGGCACCAGGGACGCACCGAACGCCCCCTGCAGCGCCCGGAACAGCACCAGTTCCGACAGCGATGTGGCGATGCCGCACAGGGCCGAGGACAACGTAAAGCCGGCAATGGAAATCAGCAGCACCTTGCGCCGACCTACCCGGCCGGCCAGCCAGCCCGCCAGCGGCGTCATGATGGCAGTCGCGACGATGTAGGAGGTGAGGACCCACCCCATCTGCTCGAGCGTCGCGGACAAACTGCCGCGGATGTGCGGCAACGCGACGTTGGCGATGGTCGTATCCAGCGCCGTCAGGATCGACGCCAGCATCACCGCGATGGTGATCATCGCCCGGCGGCCCGCGGTAAGGTTCTGTCCGTCGGCAATCATGCGCGCTGCGCTGTGCTAAGGCTGCGCGGCCGTCGCGGCGGAAAACAGGTGCCGGTGCATCCCGGTGTCCACGTCGACGACGACACTCAATCCCGCGCGCAAGTCAGGCGGCGCGTCCTTGAACTCCAGCCGCACCGGCAGGCGCTGCACGACCTTGACCCAGTTGCCGGTCGCATTCTCCGGTGGCAGCACCGAGAACTGCGCGCCGGTACCGGGGCTGAGGCTCGCGACCCGTGCCGTCAGGTGCTGATCCGGATAGGCATCGATTTTGATGCGCGCGGTCTGACCCACGCGCATGTGGGTGAGCTGGTCTTCCTTGAAGTTCGCTTCCACCCACAGGTCCCGGTCCGAGAGCAGTGCAAAGGCCGGGGTCGCTGCGTTGATGTAGTCCCCCGGCTGCAGGGATTCGACCCGAGTCACGACCCCATCGATGGGTGCCGTGATGGTCGTGTACGAAAGATTGAGCTGCGCCCGCGACAACTCGGCCAGCGCCAGCTGCACAGCCGGGTGCTGATCCGGCTCGATGTCCGGATTGTTGTCGAGATCGGCGCGGATCGAGGTGCCCTGCTGGCGGGTCGATGCGAGTTTTTGCTGCGCGGCGTTCAGCGCCTGTAACGCCCGGTCGACCTGCGCCTGGGAGGCGATGCCGCTGGTCACGAGCCGGTTCTGGCGGTCGTACTCCCGCTGCGCGTAGGCGAGTTCATCCTGGGCGCCACGCTCATCGGCCTGGCGCTGCCGATAGGTGCCCTTCAACGCCTGAATGGACAGCCGGGCCGACTCCACCCGCGCCCGCGCCTCCGCCACCGCGATCCGGAACGGTCGGTCATCGATGCGGAACAGCACATCGCCCTTGTGAACCTTCTGGTTGTCGCGGACCGGAACTTCGAGTACCCGGCCGGAGATGTTCGCGCTGACGGTGACCTGTGCCGCGCGCACATAGGCATCATCGGTCGACTGCGTGCGGCCACCGAGCAGCCACAGCACGGCGAGCCCTAGCAGGACCAGCACGGGCACCCCGATCAGCAGCGGCTTACGCATGCGCTCCAGGCTCATGAGTGGTTCTCCTGCACCGCCAACGGCTTCAGGGCCTGAAGGTTCAGCTGGCACCGCTCCAGCATCGACACCAGCTGGTCGCGATGCTGGACATCCAGTCCCTCCAGCACCTCAGCGCGGGTCGCGGTGCCCATCTCCAGGATCTGATCCAGGATCGGGCGTGCCTTGGCGGTGACGGCCACGCGCCGCGCGCGGCGGTCCTGGGGATCGGCGCGGCGTTCGACCCAGCCGTCCGCCTCCATCCGATCCAGGATCCGCACGATGCTCATGGCGTCGATCTCCGCAAGATCCGCCAGTTGGCGCTGGCTGATGCCCTCGTTGCGGGCGAGCAGTGACAGCGTCTTGCACTGGGGAAGCGTCAGGGATAACTGCGCCGAGCGCTGTTCGAAGCGTCGCTTGTACAGCCGCGTCACATCGTGCAGCAGGAAGCCGAAGATCTGGTGTTGGTCCATAACCGATCAGGTGGCAACCGGGATGCGGCAGAGTATATCGTATCAGATGTTATTATCGTTCAAGTTATCATAGTGATTGTTATTATTTCGCACAACGGCGTCTGATTTGACATAGCGTAGTCGCAACCCAGGCTGCAGACGGCCGCGGCGGGTCGCGGTCCCGCAAAGCTGTGCGGCGGTGCGCGGTGCGCGCCCTGTTATGTGGCTAGTCTGCAAACATGCCGACCACAAATCTGACCCAGAACATCAACGCCGTTGCCGCTGCGACCCCGGAGCGCGGATCCGTCGCCCTGGTGGCGCGGCAACCCATCTACGGCAAGGCCATGACGGTCATGGCCTACGAACTGCAGTACGCCGACTTCGACTCCGAGTCGGGCCTGGCCGGCAGTCCCCGCGATGGGGCGCTGCGGATGCTGGCCGATGCGGCCTTGGATATCGGCCTCGACCGGCTGGCCGGCGACCTGCCGGTGTACATCCACTACCCGCGCGAACTGCTCGCTGCCGATGAGCCGCTATCGCTGCATCCGGATCGCGTCATCATCGAGGTTCCCGGTGAGTTGCGGGCTGAAGAGGCGGTGCTGCGCGGCATCCGCACCCTGCGCGAGCGCGGCCACCACATTGCGCTCGATGCGTTCATGCCGGGCCTCACGCAGCCGGAGCTGCTGGATCTGGTCGACATCGTGAAGCTGTCGCTGCCCAATTTCGAACCCGAACAGCTCGCGCGGCTGGCGCCCGAGTTCATCCGTCGGGGGCTTAAGCTGATTGCCAAAAATGTCGCGACCATTGAACAGTTTGATCAGGCGAGCCAGCTCGGTTTCGATGGCTTCCAGGGCGACTTCCTGCAGCGCCCGCAGCGCTTTCATTCGCAGCGCGCACCGCGCAATGGTTGCGCGACCCTGCGGCTGGTCTCAACCTTGCAGAACCC
>Ga0302314_10018234_pt1 | contig 11717 bp, 5 predicted proteins | sample III_Palsa_N2_3_FD_200533 | JGI IMG/M metagenome (GOLD analysis project Ga0302314, IMG submission 200533) | Peat permafrost microbial communities from Stordalen Mire near Abisko, Sweden - III_Palsa_N2_3 | ecosystem: Environmental > Terrestrial > Soil > Palsa > Peat permafrost | place: Sweden...
GGCAGCGTGGACTCATGATCGGACAGGTCATCCTCAGGCAGCGCATCTTCCGCGAAAGGCGCCTCGACGATTCTGTGCGGATAGTTGTTGCGGATAAAGAAGCGCTGAATGCCTGTAGTCTCCGCATCATTGGCGTGTCCCATCAGCACAACGCCACTGGTGTCTTCAGCGAGGATGCCAATGCGACGCCAGATAGTCGCTGAGGTGATGAGATTTGCGATATCCCCCTCGGCACGCATGAGCCTCTGCAACTCGTTCCGCGGTATGCGAAGAAGACGGCTCTCGGCGACAGTCCGCGCTTCTACAAGCGACCCCTGCGAGGTCAAAAGATTCAACTCGCCGGAAAAATCAAACTTCTGATGATGGGCGATAACTTTGGTCTCGCCATTCGCAGCGGGCAAAGAGATATCGACCGCGCCGTCGAGCACGACAAACATATCGACCTGCCGCTCCCCGTGAGTGAACAGCGGTACGTTCGCCGGGAAGGTCTCTTCTCGACCGTAGGAACGCAGGCGCTCGACCATCTCCTCCGTAAATTTGGCAAAGGCGAGGTCCGGGCGAAAGTCCGGATTGTTCCATGCGCTGCTCCTGCTCTCTATGTTGTCGGCCATGGGTATTGGGATCTCCTCGCTAAGTGCGTCACCCTATTCTAGTGTCGGACCGTGATCGCAAAATGCACGACGCAAACCCACCATCGCGTGGCCTTCAAGAAACCAACGCCTGCACGGACTAAACTTAGAAGAGATGCCTCACGCTTACGACATCCTCATCACCGGAGCCGGCCCCGCCGGTTGCGCCGCAGCCTACGACCTGGCCCAGGCAGGCAAGCGCGTTCTTCTTCTCGACAAGCGCACCTTCCCACGCCCCAAAGCCTGCGCCTGCGGTCTCACCCGCAAAACCCTCACCGCCCTCCGCTACTCCGTCGACCCCATCGTCGAGCGCGTCTGCCACGAGATCGTCCTGCAGATCGGCGAGGCTCAAACAGGCGAAAATCCAGGTACCCCCTCTCTCTCTCCTTTGAAGATCGCGGCAACCACAAATCCGGGTGCCCCCGATCTCTCGCACTTGGAGATCGGGGTTTCCACAACTCTACCCACCGCCAACAAAGCCAAAGAAGTCCGCGTCCGCACCCGCAACCCCATCTGCGCCATGGCCGTCCGCGAGCGCTTCGACGACTTCTGCCTCCACCAAACCCTCGCCGCAGGCCGCAACGGAGGCAGCGTCGAACTCCGCAAAATCGACACCATCCTCGCCCTACGCGAACTCCAGACCCACATCGAACTAGACATCGCCTTCACCCAATCCAACGAGCAATACACCGAAACCCTCACCACCCCCATCCTCATCGGCGCCGACGGCTCCAACGGCCAAACCCGCCGCCTCGCTGCCTCGCTAGCCACATCTGCGGGTGCCCCCGATCTCTCGCTTTTGGAGATCGGGGCTTCCACAAGAGCCAAAGGAAACCCTTCGGCTCCCGACCCCGCTTGGTATCAACGCGGCTTCGCCCTCGAAGCCACCATCCCCTACAGCACCCTCCCCGCCAAGCTCCCCGCAGGCGACGCCCCCACCGACCTCGTCTTCGACTTCGCCCCACTCCCCGGCGGCTACGGCTGGCTCTTCCCCAAGGGCGACCACATCAACATCGGCGTAGGCACCTTCGCCCCACAATCCAAATCTCCCACAAATCTAAATCTCCGATCCACCACAAATCCGGGTGCCCCCGATCTCTCGCACTTGGAGATCGGGGTTTCCACGGAAGCCAACTTAAAATCCGTAACCCGCCAACTCCTAGCCGACTACACCCTCACCAAACTAGGCGTAGCTCTCCCCAAAGAAGTCACCGGCCAATACCTCGGCATGGGAGGCCACGCCTACATCCCACAAGGCCGCGTCCTGCTCACCGGAGACGCCGCCGGCCTCGTCGACCCACTCACCGGCGAAGGCATCCACTCCGCCATCGTCAGCGGCCAGGCCGCCGCCGCAGCCATCCTCGAAACCTTTGCTTCTCTTGTTGTCATTCCCGAAGGGAATCTGCGTCCCCAGGCAGCCGCCGCCTACGCCCGCCACCTACAACCCCTACAGGAAACCCTGGCCTTCTCCCACCGCGCCGCCCGCGCCTTCTACGCCACCCCCGAGCGAGGCTTCCGCGTCATGCGAACCCCCATCCTCCGCAACCTCGTCCTAAAGACCTACGCCGACGGCCTCCCTCACACCAAGCTCTTAACCCGCCTCGCAAAGATCGTCGCCTGACGCTTATGCCATACTTCACCATGCTGCGTCCGACCATCTTGCTCACACTTTATCTCGGTGCCTTCACCCTGAGCTTTAGCCAGCAGAGCAAAGCAGCCGATCACAACTCTGCCCAGACCTTGCAGCTTGTCAAGCTGTGGTCGACCCTTCAAGCATCATGGGGAGTGCCGTCGTTACAACCTGTCGCCGGCAGCTCGCTCCAACTCATCGAGAAGTCGCGTGCGATGAACTCTCAGGGCCTCACCGTCTTCCACTACAACTTCAAAGTGACAGGACTGCCACAGAATGCGAGCTACACCATGGAGTACTGGCCTGTCGGCGCTCCCTCGCATCCGTTCCAATTAATAGCCCATGGCGTGAAGATCAATAAGGACGGACTCGTGGTCTGCGGACCGGACGACGCTTGCGGCGACAAGACCAAGTCCGAGTTTCCGCTTGAGGTCGCCGTTCCCAGAACGGCCCTCGGAGACACCCACCGTTTCCTTCTGTCCTCAGAAAAGACAAAGAAGGTCTGGGTAACAGGTATCGCCACGCCGTTTCCAATTCGCGCTGCGAGTGAGGGCTGCATGCTTGAGATCGTACGTATGTCGTCGAAAGGTGAAATTCTTTTCTTCTTCGGCTCCGGCTTTCCTGCCAACAAGGACATTACGATCGAGGGTAACTCAGCCGGGGAACTCCACCACGAGGTGGTGCATACGGATCCCGACGGAACCTTTCGCTCATCCGAGCTGCCGTTCGTTACAGGAAAGAACTTCGGCGTGCTGGACATGAAGGTCACCGCAGGCGCGGCATGTCATCCCTCTATCTCGACGGAATGGGGTGAAGGCAGCATCCACCTTCAATAGGCGAAAAACTGGTACTGCCTCTAATCAAACCGTGGCAGATGCTCCACATCCCCCGCCGGCACAGGCTCGGTCGGTCCACCGGCCTTCACCCAAGCCTTCAACCCACCCTGGATCACCTTCGTCGAGCAGTTTTCCATCTCCAGCATGTGCGCCACGCGCACACTCGTCGCCTCCCGCGCGCACGAGCAGTAAAGATAGATCTCGCACTCCGGAGCCATAAACTCCCGCAACGCAATCAACTCTTCCTTCAGCCGCCCCGGCTCCACGCGAATCGAGTTCTTGATCCGCTGCATCCCCGGATCGTAGTACCCATGCGACCGCACATCCGCGATAATCACCAGCCTGTCATGCGACGCCGTCCTTAGCGTCTCAAACAAATCCATCGCCGCCACGCGCTCAATGTAGTTGAAGCGTTTATCACGCAGCCAGTTGTAGATCAGCCACAGCACATACAGTACGACCACTACCAGCAACGTCTCCGCCGTAACGTGTGCCGCCTGCTCCACGCCACCGACGATCTCCCGCAACAGGCGCGCAAACACAAACCCCACCGAAGTCCACGCCGCCACATACAACACCACACCCATCGCATCCAGCTTCAAAAACCGCGACACCCGCATATTCAAACTACCCGCCAATGGCGCCGCCACCGTCGCCAACCCCGGCACAAACTTCGCAAACAGCAGCGTCTTCGGCCCACGCCGATAAAACGACTTCGCCGATCCAAAGATGCAGTCTTCCGGATTCATACTCAGCCGGCACATCCCCGCCAGCAGCCACCACCCCGTATACCGCCCGCCAAAGTACATCAGCGTATCGCCCAGCAACGCTGCCGAGCTCGCCCCCAGTATCAACCACCCAGGATTCAACGCTCCATGATGCGCCATCGCCCCGGCAATCAGCAGCACGATCGAAAGCGGCAGCGGCAAACCGCACGATGCCAGAAGCATCATCACCATCGTCGTCGCATAGCCGTGGTGCGTGACCAACGCGAGCAAACTCATCGTCCCCAGACCCCTCAATCCTTCTTCTCAGCTGCGTTTCCAGTTGGATGCAAAAGCAACATCCCGCGTCTGTCCCGCCAATACTCCGTTGCGACCTTGGCGCTCTTCCTTAGCGCACACCGCGTTCAAAGCTTTCGCTTTCACAGCCTCAAAACTCCACCCGAACCCCCAACTCCATCTGCCTCTCCCGGCTCACTCCCGTAGTAGACGAAGTAGGCGCTCCAAACGCCGGAGTCGTCAACTCCTCCCCCGCAATCGTCGCCGCATCCTGAAACACCAGCGGCGTAGACCCACCCGCAACCAACGGCGTCCCCAGCAAAAACGCCCGCGTCTCCACCCGCGAAAGATTCCTCTCATTCAACAGATTGAACGCCTCCACAAACCCATTCAACCGAGCTCCCTTCCTCAAAGCAAACCCACGCTCCAGCCGCGCATCCACACTCCCTCGCGCCGCCAGCCGCAACGTATTCCGCCCCACCGTCGGCAGATACGTCGCTCCTCCCGAGCCGTTGATCGTCTCATGCCCACCCGACAAATACGTTCCCCCTGAAATCTCATAGCTATACGGAGCCCCACTTCCCGCCGTAGCAATCGCCGCCACATGCCACCCGTTCAAACCCTCGCGTACCACCCACGGCCCATGCTCCACCTTCACGCGATAAATCGCATCCCCACTAAACCTCTCCGGAAACTGCAACGTCGATAGCCCCTTGTCATACCCCTTGCGAAACGGATCGAACTGGCTATCATTCCCCGGTGTCGCCGAAAGCTGCGGCGCATAGTCAATCGCGCGTGAAAACGTAAAGCTCCCCCGCAGCTCCAGGCTCCGCACCCCACGCAGCTCCGCCTCAATCGTCCCCGCGTGATACGTAGCATTCGCATTCGACACCAACGCCGACACCGGCCCATACTGCGACCACCGCCGCTCCGTGTACAGAGGCACCACAAACGTCTCGCCCGTATGCAGCCCCACATGCCCATCGCCTCCCTGCAATACATAGCTCGCCGTCGCGGTCGCCGGAGCCACATTCAAATCCACACTCCCCGGCAACTGCGTCGCCACCGCCATCGCATACGACGCCTTCACCGCCACATGCTTCCCCACCTCGCGCTCCACCGAAAGCGAAGCCCGCTGCACCGCAGGCAGACGAAAGTTCTTCGCAAACAACATCGCCGAGCTAGTCTCCGCCACAGCCGCCGGAGGCTCCGCCACAAACGCACACGGATACCCAAACCCCTGCATCGTCGCACTCACCTGCGGACACACCGTCTCCGTCGTCGGCCGTATCCGAATCTGCGTAGTCGTTGTCGGCAACGCCGTATCCGCCAACGCGGACCGCACCGTAGTCCCCGTCAACCGCCCATAGAAAATCCCATATCCCACATGCACCGTCGCATAGCGCCCACCCTTCGGCATCCACGCCGCTGATAACCTCGGCCCAATATTATTGCGATCCTCCGGAAAGCTTGAAGTCGCTCCCACTACCTGCGTCGCTACACCCTGCAACGCTTCATCCAACGCCACGTTCGGCGTCTGCGGCAAAGGCAGCAGCGTGTACTCGTACCGCACACCAATCGTGAATCGCAGGTCCTTCCTCACCCGAAACGCATCCTCCACAAACCCCGCAACCTCATGCGTCACAAACTCCGTCTGCGCCGCTCCAAAGCTCTGTGTAAAACTCCGAAAGCAAAAGTAGTGCACAGGCGGAGTCGTTTCACTAATCTTCGGACACCCACCATTGGGATACGCATTCACATTGAATGTGTAGTCCGTAATCCAATCCACCAACCCACCTGCATGTCCACCCGTGATCCCACTGTCATACAAAAACGTCCCCTCAGGATTCGCATACGAAGCAATCCGGTCCTCCACGCGACTCCAATCTCCTCCCACCCGCAACACATGCCGCCCACGCACCAGCTCCAACGTATCCGCCAACTGCACACGCGTCTCATCCGGATACGCAGCCCTCCCCAACGCAGCCGGTGTGCCATACGTAAACCCATCCGGTGCAATCTCAACCTCCGGCGCAAACCCACCCGGTGCAATCGCCGGCTCCTGCGCCAACGGCGTCCTCGCGGTGTCGTACTCCAGGTCCCTCACCCACTGCCCGCGTAGCGCCTGCGTAAACCGAGGCCCAAACGCATGTACCCAATGCGCCGACACCGCATCCACATCAATCACGCTATCGCCCACACTCTCCCGCCCACTCGCCACCACCGCATTCGACGCCGACGAGTACCCCGTACCCGCAGGCGAATCAAAATAATTCTTCGCATACGTCACCGCAACATGGTCCCGCGCCGACACCTTGTCATCCACCCTCACAAACCCCAGCCCCCGCCACGAACTCCGCGCCACCGCCCCCGTCAAACTATCCAGATAGTTCAACGCCGCATTCCTCGCACTCGCCGTCACACCACGATTCGCCAACGTGTCCACCTGCATCGGTGTCAACGCATAAAACTCCGCCGTAGCCGGAGAAGAAATCACCGGATCATTCCTCCACTGCGCTTCATACGAAGCAAACATCGTCAGCCGCTTCCGCAACCTCGGCGCATGAAGGTAATCCCCCAACGGCATCCCCACATGCCCGGCAAGCTGCACCACGGTGTCCTCCGGCTTCACCAGCGAACTCGTAATCACGCCATCCTGATACTGCGTCGCCACCGCGTAAGGATTCGCCGCCGCAAACGCACTCGCCCGCAGCAGCATCGTCGCACCACCATGCAGACGCTCCTCTCCCGCCTGCGACCGAATCGCCAACACCGCACCGGCAGCCCCACCAAACTCCGCCGAGTACGTGCTCGGCATCACTCGAAACGACCGCACCGCACTCTGCCCAAAGCTCGTCCCACTCACGCTCCCACCCATCGCCGCACCCCTCGGCCCCGAGCGAAAACTCTGCTCCATCGAAAGCCCATCCAGCAACGCCGCATTCTGCGTCACCGCCACGCCGCCAAAGCTCAACCCACTCGCCGCCGCACCAGCATCGCTCGCATCCTTCGACCGCCCATCCGCAAGATCCGCTTCCGCATCCCCCGACACCCCCGCCACGATCGCAGCCCCATTCGCCTCCGACGCCAACAACCCCAGCGACTCCCACTCCCCCGCATTCACCGGCAGCGCGGCAATATACGAATCCTCCAAAGAGGAATCCTCAACAGAAAACCCCACTACCGTCTGCGCATTAGCAGCCGAGTCCGCACTAACAGACGCACCCACACCCTGCGCTCGACCCACAACCGAGGCAGCCCCCAAGACCAGCACCGAGCAAGCGACCACCGTCGCAACTTTCAACAACGAACGTCCCCACCCCGGAGACAACGGCCGGAGTTCCGCAAACCCAACAGGTTGAACAATTCGCAACGCCCACCGCAAACCTCACAGCAAGCCCCAGGAGCAAACAGCCAATGACCAGACAGCCAATCTTAGAAAGAGTTCTTCGCAGCCTAGCCGATGTCTCCCACAAGGTAAAGCCAAATCACCTCACACACCGCCCCTCGCATCTAGAACCTAACGTCTCGAATCTCCGCCTCTCGCATCTCCGCATCTCGCACAAAACAGCGACGGCAGCCCAAAGGCTGCCGTCGCTCGTTAGTCCGCAAGCTCGAAAGTTAGAACTCGAATTTGCCGACGAATTGAATCTGCCGCTCACGATAAACCGTGTTGCCTGCAGCACTGGGAGTACCAAACGCACCGTTGGCGGTAGCTGTCGTTCCGCTCAACGAATACGCTGTCGTGTTGTATGCGCTGAACTGTTGACGGTTGAGCAGGTTGAAGCCTTCACCCGAGATCGTCAGCCGGTACTTCTCATGCAGCGTGAAGGCGCGGGAAACCCGGCCATCCACATCCGCAATGCTCGCCTGACGTGCACTGTCACGCTGGATACCGGCATTGAATACATCCGAAGCCGCGTACTGAGGATAGGCCTTGAAGTTGACATACTGGGCAACTCCGCCGCCAACACCACCGGAACCGTTGAAGGAAGCACTACCACCCGCAATCGACGTTCCGCTCGTCAGGCCGTAGCTATAAGGAACACCCGACTCTACAGTCCAGGTAGGAGCGATGGTCCAGCCGTTCGCTGCAAGCGATGCAATCTTGTTCACCAGGGCGAACTTCGGTGCAATCGTCATGCCGCCAACAAAGCGGTTGGGAATGTCGTTCGCCGAAATGCCATAATCAGGCGCATTCGTAAACGGGTCCGTTTGGTCGTTGGTATCCGAAAGCGCGCTTTGGTTCAGACCGTAGTCCAACGCCTTGGAGTGCGTGTAGCTGGCCGAGATCTGGATACCCTGGCTCAAACGGTGCTCCAGAGTAAAGGCCAGCGCGTTATAGCTGCTCGATACGTTGCTGCTGATATACGTCAGCGCATTGTAGGCAGTGCTTATGCGTCCGGTGTAAACAGGCACCGTCCACTTGTCGCCGTTCAAAGCGCCGCCCACAAAGCTGTAGGTCTTGGTCGTCGTTGCCGGTGCGATATTGGCATCCCGGAAGTTCACCAACTGCTTGCCGAACGAGCCAAGGTAAGCAATGCCCAAAACCGTCTTCCATCCCAGATCCTGCTGAACGCTCAGGTCGACCTGATCGGAAACCGGATTCTGAAAGCCCGGAGCAAACGCGGTAACGTTGGACACCGCAGGAGGTGTAGCCGTGGAAACAATGATCGGATAGACGGGGCTGCTCAAGGAGCTATTCGTCACGATTTGAAACTGTGCATTCGCAGTTCCGGTAGAAGACAACGCCTTGTAGATCGTTCCATTCTGGATACGGCCATAGTAGAGACCGAAGCCGCCATGAACGAGCGTCTTGCCTGTTCCAAACGCATCCCACGCAAACCCTACGCGAGGTGCAATGTTGTTCTTATCGCTTGGCAACGAGGAAGTCTGCGGCAGGATCGGATTTGCAATCTTTGCCGAAGGAAGCTGCTCGTAGTCGTAGCGAATACCAAGGTTGATCGTGAGGTTCTTGAACGCCTTCCAGTCATCCTGAACGTAACCGGCATACTCATTCGTGTGATACACGAACTGCGGATGGCCGAACGCCTGCTGCAAGTTGCTGTAGCAAGGCAGACCGATACCGACTCCACTGTCGCGGGCCGTATCGCAAGTGGCAGCACTACCCAGCGTGCGGGCAAAATCGGTATACCAATCCGCCAACTGCGTATAGGTAAACGCGCCGTGCAGGAAATCAACATCGATAACGTTGTCCTGCGCCCAGCGATACTCGCCACCGGCATTGATCGTGTGGTTGCCGAGTGAGACCGTCACGTTGTCAACCAGATCGGTTTCCTTCTCGTTCGGGTAGCTGGTACGGGGAACGTAGGTCGGTGTACCGATCGTGAAGGTACCGCCGCCGCCGTTGATGATGACACCAGGAGGCAGGCCACCGGCAGTAGTCGTCGGCTCGCTGGCCAAGGGCTTATCGCCGTTCTCGAACTCATAGTCGCGGGCATACTCAACGCGGACTTCGTTCGACATCTTCGAAGTGATCAGCGTGTCCAACTTGCCAATGATCGAGTCGACCTTCACAAAGTCGTTACCGACAGAGGTGACACCGCGGCGAATGACCGGGTTCGTCTGAACGCCGTTCGGCGAATCCCAGCGCATGCGGTTGTAGATCGCCGACACCGTGTTCTTGTCGTTGATCTTGTAGTCCAGTTTCCCGAAGTTGATGATCTGGTCGCCCAGACGGGGAACGATACCGCTCTGCTGTGTAATGTAGGCTTCCGCAGCGGTAATTTGAGCCGGGGTCACACCACGCGCTTCGGCGCAGGCAACAGCGCTGACGGTCGTCGTCAAGCCCGGCTGTTTGCAATTGTTGTAAGAAGCATTGTTATCGGCAAGAAACTGCGGAGTGGGTACAGCAACGATCGGGAAGTTACGCTTCTGCTGATCGAAGGCATACAGGAAGAAGAGCTTGTCATGAATCAGCGGCCCGTTGAAGTTACCGCCATACTGGCTCCGCTTATCCTTCGGCTTCACATACACCGTAGTCGGCACGGTCTGCAGAATGTTGAAGGGGTTCGTCGCGCCAAAGTCATTGTCGCGATAGTAGTAAAACGCATCGCCATGAAACTGGTTGGAACCAGACTTCGTAACCGCGTTCACGCCGCCACCAACCGCGCGGCCATACTGCGCCGACACGTTCGAGGTCAACACCTGGAACTCGAGAATGGCGTCCTGCGGAGTCGAATACCCAACACGCGTGTAACCACGCTCAACCGATTGGAACGACTGGTTGTCGTCCGAACCGTCCACCATGAAGTTGTTCTGCAAATTGCTGGCGCCACGGAACGTCACCAGGCCAAAGGCGCTGTTGCCAACCGTCACACCCGGCGAAAGCAACGCAAACGCAGTCCAGTGACGACCGTTGATCGGCAGCGTGTTCAGCGCAACCGGGTTGAACTCCGTCGTAAAGTCCGAGCTCTCCGAGTTGATCACCGGAGCTTCAGAACTCACATCGACAGTCGCCGACGTACCAGCTGCACCCATCTTTGGCGCAACCTCGGTCAACTTACCAACTTCCACCACCACATGCTGCGCCGTATAGTCGGCAAAACCTGCATCCGTCACACTGACGGTGTAATCGCCCGGCACAAGGCGAGAGACGCGGAAGTACCCGCTGGCGTCTGCCGTCACCTTCTGGTCGGCATTGGTCGCCGTGCTGTGGACCACAACAGTCGCATTCGGCAACGCTGCGCCGGTGCTATCGACCACGGTACCCGCAACCGCGCCATCGACAGCGGTCTGCGCCCACGCCTTCCCGGCATTCATGCCGGTCAGCGTCATCGCCGCGCCCAGACAACAGGCAATCACATTCAATTTCGTACTCTTTACCATTTACAGCCTCCGGAGTTCGTTCAATCACCCGGTTCGTTCGCACGTTGCAAACTTCCCCGGCTTCTTAAATGCTTAGGTTTCCGGCTCACCAAAACTCGGTTGGTAGTGGCTTGGTCCGGAATACCGACAAAAAACAGTCGCTAGAAAAAAAGAGATTTCCCCGCCGCTGCGTTTGCGCGGCTTGGGGAAGCAGGTTCGCCAAAGTTGTGAGAGACAACTCTAGCACTGATTCCACCCCCAATGTCGCAACGCGCAGCAAATTTATTTCACCAAATCGCTCCCACTCTCTGGAAAACCCGTTCTGAACTTTCGTAACCTCTAATATCGCAGCTCCCCATCAACGGTTCGTTACACTGGTAGGAGAGGTCGTAAATGTTTATCGATGAAGCACGTATCCGTATCAAAGCTGGCGACGGCGGCAATGGCTGCATGGCCTTCCGGCGGGAAAAATTCGTTCCCCGCGGCGGTCCCTCCGGCGGAGACGGCGGTCACGGCGGCGATCTCCTCATGCGCTCCTCGCTCTCTCACAACACCCTCGTCCACTTCCGCTTCAATCCTGAGTGGAAGTCCGAGCGCGGCGGCCACGGCCTCGGCTCCAACATGTCCGGAGCCGCCGGCGAACACACCGTCCTCAAAGTCCCCGTCGGCACCCTGCTCTACAACGACGACACCGGCGAGCTCATCCACGACTTCGCCCACCCCGACGAAGAGATCGTCATCGCCCAGGGCGGTCGCGGCGGTCGCGGCAACCAGCACTTCGCCACCAGCACCC
>Ga0302314_10018235_pt1 | contig 11717 bp, 10 predicted proteins | sample III_Palsa_N2_3_FD_200533 | JGI IMG/M metagenome (GOLD analysis project Ga0302314, IMG submission 200533) | Peat permafrost microbial communities from Stordalen Mire near Abisko, Sweden - III_Palsa_N2_3 | ecosystem: Environmental > Terrestrial > Soil > Palsa > Peat permafrost | place: Sweden...
TCGTCAACTGGCTCGTCCGGCGCTACGGATGCGGCCAGGTCGGCGGCGACCCAGCGACAGCCAAGGTGGGCATGATCGGTCCTTCGCTGCTGGGCGCCGTCCAGTGGGCCACGCTCAAGCACCCCGGACTTCCGCCCGCGCTCCGGGCGATCGCTCCCGACGTCATCGGCACGGCCGGCTACACGGTCTGGTATCCAGGTGGCATGCTGCCCGGCCCCGCCCGGACGGCCCGGCCCGGGCCGGAATTCGCGCATTACTTTCCGCGGCACCGCGACTTCGACGACTACTGGGACTCCCAGCAGCTCACTGAGCGCGAGCTTGAAGCGGCGGCCGGACGAGGCATCGCCGTGCTCGTCACCGGCGGCTGGGAAGACTACATCACGCCGGCTGCGATCGACACCTACCAGCACTTCCGCGCGGCGTCCGGGGTCACCCGCAAGAAACTGGTTGTCGGCCCGACCGGGCACCCGACACCGGTCGGCTGCTACACCGCGCTCGCCTTGCCGTGGATGGACCGGTGGCTGAGAGACGCGGAGAACAACGCTGACCGCGACCGGGTTCTCATCTACGTGCAGGGCCCGAATCGATGGCGGGCTGAGTCCGAGTGGCCGCTGCCGGATGCCCGGGTTACCCGCTTGTACCTGCGCGATCGCCGCAGCGACAGCCTGCCGGGACCGCACGCCGGCACACTCGATCTGGCCGGCCCGGCCGACGATCTCCCGTTCGGCGTGACCTACCGCCCGGACAGCGGCCCATTCCTGAAAACCATGCTCAGCTCCGGACTCGGCGCAGCCGCTCCCGCGGAACGCCGGCTGTCCCTGAACCAGGCGCCGGATGAACAGCGCACCGCGACCTGGACCTCCCCGCCCCTGAGCGAACCGACAGAAATAACCGGCACCGCGAACCTCATCCTCTGGGCCGCATCGTCGGGCACAGACGCCGACTTCGTCATCAACCTCACCGACGTCTCACCGGACGGAACCTCCCGGTCGGTCGTACCCGGTTACCTCAACGGCCCGCGACAGCACCAGGTTGGCGTCGGCGCACGGGCCGTCCCCGCACGCCCGCTGACTCCGGGCGTGCCGCGGCAGTTCACCGTCCGGCTGTGGCCCACCAGCTATGTCTTCGCAGCCGGCCACCGCATCCGGGTGGCCCTCGCCGGAGGGGCCGAGCCGGCCACCGGGGACGACGGCACACCCCAGCCAGGACCTCAGGGGCCGGGGAAGAATCCAGATCCCTTCGAGCTGACGATCCTGCAGAATCGCGCGCACCCCAGTTACCTCGAGCTGCCGGTGGTCGGAACCGCGCTCACGTTCCCGGCGAGCCCGCCACCTCGCTAGGCTCGCCGTCGAGCCCGGCCGGCTCGGGTGTCCCGGGCGGCGGCGCGGGACGGCGCCTGAACATCCGCCAGATGGGATGACTGGCCGCGCCGGCCTGCCGCGACACGGCGAACCACACGGCGCCGATGAGCGCGACGCCGTTGAACATGTCGCTCAGCCACTGGGCGCTGGTCACGAACGACAGGCCCTGGACCCCGGTGGCCAGCACATAGACCGCCAGCACGGTGCCCCAGATGTTGAACCGGCCAGGCTTGAGCTGAGTGGAGCCCAGGAACGCCGCGGCGAAGGCGGGCAGCAGCAGCGTCTGCCCGAACGTCAGCGACGGGCCGGACAGTGACCCGTACAGGACGCCGGCGACGCCGCCCAGCGTCCCCGACGTGATCAGCGACAGCCAGATCCACTTGTTCACCCGGACACCGGACAGCCGGGCCGCCTCGGGATTGCTTCCCACCGCATAGACGTAGCGGCCGGCCGGCGTGTGCTCCAGCGCCCACCACATGAACAGGCCGATCACTACGACGTAGATCACGACGACCTGGAAGCCGCCGAAATTCTGCTGCGTCAGGGCCGACCAGGTGCTGCTCACCGGGGGCACCGGCTGATTGTTGTCCGAGACGATGGTCTGGCTGGCCGAGACAATGCTGGCCATGCCGAGGGTCGCGATGAACGAGTTGATCCGCAGCCGAGTGACCAGGAACCCGTTCACCACGCCGACGAACGCGGCAGCCAGGAGCGCGGTGACGATCGATGCCGCCACCCCCCAGTGCTGCGAGGACTGCAGCCAGATCACGATGACGGCGGCCAGGTTCGCGGTGGCGCCGACCGACAGGTCGTAGGTCCCCGCCGCGAGCGGAACCACCAGCGCCATCCCCAGGATCGCCGACACCGCCTGCTGCGCCGCGATCGAGTGCACGGTCGCCATCATCGGGAATAGGCCTGGCTTGAGGATCGAGAACAAGATGATGAACGCGGCCCACAGGTACAGGCCGCTGAAACGGTCAAGGCCGAAGTTCACTCGCTTCACTGACATTCAGATCTCCTTAGCTGCCGAGAGCGGCGCCCGAAATCGCCGCTGTCGCGAGGTCGCGCCCCGTCAGGTGCGCGGCGATCTGGCCGTCACGCAGCACGATGACCCGGTGACACAGGCCGACCAGCTCGTCGGCATCCGAGGAGCTGACGATGACGGCGGTTCCGGCCGCCGCAGCGGCCCAGATCTGCGCGTGCAGCTCGGCCTTCGCCGCGACGTCGACACCCTGGGTGGGCTCATCGAGCAAGAGCACGCGGGGCGAGCGGCGCAGCCACTTCGCGAACAGGATCTTCTGCTGGTTCCCGCCGCTGAACGTGCCCAGGCTGCGGTTCACCCCGTCGCGGGGCCGCACGTCCAGGATCTCGAACCACTTCCTGGCCTCGGCGATCTCAAGGCGCCGCCGTACCATCAGGCACCGGGTGACACCGCCGAGGCCGGTGAGGGTCAGATTTTCTCGTGCGCTCATGTCCATCTGGCCGCCCTGGCGCCGACGGTCCGGCGGCAAGTAGGCGACCCCCCGTGCGACCGCCAGATCAGGCCGGCCCCCGGGCAGGGCACGGCCAGCCACCCAGACGGCTCCGGACCGGCGCGCCCGGGCGCCGAAGACCGTCGCGCAGATCTCTTCGCGGCCGGAACCGGTGAGCCCGGCGAAGCCGACGATCTCGCCCGCCAGGGCGGTGAAGTCGATCGGACCAAGCCGGCCCGCCTGCAGCCGGGCGACGTTGAGCAGGCTGGCACCCTCGGCGGGCGGCGCGCTGGACCGCGCGCCGGCCGCCTCCTCGAACTGCCTGCCGACCAGGTGCGCGACGAGCTCGGGCCGGGTGATGGCCGCCGTGGCGGTACTCGTCACGCGGCGGCCATCGCGCAGTATCGTCACGGCATCGCTGACCTTGAAGATCTCGTCCAGACGATGCGTCACGTAGAGCACGCCGATACCGCGGGATGCGGTCGCCCGGACGATGTCGAGCAGCCGGTCCACGTCACGTTCCGGCAGCGTGGCAGTGGGCTCGTCCAGCACCAGCAGCGACACCGCGTCGCCTTCGCGCCCGAGCGCGCGGGCTATGGCGACCCCGGTCTGCTCGGCCGGGCTGAGCTGCCTGATCTTGGTTTCCGGATCGAGGTCCAGGCTGACCCGCGCTAGCTGCGCGCGTGCGTTACGGGCGGCTTCGCGGCGGCGGATCGTACCCAGCCGGGTGGGAAATCCTTCGCCGAGAGCCATGTTGTCGAGGATGGTCTCGTCCCGGACGAGGGCCAGATCCTGATGGACGAACCGGGTACCGGCCGCACGCGAGTCGCCGGGCCGGCCGAACGGCAGTGGGCGGCCGCTGACCTCGATCCACCCTCCCGCGTCCGGGTAGTGGTAGCCGGAGAGGATCTTGATCAGCGTCGACTTGCCCGAGCCGTTCTGGCCTACCAGGGCGTGCACCTGCCCCGCCCCGACGCACAGGTCAACCGCATCGAGCGCTTTCGTCGCGCCGAAGGTCTTGCTCAGCCCGTGTACGTGCAGTGCCGGGGGCGAGGTTGACCCGCGCCCGGCACTGCACGTCAGTTGAGGTGCCACAGCTTCTCAAAGAGCTGCTCGAAGTTCGGCGGAGCGATGTACCCGTCGCTGGCCGCCTGCTCTTTGTTGGTGCTGTCCGCCAGCTGCAGCGGCAGCCCGCCGTCATTGGCCGCCACCGGGAGCCCGGCATCATGACGCACCGCGATGTCGACGGCGGCCCAGCCAAACATCTGGTCGGCCAGCAGGATGAAGGCGCTCTCCGTGCCTTGCTTGAGATCCTGGATGTTCTCCGTCGACGGGCCGATCCCCGCTACCTTTACGTTCGAAAGCCCAGCCGACTCCAGGGCTGCGGGCAGGCCGGAGAACAGGGCGGCATCGGACAGCAGGATGTACCCGAGCCCGGGCTCCTTGCGCGCGGCGGCAACGACGGCCGAGACGAGGGAGCCATCGGCCAGCTCGCCCGCTGTCGCGTCGAAGGCCGTCGCGCCGCAACCGGAGCAGTTGGACTTGATATCGGCCTGGATGGCCAGGCCGGCCTGGTTGATCACGTCTATGAACGGCACGTTGACGACCAGGGCGTGGCCGACCGCCTTTGAGTCGGCGATGAACCAGTCCGCCAGCGCGTCGGATGCCTGCGTGTCGTAGCCGCCGTCGAAGACAGCAGCCGGGACCACGCTGCTGACCGTGGTGGCCCCGACCGCAATGGGGATGATCGGGACCTTGGCCTTCTCATAAGCGGGAAAGACCTGGGCCTGGAACTGGGCCACGCTGGTGCCGCTGTAAACCACGGCCACCGGGTTGTAACGCAGGGCCGTGGCGAATGCGGCGATGAGCGTCGACAGGTCGGACGAGGTGAAGTCGATGGTCTGGGTGTTCCAGCCGATTACCTGGGCCGCGGCGGCCACCCCGGTCTGGAACGTGTGGCACTGCTCAAGTTCACACTGCAGATAGACGATTGTTTTCCCGCGAGCCGGCGCGCTCGGCAGCGGCGTGCGGCCGGTCAGCCCAGCCGGCGCCGCGCGCAGTGCGGTAACCGCCGCCTCGGCCGCGGCTAGCTGGGCGCTGACGCCCGAGCCGGACGCCGCCGCCTGGGCGCTGGCCGCCGTCGCTGAGCCGGAGGTGCCCGCCGCCCCTCCCGCCGAACCGCAGGCGGCGAGCGAGACGGCCGCCGCCAGGACGACAACGCCGCTCAGCACCCGGCCGGCCCGATGCCAGGCGATGCTAACTCCCATTTCATCCCTCCCCAGAGTCGATGACGTGACAGCGGTGCCGTACCGGGCAGCCGTGACGGCCGTGCCACGATACGGGATGCCATGTCAATATTGGCTTACTATTGCCCTCCAACTCAGGCACGTCAAGGGGTCTCTGAAACACGGAGGAGACAGTGGGAAACAACCAGCGGTGTTCGACTGCCTCCCCTTGACATGCGTCATCGCTGTCAGCGACACTCGTCACAGTTATGGAATGCCATGCCGTAATACGGCATGTACAACGATGCGCAGTGCTACCTCGTGGAAGGATGACCGTGAGCGATCCCGACTTCGACTCGTTCCCGCTCGCCGCCAAGGGCCGGGGCTATGAGGATTTCGAACCCGGTACCGTCATCGGCCATCACTGGGGGCGGACGCTCACCGACGCCGACAACGTCGCGTTCTCGGTGGCGACCTGCGCCTGGCTGCCGATGCACTTGAACGCCGAATTCGCCCGCGCGGACGGCCATCGCGGTGCCGTGCTGAATCCGATGCTCGTCCTCAACGTCGCCGTAGGGCTATCGGTCGAGGACCTGAGCGAGGCCGGCGGTCCGTTCCTGGGCCTGGATGACTGCGTGTTCCACGGCCCGGTGTTCGCCGGGGACACGATCACCGCCCGGTCATGCGTGCTATCCAAGCGGATGTCCGGCAGCCGCCCTGGCGTCGGCATCGTCACCTGGCGGACCGAGGCGTTCAACCAGCGGGACGAACTGGTCCTCGCCTGTTTGCGGACCAATCTCGTCCGGACCCGCGAACTGCTGGGGCGCTCGTCCGGGCGGCTCGGATGAACGTGCGCCAGCCGATGACCGGCATCGTGGCCGACACCGGCTGGTTCGAGGACTTCGCTGTGGGCCAGCGCATGCGGCACGCGCGCGCGTCGACGATCGGCGAGGTCGAGGGCGCGTTCCTGGCCAAGCTGGTGATGAACACGGCGCAGCCGCACTGGAACGAGGTGGTGATGGCCGGTCATCCGCTCGGTCCCGGGCGGCTCGTGTTCGGACTGGCCACCGCGGCCACGGTCTTCGGGCTCGCGAGCCAGGACACAGTCGAGCACGCGGTATGCGAGCTGAGATACGACCGGGTCCGCTTTCGCTCGCCCGTCCATCACGGCGACACCATCGAGGCGTTCTCCGAGGTGCTCGAGTGCCGCGCCGCGCCTGACCGCGCTGACGCCGGGATCGTGCGGTTCATGCACTGGGGGCGCAACCAGGAGGGCGCCGTCGTCGTCGAGGCAGAGCGCACCGCGCTGATCAAACGCAGATCGCACTGGGCCTGAGCCATCACACTGTCCACCCCACGGTCCGGCCGCGTGCAGGCGGGCCGCAGATGATCTCGAACGGAGTCACGATCGTGCCAGCAAGAACGGCAACAGCGCAGCGGCCTGTCCGGCTGAGGCGCAGCGAGCTGTCAACACCCGGCAGCAACCCCAAGATGATCGCGCGGGCCGCGGCGAGCACCGCCGACCTCGCCTTCCTCGACCTGGAGGATGCGGTTGCCCCGTCGGCCAAGGTCGCTGCTCGCGCGAACATCATCGCCGGGCTGAATGATCTCGACTGGGGCAGCACGATCCGCGCGTACCGGATCAACGGCGTGCACACCCCGTGGTGCCATGGCGATCTCATCGAGGTGGTCACCGGCGCTGGCGCCAACATCGACGTGGTCATCGTCCCCAAGGTCAAATCGCCGCGCGACGTCTGGTTCGTCGATGACCTGCTCACCCAGCTTGAGATCGCGTGCGGTCTGGATGTCGGCCGCATCGGCCTCGAGGTGCTGATCGAGGAGACCGAGTCCCTCGCCTGCGTGGAGGACATCGCCGCCAGCTCACCGAGGCTCGAAGCGCTGATCCTCGGCCTCGGCGACCTGTCGGCCAGTCAGGGGGTCCGGGCGGGCCACATCGGCGTCGGTGCCGACGACGCGCGACTCGCCTATCCCGGGGACATGTGGCACTACGCCCGCAACCGGATGATCGTCGCCGCCCGCGCCCATGGCCTGGACGCGATCGACGGCCCCTTCGGCAACTTCGCCGACCCAGACCGGTACCGGCGCGACGCGGCCTGGGCGGCGACACTGGGCGCCGTCGGAAAGTGGTGCATCCATCTCAGTCAGATCGCCCTCGCCAATGACGTATTTGCCCCGACTGAGGCCGAGGTGGACAAGGCCAAGGCCGCTGTCGCGGCGGTACGCGAAGCAGAGGCTCGCGGCATCGGCGCCGCCAGTCTGAGCGGTGTCATGATCGACGCGGCCACGGCCCGGATCTTCGAAACCGTGCTGGATCGGGCGACCCGATGCGGGCTGGTCTGACATGCCCGAGGTGACCAGGTTCGGCAACTGGATCGAAGGGCACCCGGTCGCGGCCCAGGATGGCGGCGTGCTCGAGTCCACCCGCCCGGGCAGCGGAGAGCTTGTCTGCACGATCCCGGATAGCCGCACGGAAGACGCCGGGGCGGCCGCTCGCGCCGCTGCCGCCGCGTTCGGCGATTGGCGCGACATCAAGGCGGCGGACCGGGGGCGGCTACTGCGCCAGGTCGCGCAGGGTATCAGGGGAGAGCTCGACTACCTCAGCGACCTTGAGGCAGCCGAGGGCGGCAAGATAGCCGCCCAGGCGCGCCGGGAAGTCGGCGTCGCCGCCGCGTACTTCGACTACTACGCGGGGCTGGTGCACCTTCCGGCCGGCGAACTGATCGACATGGGTGCGGGTTACCACGCGTACACCCGCTACGAGCCCTTCGGCGCTGTCGCGATCATCACGCCGTGGAACGCACCGCTGAACCAGGCCGCCCGCGGTATCGCCCCCGCCCTCGCCGCCGGCAACACCGTCGTCGCGAAGCCCTCGGAGTTCACCTCGGCCACCACGCTGGAGCTCGGGCGCATCACGACTGAGGCCGGCCTGCCGGACGGTGTGCTGAACGTCGTGGCGGGCACCGGGGCCCGCGCCGGAATGCCGCTGATCAGCCATGACGCCATCCGCAAGATCACCTTCACCGGCTCGGTTCGGGCCGGACGCGAGATCGGCCGTGTCGCGGCGGACCGGATCGTCCCGGTGACCCTGGAACTCGGCGGCAAATCACCGAACATCGTCTTCGCTGACGCCGATCTCGATGCCGCGGTGGCTGGCGCCGTCCGGGGGTTCATCGCTAACGCCGGCCAGATCTGCTCCAACGGCACTCGCCTGCTCGTCGAGAACAGCGTGCGCCAGGCATTCACGGACCGGCTGATCACCGCGGTGCGCGCGGTCGAGCCCGGCGTGGACTACGGCCAGCAGACCACTGCGGCCCAATTCGACAAGGTCATCGGCTACTTCGACGTGGCGATCAAGGATGGCGCTGAGCTGCAGGTGGGCGGCGCACCGGTCGGCAGCGGCTGGCTGATCCAGCCCACCGTCTACACCGGGGTCAGCAACGGCATGCGGATCGCCCGCGAGGAGATCTTCGGGCCGGTGCTCGTAGTGATCGGCTTCGACAGTGAAGCGGAGGCCCTGGAGATCGCGAACGACAGCGACTACGGGCTGGCCGCCGGCCTGTGGACCAGCGACCCGGCGCGGATCCACCGCATGGCCGCCCGTCTGCAGTCCGGACAGGTCTACGTGAACGAATGGCAGTCGGGCATGGTGGAGGGCCCGTTCGGGGGGTTCAAGGGCAGCGGCCACGGCCGGGAGAAGGGGACCGAGGCGCTGCGCCACTACTCGCAGAGCAAGTTCGTGATGGTCAAACTATGACGGCTTCAGCACCGGCGGACCTGCCCGGACCCCTGCACGGGATCCGGGTCGTCGATCTGACCGGAATGCTCGCCGGCCCGTACGCGACCATGCTTCTCGCCGACCTGGGCGCCGACGTGGTGAAGATCGAACCCCCGGCGGGTGACGTAACCCGGCGCGCTTCCCCGGTCCGCGAGGGCGACGGTCCTGGCGCCCTCAGCGGCTACTTCCAGTCGGTCAACCGCGGGAAGCGAAGCATCGCGCTCGACCTGAAGGATCTCCCGCAGAAAGAGCGGCTGCTGCAGTTGATCGACCGCGCGGATGTGGTCGTGGAGAGCTACTCAGCCCACGTGATGGATCGGCTCGGGCTCTCCTACGAGATCCTCGCCGCCCGCAATCCCCGCCTGGTCTATGCCGCGCTGCGCGGGTTCGGGGATCGTCGCACCGGGCCGAGCCCGCTGGCGGACTGGCCGGCCTACGACGTCGTGGCCCAGGCTATGGGCGGGCTGCTCAGCATCACGGGTACCGAGGACGGCGGCCCGGTCAAGACCGGGCCCGGCGTCGGGGACATCTTCCCCGCGAGCCTGCTCGCGGTCGGAATCCTGGCCGCGCTCTACGACGCCCGCCGTACCGGCAAGGGCCAGTTCGTCGACGTTGCCATGTACGACGCGGTTCTCTCGCTGTGCGAGCGCATCGTGCACCAGTACTCCTACACAGGTGTCTCCCCCGTGCCGCAGGGCAACGCGCACCCCATGCTCAGTCCCTTCGACATCCTGCCGACCAAAGACGGCTGGGTGGCACTAGCCGCGCCGCACGACCATCAGTGGCAGGTACTGACCGGCCTGATCGGCCGGCCCGGACTGGCTGACGACCCTGACTTCCAGACCGGTCCCGCTCGCGTACGGAATAAGCACCGAGTCCGGGCCGCGCTGCTCGAATGGCTCAGGGGCCAGCCGACCGAGGAGGTCGTCCGGCTACTGGGCGGGCAAGTGGCGATCGGTCCGGTCAACACGGCGGCCGACATCTTCCGGGACCCCCACGTGGCTGCCCGGGAGATGCTCGTCACGGTGGAGCAGCCCGGCAGCACGCGCCCGGTGACGATCGCGGGCTCGCCGATCAAGCTGACCCGGACGCCGTCTGCAGTCCGGCGGCGCGGCCCGCTTCTCGGCGAGGACGACATCGATGACGTACTGACCTCGTGGGCCGACGTCAAACCCGGCGGCAGGGACGGCACAAGGTGACCATGACCGGCACGTCCCTGGATTTCACCGGCAAGACGGTCCTGGTCACTGGCGCGGCCAGCGGCTTCGGCGCAGCCACCGCAGCCCGCTTCGCCGCGCACGGAGCCCGGGTCGCCGTGGCCGATATTAACGAGGCCGGGGCGAGGGAGCTGGCGGCCACGCTGCCGGGGGCGATCGCGCTCGGGGTCGACGTCGCGGTGGCCAGCCAGGTCGAGGCCATGGTCAGCAGCTGTGCCGCCGCGTGGGGGCACCTCGACGTGCTCGTGAACAACGCGGGCGTCCCGCACCGCAAGACCGCGCTCGTCGACATGGACGCCGAGACCTTTGACCGCCAGTTCACGATTAACGTGCGCAGCGTTTTCCTCGGCATCAAGTACGCCGTGCCGCACATGCCCGACGGCGGGGCGATCGTCAACACCTCGTCCATTGGGGCCGTCCGGCCCCGGCCGGGGCTCACCGCCTACAACGCATCCAAGGGCGCGGTCAACACGCTGACCCGCGGCGCCGCGGCCGAGCTGGCGCCGCGAATCCGGGTCAACGCTGTCTGCCCGGTGGCGGCCCAGACCGGCTTCGTCAGCAGCGCCAACGGGGTAGACACGATGCCCGACGCGTTGCGCGCGGCGGTCGTCGCGCAGATACCGATGGGCCGAATCGCGGAACCGGAGGATGTCGCCGCCGCCATCATGTTCCTCGCCTCCAGTGAAGCCCGGTTCCTCACCGGCGTCTGCCTGGACGTCGACGGCGGCCGGGGAATTTCCTGATGCGCGCGGCGATCCGACCGCACAGAGGACACGCAGATGCCATTCTTTGAGGTCGATGACCAAACCCGGCTCTTCTACACGGTCGACGGCAACGGGCCGCCGCTGCTCCTGATCCACGGATGGGGATGCGATTCGCACGACTGGAGCCACCAGATTCCCGCGTTTGCCACCGACCACCGGGTGATCGCGGCCGACAACCGAGGCCACGGCCGCTCCACCGGCAGCACCGGATTCGAACCCCGCATCTTCGCCGCCGACCTGGCCGCCCTGCTGGAGAAACTCGACAGCGGCCCGGCGGTCGTGGTCGGCCACTCACTCGGCGCCGCCATCGGCAGCGTGCTGGCCGTTGAATATCGCCACCTCGTCAGCGCGCTGGTCGCCATCGATCCGGCCTACGGCCTCGGCCCGGTCGAGGAGCAGACACTGGCGCCGGTCTTCAAGCTCACCAGCACCCCCGGGGACGTCGACGCCATCGCCGAGCTGTTCCCGGCCCTGTCACTGGGGAGCACCCCGGCGCACCTCACCACCTGGCACCGGCGGCGCGCTCTCGGCACACCCAACGACGTCATCCGGCAGACATTCACCCGCGCCTACCTGGCCGAAGACCAGATCTGCCTGCGGCCTGCCGCGACCCGCTACTTCGCCAACCGCATCTGCCCCGTCCTCGCCATCTACCGGATCAAGCGTTCCGAGTCGGCCGGCTGGGAACAATCGATCGCCAAGACGCCGCTCGACGAAGTGCACGTGCTGGAAAGCGGCCACTGGATCCATCAAGAACGCCCAGACGAAGTAAACGCCATCATCCGGCGCTGGATGACCGCACGTGATGGCGCACACAAGCCCGGGCCGTCCCCCGCATAGCGGCCCGGGGACAGCGGCGAGCCGACCCCGGACCCCCCGGCG
>Ga0302314_10018236_pt1 | contig 11716 bp, 10 predicted proteins | sample III_Palsa_N2_3_FD_200533 | JGI IMG/M metagenome (GOLD analysis project Ga0302314, IMG submission 200533) | Peat permafrost microbial communities from Stordalen Mire near Abisko, Sweden - III_Palsa_N2_3 | ecosystem: Environmental > Terrestrial > Soil > Palsa > Peat permafrost | place: Sweden...
CGGCGATGTCACTGCCCGGATCTGGCGCCTCTACCTGGTCGGCAGCTCACTCGCCTTCGAGGAAGGCCGGATGGGCGTCGACCAGATCCTGGCTCACCGACCCGCCGATCCGTCGGTCCAGCCGCCCAGGCCGAAGCTCGGGTCCCCTCGGTGAGCGGAATTCCATGGGGGCGTCCGCGTCTGATGTCGCTGCCGCAGCCTCCGTTTTGCTCGCCATCATGCTCGCCACCTTCGCGGTTGCCCTGAATCAGGGGTGCAGGTGTCACAAACCCCGTCCATGGTGGTCGAACTGCATGTTGGCACTGGCCCCAAGCGATTTGAACGTGTTCGGGCATGGACGAGCGCTTCGTCAGAGGACCTCAGTCGATGGCGGCTCGATACGCGCCCAGGTGCCGGGCGGGCTGCCTTGGCGCAGCCCGCCCGGTGCGGGTGTCAGTAGCCGTAGACCAGGTCGTAGGCGACCTGCGGGTCGAAGGTGCCGGCGGGGTCGGTGCTGGTGCCGCAGTCGCCGTCGGACTCGCCGGGGGTCTTGATCCAGAGCAGTGCCTCCGCGCCCCCGCCCTGCTGGTCGTTGGCGCCGAGCTTGCGGCCCTGGGGGTTGCACCACTGGCCGTTGGAGCCGTTGGCGTTGCGGCTGGTGTCGATGACGTAGGGCTTGGTGTAGCCGTAGGAGGCTTGCAGGTCGGCGTTGATCTGGTTCCCGTAGGCGGTGTTCTGGGCGGTGGTGTAGAAGCTGGAGACGTTGATGGAGAAGCCGTGGGCGCGGCTCAGTCCGGCAGCGTCGAGCTCCGAGGCCATGGTGGCCGCGGATATCCAGCCGGGGTTGCCGGCGTCCAGGTAGACATAGGTGTTCGGGGACTGGTTGGTGAACTGGGTGATCGCGTTGTTGAGCAGGCCGTCCCGTTCAGAGATCTGAGAGGTCGTCATGCAGCTCTCGTCGGCCAGCGCGTCGGGCTCAAGGATCACCAGCGCGGGGCGGGAGGCGATGCCGCCGGCGAAGCCGCCGATCCAGGTGTCGTAGGCGGCGTCGGAGGACGCCCCTCCGCTGGACTGACCGGCGCACACGTCGCGGTCGGGGATGTCGTAAGCGACCAGCACCGGAAGCTTGTCGGAGTAGGCCGCGGCCCCGGCGTACGCTCCGGTCGAGGTGCCGATGGCGCTCTCGCCGCCGGTGAACCAGACCGCGTCCGGCTGGGTGGCGATGGCGGACTCGATCGCCGCCTCCCGTCCGTCGGTGGGATGAGCGGCAGCCCAGACGGCGGCGCTGTTGTTGGGGTTGACGTAGAAGCCGTTGGTCGAGGTGAACGGGTTGCCGGCGGCGTGGGCGGCCGGGGCGGCGAGCAGGGTGACGGCGGTGGCCAGACCGGCGGCACTGATCAGGGCGGGGGTACGCAGGCGACGGCGCATGCGGGATCACTTCCTTCGGCACGGGTGGGCGCACTGATGCACTGACAAGGCGGAATGGGAGCGCTCCCAACTGGAAGCGCTCCCAGCTTCTCCTGACGTTGAGGATGCTGATCCTGTCGTGAATGCGTGTCAAGACTGCGCGCAGATTCCGTGACATCCCTGGAAGCGCTACCAGTCGCCATATCCTGGCGGTACGATGCCGGCTCACGTCCCGTCAGCAACTGACAACCAACCGAGAAGCAACTGGCAGGGGATCACCGGCGATGCGGGCACAAGCGAAGCGCCATCCGACGCTCGACGAGGTCGCCGCCCGCGCGGGCGTCTCCCGCACGGTTGCCTCACGCGCCATCAACAATGGACCGTACGTCAGCCGCAGCGCCCGAGACGCGGTGGCGCAGGCGGTACGCGCGCTCGGCTACGTACCCAACCCCACCGCCCGCGCCCTGGCCACCTCACAGGGCGGGACGGTGCTGCTCGCCGTCTCGCACGACGACCCCAACCTGTTCGCGGACCCCTTCTTCGCCCACATCATCGTCGGCGTCAACGCCGCCCTCGAACACACTGACCTGGTCCTGATGCTGCTGCTGGCCGACTCCGAACGCGGCCGCGAGCGGCTGGAACGGGTACTGCGCTCCCGGCGCGCGGACGGCCTGCTCCTGCTGGCCCTGCACGGCGAGCAGGACCCGCTCCACCGCCTGGCACAGAGCCTGGACCTGCCAGTGGTCGTCGGCGGCAGGCCGCTGCACGGCGAACCCGAGCACTACATCGACGCGGACAACCGGGGCGGGGCGCGCACGGCCACCGAGCACCTGATCGCCTCCGGGCGACGGCGCATCGCCGCCATCACCGGCCGACTGGACACCCAGGCCGGCGTGGCCCGCCACAGGGGCTACCAGGAGGCGATGGCCGTGGCAGGCCTGGACGCCAACCGCACCGCCCGCTCCGACTTCACCGAAGCAGGCGGCGCCGCAGCGATGACCCACCTGCTCGATCGCTTCCCGGATCTGGACGCGGTGTTCGCCGAGTCGGACAACATGGCTGCCGGGGCCCTGCGTACGCTTCGGGCCGCGGGCAGAAGCGTCCCCGAGCACGTCGCCGTCGTCGGCTTCGACGACCTGCCGATCGCCCGAACCACCGAGCCCCCACTCACCACCGTCCACCAGCCGGTCCAAGCGCTGGGCCAGGAGATGGCCCGGATGCTGGTTGCTCTGATGAACGGCGAGCAACCCAGCTCGCTGCTGCTGCCGACCCACCTGGTGGTGCGCGCCTCAGCGCCATGACAGCCGTTGTGGCCTGCGGCTCCGCCACCGCGGAGACCAATGGCGTCCCGGTCTCCACAGGGCGGCTGACCGGGCACATGCGCTCGTGCGAGGTCTTCACCGCGCGAGGGAGGTCGGCGCTGGGGTGGTTCCCCCTCCGTGCCGTCTGAAAAGCCGACGTGAAAGGTGACCGGCAGGCTGTGGGACTCTGTCGCCCGATTCCGGACCGCCGGAGACGTCGCCGAGTTCGACACCCGCGCCCCCACGGCGTCGCCAACGCAGGCACCGGCGCACCGGTCGAGCACCTGATCAGGTACGGCCCCCAGGCGAACGCCTCCGCACCCGCGCCCAACTGTCCGTGGATCTTGTGCTGAGGAGCGGGATCGCCAGGGCGAGTGAGAACGCCCGGCTCGGGATTTCCACCGCATCCGGCTTTACGGAAGCCACGATCCCGCGGGCCAAACGGCCGCAAGCGCACACGTGGTGGCGCTCCTGGTCTGCGACAGGGACGCCACCACGTGTGGTGTTAGCAGTAGGGTTCGATGGCTCCGACGTTGGGTGCGTAGCGGGCGGTGATCCAGCCCCGGCCGTCCGCGAGTCGGTACCAGAGGCGGTTGCCACCGACGGCTTGGGCACTCACCTTGCAGGCGATGTTGACGATGCGTCCTGCGGGCAGGGAGCCGATGGCCTGGTAGCCCAGCCCGGGGCCGGTTCGAATCGAGAGGGTGCGGATGATCCGTACCTGGTACGTTGCACGCTTGCTGCTGCCGCCCCGAGGTCCTACCGGGCCACGGTCGCCCTTCGGCCCCTGGGGACCTCGCGGGCCCTGGTCGCCTCTCGGGCCCCTGGGGCCTACCGGTCCACGGTCACCCTTCTGGGACTCAAGCCATTCCTTGATGTTCTCCTCGCGGGACTTACTGTGGTCCACCTTGATGGCCCCGGTCTCCACGGCCTCGTCATAGGCGCTCTTGCCCGTGGCGCCGGCGGGGCCCTTGGGTCCGGCCGGTCCGGTTTCGCCAATGGGGCCCGTGGCTCCGGTGTCCCCCTTGGGCCCGGCAGTGCCCCTCGCACCCTCAGCGCCGGGCTCACCCTTCGCGCCGCCGGGGCCCTTCGGGCCTTCGGCCCCGGTCTCGCCCTTCGGTCCGGTTTCACCCTTCGGCCCCGCGGGTCCTTCCGGTCCGGCGGGACCCTTCAGACCCTCAGCTCCGGTGTCTCCCTTCGCACCGGTGGGGCCCTTGGGGCCCTCGGCTCCGGTTTCACCCTTGGGCCCGGTCGCGCCCTTCGGGCCTTCGCCGCCGGTGTCACCCTTCGCGCCCGGGTGCCCGGCAGGCCCCTCGGGTCCGGTGGAGCCCTTCGGTCCCTCAGCTCCGGTGTCTCCCTTCGCACCGGTGGGGCCCTTGGGACCCTCGGCTCCGGTTTCGCCCTTCGGGCCTTGTGCGCCGGTGTCGCCCTTCGTCCCAGCGGGACCGCTGGTTCCTGCGGCCCCGGTGTCGCCCTTCGCTCCGTTCTCACCCTTGGGACCTTGAGCGCCGGGGTCGCCCTTGGCGCCCTTCGGACCGGCAGGTCCCTCAGCTCCGGTCTCGCCCTTGGGTCCGGTGCTGCCCTTCGGACCCTCAGCTCCGGTCTCGCCCTTCAGGCCCTGCGCGCCGGGGTCACCCTTCGCGCCCTTCGGACCAGCAGGTCCCTCAGCACCCGTCTCGCCCTTGGGGCCGGTCTCGCCCTTCGCGCCAGCGGGACCGCTGGGTCCTTCGGCCCCGGTCTCGCCCTTCGCGCCCTTCGGACCAGCAGGTCCCTCGGCTCCGGTCTCGCCCTTCAGGCCCTGGGCCCCGGTCTCGCCCTTCGCGCCAGGGTGTCCGGCGGGTCCTTCGGGCCCGGTCTCGCCCTTCGCTCCCGTGTCTCCCTTCGCACCTTTCGGGCCAGCAGGTCCTTCAGCTCCGGTGTCTCCCTTCGCACCGGCCGAGCCGGTCGCGCCCTTCGGGCCGGTCACTGTGGTGGCCACGGCGAAGAATGCGGGGGAGTTCGTGAAGCCGCTGGTGATGGCCCATTGGCCGCCTTCGAGGGTCGTGCCCTGTGGGGCGTCGCTGTCCACCTTGACGTTGACGCTGACGCGTGCCCGGACGTTGGCCGCGACGCCGGTGGTGCCGCTACCTGTGCAGTTGATCGTCTTCTTGTTGCTGGACAGCGTGCAGGGGAAGCTGCCCGGGCTGCCATCCCAGTAGTAGCGGGCCTCGGTGAAAGTGGTCTGGCCGGGTGCCGTGAACTGGTACGTGGACATGGTTGCAAAGCCGCTGCCGTTGGTGAGCACGATGGTGACCTGTCCGGTCTCCCCAGGGGCGATGACCGGAACGTAGGGCTGAGAGAAGGTCATGTTGCCGGCATCAGCGTGGGCGGCCACCAGGGGCGGCAGCAGTAGCGAACCGATGGCGAGGGCCGCCGTCAGGACAGCCTGACTGCGCAGAGCGATGGGCGACACGTTCAGGGGGTTCCCGTCATGACGGTGAACAGGTACGCCCTGCTGGGCGTCGTCGCGTCCCGGGTTCAGAGCTCCGCACCATTGAGCCAGCCAAGCGGATAGGGACCAATCAGACCCGCCCAGATAAACCGAAGATCACCTCATCGGATTAACGGCCTGCCGGGCCCGGTCGACGCACGCACACGGACGGGCATTGATGATGTGCCGAGCTCTGGCCGGCGATCATGTCGAGGCCCATTCGGAGGAGGAACCGCTGTCACCTGTCCTGCCGCACTCCAGGTGACAGATAGAGGGCTCTGACCTGTGGGTTTGGCAGATGGTGTCCAGTCGCATGGGAGTTGTCGGGTTGATCTCGTGCTGAGCTGCGAGGCTGTCAGGTCGCGTAAGGCGGCTGGCCTCTGCGGAATCCAGGGTCGCCCGCCCAGGCATGGCGCCGCCCCGGCACGGGCTCGATGCGCCGTGCCGGGGCGGCGGGGGAGACGGGTACCTGGTACTCCAGCCGTAGATCGTGTTCACGGATGGGAGGGTCAGGCCCGGGACGCTCCGAGGAACCGCAGCACGGCCAGGACGCGGCGGTGGTCCGTGTCGACCACGGGCAGGTCAAGCTTGGCGAAGATGTTGTTGATGTGCTTCGCCACGGCGCTCTCGCTGACCACCAGCGCCTGCGCGATGCCGGCATTGGAGCGCCCCTCGGCCATCAGGCCGAGCACCTCCCGTTCGCGGGGGGTCAGCCGCGCGAGCGGGTCGCTGTCGCGCCGCAGCAGCAACTGAGCGACGACCTGCGGGTCCAGGGCCGTGCCCCCGTCCGCCACTCGCCGGACCGCGGCCACGAAGTCGGCGACATCGGCAATCCGCTGCTTGAGCAGGTAGCCCACACCGCTGGTGTTCGCAGACAGCAGGTCAGCCGCGTACCGCTCCTCCACGTACTGCGAAAGCAGCACCACCGGCGTCCCCGGCCAGCGCCGACGGATCTCCATCGCCGCCCGCACCCCCTCGTCGGTGAAGCCGGGCGGCATCCGGACGTCGATCAAGGCGAGTTCGGGCCGGTGCTCCGCCACTGCCGCCAACAGCCCCTCCGCGTCGCCGGCTTCCGCGGCGACCTGGAACCCGCCCATCTCCAGCACCTTGATCAGGCCGACCCGCAACAACACCGAGTCCTCGGCGATCACCGCGCGCACGGCAGCTCCGCGGTGATGGTCGTGGGCCCGCCAACGGGGCTGCTGACGTGGAAGGCCCCGTCGAGGGAGCCGACCCGCTTGGCCAGCCCGGTCAGCCCCGTGCCGGCGGCGGCGTCGGCACCGCCCAGCCCGTCGTCGGTCACGCGCACTCGCAGCACCTCGCCGACCTGACGGACTATCACCTCTGCACGCATCGCGTTGGCGTGCTTCGTTGCGTTGGTCAGCGCCTCAGAAATCACGAAGTACGCGACTGACTCCACGTTGGGCGCCACCCGCTCCTCCAGACTGACCCGCAGCCGCACCGGCAGGGGCGTGCGGGCAGCCAGCCCGGACAACGCCGCGTCCAGACCTCGGTCTTCGAGCACGGCCGGGTGCAGTCCCCGCACCAGGTCATTGAGTTCGGCGATCGCCTCCTTCGCCTCCAGGTGCGCTCTCGCGATCACCTCGCGGGCATCGCTCGGCAGGTCCGGGCGGGTGGCAATGGCCAGACCCAGGTTGACCGCGAGAGACACCAACCGCTGCTGGGTGCCGTCGTGCAGGTCGCGCTCGATCCGGCGGCGCTCCGCGTCGACGGCCTCGATCAAGTCGGTCCGGCTCGCGGCCAGCTGATCGACCCGTTCCTGGAGCCGCTGCGCCCGGCTGGGCCCGAGCAGGCCCAACGCCAGCCGTGCCTCGGCCCGGGCTACTGCCCGCGCGGTCCAGGGCAGGGCGCACAGGAGGAGGAGTCCAGCCGCTGTGTATACCGGCAGCTGGGTCAGGTAGCCGAACCAGTCCTGGCGGATTCCGGTTGGCAACGCCCATGCCCAGGCGTAGACGATGCCGCCCGCCAGGCCCGCCGCCGCCAGCACGAGCATCAGCAGCTCCAGCAGCGCGAGCAGCGGGCCCAGCAGGAGGTGGTAGCCAACCCTGCGCCAAGGCCGCCTCACCGTGAGCCGACGGGCGGCCGAGGCCCACGTCCATTGTTCCGGCGCGGTGGGGGTGAGCCGGGGGACGTCCACACCGATGAGCGCCCGGTAGCGGGCCCGCTGAACGGCCGTCAGCACCGGGGTGCCGAGCAGGATCAGCGCGGCCGACACGGACACCGTCAGGAGCCAGTTCCCAGTCTCGGTGGTAGTCGTCGCTGCCCAGGACCACACGGGCACCAACGCCAGGTGCGGCAGCACACCAGCGGCCAGAAAGCCGGTGTCCCGCCGTGCCCGAAGGGCCGAGCGTCTCAGCCCCGCTGGAATCGTCATGGCACTAGGCTAGGGCAGCGTAGGAGGGCGGTGCCATGAACCCTGTACCCGATCTCATGGTGAACCTAGTAGGGCCTTCTACGAGTGCGGGCCGCTCCCCCCTCCGGCCCGCACGCGCGGGAGCGCCCCGGCCGAGCACGACGGCCGAGGCGCATGCCTCAGGCTTAGTACTCCAGCTCTGGATCGTGAACTTGCTGGTAGGGGGCGGCAGACAGCTGCGGCCACCGTTGATCATCGGTGTGTGAAGACCGAAGATCACGCAGTTGCCGTGGGTCACAGCGTGGAACCTGCTCGCTGGCCAGACGCTTTTGAGGGCCTGATGGACCGGATCGCGGGACGTGTCGCGCGGGTCGAGCCCTTTGGCCCCCGGTGCGGCCGTGCTTCGGCGTTCCCGTGCCGGTGAGCGGGGCAATCATGCTTACGAGCAGTTGAGTTGGAGCCGGCGGGTGTGAGGGCGTACAACTGCGACAACGGGATGCCTCCGGTGTGCTCGCGGTCTTCGGCAGCCCTGAGCTGCGCCAGAAGCCCTGCCATCGCGCCCGGACAGCTGGAAGATTGCCCCCACAGGAATTCCCGTGCGACCACGCGCGAATCCGCCGGTCGGACGACGGGGTCCCAGCGGTGTCGTGTTGCCCGGGGTCCGGTGGCGCGGTAGGCGATGCGGAGGGTATCGCCGCTGCCGCCGGCGATGGCGGGCCGCGACATCGTGGTCGCTCCGGGGACCTACTGGACCCAGCCGGTCCAGGCAGTGCCGTTGAAGGAATCGAGTGCGATCGCCCCGTCCAGGGTGCGTACCGCGCAGTACAGGGCTCCGTCTCTCACGGTCAGGGCCGGGCCGCTGCCGGTGGTGCCGCCGAGGTCGGTCGAGGTCGTGGACCAGGCAGTGCCGTTGTGGACCGTGACGTGGGTCCTGCCGTCCATGCCGACAGCAGCGAGGCAGTGCTTGCCCTGGTGGGTGGCCAGTGCCGGGGCCTTGGCGGTCCTGAAGCCGGGGACGTTGCTGAAGCCACCCCAGGTGGTGCCGTTGAGCTGAGCGACGGAGACGCCGTCGCCGCTGTTGCGACCACGGGTGGCGCAGTACAGCGTTCCGTTGAAGCTGGCCACGGCCATTGCCTTCGAGGTGCGCCCGTGTAGCTTGGCGGCTTGGCCCCAGTTGTTGCCGTCGTAAGGGGAGACGTACATGTCACCATCGGTGCCGCTGTGCCCAGATATATCCGTCCCTGGTGCTCGGCCAGGGCCGGGGCGGTGAGTGGGATGTGCTTGGGTACCTGGGAGTTGCCGCCCCAGGTGCCATTGAACCTGCCGACCCGGGGGGGTTGTCCATGCCGGGGGTGGCGACCTGCAGGTTGCCGGCGACGACGGCGAGTGCGGGCTCGGAGTCGGTGAGGCCGGTGAGCTGGGTGGTGGAGCCCCACTGTCCGTTGGCGGGAGAGCGGACCTTGATGTTGCCGGGGGGCGTCGGCGGAGGCGGTGGCGGCCTTCGCTGCCGCCGTCGAAGATCCACCCAGCCGAGCCGGACCCTCCGTCGGTCACCAGCTTGCGCAGGGCGGCCTGGTCGAAGGCCAGTGCGCTGCTGGACCAGGTCGTCGGGGTCTTGGACAGGCCGATCAGCCACTGGATGATGTAGGCGATCCCCGCGACCAGGGTGACGAAGTCCAGAAAGTCCCCGTGCTGCGGCGCCAGGTAGCCGAAGATCTCCATGACACAATGCTGGTGTCGACGTGCCCGTTGTAGAGCGTGGTGCCGGCGTCGAGGTCGCGCCACTCGTTCTTGTCGACGCGAGTGGGAGTGGCCCGGCCTGCCAACGACGGCGCTGATTTGCCAACTGGGCCTGTGCTGCTGGCCAATACATTCCAATTGCGTGAGCTGCGGTGATGTCGGTTGGCTGGCTGCTTGGTGGTACTCGTTGATTAGGCCGCCGAGGATGGATTTTCATCGGGTGCGGTGGGGGAGTATGTGTGCTGTTCGGTGGAACTGCTGCCGGGGCTGGTGGGTGCAACGCCACTACGGCGTGCGGTGGTTGCGCAGCCCGGCTCAGCGATTACGGGTCGGCGAGTGGTGGTCTTTCCTCAAGGGCAACGGGACCGAACATCGGGAGCTGACGCCGGAACATCGGCCGGCTCATGCACGTGCCTGGAGCAGCTCGACTGGTTCACCGCGTCAGCCTGGGGTGGCGGGTCGGGGCGGGGCGCTGGCGCTGTGGGTGGCGCGGACCTGGTCGGCGAACGCCTGGGCTGCGGCGGAGAGCCGTCGGTGGTGGGGCAGGACCAGGGAGACTGTGAACGTGGCGTGCGGCTGGACCGGAACGAGCCAGGGCCGCTGGTCGGCTGGGACGCACGAGGGGGCCAGTAGGGCCACGCCCAGTCCGGCCCGGGCGAGTTGGCAAAGGGCGGCCACATCGGCCACCTCGACCTCGATCCTGCGTGTCAGCTGGTGTGCGGCGAAGAGCAGGTCGACGCTCATACGGCTGCCCCAGCCCTCCGGGAGGTCCAGAAATGCCTGGTCCGCCAGGTCGGCCAGACGCACCGGCCGCTGGTCGGCGAGCGGATGGTCGGGCGCACAGGCGAGCAGGATCGGCTCGTGGTGCAGTGCGACCGCGTCGACCTCGGCCGGGTGCGGACCGGGTAGCGCCGCCAGTGCGAGGTCGAGGCGGTTGTCGGCGACCGCCTGGACCAGCCCACGTGAGCCGTCGGCGTGCGTACTGGGCTCGATCCTTACCTGGGGGCGTTCCGCGTGGAAGCGCGTGAGCAGCGCCGCCAGGTCGATGGCGGGGAGCGCTTGCATGATGCCGATACGGACTGTGCCGCGGGTGCCGTCGCTCACCGCGGCGACGGCGTCGCGGGCCGCCCGCGCCGCGGCCAGGGTGGTGCGGGCCTCAGCCACCAGTGCGGCGCCTGCCTCGGTCAGCTCCACGCGGCGCGTGGAGCGGTCGAACAGCTTTGCCCCCAGGTCCACTTCCAGCGACCGGACCGAGACGGACAAGGCCGACTGCACCACGTGGACCCGGGCTGCGGCGCGGGTGAAGCTTCCGGTCTCCGCGACGGCCAGGAAGTGCTCCAGATGTCGTAGTTCCACGACTCTCCCGCCGTCATTCATGCATGGGAACGATGAATTCCATCGTCATCCTTCGTTGGACAGCATAAGTGTGTCGGGGCCAGGCTGGGCGGGCTGGGCAATACACCCACGCCGGCGGACCACCACCCCAGAGGAACACGTCCATGAGCACGGTTCAGATCAGTTCCCCCGTCCGAACGCTCCACTACGTCCGCACCGGCCCGCGCGGGGGGATTCCGGTGGTCCTCCTTCATCCGGCCGGCCTGGACCTGGGCTACTGGGACCGGCATCTCGCGGCACTGCGCGACGACCACGACGTGATCGCGCTGGACCTGCCCGGACACGGCGCCTCCACGGGCAGCCCACAGGACTGGGCGCTGGGACGGGCCACCGGGATCCTCGCGGCGTTCCTGCAGGGCCTTGACATCCCGGAAGCCCACCTCGTCGGTCTGTCCGTGGGAGGCATGCTCGCGCAGTCCCTCGCACTGGCCGAACCCGCCGTGGTCCGGTCGCTCACGCTGATGGGCACCGCAGCATCGTTCTCGCCGGACGGACGCGCCGCCATCCGGGACCGCGCGCAAGCGGCCCGGACGCAGGGCATGGCTGCCCTGGTCCCGGCCGCGATCGCACGCTGGTTCACCCCACAGACGGTCGCGCGAAGGCCGGACCTGATCGACCGCGCGACCACGACCCTGCTCGCCGACGACCCCGAGGTACACGCCGCCGTGTGGGACATGGTGGCCGACCTGGACCTGGCACCCCAGCTCGGGCGGATCACCTGTCAGACCCTGGTCCTGGTCGGGGCATCGGACCAGAGCACGCCCCTGACGGCGGCGCGGGAACTGCGTGACGGTATCAGCGGCGCGCAACTGCACGTCGTTCCTGACACGTCGCACCTGGCCCCACTGGAGCGACCGGACCTGACCAGCGCCCACCTGCTCGCATTCCTTGAGCAGCAACGCTGAGGTGCCCCCGCGACGGCGGGGTCGCGTCCGCGGAGTGGTGTAAATGACTCGACGCGGGTTGCCGTGTGTTGATCTTATGCGGCGTCGGCGACGGATGCCACGCTGGTAGTTGCGGGTCGGATCTGGGTCGGGGGTTCGAGCAGGG
>Ga0302314_10018237_pt1 | contig 11716 bp, 10 predicted proteins | sample III_Palsa_N2_3_FD_200533 | JGI IMG/M metagenome (GOLD analysis project Ga0302314, IMG submission 200533) | Peat permafrost microbial communities from Stordalen Mire near Abisko, Sweden - III_Palsa_N2_3 | ecosystem: Environmental > Terrestrial > Soil > Palsa > Peat permafrost | place: Sweden...
CTGGCTCTCACGCGGCGACACGCCAACTATGTGCTTCAGGAAACTCGGGCTGACATATAGCGCACGCTCGCCGGTTTCGGGGTGCACGCGCACAAGCGGATGTTCAGTGACCAACGCGCGCTGCTTCACGGCTTGCTGAAACGCGCTGGTGCCGCTTGCCCCCGCGGGCGGTGTGAATCGATGTACACCGCGCAAGCCATCGACAAACTCGCGCAGTGGCGCCGAGAGCTTTTCATACGCCGCAACAAGGCTTGTCCATTGCGTGTCGCCACCATAAGGCGGGATGGTCACGCCACGCAGGATTGACGCAAACGGCGGGTTGACCGCAGCTGTTACATCGGTATGCCAGCCGGTCCACGGCCGTAACAACGCCTGACCTTCAAAGCGCGTCGCCTTGCGATACTTGGAAATGGAATAGATCTCGGGGTGCCCTTCAACGTGCCCGAACACGGGATGGCCCAGCGTGAGTTCACCGAACTGTGCGGAGAACGCCACGTGCTGTGCATGCGTGAGGAACTGCTCGCGAAAGAAGATCACGCGCCACTTCAACAACGCCGCCCGAATCTGCGCGACCTGATGAGCGTCGAGTGGCTGCGATAGATCGACGCCACTAATTTGCGCTCCTATAAACGCCGACAACGGCGTGACCTGGACTGACTCGGTAGTGCTTGCGACGGCTGCGTTCATTGCGTGTCTCCTGAAGGGGGATCGCCAGCTTGAGGTGGGGGCATTCGGGTCTTATACGAATGATTGAAGATCAGGCATGCGCGGCGGCATGAAAAAACGGACTTCGACGTTTCGATATGCACAGTACGACCACCCCGCAGCGGCCTCAACCAATCGATCCGCATATACAAACCACGCCGAACGCAAAAGATGGCTCGGGACTAGAATCAATCTCGCCGCTTCGAATAAGGTTATCGCATTTTCTTCCTTCCCAATTGTAAGGAGCCGGTCTAACTTCACCGCCATGAACTCAACCATCCAGTCACCTTCCAGTCTCCCGCATGAACAACCGCCGGTCGCGTGGATCGCCGGGGTCGGCGCCAGCGCCGGACTCGGCGCCGCAGTCGCCCGGCGCTTTTCGGAGGGCGGCTTCACTGTCGCCCTCACGGGACGCACGGCCGAACGTGTGGAAAGCATCGCTGCGGAAATTCGCGCCGCGGGCGGCGTCGCCCACGCATTGACCGGCGATATCTCGAACGAAGCAACCGTCGCCGAGCTTGCCGACCGCGTGCGTGAACTCGGTCCGCTAACGGCGGCCGTATTCAACGCAGGCGGTGCAAGCCGTGCGCCCACGCTTGAACTGAGTGCAGCGGACTTCGAGCAGGCATGGCGCACCGGCGTGCTCGGGGGTTTCCTGTTTGCTCAGGCGGCGTTGCGCCGGATCTTGAATAACGGGCTGAACACCGCCAGTTCAACGGGACGGGGCACACTGCTGTTCACAGGCGCTACGGCTGCGCTGCGCGGCAAACCACCCTTCGCCGCTTTCGCTGCATCAAAGGCAGCGCTGCGTTCGTTGAGCCAGACCCTGGCCCGTGAGTTCGGGTCCGAAGGCGTGCACGTGGCGCATATCGTGATTGATGGCGGCATCGACGGCGAGCGTTTGCGGCAATCCGCACCACAGCGTGTGCAGCAGGCCGGTGATGATGGCTTGCTGCAGGCAAGCGCCATCGCGCAAAGCTATTGGCAACTTCACCATCAGCATAGAAGTGCATGGACGCAGGAACTTGATCTGCGTCCATTCAAGGAAACGTTCTGAACAGCGAACCGCGCGCTGAAACCTTGCGCGCGGTTCGCCTTGCTTTCGCTGTCATGCGTTCCTGATTGGCGCGCCTGCAGTCATTTACTTCATCCATTTATCCCCTCATGTCGAAACGCCCCCTCCTCCTCGCGTTGGCGCTGTGCGCCGCGCTCGCTCCATTCAGCGCCCGCGCCGCCGGTGCAAACGAACTGCGCATCGGCTTCGTGCCGGGGCCTTACGCCGATGAATTCAAAGCCGGTGTCGAACCGCAATTGCGCCAGAAGGGTTACACGATCAAGTACGTGGATTTCAGCACGGGGCTCGAGGCAAATCAGGCTGTGTATCGTGGGGAAATTGAGGCAGACGTCATGCAGCACGAGGTCTATTTGAAATCATATAACGATCGCAATGGGACCGATCTTGTGCCGGTCGTACAAGTACCCACGCCGCCAATGGGTCTTTATTCGAAGAAGCATCATGCGTTGACGGACGTTCATGCCGGCGCGACGGTGGCCGTGCCCAACGATCCGGTCAACCTGGAGCGCGCACTCAAGATCCTGCAGCGGATCGGCTGGATCAAGCTTCGCCCGAACAGCAATCCGGTGGATGTGACCGAGCGTGACGTGATCGCGAATCCGGCCGGCATCAAGATCGTTCCGCTTGAAAATGCGCAGGCGCCGCGCGCACTCGATGACGTCGATTTCGCCGCCATCCAGGGCAACTTCGCCATTTTCAGTGGCTACAAACTGACCGATGCGCTCGCCCTCGAGCAGATGACACCGCCCTACATCAACCAGGTCGTGGTCAGAGCGGCGAACAAGACGTCGCGCGGTACGCTGGACATTGTCGAGGCCTATCAGTCGCCCGCTTTTCAGCAAGCCATCCGGAACAACCACTTCTACGATGGCTTTCGCCTTCCAGAATACTTCGCCACCAAGTAGGGTCATCGCGATGTTATCCGCATAACCTTATGGATTTTTATTCGTTCAGCTTCGGGTCATGCGGGTATAGCTTTGAAGTCTTGATCCCGAGGCCGAGGAACGACCATGAGCACCGTATTCGAAGAACGTCCGCGCGCAGAAGCGCTGCACGCGGTAGAAGCTGAACTCAATTATCTGCGAGCGGGCGAAGGCCGGCCGGTGAGCTACACGTTCGAGCCGCCGCCCGGCGTGCCCTGGACTTCCGGCGCACTCGAACCTCGGCGCGTGACCATCCGCGACGCGCGTCCACTCGCGGCAGCGGGAGAGTTATCGCTGGATAAAAGCGGCTTCGAACGCATCGCGCACACAAGCGCCTTGAGCGACTTCAGCGACGACACCGCCATCCCCTCGATCTACTACAACGAATCCGCACAGGTCCTCCTCAAGGCGACGGGGGCAGAGAAGGTCGTGGTATTCGATCACACCCTGCGCGACAGCTTGAGCGGTTCGCGCGCAACTTCGTCCTTGCGCGAACCGGTACGGCGCGTGCACAACGACCAGACGTTCGTCTCCGGGCCGCGTCGCGTGCGTGACCATCTGCCCGCCAATGAAGCCGCTCAACGCCTCAAGCAGCGCTTTGCGATCATTAACCTATGGCGGCCGCTCGACGTAGTGGAGCAGCTACCCCTTGCACTCTGCGACGCACGCTCGATCGCAGCAAGCGACCTGGTGCCAAGCGATCTCGTGTACAAGGACAAGGTTGGTGAGACTTTTTCGTTCACGCATAACCCGGCCCATCGCTGGTATTACTTCCCGAAACTACGGCCCGACGAAGCGCTGCTGCTCAAGATCTACGACTCTCGCGACGACGGTACCGCCCGTCTGACGGCACACACGGCGTTTGAAGATCCGACTACGCCGGAAGGCGCCGCACCGCGCAGAAGCATCGAATTGCGAGCGCTGGTTTTCTGGAAGGAATGACAAACGACGACTAGCCGGCGACCGGTGCATGCCAACCTTGTTGCGCGCATGCACCGGATCTTAGCTAAGCTTTCAAATTGGCATAAACACATGAAAACAGAATGGTTAGCCTGACGCGCAAGTCATGAGACGATGCGCGCCTGCCAACCAGAAAGAGTTTCAACATGCATCGTAGAACTGTTCTTGCAAGTCTCGCCTTCGCTGCACTCGGCGCTGTCTTCGGCGTCGCGCATGCAGAAGACGCACCGCTGAAAATCGGCACCATGAGCGGCCCCGACGCGCAGATCTGGACCGAAGTGTCCAAGGTTGCGGCGCGCGAAGGCCTCAAGATCAAGGTGATCGAATTCAACGATTACATCCAGCCCAACGCCGCCCTCGACGCCGGCGACCTCGATGCGAACGGCTTTCAGCATCAGCCGTTCCTCGACAGCCAAATCAAGCAGCGCGGCTACAAGATCGTCAACGTAGGCCTGACCTACGTTGCACCCATGGGCTTCTACTCGAAGAAGTTCAAGTCATTGAAAGACCTGCCGCAAGGGGCGAAAGTCGGTATCCAGAACGACCCGTCGAATGGCAATCGCGCGCTGCTGCTGTTGCAGAAAAACGGCATCATCAAGTTGAAGGCCGGCGTGGGTAAGGATGGTGTGAACGCAACGCCGCTCGACGTAGTCGAGAACCCGAAGGGCATCAAGCTGGTCGAACTCGACTCGGCGCAGTTGCCGCGTTCGCTGGACGACCTCGCCGCCGCGTCGATCAATACGGACTATGCCGTGAAAGCGGGCCTGTCGCCTACGAAAGACGCCATTGCCATTGAAGACCTGAAGGGTCCTTATGCCAACCTGATCGCGGTTCGCACTCAGGATCGCAACGCACCCTGGGTCAAGAAACTGGTCGCGGCGTATGAGTCGCCGGACGTGAAGAATTTCATCGATACCCAGTTCAAGGGCTCGATCATTCCTGCGTTCTAAGCGGGCGTTCTCGCCGCGGGGCGAACCCACCATAGCTTCCGACGTGCTTAGGTTGTGAGCTTTTATTGGTTCGCCCCAGCGGCGGCTTTCATTACATTGACCGGTCACTAAAAATTGTTCGAAAGACCAATAGGACCGATCGATGAAATTTGCCCGGGGCGCTCTACTTTCTCGTCTTATCACCTCGCTCGCCACGTTGGCGACAGCATGGGTGCCGGCCGTCACGCACGCCGCGCCACCCGCCGAAGTAAAGCTCGACTACGCGTACTACTCGCCCGAAAGCCTGGTCATCAAACGCCAGGGCTGGCTGGAAAAAGAGCTTGCGCCTGATCACACGCAGGTCAAGTGGGTGTTGAGCCTCGGCAGCAACCGCGCGCTCGAATACTTGAACAGCGGCGCGATCGACATTGGCTCGACCGCGGGCCTGGCCGCCCTGCTCGGGCGTGCCAACGGCAATCCCATCCGCGCAGTCTATATCTACTCGCGGGCCGAATGGACCGCGCTGGTCGTCGCCAAGGATTCGCCGCTCAAGACCTTGGCGGATCTGAAGGGCAAGAAAATTGCCGCGACCAAAGGCACGGATCCCTACCTCTTTACGTTGCGTGCGCTGCACACGGTCGGCCTGACCCGTGACGATGTGGAACTGGTCAACCTCCAACATCCCGATGGGCGCACCGCGCTCGCTAACGGTCAAGTCGATGCATGGGCCGGTCTCGATCCACACATGGCCGCTGCGCAAATTGATGACGGCGCACGGCTGCTTTATCGTAACGTTGCGTTCAATACCTACGGGTTTCTCAATGCGCGAGAGGACTTCATCAAGGAGCATCCTGAGACTCTCGCACACGTGCTAAAGGTGTACGAACAGGCACGCGTGTGGATCGCTGCGCATCCCGACGAAACCGCGAAGATTATCTCCGAGGAGTCGAAGTTATCGTTGCCGGTGGCAAAGCTGCAACTGAGCCGCAATGACTTCAGCCATCCGCAGCCGGGTGCCGAGCAGATCGACGCGTTGAAAGCAGCCGCACCTATTCTCACGCAGGAGCAGCTTGTCAAACCGGGCACTGATCTGAATCAGGTGATCGACGCGCTGATCGACGTCAAGTTCGCGCAGCCGGTCATAGCATCGGCTAACAGCAAATGAACCGGCCCGCGCTAAGGGCGAATGTGGTGGCCTCCGATGAATCGCTCGCGCTGTCTGGACAACTATCGTCCAAGGAAAAAACGGCGAGCTCACCTCTGCAACCATGGCGCATTGCCGGGCTCCTGCTGCCCTTCGCGTTTCTCGGCCTCATGGAAATGCTGGTCAGAACCCATGTCGTTCCGGAACATCTGGTTCCGGCGCCAAGCAGCATAGTCGAGACGCTCTGGCAACTCGGCGGCGAGCGCCTCGCGCGGCATATTGGTGCCAGTAGTTTGCGCGTGTTCGCGGGCTTTGCTATTGGCGCGTTCATCGCCATTCTTTTCGGCGCGGCGATGGGCCTGAGCCGAAGACTCGACGCGCTGCTCGATCCAAGTTTTCAGGCGCTAAGAGCCATTCCATCGCTGGCATGGGTTCCTGTTCTCCTGCTCTGGATGGGTATCGACGAGGCGCCCAAGATTACGCTGATTGCTATCGGCGCGTTCTTTCCAGTGCACTTGAGCGTGGTCGCCGGCATTCGTGGCGTGGACCGCAAGCTGATCGAACTGGGCGAGGTGAATCGCCTGGGGCAGCGGGCGCTCTTTACGCGCATTCTGCTTCCGGCATCGCTGCCGCACATCTTCACGGGGCTGCGGACCGGCCTGAGCCTTGCGTGGATGTTCATGGTCGCCGCCGAGCTGATCGCAGCCACGCGTGGTCTGGGTTATCTGCTGAGCGATGGCCGCGAAACAGGACGTCCTGACCTTGTCTTCGGGGCAATCCTGTTACTCGCGTCGCTAGGGAAACTAAGCGACAGCGTGCTCAAGGCGATCGAAACCCGCGTGCTTTCATGGCGTGACACCAATACCGGAGACCGCCGATGAGCGCCCCGCTTCTCGACTTGCGCGTCTCTGACAAACACTACGACTCGCGCACCATACTTGAACGCCTCACGCTCTCGATCCGGCGCGGGGAGATAGTAAGTCTCGTGGGTCCGAGCGGTTGCGGAAAGAGCACGCTATTGCGGATTCTTGCGGGCCTCGACCGTGAATTCAACGGCGAGATTCTGATCGATGGAAAGCGACAACAAGGGCCATCGAGCAGGATCGGGGTGATCTTTCAGGAGCCGCGTTTATTGCCCTGGCTGAGTGTGGCGGACAATGTCGCGTTTCCGGCAGGCCCGCGTCGTGGACGCGACCCTCGCGTGGGCAGTTTGCTGGCTGAAGTGGGTCTTGCCGGTGCGCGCGCTTATCTTCCCAAGCAATTGTCCGGCGGCATGGCGCAGCGGGTGGCAATCGCGAGGGGTCTGTTCTCCGAGCCCGATTTGCTGTTGCTTGACGAGCCCTTCAGTGCGGTCGACGCAATGACGCGGATGCGGTTGCAGGATCTGTTGTTATCGCTCGTGCGCTCGCATGGGACGGCAGCGCTCCTGGTCACGCACGATCTGGACGAAGCGCTTTACCTCTCGGACCGCGTGCTGCTGATGACACCGTCGGGTAAAAGCGGTGCTGGGCGGATTGTGCGTGAGATCGACGTAAGCGTCGAGCGGCCGCGCGATCGTCGCGATGTCTTGCTTGCGAGCCTGCGCGGCGAATTGCTGGAAGGTCTGGGGGCGGTCACGGTCTGAGCCGCCCTTCAGGACAGGGTCAAAGCCGTGCGATAGAGACTTCTGTCGACTTCACAAACGCAATGACTTCGCTCCCTACCTTGAGTTCCAGTTCGTCGATCGAGCGCGTGGTGATCACCGAAGTGACAATGCCATAAGGCGTCTCCACATCGACTTCCGAGACCACCGAACCACGAATGATCTCCTTGATATGGCCTTTGAACTGGTTGCGTACATTGATTGCCGTGATGCCCATGGTGATGCTCCGTATTGATTGAATAGTGCCGGGGCCGGTAGACAGCGGCAATGAGTGAATCGATAACCAAATCTAGCCTGGCTGCGCACCGTTCCTGAGAACTCGCGACAACACTTGTTCTTCCAGCTCGGCGAAACCTTCCGCCGTGCGTGAACGCGGGCGCTGCAGGGAGATGGCGGCATCGAAGGAAATCTTCCCCGCTTCGATCAACACGATCCGCTCGCCCAGCGCCACCGCTTCCTGCACATCGTGCGTGACAAGCAGTGCGGTGAAGCGATGCTCGCGCCACAGACGCTCAATCAGCGCGTGCATTTCGATGCGCGTCAACGCATCGAGCGCACCCAGCGGTTCGTCCAGCAACAGCAGGTCCGGCCGGTGCACCAACGCGCGCGCAAGCGCTACCCGTTGCCGCTGACCGCCTGACAATTGCGCGGGCCAATCGCCCTCCCGCGCGCTCAGGCCCACTTCAGCCAGCGTCGCCCGGGCATCTTCGCGCGACGAACGCGGCAAGCCGAGCATGACGTTTTGCAGCACGCTCTTCCACGGCAGCAAGCGCGCATCCTGGAACATGATGCGGGTCTCCAGAACACTGGTTCCCGCCGCCGCATTGCGCTGAACGACACCGCCGGTCGCTTTTTCAAGGCCCGCGATCAGGCGCAGCAACGTGGACTTGCCGCAGCCGCTGCGGCCGACTATCGATACAAAACTGCCGCGTTCAATGGCGAAATCGAAGTTCGACAATACCTTGCGCTCGCCAAAATGTTTGTCGACGCCTTGCAGCGCGACAGCCATGTCCGCGGGGAGCGTCCGGGGCGCAACCGCTGCCGGCGCACGTTCGCGCGCAGCAACTTCCGGTTCGTTGCCTTCCAGCACGGCATTACCCGATGCATACGATGCGTAGCTTGATGTCACGTTTTTGCTCCCTTCTGATACGCAGGATGCCAGCGCAGCGTTGCGCGCTCGATCGACTTCGCGAGCATGTCGGCAAGCTTGCCGAGCAGCGCGTAAAGCAGGATGCCGACGACCACCACATCGGTCTGCAGAAACTCGCGCGCGTTCATCGTCATATAGCCGATCCCCGATTGCGCCGAGATGGTCTCAGCCACAATCAGCATCACCCACATCAACCCGAATGCGAACCGCACGCCCACCAGAATGGAAGGCAATGCGCCCGGCAGGATCACGTCGCGATACAGCGCAAAGCCCGAGAGTCCGTAGCTGCGTGCCATCTCGATCAGGTCTGCATCGACGGACCGAATGCCGTGGTACGTATTCGTATAGATGGGGAAAAACACGCCCAGCGCAACGAGGAACAACTTCGCTTCCTCTCCGATGCCGAACCACAAAATCACCAGCGGAATCATGGCGAGCGCGGGGATGTTGCGGATCATCTGCACGCTCGAGTCGAGCGCGATTTCAGCCGGCTTGAAAAGGCCCGTCCCCAACCCGAGCACAAAGCCGATGCTGCCGCCGATCGCAAAGCCGGTCAGCGCACGCCATGCGCTCACCTTCACGTTCGCCCACATATCGCCGGACTGGATCAGCTCCCACGCGGCCTTGACCACGGCCAAGGGTTCGGGCAATACCCGCGACGACAAACCGCCCGTGCGCGCGGCCAGTTCCCATGCAATCAGGATCAGGATAGGCACAAGCCAAGGCGCGGCTTGTACGCCGGCGCGACGAAAAAACGGGACCACGTTCATCGGACCTCCGGGTTCAACGTTGCCAATCAACTTTGCCAATTAACTTTGCGAAGCGCGAGGCAAATACGACGTGCCGACGATTTCACCGAACGGTCCCGACAAAGGACCCGACGAGCGCTCTTTCTGTTCACGCGGCAGCAGCGGGAAGACGAGCTCGGCAAACCGGTACGACTCTTCCAGATGCGGATAGCCCGACAGGATGAAGGTGTCGATACCGAGTGCCGCGTACTCTTTCATCAAACCCGCGACCTGCTCCGGGTTGCCCACCAGCGCCGTGCCTGCACCGCCGCGCACGAGGCCGACACCCGCCCACAAATGCGGATAGACCTCGAGCTTGTCACGCTGCCCGCCGTGCAATGCCGCCATGCGCCGCTGGCCTTCCGAATCCATCTTTGCAAACGATGCCTGGGCCCGCTGGATGGTTTCATCGTCGAGCTTGCTGATGAGCCTGTCCGCGTCGGCCCACGCTTCCTGTTCCGTTTCGCGCACGATCACATGCAGGCGAATGCCGAACTTGATCTTGCGGCCTTTATCCGCTGCGCGGCGACGGATGTCGGCGAGCTTCTTTTCGACTTCAGCGGGCGGTTCACCCCAGGTCAGATAGGTATCGATATGATCGGCCGCGATCTCGTGCGCAGCCGGCGACGAACCGCCGAACCACAGCGGCGGATGCGCCTTTTGCACGGGCGGATAAAGCACCTTGCCGCCCTTCGAGCTCAGGTGCTTGCCCTCGAAATCGATCGTGCCGCCTTCATGCGACGACTCGAGCAGACCGCGCCAGATCTGCAGGAATTCGTCCGTGACTTCGTAGCGGGTGTTGTGATCATTGAACACACCATCGCCGGCCAGTTCAATCGGGTCACCGCCCGTCACGACGTTGATCAACAGACGGCCGCCGGAGAGACGGTCGAAGGTCGATGCCATGCGTGCGGACAATGCCGGAGACGTCAGACCCGGGCGGATCGCAACGAGGAACTTGAGGCGTTTCGTTGCGGGAATCAGGCTGGATGCCACCACCCATGCGTCTTCGCAGGAACGACCCGTCGGCAGCAGCACGCCCTCGTAGCCGAGCGTGTCGGCCGCTACCGCGATCTGGCGGAAGTAGTCGTAGTCAGCGGCGCGCGCGCCTTGCGTCGTGCCGAGATAACGGCTGTCGCCGTGGGTCGGAATGAACCAGAAAACATTCATCGAGGGCTCCTGCCTTGCGGTGTAAGTTCGAGTGTCGAGTAGGGAACCGGCGAAGCGTGTACATACAAGGTACGGCCCATGTTCGTGCGAAACGAGTCGCCCATCCCCGTTCAGATGATTCATCTTAGCGATGCCCACTTTAGGCATGAACGATTTATTTAAGCTAAGGTTCTCGCCAATTCTGCTTATGCGTCTCTAGCGACGCAGGAGCGCAACGTCCGGCTTTAGCAACGCTCCAGCGCGCATCGGCCACCGCCAGTTTCTTCGGAATCAGCTTCAGGCCGGTGAAGGTATCGGCAATCTGCTGCTGGTATGCAAGGGTCTCCGGCGTGATCGACTGCACACCGTAACCGGTCCGTTTCAACGCGCGCTCGAGCGTCGTCTGATCCAGCCCGACCAGCGGTGACAGCAGCTTCGCGGCGTCCGGCACGTTGTCGCGTCCCCATTGGTCGACGTGGTCCAGTTCCTCCAGCAACGCATGCACAAGCTGCGGTTGAGCGGTCGCGAACTTACGTGTTGCAAGGTAGTACTGCGTGTTGCGCACCAGCCCGGTGCCGTCCGCAATCACGCGTGCATTCGCCTGACGTTCGACGGCTGCGAGATACGGGTCCCAGATGACCCATGCGTCGACGCTGCCCTGCACGAACGCCGCGCGCGCGTCGGCGGGAGCAAGATAGACCGGCTGGATATCCGCATATGAAAGCCCGGCCTTCTTCAGCGCTTCAACCAGCAAGTAGTGGACATTCGAGCCCTTGTTCAAAGCGACCTTCTTGCCGCGCAGATCTTCTACCTTACGGATTGCCGAATCGTGCGGTACGACAATCGCTTCGCCTTGCGGTGCAGGCGGTTCGTTGCCCACATACACAAAGTCCACGCCCGCGGCCTGAGCAAAGATCGGTGGCGTTTCACCTACCGTACCGGCATCGACTGCACCTGCGTTGAGCCCTTCCAGAAGTTGCGGTCCGGCTGGGAATTCGAGCCATTGCACGGTGACGCCTTGGGCCGCGAGTCGTTTGTCGAGCGTACCGCGCGCCTTCAGAACGACGAAGTTGCCGTACTTCTGATAACCAATGCGGAACGTTTTTCCCGGCTCCTCGGCGCGTGCTGTCTGGCTGGCTAATAGTGCTCCGGCGCCGGTCAGGATGCTGGTGGCTCCCGCGCTCAAAGCGGCTATCTTGAGCAAGGTACGACGGCGTGATGGAACGGCCAGTTGCGATAACGTTTCGTCTT
>Ga0302314_10018238_pt1 | contig 11716 bp, 7 predicted proteins | sample III_Palsa_N2_3_FD_200533 | JGI IMG/M metagenome (GOLD analysis project Ga0302314, IMG submission 200533) | Peat permafrost microbial communities from Stordalen Mire near Abisko, Sweden - III_Palsa_N2_3 | ecosystem: Environmental > Terrestrial > Soil > Palsa > Peat permafrost | place: Sweden...
GCTCCTGATCATCCGCGACCGCGCCGACCAGTTCCAGGTCCAGTCCGCCGATCCCGATGGCGATGCGCGGCGCTGGATCACCCGCATCGGGATCAACGTCGCGCTCAAGCTGGTCCGCGGCCAGCAACGCCTGGCGCTGCGCGAGCGGCATCATGCGCAGCAGCAGGCGGACAACGCTCGGCAGGACGGGGTCGAGGCTCCACTGGTGCACCGGGAGCATGCCGCGCTGCTGAGGCAGGCGCTGGCCGAGCTCCCGGAGGCCGTGCGGACCGCGATCGTCCTCCATCATGTCAGCGGCGCGGGGCTCAGGGAGATCGCGAAGCAGTTCGACTGCCCGATCGGGACGGTCAAAGCCCGGGTCTCGCGCGGACTGAGGATCTTGCATCAGCTGCTGCTCAAGGAGGGGGTGGTGCTCTCGACCGGCGCGATCGCGCTGGCCCTGCCCCGTCTGCCGGTTCCCGCGGCCGATCCCACGATGCTGCTCCATGGCTGCCATCAGCTGCTGCATGCGAAGCTCACCGCCTCGATCGCGGGCCTCCCGGCGGCAGCTGCCCCCGGCATGGGTGTCGCAGCGAAGGCCGGCGTCGCATGCGTCGTGATCGGGATGGCGGCGTTCGCGGTGCTGGGCGCATGGCTGCTGCTGCGGCCCACGCCCACGGTCGTGCGGCCTGAGGTGGTGGCAGCGGCGGTGGCGCAACAGCAGCCCCTGCCGCCGCTGGCGCATCCGCCGATGGCACCGGAAACCGTAGCGCCGGTCACCGCAGCGCCATTCGCGGTGCTGACGCCGCCAGCCTACGCGGTGCTGCTCATCAGCCATCCAGGCAGGCTCCTGGATGCGGTGGTGGCCGCTGATCCGACCGGCCTGGCGTTCAGCGCCGGGAACTCGCCCCGCCATCAGCTTGGCGAGCTGCTCAATGACCCGGCTCTGGCCGGGCTCGAGGATCGTCCGGTGCTGGCGGTCATCAGCACGGGCACCGACCAGCCGAGCACCGCGTTCATCGTTTCGTGCGGTGACCCAGAGCACTATGTCGATGCGGTTGTCGCACACGGCCTGGTGGGCCAGGTCTCCGGGTCCCTGGCGATCCTCGCCGACACGGCGTCAGGGCTCAGCGCGGCGCTGCCGAGTGCCGCGCATTACCAGGAGCTCAGCGCCCAGGCGCCCGCATCCGGGGTCGAGCTGTCGTGTTCGCCACGCCAGCTGACGGCTGATTTCGGCCCGAGGATCAGCGCCCTGCTCGAGCAGGCCGCCATCGGCAATTCCTCCCAGAGCCTGGTCCGCTTCGGGTACCAGGTGCTGTCCGCCATCTGCACCGATGTCGACCGCTTGACCATCACCGCCGCGCTGCATGGCGAGGACCTGGAGCTCGGCTGGACCGTGCAGGCCCAGCCGGGCAGCGCCCTGGCGGCGGCCCTGGTCGCACCGCAGCCTGCGCGCAGTCCAAGCGCGGCGTCGCATCTTGGCCAGCGGTCCTACGCGTGTGCCATGAGCGGGCGGTACGCGGCGCAGGCCCTCAATGACTATGCCCTGAACCTGATCGTCACCTCCGGAGCAGGCGTGCTGCCGCAGGCCCTCGTCAATCCGCAGCTCCTGCCGCAACTGCATGCCAGCAGTCAGCATCTGACTGGCGATTTCGCCGTGCGCCTGTCGCCCTCAGCGGATGGCGGGCTGGCCATCGAACAGGTCACCGGGACGACCGATGCGGCCGCAACCTATGCCGCGAACCGCTCGCTGTTGGACGCGCAAGCGAAGCAGGGCCTCGACTTCTTCGGGATCACCGCTCATCGCCATCGGCAGGCCGTTGAACGCGAAGGGCAGCATCTCGACCGCTGGACCTATGACCTGGCTGAGGGCCTGGCGGCGGCCGATCCGCGGGCAGTGGCGCTCACCCACCTGTTGCGCCCGGCAGTGACCACCTCCGCTTCGAACTTCGTCTTTTGCGGTACCGATGCGGCGTCCGTGCTGGCGATGGTGCATGCGCCCGCCCACCCAGGGGATCCGGGGATGACGACCCATGCCCAAGCGATCCTGGCGGCGGGAGCGGACGGTTATTGGGATCTGGACCTGCTGGCGGTCGACCATTGGCTGATGGGCGTGCTCCAGCCTCTGCTGCTGGGGGGCGCGGCGCCGAGTCCGACGGCACCGGCAGCCAGCGACCCCAGCACCTTCGTCGGCGGGTCGTGGACCATCGCCGACGGCACCTGCCACCTGGACCTGCACATCCCAGCCGTGCTGGGGCTCTACCAACAGCTCAGCTCGACCATGCTCACGGCCCCGAGCAGCAGGCTCCTGCGACCCGAAGCGGCACCAGCGCACCCACTAAGCAAAACACTAACAAAATTGTTTTGACCACGTCGTCATGCCTCCATCCCAGGACATGCCCCGGGCTTACGGCGAGGACGCCGCTTGCGGTGCGACGGGTTCCGCTGACCGCGTATCGGTCGGCGCACCTGTGGCCTGATTCGCTCCCGAGGCCGGGGGACGGACGAGCATTCCGGTGATTCGAATATGGACCATTGGCACACCATTGGTGGGAAGGGCTGGGGCTGGGGCTGGGGCTGGCACAGGCGCAGGCGCGCTAGCACTGAGGTCTGGCGCCCCGGTTGCGGCTTGGGAGGGAGCGGACCCAGGCGGCTGGCCCGGAGATGTAGAGACCGCAGGGGCCGGCTGGATGACGGTCGTCGCCGACGTCGTCGGACCGCTTCCAGTGCAGCCTGCGATAGCCACTGCCATGATTCCTGCCAGCCCGTTGGTCAGGAGCCGTCGGCGTCTCGGCGGGGGCATCAGAAATCCGTCCCCGTTGGTCCGCGCGTGCACACAGATGCGCGCGCCGGCGTCGATCTGGCGGGTCATGCGCGCAAGCAGGCGTTGCTCCTCGATGGGGGTGACGGACAAGAGATCGACCACGGTGGTGCCACAGGTGGCACAGTGCCGTCCGTCACCTGACGGATTCATGCCGTTCCAATCTGCGGCACATGGAGTCGGGATCTGGAAGGTGGTCATGGAGCTGCTCCTGAGGCGGTTAGACGGGCGAGATGCTGGATGGTTCCCGCCAATGCTCCCGCGGCTGCGTTGGCTCGCCGGCGGTCGGACCGGACTGCATTGCCGCCCTCGTGATGCGCGGGATTGCTTAGGTCCCTGCCCTGGAGGGACGAAACGGCCTGCAGGTCCTGTGACGCATGGATCGCATGTGCATCGGGGATGCGCGGTGATTCCCATCTGGACAGCGCCCTCCGTCTCGACTGACCAGGTCACGATCTTCAACGATCCGGTTCGCACATAGTGGACCTGTTGCAGATTGCTGAGTCATCGCCGGCACCAGCGGCAATACCAGGATGATGACCGCCGCCATCCCCTCCTTACAGTTGCCCACACTGATGTGCCCCCTGGTATCAACCTCGGATGCTCCTGCCGACGATCCGCGGGCCGATGAGCAGCTGCTGACAGCCTATGCCGTGGCCAATGACCGTCGAGCCTTGGAGCTTTTGCTGCGGCGCCATCTCGACCGCAGTTGGCGCCTCGCCCGCCGTCTGGGTGGCAGCGCCTTCGAGGCCGACGAAGTGGTGCAGCGCACCTGGATCGCGGTGATGCGTCACGCCCACCGCTATCAGCGCCGCCCGCAGGGCACTGTCGGCGCCTGGATCCTCGGCATCGTCCTGCGCTGCGAGCGCCAACGCGCCCGCGAAGAGCGTCGACGCGCCCGCTGGCACGTGCTCGCTGGGAACCGGCCCCAGCCGCCTCCCAGCGATGCCAACCTCGCTGCCTGCGCGGATCTCCACGAGGAGACGGCACGCGCCCTGGCGACACTGACTGAGCGCTACCGCCTGCCCGTGACCCTGCGCTACCTCGAAGGCATGGAGTACCCACACCTGGCGCAGGTGCTCGGCATCCCTGAACGCACCGCACGCACGCGCGTTGCGCGGGGACTTCAACGTCTGCGCCAACAGCTCGGCCCTGCCGCATCCCGCAGCGACGATCAGCTCCTCGCCGGGATGGCGCCGCTGCCGCTGCTGATCGCTCCGTCGCTCTTGCGGCACCTGACCCAGACCTGCACCGTGCCGGTCGTTCCGGTTGGCGGACTGTCGCTGGTGACGACGGTGCTGATCAGCGCCCTGGTCGTAGGACCGCTGAGCGCGGCCGTCGTCTCTGCGCTGCGTGGACGGCAACCGCCGAGCGCGTCGGCCCACCACAGCACGCCACCAGCGAATGACGGGTTCGCAGTTGCTGCTTCTGCTGCGCCTGCTGCTCCTGTGCCAGCGATCGCCCTCGAAACGCAGCGGGATCCCGGCGATCACAGCCTGGACACGCTGCTCGCCACGCCGGTCAGTTGCCAGATCTACCATGCCCGGGATCTGCAGGCGCTGCCGGCGATGCTGCCGGATGGCCTATGTTTGCCCATGGCGTGGCCGGTTCCCACCGGCGACTACGTGCCCTGGAGCGGCACCACCCTGGTCTTCCACCAGACCCCGCTGCACCTCATCATCGACCGGGCGTGCCGAGATCTCGGCATGCGCTATCAAGCGCGGCACGGCCGTCTGCTCATGTCGATGGCTACACCAACGGCCCTGGCCGAGGTGATCGCGCACGGCCTGCCCCACCAACGCATCGCCACTCCGTTAGAGGTCACCCAGCGCTACCGGCAGGCCATCGCCACCTGTCGTGCGCTGGTCCTAGCCCGTTCGACGCCAGCCCTGCGGGCCGTGCTGCTGATGCTAAGCGATGACGATGCCCTGGTGGCGCGGGCAGCGCACGATTGCCTGGTCCGCTACCTGGGGACGCCCTGGCCGACCGATCTCGTGGGCAACGCCTACCTGGCGTTGCGTGACGATCCGGCCGTCACTGCCAGCGTCCAGCACGCCGAACCGGTGTCCCTGCCCGGTGCCAACGTCGCGGGAATGCTCGCCTGGCATGGCGACCCCTACCTCATCTACCTGCGTGGCCTGTGGCCGGATGCCGACACCATCGCCCTCCAGCAGGTCATGCTCAAGTCGATTCCTCGACTGACCCACCTGCATGAAGGCAGTCAACCGCTGGAGGGGTTGGACCTGTGGTGCGTGCAGCTGATGAGCGCCGCCAGCAGCGATCAGCCCGATCCCCGGGTGGTCGCCGCGCTGCGACAGCAGCTGCAGACCCAGCCGCTCACGCTGCCGCGCCAGCTCGCGGTAGCCCTGGCCTATGCCAGCGCCCGCCTGGGCGACGACCAGGGTGTGGCGCGCATCCTCGCCGCCTGGGATGCCTTCACTCCGGCCGGTGGCCCCGATCTCGATCATGATGATGACGACTGCGCCACCGTGCTCATCGATGCCACGGTGGAGGCCGCCCTGCAGTGCCCGCGCAGCCAGGACCTGCTCGCTGCCCTGGTCGCCATCTGTGCGGGCCCGGACCCCGCGCCCCGGCGCGGAGCTGCCGCCACCGCCCTCGTCCGCATCCGCGATCCCCGGACCACGGCACTGATCCTTGATGCCGGACGTCGCCAGCCCGGGCTGCCACCCGAGGCCATGTCGGTCCTGATCGGTATGGGGTTGCGCTCGGAGTGTGCGCCCCTGCATGCCTTCGATGCCCATCCCCTCAACCCCGACCTGCATGTCCTCACCCATGCCGCCGAATGCTCAGCTGGCGATGCCGATGCGGTGGCGCGGCTGCAGGCGGATGGCGAGGATCCACAGCGCCGCTCGGCGGCCCGGCTGATGGCCTGCCAGGACGGCAACGATGCAGCGATCGCACTGCTGGTGCGCTGGAGTCGGGAGCATCCCCAGGATGGGTCGCTGCTGCAGGACCTCGGCATGAGCAGGCACCCATGGGCCATTGGCTCCCTGGTAGAACGTCTGACCCAGCGTGGCGTCAGCGATCCTGGGATCGATCAGACCATCGATGCGCTCGCTGCCAGCGGCGATGCGCAGGCCTCGCTGGCCTTGACCAGTGGCATCCTCGCGCACCAAGCCTGGAGCGCCCATGCGCTCCTCGCGCTCGACCACGCGCAGTGGCCCTTGCTCTCTGCCGTCACGCGCGCTGCTTCGGCCGGAGCCGACATCCTTCCCGATCGGGCCTCCATCGATCATCTCCAGGATCCCGATCAGGCTACCAGCGAACTCTCCACCGCCGCAGCGGGAGCCCCTAACCGGACATTCCTGGTGATGGCTGTGGACAACGCGCTGCTGGATGAGCCCTGGCACGACTATGGACGTGCAGAGGCCGTGCTCTCGACACTCGCCAGGACGGATCGCGATGCCCAGGTGCGTGGCGCCGCCCTGGATGCCTTGGCTGACCTCACCGATCCGCTGGATGATCTGGCCGTGGTCCGCGTGTTCGCTGCGGCGTCGACCGATGCCGATGCCACGGTGCGCAAACACGCGGACCACTGCCTGGACAATGTCCGAGGCTACCTGCTCCCTCCCGCAGTGCGCCTGATCCACCTCGGTGTCCCGACCCATCAAAAGGAGATACAGGAGCTCGGCGCCGTGCTCGCCGAGCCCCTTCCTCCGCTACCCAAAACGGTGGCATCGCCACCGGGAGCTGGATTCTAGGCAGGCTGCGGTTCGATTGATTCCCGCCAGCGTGGTCGATCGTGGTTTTCACGAGGATGGTGTGGACGGTTGTCATGGCTCAGAAGGTCGTGGCGGTCCTAAACCGCCCGGGAAGCGTCGAGGGCAGGGCCCTGGCCACGGCGATGATCATCGCCAACGGCCTCGCGACCGAGCCGACCCATGGCTATCACCATGCATCGGACTGGGACCCTGACCTCCATTCGGTGCATGCGACTGGCATCGCTTCATGCCGGCACTTCCACGGCCTGGACCGACCGGGTAGGCCGGGGACCGGGGAGGAGCGCCATGACCGAGCGCAAACCAGCAGTCATGCCCGTCGGCAACTGGATCGAGGGCCAGATCCTCAAGGCCCAGAGCGAGGGCACGTTTGACAATCTCGATCCCGCAGCGGAGCCGCTGGACGGGATGGACGGCCCTATAATCCTGACTGGTGGCTGAAGAAGCTGATCAAGCGTGAGCAGCTCAACACTGCTGCGGAGCTCCTGGTGCTCAAGCGTGAGGTGGCGGAATTCCATGCCGAGCGGGCCCTGCGCGACGATGAAGCCGGGATCCGCACCGCCATTGCCGCTTTGAACTTGCGCATCCGCGACGCCAATCTCAGCAATACCGCGCCGCTGTGCGCTGATGTCGGCGAGATCGATGAGCAGCGCACGCTGCGTGACTGGCGCCGGGCCCGGGCCTCGCGCCATGCGCCGTAGCATTCCTCGCGAGCGGTCGCTTCATCCCGAAGACATTGAAGGGCGCGTAGAAGCTGCCGGGAAGGAGATCGAGCCGAGTGTCACGCACCGGGCAAGGACGATATTGCACAGCGTCGCGGCCTGGATCCCGCAAGGTTCGCGACCCTGGTGCCGGCGATATTTCATCGCGGGGCACCTGTGGATGTCTTTTGTGAACGCCCTTCACGGCGCGGACGTCGGCCGACTGCCGGCAAGACAGGGCATGCCGTTTGTCAGGACCTGGAGACCTTCGCTCTGGATGCCAAACTCAAGCGAGCTGCCTTCAGCCAGGGCGGCATCCTCCCACACGATCACCATCCTGCCGCCCGGCTTGAGCGCTGAGCACATCCTGCCCAGCTCCGCATCGCTCCAGTCGTATTGGGAGGATACCCGGACCACGGCTGCATCGAAAATCTGGCCTGATCCTGTCATGATCCTGTCAAACTCGAAGCGATACGGGACCAGGTGCAGCGTCAACGACCGGTGGGACCAGATGGTCTTCTCGATGTCCGAGTTCTCGCGGTTGCTGAGCATGCAGCCACAATCGAGCACGATATCGCCATCTCTCAGGCCGGCATGCTCACCGATTGCCGATGCGACGCTGGGCTCGCGTGAAGCCAATGGTGCGATCTCCCTGGGAAGCGCCCTCCGCTCGACACCGGGGACCAGATGCTGTTTGCGTCCGGTCTCGACCAGGAATCTGTCGAATTTCTTGTCAGCCTCGACGCCCGCGGCCAGGTATTGGTCATATTCCTGCTTGGTCACGACGTATTGACCCATCCCCATTCCGATGGAATAGAGTTCCGGCTCATCAGGTGTGACCTTGGTGGTCGGGCTCGGGCTCGGGCTCTGACGCTTGGGCCTGCGTGCCATGACTCTCTCCGCGGTGTTGAACGAATGATACTGGGGTGAGGAATGGTGAATAGGCATCATTTCCCAAAGCACCGGCAGGTCAGCGGTCAGCTTCAAGGCGATGCGCAACCACCCATTGTGATACATGGCCGTCAGACGTATGGTCGCAGGTTGCAGGGTCGCCAGCACATGACATTCCCATGCTTTCTGCCATTTTTCTCACCGACCGATCGGGAAGATTGCACACTGGGCATCCACGGTGGCATCCTCCTCACGGTGTCCCGCAAGCGGACCGCACGGCCGTCCCGAGCCGGGACAGCGCCGTCGGGGGCGAGGCGCTCATGGAGTGAAGCGGACCGGACACCGCCTGCTGGAACATATCCGTACAGAGCGTGTCTATCCATCTTTCTTTGCGCTAGGGCACGGGCCGTACTAGCGGCGCGACGCGCCCGCCAGGCCGAGACGCGCCTGCCGGCGGTAGCTGGCGGGGCTGACGCGCATGCGCTGTTTGAAGATGCGACTGAAGTAGAAGGGGTCGCTGAATCCTACCCTGCTTGCGACCTCGCTCACCGGCAGGTCCGAAGCGATCAGCAGGTGGCTGGCATGCTGCAGACGCCGCAAGAGTGCATACGCCACGGGCGAGACACCCATGGCGGTGCGGAACAGGTCGTGGAAGCGCGAGGGAGACAATCCGGCGAGACGCGCCAAGCCCGCGCGCGAGACCGGGGAGGCGAGATGCTCCTCCAGGTGCCTGAGCACCGGCGAGAGGCGTTCGGCGTGCAGCAGCAGGACCTCGGCTTCGGGACGTATGCTCCCGGCATCGACCAGGAAGGACACCAGGTCTCCGGCGTGGGCATGGCTGCGCAGCGTGCTCGCCAATCCGGCATCATCATGCAGGCTGACCCCCAGTGCGGCATTGATGTCCCCCAGGCGCCTGGCGGCGCTGCCGGTCAGGATCTCCGGCAGCGCGATCAGGGACATCAGCTCCACCGAGGCGAAGATCCGACAGTCGAAGAGCGACCAGCGGCTGACGCCGAGGCCCGTGATCACGGTGCAGCAGTGGTGCCGCGCCGGAACTATGCAGAAGGCCTCGCCCGGGTGGACCGTCACGGTCGGCGTCCCGCGACGCTCGAGCTGGATGGTGAGGTCGACCAGGAACGCGGTGGTGCAACCGGGCAAGGTACGCCAGCCGGTGGTATGCCCTGCTCCAATCGCGGTGGAGTCGGCGCCGGTGACATCGATGCGCAGCGAGTCCTCGAGCGCCTTCAAGAGCGTGCGGCTGATGATCGGCATCGGTCCTCTGGTCGCCTCGCTCAAGCCCGGGCTGGACGCGGGCGTTGCTCGATACTACGAACGCGCGTGCTCTGGGACAAGGCTGGGGACAGCGCCGCTTTCTGCGGGCTGATCGTCGACAAAGCCCAGCGCCAGGGTGGGATCAGCATGGCCGTCGCAGCCGTCGATGCGCAGCTCGACGTAGGCGTCCTCCTCCAGAACCTGATGGTAGCGGGGATCGCAGGCGTGCCAGGTGAAGGGCGTCTCGACGTCAAAAGTGCCGATGCCGCGGCTGCGGATGGCGAGGCGCAGGATGCGGCCGTAGGCGAGCACCCACTGCTCGTCCAAGCCGCGCAGTGACAGCTGCTCAGGGATGCAGCGGATGCCGAAGTAGAGCACGCGCCGCTGGCGCTGGGATTGCACCTGCCGTGAACCGTGGAGCAGGTTCTCGTTATGCAGGATGACGTCACCCGCGCGCACCGGCACGGGAATCGCTCCCGGTAGGTCGAACCCGTGCTCCGCAACCGCCTGCGCCAGGTCGAAGCAGCGTCGCCGATGGCTGCCGGGGATGACATGGAGCATGCCGTTCTCGGCGTCGGCGTCATCGAGGTAGATGCCGAGATTGGTGCCCCAGGCCCTGGTGCTGAAGGCCGGGTCGCGATGCCAGGGTACCGCCAGCCCGCATCCCGGGGTCTTCATCACCAGTGCCAGCGCCACCGGCAGCATATCGGACCCCTGGATCGACTCGGCCATGCCCAACAGGCGTGGATGGCCCCACAGCTGGAGGAATTCCGGGCCCTTCAGCAACATGTTATTGATGCGGTGGAGCACGCTGCCGGTGGAATCGACATGGGCGTAGCAGTAGTCGGCATTGCGCACCACTGCTCTCGACGCCGGTGCCACCAGGCGATCGCAGGCCCGACGCAGGACGGTGAGTTCGCGTGGCGAGATGACCCCCGGCATGTGCAGGAAGCCATGCTCGTGGAAGAACGCGGTCTGCGCGCTGGTCAAGCCGAGATTGGCTGGAGTGGGTGATGCAGGCTCGATGAGGGATGGCGGCATGGCGGGCTCCTGATGCCATGCTGGAACGCGCGCAGGGTATCGCCATGGAGCGGATGCCGTGTTATCTGGACTATGTTCCTGCGCCGGGGCTCGCCATTCGTCGAATCCATCCCACTCAGCCATTGGCTCATGGCCTTGATCCGGGAGGATCCGCTGCTGTGCACGATGTCGTCGCCTTCCACGCTTTGCGGACGCACGGCCGTTTCCCGTCCTTTCGCCCTTTGCCCCTGGCCTTGGCGTTGCGCACGGCCCTGCTATTTGTGGACCTGCCCTTGCTCAGGCGGATTCCGGATATCCAGGCCGGTACAGCCCATCGGGCACACGGTCGTTCGGGGAGCAGCACCATTTTCTCTCGATGGGCAGACCACGGCGCGTACTTCAGGGTTTGAGCAGCATCTCGTCGCCTGTGATCACTCCCGAGAGCAGGAGGCGTCCTTCGCGTGCCAGCGTCACCTGGCCGTGGAGTCGGCTGGCGGCGATGGTCGCGGTCACTGACAGGATCGTCGCCAACCCCAGCTGCTGCTGTGCATCGACCTGGGTCCCGACCTGCAGAACGGTTGCATGGTACGCCGGATACGCACCAAGCGCCTCGAAGCTCGCCATCTGCAGATGCCCCTGCTGGAAGAACAGCTTATCAGCGCACGGTTTCCCTGCGACACTGAGGATGACCGCAAAGCGGTGGCCATCGAGGACCCCAGCCGGAGCGAGGGGCTCATGGTGCACGACCGTCGCCACACCATGCGACGAGATGCGGATGGTCGGACGATCGGTCCCGAGGGAGAATGTTTGGCGTCCGATGGTGAGGGTCCGGCCACGGTCCGTGAAGGTGACGGTCTGCGAACCGCACGTCAGGGTCGCGACGCCATCGGAATACGCGGTGGTGACATCGTTCGTGCCTGCCGACTCGCCCTCCCCATCGAGGGTGACGGTGCCCCAGCCGTCATTCGAGCCGCCGACTCCCTGGAACTCAAGGATCACCTCATCCGTCTGCCATGTCGTCGTGAACCAGCCCTGATGCACATGGTACCAGAGCGCATAGGGCGTTCGCACGGCTCGCGGAGGACCGCTGCGCGTGCCAGTGAAGGTCTGCAGGTCGGTCTGGACGCCTCCGCTCGAGGTGCGCGAGCTGCCGACCAGGGCGCCCTGGGCGTCAACCTGTGCGTGGTAGGTCGTACTCATCGGCTGGCCTGGGAGACCGGAGGCGGCCGAGGCATTCATGCTCTCCGCGCCCGGACGGTCATACGCCACATGCCACATCAGCTGGACGAGCT
>Ga0302314_10018239_pt1 | contig 11716 bp, 9 predicted proteins | sample III_Palsa_N2_3_FD_200533 | JGI IMG/M metagenome (GOLD analysis project Ga0302314, IMG submission 200533) | Peat permafrost microbial communities from Stordalen Mire near Abisko, Sweden - III_Palsa_N2_3 | ecosystem: Environmental > Terrestrial > Soil > Palsa > Peat permafrost | place: Sweden...
CCTCGGTTCTCGGCGACCGGAAGCGCTATCAGGCCGCCTGAACAGCCGCTCTCAGCCCGCCTCGGGCTGGACGAACACGATCAGCTCCGCCCCGTCCTCGACCAGATCGCCCACGGCATAGCGCACGGCCTCGATCGTGCCATCCGTCGGCGCCGTGATCGTATGCTCCATCTTCATGGCCTCCAGAACCAGGAGTGCTGCACCCCGCCGCACTTCGGCGCCGGTGCTGGTCAGCACCTGGGTGATCCGCCCGGGCATGGGTGCCGTCAACCGGCCGCCGCCGACCGCCTCGGTCCGCTCCGGCGCCAGCGGATCGATCAGGCTGAGCCGGTGATTGATGCCGTCGCGGATGATGGTGAGATCGTCGCCGATGCGCACCACTTGCGCCGAAATCTTGACGCCGTCGAGGGTGAATCCCAGTGCGCCCGCGGCATCCGAACCGCCCGACAGCAGGACCGAGCCGCCTGGCAGGTCCAGCGCAAAGCTGCCGTCGCGCTGCGGATGGGCGCGCAGGGTCACGATCGCGTCGCCGTCGCGAAAGACCAGATCCTGATAGCCGTCCCCATTCAAACGCCAAGACGACGCGAGATTCCAGGGCGACCAGGGGTCGGCCGATCGGACCGCCTGCGCTTCGACCGCACGCTGCCGGTCGAGCAGCACCCGCAGCGTCGCCGCCGCCAGGATCCCGGCCGACGCCGGCTGCGCCGCCGGGAAGAGTTCGGCGCCATGGCGGCCGATGAAGCCGGTATCGAGTTCGGCCGCGGCGAAGGCCGGATGGGCCGCAATCGCGGCCAGGAAACCCAGATTGGTGGTGACGCCGACGATCTCATAGTTTGCCAGCGCCCGGCGCAGGCGTTGCACCGCGCCGGCGCGGTCGCGATCCCAGACGATCAGCTTGGCGATCATCGGATCGTAATGCATCGAGATCGTGTCGCCTGAGCGCACGCCAGTATCGACCCGGACATGCGGCCCCTCGCCCGGCGGGCTCAGATGCACCAGCCTTCCGATCGAGGGTAGGAAATCGCGGCCCGGATCCTCGGCATAGACCCGGACTTCGATGGCATGGCCATTGATCGCGAGTTGGTCCTGGGCCAGCGGCAGCGACCCGCCAGCGGCGACGATCAGCTGCCACTCGACCAGATCCTGGCCGGTGATCGCCTCGGTCACCGGATGCTCGACCTGCAGCCGCGTGTTCATTTCCATGAAGTAGAAGGCGTCGCCCTCGGCGATGAACTCGACCGTGCCGGCACCGACATAGCCGATCGCCTTGGCCGCGGCGCAGGCCGCCTCGCCCATGCTGCGTCGGCGCTCCGGTGCCAGGCCCGGCGCCGGCGCCTCTTCGACGACCTTCTGATGGCGGCGCTGGATCGAGCAGTCTCGTTCGAACAGCGAGACGGTATTGCCTTGTGTATCGGCGAAGACCTGGATCTCGATATGGCGCGGCCGGGTCAGGTATTTCTCGACCAGCACCTGGTCGTCGCCGAAGGACGATGCCGCCTCGCGCTTGGCCGAGGCGAGGGCAGCCGCGAAACCCGCGGCACTCTCGACGATCCGCATGCCCTTGCCGCCGCCGCCGGCCGAGGCCTTGATCAGCACCGGATAGCCGATGCGCTCGGCCGCCCCCGCCAGAACCGCCGGATCCTGGTCGGCGCCGTGATAGCCCGGCACCAGCGGCACGCCGGATTGCTCCATCAGCGCCTTGGCCGCGGATTTCGAGCCCATGGCCCGGATCGCCGTCGCCGGCGGACCGATGAAGACGATGCCAGCCGCGGCACAGGCCTCGGCGAAACCGGCATTCTCGGACAGGAAGCCGTAGCCGGGATGGATCGCCTGGGCGCCTGACCGCTTGGCCGCCTCGATGATCTTCTCGACCACCAGGTAGCTCTGGCGCGCCGGCGACGGGCCGATCGGATAGGCCTCGTCGGCAAGATCGACATGGCGCGCCTTGGCGTCGGCCTCGGAATAGACCGCGACCGTGCGGATGCCGAGCCGCTGCGCCGTCTTGATGACCCGGCAGGCAATCTCGCCGCGATTGGCGATCAGGATCTTGTCGAACATTGAAGTCGCTCCGTCAGCCTTGGCGCCAGGACGGCACTCTCTTGTCGAGGAAGGCGCCGACGCCGTCCCTGCCTTCCGCCGAGACGCGCCGCTCGGCGATGCGGCGTGCCGTCTCGCCGATCAGCGCCTGATCGACAGGTTGGTCGGCGACCAGGAACACCAGATCCTTGGCCTCGGCCTGAGCGATCGGAGCACCCTGGAAGATCGCCTGCAGGACTTTCTCGACCATGCTGTCCAGCTCATCCGGGGCCACGACCTCGTGAACCAGCCCGATCTCGCGCGCCCGGGCCGCCGAGATCACCTCGGCCGAGATGAAATAGCGCCTCGCCTGGCGCGCGCCGATCGCAGCCACGACATAGGGGCTGATCGCCGAGGGGATCAGGCCGAGCTTGACCTCGGAGAGGCAGAAGCTCGCCTTCTCCGAGGCAATGGCGATGTCGCAGGCGGCGACAAGCCCGACCCCGCCGCCATAGGCAGCACCCTGGACGGCCGCGATCACCGGCTTGGGCAAGCGGTCGAGCACGTGCATCAGCCGCGCCAACCCCTCGGCATCGACCAGGTTCTGCTCCTCGGTGTAACCGGCCATGCGCCGCATCCAGTCGAGATCGGCACCGGCCGAGAAACTCTTGCCGTGTCCGCGCAGCACGACCGCGCGCACGGCCGGATCGGCCCCGAGCATCGTCAGCACCCGGGTCATCTCGGCGATCAGCGCATCGTCGAAGGCATTGTGCAGCTCGGGCCGGTTGAGCGTGACGGTGACGACGCCGCGGGCGTCGATGTCTTCGAGGAGGGAGTCGGTCATGGCTTTGGCCTCACGATCGAATCGTGGGGCGGGCCTCCGTGCCCGCCTTGCCGCCGGAGGCGGCTATATTCGGAGCCTTTGGTGCCGGCTTCGCCGGCTGGGCGGGCACGGAGGCCCGCCCCACTGATATTCATGACGCTCATCGCCTCACATCCGGAACAGGCCGAACTTGGTCGGCTCGATCGGCGCGTTGAGGGTCGCCGAAAGGCCGAGCCCGAGCACCAGCCGCGTGTCGGCCGGATCGATCACACCATCATCCCACAGACGGGCGCTGGCGAAATAGGGATGGCCCTGGGTCTCGTATTGCGCCCGGATCGGTGCCTTGAACTGCTCTTCCTCTTCGGCCGGCCAGGTCTTGCCGGCGGCTTCGAGATTGTCGCGGCGCACCGTCGCCAGCACCGAGGCGGCCTGTTCGCCGCCCATGACGCTGATCCGGGCGTTGGGCCACATCCACAGGAAGCGCGGCTGATAGGCCCGCCCGCACATGCCGTAATTGCCGGCGCCGAAACTGCCGCCGATGATCACGGTGAATTTCGGCACATTGGCCGTCGCCACTGCCGTCACCATCTTGGCGCCGTCCTTGGCGATGCCGCCGGCCTCGTATTTCCGCCCGACCATGAAGCCGGTGATATTCTGCAGGAACACCAGCGGAATGCCGCGCTGGGCGCAAAGCTCGATGAAATGCGCCCCCTTTTGCGCGCTTTCCGAAAACAGGATGCCGTTATTGGCGACGATGCCGACCGGATAGCCCCAGATATGGGCGAATCCGGTGACCAAAGTGGCGCCGTAAAGCTGCTTGAATTCGTCCAGTTCCGAATCATCGACGATGCGGGCGATGATCTCGCGCACATCATAGGGCTTGCGGGTATCCTTGGGCACCACGCCGTAGATCTCGGCGGCATCGAAGCGCGGCTCGCGCGGGGCCCGGAGATCGAGATTCGGCCGCTTCACCGAATTCAGCGAGGCGACGATGCGGCGCGCAATGCCGAGCGCATGGGCGTCGTTCTGGGCGTAATGGTCGGTGACGCCGGAGACGCGGCTATGGACATCGGCACCGCCCAACTCCTCGGCCGTGACGACCTCGCCGGTCGCCGCCTTGACCAGCGGCGGCCCACCCAGGAAAATCGTGCCCTGATTGCGCACGATCACCGACTCGTCCGACATGGCCGGGACATAGGCACCGCCGGCGGTGCAGGAGCCCATGACCACCGCGATCTGCGGAATCCCGGCCGCCGACATCTGGGCCTGATTGTAGAAGATCCGGCCGAAATGATCGCGGTCGGGAAACACCTCGTCCTGGTTCGGCAGATTGGCGCCGCCGCTATCGACCAGATAGACGCAAGGCAGCCGATTCTCGCGCGCGATCTCCTGGGCCCGCAGATGCTTCTTCACCGTCACCGGGTAATAGGTGCCGCCCTTGACCGTGGCGTCATTGGCGACGATCACGCATTCGCGGCCCATGACCCGGCCGATGCCGGTGATGATGCCGGCGCCGGCAATCTCGCCGCCATACATGCCATGGGCGGCAAGCTGCGAGAATTCGAGGAAGGGCGAGCCGGGATCGATCAGCGTGCGCACGCGGTCGCGCGGCAGCAGCTTGCCGCGGGCCAGATGCTTGGCGCGCGCCGACTCGCCGCCGCCCAGCCTGACGCGATCGACCTGGGCCCGCAGATCGGCGACCAGCGCCACCATGGCGTCTTCATTGCCGCGGAACGCCTCGGCACGGGGATCGACGGCACTCGACAGGATGGTCATGGATGATAATCCGCGAAGGGGCCAAGCGATTGGCTGCGCACAATGCCAACCGCAAGGCTCGGGCGGCAAGGGATTTCAGGTGAGCTGCCGGCGACCCGTGGCTGACCGGAAAGCGCCGGGGTGACAGACGCGCCGCCAGCGCCTATAGTAGAGACAGGGCAAGCGGCGGGGGTTGCTACCCCCCGCCGCCCGCTCCTAGTGGCGCTCCAGGGTGATGGTGACGGTCAGGAGCCGTCGCCGCCAGATCCTGAGGCGGGTCACTAGGAGGAGGGGCATGTAGCGCATGCCTGTTCTCCTCTGTATGCCGGGGCGGCTGATTCCGCTCCGGCATACGCATTTTACGGTGGCAATGCGGGCGCTGGCTACAACTCCGGACTTCGCCGGATCGAGACTCGATCAGGCACAAGGCCGCGGATTTCAAGTGAGCGTGCCGGCGACCCGGGACCCGAGTTCCGCCACCCACAGCGCCAGCATGGTCGCGAGCTCGCCCGGATAATCGGGATTGGGCACGTTGCGCGCCGGCAGCCGGTCGAGGATTTCGAAGGTGAAATTCTCGGCCCCGTCGCGGTGCCAGGCGGCTCGTAGTGCTGCATGCGGATGCCCGCCGTGAATCAATCCGAAGCGATGGCGGTTGAGGATGGCGGTCAGATTGCGGCTGGATCCCAGGAAAACCTCTCCGGTGACCTGGTTGCGGATGGCGTAGACGCCCATCGGGACCTCCTGCCGTTTGGCGGCGGCTTTCAGCGCCGCATTCCTGTTGCTCATGGTGCGTTCCTAAAGAAAGCCCGGTGCCGCCAGCGTTGCGGCATGGTCGCGAATATCCGCAGGCCAGGATGCGATCCGATCGGCGAAGCCGTCGCGGTCGCCGGCGAAAAGCGCCCGCATGGCTTCTTCGAAGCCCGGGCGATTGCCGGCAAGCGTGGTCATGAAACGATAGGCCGACTCCTGCGCCTGCCGGATCCGGTCCAGATCGCCGCTGCCGCGCAGCGCCGCCTCGACCAGCTTGCGCAGCGCCACCGAAGCACCGCCGGGCTGCGTGCCCAGCCAATCCCAGTGACGCGGCAGCAGCGTGACCTCGCGTGCCACCACGCCCAGCTTCGGCCGGCCGGGTCGGCGCGGCTCCGGCGTCTCGATCCGTGCCAGCACGTCCTTGATCGTGCCGCGATAATCGATATCGACGACCCGCCCGGTCTCGTCATTGAAGACCAGCACCGGTCCGTCGCTGCCGCGATCGATCGCGGCCTTCATTGCCGGCAGGATGTCGTGCAACGGACCGGCAGCGATGCGCCGCCCGCCGTCGAAACCGGTAAACCTCTGCCGTGCCATGCCCTTATCCTCGCTTCGTTGCGAGGAGTGTTTTACCCGGGTATATTTATCTTGTCAATATTACCCGGGTAAAATATCCGGGAAAGGGCGCGCCGAGCCCGCGAAATTCCGCGCTACCGGCCCGCTGCGACGCGCTTTCACCCACCGTTCTCAACATGCGGCTGCGCGAATTGCGCGGGGCGGGCATTCTCGATCACGGCGCAGGAATAACCGGCCCGCCCCCCTTGCACCGTGTCCCCGCGCTTCCCACTTCACCGGAATGAACGTTCATTCCGACCCTGAAGCCGCCAAGCCCGCCGGCGATGACAAGCGGCGGCAGATCCTCGACGCAGCGCTGGCGCTGATCGCGGAACACGGCTTCCACGGCTCGGGCATGGCGGCGCTGGCCAAGCTCGCCGGCGTGCCGGTCGGCACGATGTACCGCTATTTCCCGAGCAAGGAGGCGCTCATCCATGATCTCTACAAGGAGATCAAGCTGCAGATGGTCGCCGACATGCTGCGCGGCTTCGATCCGGCGCAGAAGCTGCGCGAGCGCTTCTTCACCCTGTGGTCGAACCTCTTCGACTATTACCGCGCCAACCCGCAGAGCTTCACCTTCATGGAGCAATATGCCAGCTCGCCCTTCCTGCGCGAGCTGAAGTCGTCGATGTGGGAGACCACGCCGCAGGCCTACAAGGATTTCTTCGAGGAAGGCTACCGCGACCAGATCCTGAAGCCCCTGCCCCCGGAGATCCTCTACGCGCTCATGGTCGGGCCGATCGTCGCCCTCACCAACGCCAAGCGTGCGATGTCGCCCGACCTCAAGCGCGACGTGATGCTCGCCTGCTGGGACGCGCTCAAATTCTAACCCGCACCTTGGTCGAAAAATCCAAACCGGAGACAAGCATGAAGTATCAGCAACTCGGGTCCACGGGCCTGTTCGTATCCCGCCTCACCCTCGGCACCATGACCTTCGGCGGCGCCGGCACGATCTTCGGTGCGATCGGTGGCCTCGAACAGAAGGACGCCGACGCCCTGGTCGGCCGCTCGCTCGATGCCGGCATCAATTTCATCGACACGGCGAATATCTATGCCGCCGGCGAATCCGAGATCATCACCGGCAAGGCGCTGGGCAAACGCCGCAACGAGGTCGTGCTGGCAACCAAGGTCCATGGCCGCATGGGCAAGGGCGCCAATGAGATCGGGCTGTCGCGCTATCACATCATGGACCAGGCCGAGGCGAGCCTGAAGCGCCTGGGCACCGACCATATCGATCTCTACCAGATCCACGGCTACGACCATGTGACGCCGATCGAGGAGACCCTGCGGGCCCTCGACGACCTCGTCCGCCAGGGTAAGGTCCGCTATATCGGCTGCTCGAACCAGGCCGCCTGGCACATCATGAAGGCGCTGGGCACCAGTGCCGCGCACAATCTCGAGAAATTCGTGTCGCTGCAGGCCTATTATTCGCTGGTCGGCCGCGACCTCGAGCACGAGATCGTGCCGTTCCTGCAGGACCAGAAAATGGGACTGATGACCTGGAGTCCGCTCGCCGGCGGTTTCCTCTCCGGCAAGTTCAGCCGCGACAAGACCGGCACCAATAACGGCCGCCGCACCGTCTTCAATTTCCCGCCGGTCGATGTCCAGAAGGGCTTCGACATCATCGATGTGCTGCAGAAGATCGCCAACCGCCACGAGGTCAGCGTCGCCCAGGTGGCACTGGGCTGGCAGCTGCACAAGGATTACGTGACCACCGTGATCATCGGCGCCAAGAACCTCGATCAGCTCAATGACAATCTGGGCGCGGTCGATGTGAAGCTGACGGCGGAAGACCTGGCCGAGATCGACGCGGCCAGCGCCCCGAAGCCGATCTACCCGGGCTGGATGTTCGCCAACCAGGGCGCCGACCGCCTGCCCGGTGCCACCCGCGACTGGTCACGGGTGGCGAAATCGACGTTTGCGTGATCCCGCTCTTCTCCTCTCCACCCCATTGGGGCGTGGCTCGAACGAAAAATTGTCATGGCCGGGCTTGTCCCGGCCATCCACGTCGGGCCGACGCTGCATTTGCTTCAGAGACCAGAGGCAGCTTACCGACGTGGATACCCGGGACAAGCCCGGGCATGACGGGTATTTCTACAAACCCTTGATTCCCCTGCGAAAGATCCGTGCATAGATGTAGGGACAGAGAGCGAGAGGATTGGGGTCTACGGCCGCGCCCCGACGACACCGCATCAATCGCCAGATTGATGCGGCGGCGCCTTCGCGGCCATCTCGCTCGGCCGCAGCGAGCCGCGGCGCAGCAGGGTGGCGCAGGTTTTGGCCGGCACGGCCGGGCAGAACAGATTGCCCTGCACCGCGTCATACTGATAGGCACGCAAATAGATCAGCTCTTCATGCGTCTCCACACCTTCGGCCACGGCCTTCTTGTTCATGGCGCGCGCCATGGCGACGATGGCCTGGACCAGCGTGGCGTGGCCGGGATCATGGGTCATCTGCGAGATGAAGGACCGGTCGACCTTGAGGGTATGCACCGGCAATTGCGGCAGCCGGCTCAGGGCCGAATGCTCGATGCCGAAATCATCGATGGCGAAGCCGACGCCGCGCGCCGCCACCTCGCGCATCATCACAGTGACGAAATCGATATCGCGCAGGATCGTGCTTTCTGTGAGCTCGATCTGCAGCCCGGCCGGCGGCAGCCCGGTTTCCCCCAGGATCGCCATCAGCCGCTCGGCAAAATCCTCGCGCATCAGCTGCCAGCCCGAGACATTGACCGAGACCGGGAAAGGACACAGCCCGTCCCGCCGCCAGCGCGCGGCCTGTTCGCAGGCCTGGCGCAGCATGAGGTCACCCAGCGGCACGATCAACCCGGTCTGTTCGGCGACCTGGATGAAACTGCCCGGCAGCAGCAGCCCGCGCGACGGGTGCCGCCAGCGTGCCAGCGCCTCCAGACCGGTGATTTCGCCGCCGATCGGGCGCACCACCGGCTGGTAGAACACCTCGATTTCCCGGCGCTCGATGGCCCGGCGCAGCTCGGCCTCAGTGTTCATCCGGAGCGTCGTGCTCTCGGTCATCTGCGCATTGTAGAATTCATAACGATGCTGTGACGCCGACCGCGCGCGGTTGAGGGCGGCGGTGGCGTTCTGGATCAGAGCCGTCGGGCTGTCGGCATCGTCGGGATAGAGGCTGATGCCGAAATGCGCCTTGGCATAGAGCTCAGTGGCGCCGACCAGGAACGGCGCCTCGAAGCCCTGGCCGAGCCGGGCGGCGCAATCCGCCGCTTGGGCAGCGCCGGCCAACCCGTTGCACAGCACGCAGAAGCGACCGCCGCCCAGATGGGCCAGGGTATCGCCGGGCTGCAGTGCTGCAAGCAGCCGTTCGGCGGCCTGCTTCACCACCGCATCGACCGCCTCCAGCCCGCCGCTATCGCCGATATCCTTCAAGGATTCGACCTTCAGGCAGATCGCCGCGGCCCCGGTACCGGTGCGCTTGGCCTGGACCAGCGCCTGCGCCATGCGGTCGATCAGCAGGCTCTGGTTCGGCAGGCCGGTCAGCTGATCGTAATATGTGAGATAATCGCGCTCGGCCTCGAGCTGCTTGACCTCGGTGACGTCGAGCAGGATGCCGTCCCATTGGATGTCGCCGGTCTCGAGCCGGCGCGGACGGGAGACGAGGCTGATCCAGCGCGGCTGACCGTCGATGCCGGCGATGCGCAGCTGCAGCTGCAACAAGGAGAGGGAAGCGGCCGACCGGGCATGAGCATCGCGCAGGACCTGCTGGTCCTCGGGGTGCAGGAATTCGCTCATCCGCCGCCCGTCGCGCATCAGCCAGGCCGGATCGATGCCGTAGAGTGCCTGCAGGCGCGGGCTGACATAGGGGTAGGCGATCGTGCCGTCGGGCTTCAACACGCGCCGGAACACGGCACCCGGCAGGTTCTCGGCAATGCCGCGCAGCTGTTCCTCGCGCTCGGCGATCACGGCTTCGGCCCGGCGCTGCTCGGTGACGTCGAGGGCAAAACCGATGGCGCCCGCACCATTCGCCGCGTCGAAGACCAGATGGTTCTGGTAGCACCAGTCCTCGCGAAAACCCCCGGGCGCCGCCGCGTGCTCGACGCGCGCCTCGAACGACACCGTCTGGCCCGCGAGGGCTGCTTCGAACCGGTCCCTGAGGCCGGGCAGCTGCTCCATCATATTGAGCCCGACCGCCTGCTGGTCGGCCGTTGCCATGCGCTCCAACCCGCGGCCGCGCGAATCCGTGATGACGCCCTTGCCGTCGATCCGGTAGAGAATCACCGGCAGCTGCAGCACCGCATCGATCAATTGCAGCAAATGCCGGCGGCCGAGTTCGGCCCGTTCCTTTTCGGCCTTCTGCCGCAGCGTGGCGATGCCAAAGGCGAGATCGGCGCCGAGTTCGCTCAGCAGCCGGGTTTCGTCCTCGTCGAAAGCGTGGCGTGTGGCCGCATAGACGACGACCGCGCCGAAGACCCGGACCTCGTCGCGCAGCGGCACGGCCAGCACGGAGTGATAGCCCGAGGCCAGCACGACCTCCCGCCACAATTCGAGGCTGGGATCGGCATCGACATCGCGGATGACGACATTGGCCCCGGTCCGGATGGCGGTCCCGGCCGGCCCGCGCCCGCGTTCATCCTCGCCCCATGAGACATGGACCGTCTCGATATAGACGGCATTGACGCCGGCATAGGCCACGGGCCGGACCGGCCGCCGCGGCCCGTCCTCGGCATAACCGACCCAGGCCAGCTCATAACCGCCGGTCTCGACGATGGTCCGGCAGATTTCCCGGACGAGGTCGCTCTCCGCAGTCGCGTGGACGAGCACATGGTGACAGGCGCTGAGCGTGTGGAAAGCACGGTTGATCCGCTTGGCCGTCCGGTCCTCGGGGCGCTTGGCAACGTGCTTGGAGTCACTGGCCGGCATCGCGCACACTCGGGCGGGAGAAGAGGCCTAAAACCTGATGCCCTCTTTGTAGGCGCTGGCTCGGTTCAGATCAAATTTTCCCGCTGGGGCCGTGGTCACATGCTTCGTCTCCGCCGGGTGGAACGGCTCTTGACGCTCTCCGGCAAAGAACAGGAATCAGGGACAGACCACGATTTGATGCTCCTGCAGCGTTTGCTTTTGGAAAGAACTGCGGAATCGTGGTCTGTCCCGTCTTCTTCAGGTGAAGGACCAACATGCGTCTGGATATCAAACGGATTGAAGCTGCCGTCGGCAAGATCGACCCGGTCTTCCTAAACTCGCCGCAGTACATCTGCGAGCGTCTCAGCCACGCGCTTGGCTGCCGGATCGTGTTGAAGGTTGAAACGATGAACCCCATTCGCTGTTTCAAGGGTCGCGGCATCGAAACGGTCTTGTCCGGCCTCTTGTCTGGGAAAGCCCGCCAAAAGGTCGTCTGTGCGAGTGCAGGGAATCTTGGCCAAGCGCTGGCGTACAGTGGTCGGCGACGAGATTGCTCGGTCACGGTTACGGCGTCGTCGAAAGCAAACCCGTCAAAAATCGAGCAGATGAAGGCGCTCAACGCCAACGTGATCCTCGTGGATGGAGCGATTGAAGAAGCGCTGGCGGCGGCGGCTGAGTTTTCGGCGCGAACCGGCGCATTCCTGATAGAAGACAGCAAGAATGTCGGAACTTGCGAGGGCGCGGGAACGATCGGGCTCGAATTGGCTGCGATCTTTCCCTCACTTGATGCAGTTCTGATTTCGCTCGGAGCTGGAGCGATGGCGACTGGCGTCGGCCACGCGATGAGGTGCCGCCTTCCCGCCATCGAGGTACTCACTGTGCAGCC
>Ga0302314_10018240_pt1 | contig 11715 bp, 12 predicted proteins | sample III_Palsa_N2_3_FD_200533 | JGI IMG/M metagenome (GOLD analysis project Ga0302314, IMG submission 200533) | Peat permafrost microbial communities from Stordalen Mire near Abisko, Sweden - III_Palsa_N2_3 | ecosystem: Environmental > Terrestrial > Soil > Palsa > Peat permafrost | place: Sweden...
GCTCCCCCAGAGAGGGGAGCACCTAAGAAAGCGCGCCTCTACGCCAGGACGATCACCACCACCCGGCGGTTCTGGGCGCGGCCCTGGCGGGTGTTGTTGGGGGCGACCGGCGCTTCCTGTCCGTAGGAGATGGTCGCCATCCGGTTCAGCGCCACGCCTTGCTTGTTCATGAACAGGCGCACGGCTTCGGCGCGCTCTTCACCGAGACGCTTGTTGATGTCGGGCGTGCCGGTGGCGTCGGTGTGGCCCTGGATCTCCACATAGACGTTGCGGTTGTCGGTCTTCAGCTTGCCGACGAAGTCCATCAGCCGGGCCTGGGCCTCGGGCGACAGGCTGGCCCGATCGACCGGGAACTTTACCGAGTCGTCCGACAGCACCATCTGATAGAGGAACTTGCCCTCGGCCAGCTTGCCGGCGGCCTGGGCCCGCTCCAGCGCCTCGCGCGAGGTGCGGTCGAGACCGGCCAGTTGCTGGTCGTCCTGGTCGAGCCGATTGCCCTGGGCGTCGATCCGATTGCCTTGCGCGTCGACCTTCTGATCAACCCCGGCCACCTGTTCACGTACGAACGATTTGGTGGCGCAGCCGCTCATGCCGACGGCGCCGACCATGACCGCGCCCACAATGAGAGCGCAGGATTTCATCTTCATGGAGTCCTCGTGACCTTGTTGTCCCAAGCGGAAGGGAACGAGGCCGCCGGTATACGGCAGCCCCCCTGTAGGCTTCCGCGCCCAAACCTTGACCGCCGTAAAGAGGCCATTTCGTGGCGCGACGTCCTGTCGCACCCCTACAGATTTGTAGGCGGTTCGAATTGATCGCGCCTTGGGCGCCGTGCGTTGAATGGAGTCACCCTCGGCCTAGCCGCCTTCGCCGCGCTGCCTTATGAGGCGCGCATGACGCTCGAAGCTGAAACGGCCCCGCCGGCCTCCCCGACCACCCTCTCCATCGACCCGCGCCCCGCGCCGGAGGCCTGCCGCAGCATGGCCGAGGTGCGGCTCGGCGTCGACGCCCTGGACCGCGCCCTGGTGACCCTGATCGCCGAGCGCCAGCGCTATATGGACGCCGCCGCCCGCATCAAGACCGACCGCGCCGTGGTGCACGATTCCGCCCGCATCGAGGACGTGGTCGCCAAGGTGAAGGCTTCGGCCCGCGCCGCCGGCCTGTCCGAAGCCATCGCCGAACCGGTCTGGCGCACCATGATCGACCGCTGCATCGCCTACGAGTTCGAGGTCTGGGACAAGACCCGGGACTGAACCTACCGCAGCCCCCGCAGCGCCAGCTCGTGTCGCCAGGCGGCGATGTCGGCGAGGGCCAAATTGATGGCGTGATCCAGCCGATGCTTGATCGCCGCCTTCAGCGCCGACGGCTCGCGCCAGGCGGCCTCCGCCGCGCCGCAGACCTCCGCCACCACGCCGGCGCCGACGCCCAGCGCCGAGCCCTTGAGCGTGTGGGCGCCATCGCGCCAGGCCTCGGCGTCGCCCTCGGGGTCGAGCAGCCGGCCCCAGAGCTCGGCCTGTTCGGCGAACAGCCCCAGCACCTCATCCACCAGCGCCGTGTCGCCGGCGCAGAAGCCCTCGAGGTAGTCGAAGTCGACCGCGCCCGTGATGTCCCGTTTCGCCATGCGGACGGTCTTAGCCGGCAGAGGTTAACCTCCGATTCCCGCCCCGCGGCGGAAGCCCTGGACAAGCCTGCCCAAATACCCGATAAGCCCCGCCTTCCGCGCGCCGGGGCCCGCCCCGCCGCACCGGACATGGGTGCATAGCTCAGTTGGTAGAGCAGCTGACTCTTAATCAGCGGGTCGTAGGTTCGAATCCTACTGCACCCACCATGGCGTCCAGACTCATCTGATCATGGACGCGTGATCATGGACGCGGCCCGCCGTCCGGCTGGCGCCCTGCCGTCCGCCGCGCTAAACCCCGCCCATGCTCAAGATGTACGGCTTCTGGCGTTCGGCGGCGTCCTTTCGTGTGCGGATCGCGATGAACCTCAAGGGCCTGGCCTATGAGGAGATCATGATCGACCTCGACGCCGGCGAGCAGCATGCGGCCGCCTTCAAGGCGATCAATCCCGCCGCTTCGGTCCCGGCCCTTTTCGTCGATGGCGGGCCGCCGCTGACCCAGTCGCTGGCCATCCTCGAATACCTCGAGGAGACGCATCCCGCGCCGGCCCTGCTGCCCGCCGATGCGCACGGCAGGGCGCGGGTGCGCGCCCTGGCGCTGATCTTCGCCGCCGACCACCACCCGCTGATCGTTCCCAGGGTGCGCCGCTATCTGGCCGACGAGTTCGAGATCGACAACGCCCGCCGCACCGAATGGATCAGGCACTGGTTCCGCGAGGGGCTGGTGCAGGCCGAGGCCCGCATGGCCGAGGATCCGGCGACCGGCCGGTTCTGCCACGGCGACTCGCCGGGCTTCGCCGACCTCTGCCTGATCAGCCAAGTGATGGGGGCCAGGGGGTTCAAAGTCGAGACCGCCGACCTGCCGACCGTGCACCGCATCGCCGAGACCTGCCTCGAGATCGACGCCTTCGCCCGCGCCGCGCCCCTGCGCCAACCGGGCGCGCCGGCGTCGCACTGACGACAGCGCAGCTACCGCCAGCCGGCCGCTTTCGCGCGCGCTTCCGCACCGGCGTCGAACGGCCGGCCGTCGATGGTGGATCCGGCCAGGGCCATGACCTCGGGCGGGATGGCGGAGGCCGCGGTGGCGTAGCCGCCCTGGCCGGCCGCCTGCGGATCGGTGGGCACGGCCATGCGCACCCGCCAGCCGTCGCCCCGCCGGCAGGCCAGCCCGGCCACGGCGTTCGTCCTGAAGGTCCGGCAGACCGGGCCGGCCGTGGACCGGAAGCTGATCCCGATCTTCACCGCCGTGGGACCGACTGGCGGCGCCGAGGCCAGCTGGCGGTCGAGGGCCTGGCTGAGCGCCCCCCGCGCGGTCATGTCCGGGCCGATCACTCCGGCCCCGACGACCGTCCGCGGCAGGAAGGCCTGGCCGATCAGAACGCCGACCGCCAGGCTGGCGGCGATGGCCGTCCCGCCACCCCACAGCCGCGTGGCGGCGGGCCGCCGGCTTGGGAAGGCGACCACATTGCCGCTGTCGACCGGACGCGCGGCGACCGCGGCCGTCAGCCGTTCGGGCACGGGCTCGTCCGCCACGCCGCCGAACGCCGCGCGCACCTGGTCGGCCAGCGCCTGATGCGCCTGCAGCCGGGCGGCGAGGCCGGCGTCGGCCGCTAGCGCGGCCTCGAGCGCTTCGCGTTCAGCCTCGGGCAGCTCCCCGTCGAGATAGGCGATCAGGGTCTGGTCGGAGATTTCCATGGTCAGCCTCCCAGGCCCTGCAACTCGGCCATCAGCGCCGTCCGCCCGCGCACGAGGCGGCTGGTCAGCGTGCCCTCGGGAATCTCCAGCACCTTGCTCGCCTCGGCGTAGGACAGGCCCTCCACCAGCACCAGGGCCACGGCCAGCCGCTGGTCGGACGGCAGCCGCTCCATCGCCCGCTCCACCGCCGTCCGCGCCAGGGGATCGGCGACGCCGCCGTCCGCCACGCCCTCGGCCAGTTCGGGCGGCGCGGTGACCGCGCCGCGGCGGCCTCGGGAACGGGTCTCGTCGATCCAGGCGTGCTTCATGATCGTGAACATCCAACTGGCGAGGCTGGTGTCGGGCCGCCATTGCGAGCGCCGGGCGAGACCGCGTTCGACCGCGGTCTGCACCAGATCGTCGGCGTCCGTCACGCTGCGCGTCAGCGACCGGGCGAACCGGCGCAGCCGCGGCAACAGCGCGACGAGGTCCCGCTGGAAAGCGTCCACTCCCCATCCTCTGTTATGGATGAAACGATCCGTCCCTGGCGTTTCATCCATGACGCGTGAATTATCCGCCGCCAAGGGGAACCGGACGCGGCGCCAGTCGTAGGGAGCCCTGATGAAGCATAAGTGGAATTCTCCATGGCTGATCGCAGCCCTGGTGTGCGCCTGCGCCGCGCCGGCGGCGGCCCAGCTCAGCGGGCTCGGCCGCGGCCTCGGCGGAGCGCTGAGCCCGATCACCCAGCTACCCGGCCGACTGACCTCCCAGCTAGCGCCCGACCTGCAGCGGGTGCTGGACCCCGAGACCCTGCTGACCGAGCGGCTCACCCGCATCGACGCCCTGGTCAGCGACCATCCGCGCGAGATCGACCGCGACAACCACGGCGCGCCGGTGGTGCGCGGCGAGGTGCTGGCGATCGCGCTGACCCCGGAGGCGCTGGCCCAGGCGCGGGCGGCGGGCTTTGCGGTCAGGGACGCCGGCGGCGGCCCGGACGACGGCGTCGGCCTGGTGGTGCTGACCACGCCGGGCGGCATGAGCGCGCGCGAGGCGGTGACGCGCCTGCGCAAGCTCGACCCCGGCGGGGCCTACGATTTCAACCACCTCTATCTGCCGTCGGGCGAGACCGGGCCAGAGACAGCCGAGACGCCAGTGGCGAGCGCGGAGCCGGACACCACCGGCGACGCCCATGCGGCCGTGCGGATCGGGCTGATCGATACCGGCATCGACGAGACTTCGCCCGTGTTCGCCGGCGCGCGGCTGGAGCAGAAGGCCTTCTCGGGTCCCGTGGTGCGTCCGGCCCCGCACGGCGCCGCGGTGGCCTCGCTGATCGTCGGCCGTTCGCTTCCGTTCAAGAGCGCGGCGCCCGGGGCCCAGCTCTACGCCGCCGATGTCTATGGCGGCGCGCCCGCCGGCGGCGCGGCCGACGCCCTGGTCCGGGCCTTGGGCTGGATGGCGGCGCGCAAGGTCGCGGTCGTCAACGTCAGCTTGGTCGGGCCGCCGAACCTGGCCCTGGCCGCCGCGATCCGGGCGGTGCAGGCCCGGGGGATCGCGGTGGTGGCGGCGGTGGGCAACGACGGCCCCGCCGCGCCGCCCGCCTATCCCGCCTCCTACCCCGGCGTGATCGCCGTGACCGGCGTGGACGCCCACGGCCAGGTGCTGCTGGAGGCCGGGCGATCCGAACACCTGGACTTCGCCGCGCCAGGCGCCGACATGGCGGCGGCGGGCAAGGGCGGCGGCTTCGTCGCCGTGCGCGGCACCTCCTTCGCGGCGCCGCTCGTCGCCGGCCGGCTGGCGGTGCTGATGACCGAGGGCGGCCCGTCGCTGCCCGCCGCCGAGGACACCCTGGCCAGGGAGGGCCGGCGCGGCCAGGGCTATGGCCGGGCTCTGGTCGCCATGCAGCTCAGGACCCCGCCCGCCTCGGTCCACGCCGCCGCGGGGCGCGCGGACTGAAAAATCGCCAAGGCGGGATGGAATCGGCCAGCTGGGCCGTTGGACCTGGACGAGCGTCGCCGTGACGCTGATCCAGGGAGGGCACGCTGAACGAGCCGGTCCAGTCGATCAGGTTGATCCCGGCCGACCGGCCGACCGGGGCGCGCCGCGCCGGTGCGGGCGGGGCCGTGGTGAGCTTCCCATCGTCGCACCTCGCCGCATTCGATATCGCACCTGCGAAGCCTTCCGCTAGACTGCCGGACGCAGGGGGACGGATGCGGCGCCAGCTGGCTCTACTCGTGATCGCAGCGCTGTTGCCGCTGGCGCTGGTCAGCGTGGCGTTCGAGGTCGCCTCGTCCAAGGGATGGCGCGCCGGCATGCGCCATGAAGCGCTCGACGACGCCCAGGCGGCCGCCACCCTGATCGGCCACGAACTCTCGGCCGACAAGCGCGAGGCGCAGATGATCGCCCAGTCGCCGGCATTCGACGCCGAGCTCGACCAGGCCCGGTTCTCGCAGCTGGCCGGCCGGCTGGTCGAGATGGAGCCGCACTGGCACGTGATCAGCGTCAGCGACGTCCACGGCGAGCGGGTGCTGGACCTGCCCGCGCCCATCGCCGGACGCCAGAACGGCCCCGTGGTCGACCGGGCGAGCCAGCAGGCGGTGGTGACCAGCGGCCGGCCGGGCGTCGGGCCCCTGGTGCTTGGGCCCGAGAAGCACGCGGCCTTCGCCGTGCGCGCGCCGGCGATCCGTGGCGGCCAGGTCCGCTATGTGGTGTCGATCATCGTCCAGCCGTCCTCGCTGCACGACCTGATCGTCCCCGGCGATCTGCGGCCGGGCTGGATCGTGCGGCTGATCGACGACCGCGGCACGGTGGTCGCCGCGACAGACGTCGCCCCGGGCACGGCGCTGACGGGCGATGAGCGCACCCTTCCGGGAGGGGCCGCGCAGGGCGCCGCCTACAGCGGCAAGGTCGCCGGGGTCGGCCCCGCCCTGACCACCTGGAGCCCGGTTCCCGGCAGCGGCTGGCGGGTGGACGTGATCATTCCGCAGGCGGACTATGACGCGCCGCTCGAGCGCGGACTGCAGTCGATCGCGCTGGCCATGCTGGGCGCCCTGGCCCTTGCCGCCCTGTTCGTCTGGCTGCTGTGGCGCGAGCTCAGGCTGGAGCGCCGGCGCGACGCCGCCGCCCTGGAGGGCCAGAGGCTGGAGGCGCTGGGCCGGATGACCGGCGGCATCGCCCACGACTTCAACAACCTGCTCACCCCGATCATCGGCGCGCTCGACCTCTTGCAGCGGCGGGTGGACGGCGACCCTTCGAGCCGGCGGCTGATCGACGCCGCCCAGCAGACGGCCGAGCGCGCGCGGGCGCTGGTCAGCCGGCTGCTGACCTTTGCCCGCAAACAAAGGCTTGAAAGCCGCGACATCGACGTCCCCGCCCTGCTGGCGAGCCTGGAGGACCTGTTGCAGCGGTCGGTCAGGCCCGAGGTCGAAATCCGGCTGGAGATCACGGGCGACTTGCCCCTGGCCCACGGCGACCCGGCCCAGCTCGAGTTGGCCATCCTCAACCTGGCGGTCAACGCCAACGACGCCATGCCGGGCGGCGGTGTGCTGACCGTGCGGGTCGAGGCGCAGGCCCTGGACCGGCCGGCGGCCGACCTGGGGGCCGGGCGCTATGTGAAGATCGCCGTGATCGACACAGGCATGGGCATGACGCCCGAGACCCTGAGGCAGGCGATCGAGCCCTTCTTCACCACCAAGGCGGCCGGCGCCGGCACGGGTCTCGGCCTGTCGATGGTGCACGGCCTCGCCGCCCAGTCCGGCGGCGCCCTGCGTCTGTCGAGCGAGGTCGGCAAGGGCGTGGTGGCGGAGATCTGGCTGCCGGCGGCGTAGGCGGAGCCCTACCGCTGCATCCGCATCACCTGGTCCATGCTGGGCATGTGGTGGTTCAGGTTGGCCATGATCCACAGCGAGCCGGCCATGATCAGGAAGACGATCAGCACGCCGAACGCCAGGGCGAGGACGTTGTTGGTGTTGTCGGGCCCAGTGGTGATGTGCAGGAAGAACACCAGGTGCACGCCCATCTGCGCGATCGCCAGCACGATCAGGGCGGTGGCGACGCCGGGGGCCCAGATCAGCGAACTCCTGGCGAAATAGAACGACGCCGCCGTCAGCCCCACCGCCAGCGCCAGGCCGAGCAGATAACCGCGCAGCCCCTGGGCGACGCCGCTGCCGTCGAGCTCCTCCTCGCCGGGCGCGAGGTCGTGGACGGCGTGTCCGCTCGCCTGCTGCTCGCTCATGGGGCCACTCCGATCAGGTAGACGACGGTGAACAGCGCGACCCAGATGATGTCGAGCGCATGCCAGAACAGGCTGAAGCACAGCATCCGGTTCAGGACGTCGCGCCGGAAGCCCTTGGCGAACACCTGGGCCATCATGGTCAGGAGCCAGAGCAGGCCCGCGGTCACGTGCAGGCCGTGACAGCCGACCAGGCAGAAGAAGGCCGACAGGAAGGCGCTGCGCTGGGGCCCGTTCCCCGCGGCGATCAGGCCGGCGAATTCGTGCAGCTCGATCCCCAGGAAGATGGCCCCGAACACGAAGGTGGTCGCCATCGCCCCATAGAACTTCAGCTTCATCCGGGCTCCGACCGCCAGGGTGGCCAGGCCGCAGGTGAAGCTCGACGCCAGGAGGCACACGGTCTCGATGGCGACGGTGTTCAGGTCGAACACCTGCCGGCCGCTGGGCCCGCCGGCGGTCTGCCCGGCCAGCACCGCATAGGCGGCGAAGAAGCCGGAGAACATGACGATGTCGCTGAGCAGGAACAGCCAGAAGCCGTAGCCGACGACGATCCGGTTGGGCGCCGGCCCGCCGACGCTCTGCCCGGTCGCGCCGCCGTGGCCATGGCCATGACCGCGTCCGAGCTTGTGCGGGTCGCTTCCGGCCGCCGCCGCGGCTTCGGCGCTCATGGCCGCGGCCCGGTGTAGGTGGTGAGCGCCTCCTGGCGGGCGCTGCGGTTGGCGCGGTCGATGCGGGCCACCTCGGCGGCGGGGATGTGGTACTCGGTGGTGTCGCGCCAGGCGAACATCACGAAGGTGGCGTAGGCGCCGATCAGGCCGAGGATGGCCAGCCACCAGATGTGCCAGATCAGGGCGAAGCCGACCACAGTGGCGAAGAAGGCGCAGACGAAGCCGGTGGGGCTGTTGCGCGGCATTTCCAGGTCCTCGTACTCGGGTTCGTCACGCAGGCGCTGCTGCTCGCGCGCCGCCTGCTTGATGCTCCAATAGGCCTCCTCGCCTTCCACGTTGGGCAGGACGGCGAAGTTGAACGCCGGCGGCGGCGAAGACGTGGCCCATTCCAGCGAACGGCCGTCCCAGGGGTCGCCGGTCACATCGCGCAAGGCCTCGCGATTGCGGATGCTGACCACCAGCTGGACGATCTGGCAGATCACGCCGATCGCCGTCACCGCCGTGCCGATCGCCGCCCAGGTCAGCCACGGCTTCCATCCGGCGACGTCGTAGTGCTGCAGCCGGCGGGTCATGCCCAGCAGGCCGGCCACGTAGAGCGGGACGAAGGTGACGTAGAAGCCGACCAGGGTGAACCAGAACGCCGCCTTGCCCCAGGCCTCGTCGAGGGTGAAGCCGAACGCCTTGGGGAACCAGAAGGTGTAGCCGGCCAGCACCCCGAACAGCACGCCGCCGATGATCACATTGTGGAAGTGCGCCACCAGGAACATGGAGTTGTGCAGCACGAAGTCGGCCGGCGGCACCGCCAGCAGCACCCCGGTCATGCCGCCGAGCACGAAGGTGACCATGAAGCCCAGCGACCACAGCATCGGCGTGGTGAACCGGATCCGCCCGCCGAACATGGTGAACATCCAGTTGTAGATCTTCACCCCGGTGCCGACGGCGATCACGCTGGTGGCGATGCCGAACACCGCGTTCACGTCCGGCCCCGCCCCCATGGTGAAGAAGTGGTGCAGCCAGACCGTGAACGAGACCAGGCAGATGAACAGGGTGGCGATCACCATCGAGCGGTAGCCGAACAAGGGCTTGGACGAGAAGGTGGAGATCACTTCCGAGAAGATGCCGAAGCAGGGCAGCACCAGGATGTAGACCTCCGGATGCCCCCAGGCCCAGATGAGGTTCATGAACATCATCAGGTTGCCGCCGCCCTCGTTGGTGAAGAAGTGGAAGCCGAGGTAGCGGTCGAGGCTCAGCATGGCCAAGGTCGCGGTCAGGATCGGGAAGGCGGCGACGATCAGCAGGTTGGCGGCCAGCGCGGTCCAGCAGAACATCGGCATGCGCAGATAGCTCATGCCCGGCGCGCGCAGCTTGAGGATGGTGGTGACGAAGTTGACCCCGGTCAAAAGCGTGCCGACGCCGGAGATCTGGATGGCCCAGAGGTAGTAGTCGACCCCGACCCCCGGCGAGTATTTCAACTCGCTCAGCGGCGGATAGGGCAGCCAGCCGGTGCGGGCGAACTCGCCGATCACCAGCGAGATGTTGACCAGCAGGGCCCCGGTCGCCGTCAGCCAGAAGCTCACCGAGTTGAGCGTCGGGAACGCCACGTCGCGGTCGCCGAGCTGCAGCGGCACGACGAAATTCATCAGGCCGATGATGAACGGCATGGCCCCGAAGAAGATCATGATCGTGCCGTGGGCCGAGAAGATCTGATTGTAGTGCTCAGGGGCCAGATAGCCCCCACCGTGGAAGGCCACCGCCTGCTGCGAGCGCATCATGATCGCGTCGGCGAAGCCGCGGATCAGCATCACCACGGCCAGCACGATGTACATCACGCCGATCCGCTTGTGGTCGACGCTGGTGATCCACTCGTTCCACAGGTACGGGACCCAGCCCTTGAGCGTGACGAAGGCCAGCACGCCGAGGATGATCAGCACCACCACGCCCGAGGCGATCATCGGGATCGGCTGGTCGAGCGGGATCGCCGCCCAGCTGAGCTTACCCAGCATTGGACTTCCCATCATTTGAGTTCGGGGAACGGGGCGAGACGCCCGCGCCGCCGCGACCGTCGGCCGGCCCAGGGCCCGGCGCGGCCTGGCGGCTGAGGATGGCCTGGAACAGGTCCGGCGCCACGGCGCGGTAGGTGAACGGCTGGGCGACGGTGTTCTGCTGCGCCAGCCCGGCATAGGCGCCCTGGTCCAGGGTCTGGCCCGCCTGTTTGGCCCCGGCGACCCAGGCGGCGTAGTCGGCCGGAGCCAGCGCCCGCACCTGGAAGTGCATGTCCGAGAAGCCGTCGCCGCTGAAGTGCGCCGACTGGCCGTAGAAGGTCCCGGGATGGTCGGCCTGCAGGTTCAGCTGCGTGGCCATGCCGTTCATGGTGTAGATTTCGCTGCCGAGCTGCGGCACGAAGAAGACGTTCATCACGCTGGCCGAGGTCAGGGTGAAATGCACCGGCTGGCCGGCCGGCACCACCAGCTGGTTGACGCTGGCCACCCCCTCCTTGGGGTAGATGAATAGCCACTTCCAATCCAGCGACACCACCTGCACCTCGGTGGTCGGCGCGGCCGAGGGGATCGGCCTGGCCGGATCGAGATCGCGCGAGCCGATCCAGATCAGCCCGCCGAGGAAGGTGATGGTCAGCACCGGAATGGCCCACACCACCAGCTCGATCCGGCCCGAATAGACGAAGTCCGGCAGGAATTTCGCCTTGGTGTTCGAGGCGCGGAACCACCAGGCGAAGCCGAGCGTGGCCAGGATGGTCGGGACCACGATCGCCAGCATGATGGCCAGCGCGTTCAGCAGGATGGTCTTTTCCTGCGCCCCGATCGGTCCCTGCGGATCCAGCACCGAAGCCTCGCAGCCGCTGAGCAGCAGGACCGGCGCGGCGACGCAGGCCCAGCGCGCGGCGGCGGCGATCAGCCCCCCGCCCGCTGCGTCCGTCCGCTCTGACCGTCCGTGGCCTTCTGGGCTCATCACCGGGTCGCCTGTACGCCAGCGACGCTTACACCGGCGTCCAGTTGCGGCCTAGCCGGTTGGACCGCCGGCTTTCACTTTTCCACTCCCCTCACACGTACCGCCCTACCTCACCCGCTTGCGGGGGAGGTAGCTCAAGCCGCTGCTTCGTCGCGGGCCGCCTCCTTGGCGTCGAGCACCTGTTCGAGCGCTTCGAACAGCTTGGCCGCTTCGATCGGCTTGGTGACATAGCCGTCCATGCCGCCCGCGAGATAGGCGGCGATCTGATGGCTCATGGCGTTGGCGGTCAGGGCGATGATCGGCGTCCGCGGCCGGCCGGTGGCCGCTTCGCGTTCGCGGATCGCCCGTGTCGCCGCCGGGCCGTCCATCACTGGCATCTGCACATCCATCAGGATGGCGTCCCAATCGCCGGTCTCCCAGGCCTCCAGCGCGGCCTGGCCGTCGCCGACCATCACCGGATCGACGCCGACCTGGTGCAGCAGGGTCTTCAGCACCAGCTGGTTGACCGTGTTGTCCTCGGCCGAGAGCACGCGAAGCGCCATCGTCGGGATCTCGGCAGCCGG
>Ga0302314_10018243_pt1 | contig 11715 bp, 9 predicted proteins | sample III_Palsa_N2_3_FD_200533 | JGI IMG/M metagenome (GOLD analysis project Ga0302314, IMG submission 200533) | Peat permafrost microbial communities from Stordalen Mire near Abisko, Sweden - III_Palsa_N2_3 | ecosystem: Environmental > Terrestrial > Soil > Palsa > Peat permafrost | place: Sweden...
TGGAACACCGGCTTTCCGGCGGCGATGTACTGGTCGTATCCGTAGTCGCCGTTCTGCGCGGTGGTGCACTCCTGGTACTGGTTGCACTGCTCGTTCAGCGCGCCGTCGAAGTACGGCAGCAGCTGCGGGATCTGCTCGAGGTCGTTCTTCTGCAGCACGCTCAGGCCCCGCGCGTGCGCGTCGTTGGCCAGCGTCGCGTTGTAGTAAAGCTGGTCGGCGGCGGTCAGCGGGAAGCCGGTGTCATTCGTGTAGCCGTCGACATTGTCGAGCTCGACCATGTCGAAGCCCTTGGTCGCGCACATGCTGAGCCGGGCGTCCATGATCTGGCGCAGCACGCTGTTCGAGTTCTGCACGTCGCGGATGTCCAGCCACTGCTCGCCGGGCCAGCCGTTGTCAGCGCCGAGCAGGCTCGCAGGGAATTCGGACGCGTCCGGACGCCAGTTCTCGTAGGTGCCCGCGGAGATGTAGCAGACGGCCTTGATGCCGGCCGCGTGCAGGTTCGCGACATCGGCGGCGGTGTTGTCGAAGCCGTCCACGTCGTACATCTGCACATCGCGGTACGGGGCGGTCGGGACCTCGGACAGCACCCAGTCCCACGAGGTCTGCAGCGCGGGATGCCAGCAGGCGGAGCAGGCGACGGGGGCGGGCAGGGCGGGGGCGGCCGAGGCGGTGGGCGCCGCGGCCAGGATCCCGGCCGCGACGAGCGCGCTGGCGGACAGCAGTCGGACGAGCCGCGGGGCGGGTGAGGGGAAATGCACGGATACCTCCCGGAAGACGGGAATGGGTTGCGGTACCGGGAATTCTTATCAGTCAACCAGAGTGGAGGTCGAGAAATGAGATGGAAATGCGCATTCCTGATGCGCGTTTCGGTAATACTGAATCCAGGTGATTTCGAGGCCTGCCAATAGTGAGTTTCCCCGAAGCATCAGGCGATGTGGACGCGGACGCCGAGGTCGCGGATCCGGTCGAGCTCGGCCGGGTCGGCGTGCTCGTCGGTGACCAGGTCGTGCACCTCGGCCAGGCCGGTGAGCGAGGCGCGCGTCGCCTTGCCGATCTTCGTGCCGTCCGCGACGACGATCACCCGGTGCGCGTGCGAGATCATGGTGCGGTCGGTCCGCGCCTCGGTCTCGTCGTGCGTCGTGACCCCGTGCCCGGCGCTCACCCCGTCGGCGCCGAGCACCGCGGTGGCCACCGTGAAGGAGTTGAAGGCCCGCTCGGACAGCGGTCCCACCGCCTCGAGCGAGTGCGCGCGCACCAGCCCGCCGGTGATGATCACCCTGATGTTCGACCAGGCGGCGGCCTCGGCGGCGAGCGGCAGCGCGTTGGTGATGACGGTCAGGCCCGCGCGGCGTCGCAGGGCCCGGATCACCTCGGTCGTGGTGGTGCCGCCGCACACGGCCAGGGTGTGCGGCTCCCCGTGCGGGATCAGCCGCGCGGTGGCCCGGCCGATCGCCTGCTTGGCCAGGCTCGCCTGCGCGGTGCGCAGCCGCACCGGGATCTCGGCCGCCCCGTCCTGTCCGGCCCGCGCGCCGCCGTGGGTGCGCACCACGAGCCGCTCGTCCTCGAGGGCGGCCAGGTCGCGCCGGAGCGTGGCCTTCGAGACGCCCAGCTCGGCGACGAGCTCATCCAGGGTCAGGGGCGTGTCCTGCGGCCGGCCGGCCAGCAGCGCGAGCAGCCTGCGCATCCGTTCCACGCGCTTTCGGCCGACCGCGTGCGGCGCGGTGTCGGTGCCGGCTGGACGCACGGGCGCCCTTCCTCTCTCCGTCGCCCCCGTCCCGATCTCATCTGGCCTTCAGGGTAGACGCCGCGGCGCGTGTGCGCTGCCCGTGTCGAGGGCGGCGCACACGCGCGGGAGCGTCGCGGGGGGCCAGGCTCAGCCGACGGGCTCGGGAACGATGTTCTCCTGCTCGTCGAGGAACTGCTCGCGGATCTCCTTGGGGCCGAACGGCCAGGAGTGCTCCCGGCGCGCCCAGATCAGGAAGGCCACGATGCCAAGGGCCAGCCAGGCCAGCGACCACTCGATCGGGTGCACACCCGGGTTGGCCTTGTCGGCCCACAGGTAGATGGTCAGCCAGCCGGCCGCGGCGACGATGCTCGGCAGCGGGTAGAGGAACATCTTGTACGGCCGCCTGAGGTTCGGCTGCCGCTTGCGCAGCACGGTCAGGGCGGCGACCTGCGCGAGCGACTGCACGATCACCATCACCGTGGTGAGCAGCGAGATCAGCACGGACAGCGGCGGGTGCGACGCTGAGCTGCCGATGTGCCGGGCGAACAGGAAGCTGAGGGCCGTCATCACGCCCATCACGAGCAGGCCCACGGTCGGGAACTCGTGTCTGCGGTGCAGCCGGCCGAAGGAGCGGAAGAACATCCCGTCGCGCGCCGCGTCGAAGGGCACCCGGGAGCCGCCGAGCAGTCCGGTGAACACCGAGGCGAACGCGGTGATCACCACGAGCACCGTGACCACCTGCGCCGCGCCCTTGCCCCAGGTCTGCTGCAGGACGGCGGAGCCGATGGAGGTGGAGTCGATGCTGTTCGGGTTGAGCATGTCCCGCCAGGGCACGACGCCGACCACCCCGATCTGCATGACCAGGTAGATGACGGCGATCGCGGCGATCGAGATGACGATCGAGCGCGGCATCACCCGGCCGGGGTTCTTGATCTCAGCGCCCAGATACGCGGTGGTGTTGTAGCCGAGATAGTCGAAGACGCCGATGGTCAGGCCCGCGGCGAAGCCGATCCAGAAGGAGCCGTGCAGCGGCTCGACCGCGCCGTGCGGCCAGGTGAAGGCCTGGGAGGCGTGGAAGTGCGTGAAGGAGGCCAGGATCACCGCGCACACGCACACGATCATCACGGCCCACATGCCGATCGTCAGCCGCCCGATGTTCTCGATCCGGCGCCAGAGCAGCAGCACGAGCAGCGCGGTGAGGCCGATGCCGAGGATGTCGCCCTGGCCGAGGGTCATCGACGGCCACAGGTATTGCAGGTACTGCACCATGCCCTGGATGCCGGTGGACATGATCAGCGGGATGAACAGCATCGCCGTCCAGATGAACAGGAACGGCATCAGCCGCCCGGTCCGATACTGGAAGGCCTCGCGCAGGTAGACGTAGGTGCCGCCGGAGCCCGGCTGCGAGGAGCCGAGCTCGGCCCAGATCAGGCCGTCGGCCAGGGCGAGGATCGCGCCGGCGATCCAGCCGATGATCGCCTGCGGGCCGCCGAACGCAGCCACCATCAGCGGGATCGTCACGAACGGACCGATGCCGCACATCTGGGTCATGTTGATCGTCACGGCCTGCAGCAGGCCTATTCGCCGGGTCAGGTTCCTGACCTCGACGGCCTGCGCCGGGGGCGCCGCGGATATTTCAGACATCGAGTACCTCTCCTTCGAGGTGCGCGCCGGGCGGGGGCGGCGGGGGCAGTTCGGCGCCGTGCAGCTTCATCGCGTAGAGCGCCGAGCCGACCGCCGGGCCGTACATCGGGGTGCGGAGCCGGTATCCGGGCCCTGCGGCCTGGAGGGCTCGGGTGAACGCGGTGCGGAAGCTCGGCGCGGCGAACATGCCGCCCGAGTAGGACACGGCCACGTGCTCGCCGTCCGAGTAGTCGAGCCCGGTGCGGCAGGCCTCGATCAGCCGCACCAGCTCCTGCCCCGCCCGGCGCAGGATCGCGCCGGCCTCCGTGTCCCCCGCGTCCGCCGCCTCCACGACGGTGCCGGACAGCCGGGCGATCTCGGCCCGCCGCCCGCCCCAGCGGTCCACGACGACGCCGACCAGGTCCAGGTCGCTGCTGATGGCCGCACGCTCGGCGAGCAGGGCGTGCAGCGGTCCGCGCGGCAGCCGGCCGTCGCTCATCCGGCTGAACGCGTTGAGCCCGCGCACCGCGACCCAGTAGGCGGAGCCCTCGTCGCCGAACAGTTCGCTCCAGCCGCCGGCCCGGTGCGCGCGGCCGCGCCGCTCGCCGTAAGCGATCGACCCGGTCCCGGCGACGACGCTGATCCCGTCGCGCCCGGCCAGCGCCCCGGCCCAGCCGCCCACCATGTCGTTGTCGCAGCCGAAGCGGTCGTGCCCGAGCAGGCCGCGCACGATCGCGTGCAGCCGCGGGATGTCCGCGCTGATCTCGCCGTAGCCCGGCAGGCCGAAGAACGCGTGGTCGAGCCGGGCCGGGGTGAGGCCGGCCGCGGCGGTCACCTTGGCGACGCCGTCGGCCAGCACACGGTCGAGCAGCTCGATCCCGGAGGCGAAGTAGTAGCAGCTCGGGCCGATCACCTCGGCCACCGTGCGCCCGGCGCCGTCCAGCACGACGAAGGCGGTCTTCGAGCCGCCGCCGTCGACGCCCAGGAAGTAGCCGGCCGTCATCGCCGCGGTTCCGCGGCACGCACCGGGACCGGCGTGCCGATCAGCGGGTGGATGATCACGCCCTTGACGACCCGGTTCACGTCGCCGTCCGGGAACGGGTTGTCCGGGGTCAGCCCGAGCGCGACCGAGCAGTACAGGGCGAACAGCTGCGCGAACACGACGTACGCCACCGCGAGGTACGCGTCGTCCAGCCCTTCGAGCCCGGCCAACTCCCAGTAGTACGTGCCATCGGCCGCGGCCGGCGCGTCGGACCGGCCCGCCGAGATCGTCAGCACCCGCTCCGACCCGATCGTGGCGCGCAGCTCCGTGATGATGTCCTCGTCGTAGGCGGCGCTGTAGGGGTCGGCGGAGCGGTAGACGACGGCGAGGGACTTGGCGTCGAGCACGGCCTTGGGACCGTGCCGGAAGCCGAGGGGCGAGTCGTAGTACGCGACCACCTGCCCGGCGGTCAGTTCGAGCGTCTTGAGCGCCGACTCGCGGGCCAGCCCGACCAGCGGACCGCCGCCGAGGTAGACCAGCCGATGCGGGGCGGACGCGGCGAGTTCGGCGATCCGCTCCTCCTGCGCGAGCAACTGCTCGCCCGCGGCGGCGAGCGCCTCGACCGCGGCCTCGTCGTCGCCGCGGAAGGCGAGCAGCACCGAGAGCAGCATCGCGGTGAAGCTGGAGGTCATCGCGAAGCCGTCGTCGTGCGAGCGCTCGGGCATGAGCAGCACGAACGAGCCGGGGCGGGAGGCGCGGGCGCGGTTGAGGGCGCCGTCCGGATTGCAGGTGACGATCAGGTGGCTGACCTCGTCCAGCAGCTGGTCGGCCAGCGCGGTGGCCGCCGTGCTCTCGGGCGAGTCGCCGGAGCGGGCGAAGGAGACCAGCAGTGTCGGCACGTCCTTCGGCAGGTAGCCGCCCGGGTGCGAGACCAGGTCGGTGGTGGCCACCGCCTCCACCCGGCGGCCGAGCTGGGCGCCGAGCGAGGGCGCGGCGATCTGCCCGATGAACGCGGACGTCCCCGCGCCGGTGAGCACGATGCACAGGTCCTCGCGGGCGAGCAGCGGGGCGAGGAACGCATCGAGCGCACCGCGTCGCCCGCGCAGGATCCGGGCGGTCTCCCGCCACACGTCCGGCTGCTGCCGGATCTCGCGACGGGTGGCCGTGCCGGTAAGCGCGGTCCTCAGTTTCGTTGCATCAGACATGAACGTAATCAGCTTTCTTCGATTCGCTGGTCTCTGTCGCGACCGCGTACGCGCGCAACGCGTCCCGCACCTTGTCGATCGCGAGTTCGTGCGGCGTCGCGGCGAGCACCCCCGCGCGCACCCGGGCGTACTGCTCGGGCAGATATTGGCTGACCAGCGGCAGCGGGATCTCGATCGCGGAGAGGTTCGCGATCAGGCGCGCCGCGGCGGCCTCGACCTCGGGGTCCGGCCAGTAGTAGCGCAGCCGGTCGCTGTAGCTGTAGTGGCGGGCGATCCGCTGCTCGTCCTCGGTGCCCGGGTAGTAGGCCGCCCAGTATTCGGGGCGGGCGAGCATCACCTGGTCGACGACCTCGGCCAGGTTCGAGCGCACGTCGGCGGGCAGCTGTTCGTCCTCGATGTGGGCGAGGGCGAACAGCGCCTCGCGCAGCGCGAACGTCAGGCCGGGCCCGACCTTGAGGATCGCCCAGTGGTCCTCGACGAGCTCGGTCAGGTGCGCGGCGGTCTGGTAGTCGGTGGAGTGCGCCTCGAAGACGAGGCGCGGCTCGTCTTCGACCTGGTTGGAGGTGGCCTCCACCAGCAGGTACGCGCCGTCGGCGAGGGTCTGCCGGATCGCCGCCTCCAGCACCAGCGGATGCGCCGAGCACACCGAGTACACGCCGACGGCCGCGCCCGCCTTGTGCCGGGCGATCGTCTCCTTCAGAAGGTTCACGTGGCCAAATCTCGCGCGTACCTTGTTGATCTATCAATGATTCGCGCAGAAGTGAGCAGAATGGCTGCGCACTTGACGCTCGTTCCTGGCTCGGGGCGCGCGTCGGCCGCCATGATGACCCGCGTGTTACGGACTTCCGTGAGACCTGTACCCGTCTCCCACGCTGGAGGGTTCATGAAGAGGTTGACACGCACCATGGCGGCCATGCTGGCGGCGACGCCGTTGCTGCTGGCCGGCACCGTCGCCGGCAGTCCGGTCGCGCAGGCGGCGACCGCCTATCCGCCCGGCGGTCCCGACCAGACGCCGGTGCTCGGCTGGAGCGGCTGGAGCTTCCTACGGCTGGGCGCGAACGCGTCCCAGGTCGAGGGCGAAGCGAAGGCCCTGGTCAGCACCGGCCTGGCCGCGGCCGGCTACGACTACGTCGATCTGGACGACGGCTGGTACCAGTGCCCGGGATCGCAGGGGCCGAACGTCGACGCCAACGGCCGGTGGGTGGTGAACACCGCCAACTACCCGAACGTCGGCTCGCAGAACGGCATCGAGGCCCTCGCCGCGTATGTGCACAGCCTCGGGCTGAAGTTCGGCATCTACGAGACGGCGGGCATCTCGGGCCAGGCCGTGTCCGCGAACACCCCGATCCTGGGCACGTCCTACGCCGCCGACGACATCGCCACCACGACGTCGCAGGCCAACTACAACTGCGGGGGCATGGACGCGATCGACTACAGCGCGCCGGGCGCCCAGGCGTACGTCGACTCGACCGTGGACGAACTGGCGTCCTGGGGCGTGGACTACATCAAGCTGGACGGCATCACCGACACGAACGGCCCCGACATCGAGGCCTGGCAGGCGGCGATCCAGCAGTCCGGCCGCCCGATGGTGCTGGACGCGACCGAGGGCAGCTTCGACACCGCGCTCGCCCCGACCCTGGACGAATACGCCAACCAGTGGGAGTTCTCGCCGGACATCGAGAACAACGGGCCCGACGAAGGCTCGGCGGACAGTTGCAACACCGCGCCGTACACCGGCTGCACGAGCGTCTTCCCGCTCACCGACTACGCGAACTGGGACGACAGGTTCGACAGCGTCGCCCAGTGGCAGCCCTACGGCGGCCCCGGCGGCTTCAACGACTACGACTCGATCGAGGTCGGCGACGGCAGCACGGACTCGGGCATGCCGCTCGCCGCGTCGGAGACCCAGCTCAGCCTCTGGTCGCTGGGCTCGGCGCCGCTCATCCTCGGCGGCGACCTGACCAGTGCGGTGACGAACGCCTACGGCACCAGCGCCGGGCTCACCGCCACCGACCTCAGCCTGCTGACGAACGCCCAGGTGCTCGAGGTCGACCAGGACTCGATCGACGCGTCCAGGATCGCGAAGGCCGGTTCGCCCGGCAGCCACGCCGGCGACCAGGTGTTCGCCAAGGTGGAGCCGAGCGGGGACGGGGTGGTCGGACTGTTCAACACCACCACCAAGCTGAGCTCCAGCGCCGTCACCATCTCCACGACGGCCGCCGCGATCGGCCTGCCGGCCGACCCGAACTGCTATCAGGTGCAGGATCTGTGGGGCGGGAACTCGGTGACGGTCGGCGGTCAGAGCACCTTCGACATCTCGTCGGCCGGAAAGATCAGCGCGAAGGTCCCCGCCGAGGGCGTGGCCCTTTACCGGGTGACGCCGCTGAGCTGAGCTGACGAGCTGAGCAGGGTCCGGGGCTGGAAGCGGCGGCATGCACGCCCCGCTTCCAGTCCCCGTGTAGAGAGGTCGAGCCCCGCTAGCGTCCCGCGCCGATAGCAAGGTCCTGATCCAGGACGCGTCGCGGTAGCCGCTCCGCGTGCGGCGCCGTGGGTCGGGCGAGTCCCAGGCGTTCGCGGAGCGTGGGGGCGGAGTACTCCTTCTGGAACAGGCCGCGCTCCTGAAGGATCGGCACGACCAGCCGCGTGATGTTCTCGAAGTCGACGGCCGTGTCGGCGGGCATCAGGGTGAAGCCGTCGGCCGTGCCGGCGCGGTACCACTCCTCCAGGTCGTCGGCCACCTGTGTCGGGGAGCCGACCACCAGACGATGGCCGGACCCGCCGGCCGACCGCTGGACGAGTTCCCTCGGCGTGCTCGGCCGCTCGGCGATCAAGGCGCGGGTAGACGCGGCGAAACCGGCGGAGAACACCCCCTGCGGCGGGTCCTCGGGCAGATCGTCGAGCGTGATGGTGTCGTCGAGGCCGAATGCGCCCGCGGGCAGTCCGAGGCCTGCGACGGCCGCTGCTGCCAACTGCTCGATCGGCAGCGTCTCGTACAGCTCCTGCTCCCGGCGCCGGGCCTCCTGCCCTGTCGCGGCCACGAGGATGACCACGCCGAGCGAGATCTTGACGTCGTCGGGATAGCGCCCGGCCAGCAACGCCCGACGACGGATGTCCTCGCGGAAGGCGACCGCCTTCCCCTGCGTCTGCGCCACGGTGAACACGACGTCTGCGAAGTCGCCCGCGAGCCGCAGCCCACCCTCCGATCCGCCGGCCTGCACGATCACGGGACGCCCCTGCGGTCCGGCGGGCACCGGAAGGGGTCCGCGCACGGAGAAGAACTCGCCGCCATGATCGATGGTGCGGATCAGCTCCGGGTCGGCGTATCCGCCGCTGTCCTTGTCGGCGATGATCGCGCCGGGCTCCCAGGCATCCCACAACCGCGTCACCACCTCGAGGAACTCGTGGGCTCGGCGGTAGCGCGCCTGCCGATCCGGGTGCTCGTCCACGCCGAAGTTCGCTGCGGCGGCGGTGTTCGCCGTGGTCACGATGTTGACGGCGGCGCGCCCCTTGCTGACGTGGTCCAGCGCGTTGAAGCGGCGGGCCAGATTGTAGGGCGAGTTGTACGTGGTCGAACTCGTGGCAATGAATCCGATGCGGTCCGTGCTCCCGGACAGGTGCGTGAGCAGGATCAGCGGGTCGAGGCCGGTGGCCGGGGCTTGCTCGATCCCGGCACCCAAGGCGGGATGGTCGCCGAGGAACACCGCGTCGATCTTGGCGTCCTCGGCCGCCTTCGTCAGCCGCCGGAAGTAGTCCACGTCGAGGTAGGCCAGCGGGTCTACGTGCGGGAGTCGCCATGCCTGCCGGAAGTGACCCGGGGTCAGCAGCGAGAGATTGAGGTGGAAACCGGTCATGGCGGATGGCGCTCCTGGTCTGGGCCGGTGGCGGTGGGATTGCGGGGGCTTAGGCCTCTCTGAGCGGGCGCCAGCCGAGCAGCGGCGCGACCTGTCGGGCGGTGTCGGTGAGCAGCCGGAGGTGCTCGTCGGGTTCCGGCACCCCGGGGACGAAGCTGACGAGCAGGTCGGTGGCCGCGGTGCGGGCGGGGTCGGCGGCGAGCGAGGCCGCGATCGTCTCCGGCGGACCGATCAGGGCTCTGTCACGTTCGAGGTATTCCTCGACGCCGAGCTCTGGTTCGCCGCGTTGCGCGGAGGTCCACGACTGCCAGCGGTGCACCCCGGGCGTGACGGCGCGGACTGCCGCTGCTCGATCCGAGTTCGGGTACACGGCGCGCGAGACCTGGACACGCGGCTCGTGCCCAGACTTGGCCGCGGCTTCGCGGTAGGCCTCGACGATCGCAGCCTGCTGAGTCGCGGTCTGCCTTCCGGCCCAAGTCCCGGCCCGGGACAGTTGCAGGCCGTCGCCGGACTCGGCAGCCGCGACCGCCGCGTCCACGGCACGCGCGGGATCGCTCGTGGTCGCCTGCCAGATCCGCTGCCGCAGGTCGGTCCCCGGCGGATGCAGGACCTCGCCCGCTGTGTTGAGCGCACGCCCTTCGAGGACCTCGTGCAGTCTCGCCACGCTCTGGTCATACACCGTGTGCTTGTCCTCGATGCCGCGGCCGAACGCCTCCCAGGCAGTGGGGAAGGGCCCTGATCCGACGCCGAGTTCGACCCGGTGCCCGCTCAACTCGTCGAGTACGGCCGCGTCCTCGGCCACCGTCAGCGGATCGGCGAGCGGAAGTACGTAGACGGCGGTGCCCAGCCTGATCCGCGTGGTGTGCTCGGCGATCGCGGCCAGCAGGACTAGCGGCGCGGAGACGTGCTCGTTGCCCTGGCGGAAGTGACGGTGGATCACCCACCCCGAGTCGTAGCCGAGCTCCTCGGCAGCCACGAACAGGCGCACCGCCTCGCGGTACGCGGCGGCCGGGGCCAGGTCGGAGTCGAGATGGAGCAGGAAGCCGAGCCGGAACGGCCGACCGTCCCGCGCCGCCCCGGCTCCGATCCCGGGCCCTGATAGCGCCGATATCGCTGGCTCGTCAGACACGAAGGCCCGTTCCGTGGACGCCGTGCCGGTCTATCGCCGCCAGCTCCTCGCCGGTCAGCGGCGGGAAGGTCAGCGCCTTGAGGTTGTGGTCCAGCTGCGCGGTGGAGCTCGCGCCGATCAGCGCGCTGGTCACCTCCGGCTGACGCAGCACCCACTGCAGGGCCAGCTGCGCGAGGGACTGCCCGCGCTGCTTGGCGATCTCGTTGAGCGCCGTGGTGCGTTCCCGGTAGGTCTCGTCGATGTCGTTCGGCGACAGGAACGCGCTGGCCTCGGCGCGGGCTCCGGCGGGGATCGTGCCGTCCAGGTACTTGTCGGTCAGCAGCCCTTGGGCCAGCGGGCTGTAGACGACGAGGCCGAAACCGTCCTCGGCGGCGAGCTTGATCAGGCCGGTCAGCTCCGGGCGGCGGTCGAAGATGGAGTAGCGCGGCTGGTGGACCAGCAGCGGGACGCCCGCCCGGCGCAGCAGTTCGGCGGCCTCGTGGGCGCGCTCCGTCGGATAGTTGGAGATGCCGACGTACAGCGCCTTTCCGCTCTGCACCGCGGTCACCAGCGCGCCGACGGTCTCCTCCAGCGGCGTGCCCGGATCGGGGCTGTGGCTGTAGTAAATGTCGACATAGTCGGTGCCGAGGTCGCGCAGGCTGTGGTCGAGCGAGGTCAGTAGCGACTTGCGTGAGCCGCCCTTGAGGTACGGGCTCGGGCCGATCGGGTTGCCTGCCTTGGTCGAAAGGATCAGCTCGTCCCGGTAGGGAGCGAGGTCCCTGCGCAGCACGGTGCCGAAGACCTTCTCGGCGGCGCGGTGCGGCGGCCCGTAGCGGTTGGCGTTGTCGAAGTGCGTGACGCCGAGGTCGAAGGCGTGCAACAGGATCTCGCGCTGCACCTCGTACGGGTAGTCGGTGCCGAACTTCTGCCACAGGCCGAAGGAGAAGGCGGGCAGTTCGAGTCCCGAGTTTCCGGCGCGGCGGTACGGCAGCTCCGCGTAGCGCTCGTCGGCGGCGCGGTAGGTGGTCTCGACGGGGCCGAAGGATGAAGCCATGGAGTTCTCAGTGTCCGATCTTGGCGGTCGCGGGGGCGTCGGGCGGCGGGTCGGTCAGGCGGTGGGGGCGGGGCCGGGGCGACGGCGGGCGCCGGGAGCGAGGTCGGGCAGGTCACGACCGGTGTCCCGCTCGAGGAAGTGGGTACCGGGGGCGACGATCTCGTCG